>Ga0307505_10000181_pt1 | contig 78459 bp, 74 predicted proteins | sample 23_S_MG_FD_202183 | JGI IMG/M metagenome (GOLD analysis project Ga0307505, IMG submission 202183) | Soil microbial communities from Populus trichocarpa stands in riparian zone in the Pacific Northwest, United States - 23_S | ecosystem: Environmental > Terrestrial > Soil > Riparian zone > Trees... | reverse complement strand
CAACTAGCGCAAAAACACTTCACCCAAGCTATACGCCTAGACCCAAAATTCCGCACAAGACAACTTCAGAACCTTTTGAAGTAGAAGGTTTCCGTTTAGTGTTTCAGATCGACTTATTTCAGCTCGGCCGCCGCGCACTTTTTCCTTGGCCTACGACAATTAGAAAAGCCAAAGGATGAGATAGTAAATCCCAATGCCGGCTCCGATGGCGAGCATGACGAGGAAGAAGATGACGGAGCCGACCATTATTTTGAAATTGCGGTATTTCTTGTCCGACGGCGGAGAAAGCTGATTCTGCGGAAAATATGGCGGCGGTCTGTTCATACAGATTAGTTTAGAGTAATGAGTTGAAAGTTGCGAGTCCAGGGTCGTGGGAACCTCACTTTTTGACCTTCCGAAATCCACTGCCTGCGGGTTCCTGTTGGGGCAGGCTTGCGCCTATTCATTCGCCTTCGTGAATATGCGATAATTCGCTTGCTCGTTCAAAACAATTCAAAGGTGATCTAAATGAACCGCTTATCTGTCATTGCCGCAATTCTTGTCTTTTCTTTTTCGGTCTTCGCTCAAGGGTCGTTCACGTTCAACGACATGATGAAGATCCGCCGCGTGGCCGATCCGCAGCTTTCGCCCGACGGTCGGACGATCGCGTTTGTTATCGGCGATGTCGATTTCGCAGGGAATCGTACGGTCAACCAGATCTACACGATCCCGCTTTCTACCCCAAACTCGGTGCCGAAGCAGCTAACGACCGGGACGTCCTCGTCTAGTGCTCCGCGTTGGTCGGCCGACGGAAAATTGATCGCGTTCACGACCGGCGGACAGATCTGGACGATGGAACCAGACGGCGCTAACCGTAAACAAATCACGAAGATCTCGTCCGGCGCCGGAAATCCTGTTTGGTCACCTGACGGCAAATGGATCGCGTTCAATTCGGACGTGTATCCCGAATGCACGAACGATCAATGCAACGAGGCCGAGGACAAGAAGGCCGAATCAAACAAGGTTCAGGCTAAGGTAACAGAACGCCTTTTATTCAAACACTGGAACGAATGGCGCGACCGTAAACGTGCTCACGTTTTTGTCGTTTCAAGCGCAGGCGGTGCCGCTTCAGATTTTACTCCGGGCGACTTTGATTCGCCTCCGTACGCCGCTGGAACAGGCGTCGATTATGCATTCTCACCCGATTCAAAAGAGATCGCGTTCCTTAAGAATACCGACAAGATCGAGGCCATCTCGACGAACAGCGACATCGTTCTCGCTTCCCTTTTCGATAAGAATAAAAAGACGATCACAACCGCAAACAAAGGCTACGACGCCGGTCCGGTTTACACGCTTGATGGCAAGTATCTGCTTTATCGTTCGCAGGCGACGCCCGCGTTCGAGGCAGATCGTTGGCGGATAATGCGATACAACCGCGCGACGGGTGAAACCGTTGAACTTACGCAAGGGTTCGATCAACAGGTTGACGAGATGATCGTCTCCGGCGACAGCAAAACCATCTACTTCTCCGCCGGAACGCGGGCAAAATCGCCCATCTACAGCCTGCCCGTCGAGCCGGATTTCCGACTTCGTATAGCAACACATGTGAAACCTGTTTACGGTAACGCCGTCGCAAGCGGCCTCGCCTTGACGCAGGACGGACGGACGCTGACCTATCTTTCAAGTTCGCTGACGTCACCTAGCGAGATATTTCGCGTCAATACCGACGGAAGCGGAGCGGCATCCGTCACACGGGTTAATCCTAGCTTGCCTCTGGCACAAACTGAGGAACTTGAATGGAAAGGTGCATTGAATATGAACATTCATGGCTTCGTGGTGAAGCCGGTGAATTTTGACGCTTCAAAAAAATACCCGCTTCTGGTCCTTATCCACGGCGGACCGCAGAGTGCGTGGATGGATAGCTGGGGCTATCGCTGGAATCCGCAGATCTTTGCCAACGCCGGCTACGTCGTCTTCATGCCGAACCCGCGCGGCTCGACGAGCTACGGGCAGAAATTCGTCAACGAGATCTCAGGCGATTGGGGCGGCAAGGTGATGGTCGATATTAAGAACGGCATCGCCGAGGTCATAAAGCGTCCGTACATCGACAAAAGCCGCATCGGAGCGGCAGGTGCGAGCTATGGCGGATATGCCGTCGATTGGCTGCTCGGCCACAACAACGATCCGCGATTTAAGTTTAAGGCGTTCGTCTCGCATGCCGGAGTTTACAATCTCGAATCGATGGCGACCGCTACCGAGGAAGTCTGGTTCCCTGCGTGGGAATTCAATGGAATGCCTTGGGAAAGTCCTGCGCAATACGCGCGATGGTCCCCGCATAAATTTGCTGCCAACTTCAACACCCCCACGCTTGTAACCGCTGGCGAACTCGATTTCCGCGTGCCTTACGATCAGAGCCTTCAGCTTTATACGACGCTACAGTTAAAAGGCGTGCCGTCAAAGCTAATAATGTTCCCAGACGAAGGCCATTGGATACTGAAGGCACAGAATTCGGAATTCTGGTACCGCAACGTGCTCGATTGGTTCGGTAAACATTTGTAAGCTTTCCTGCGTTTTGCGTGAATTAAAGGAAAACCCTGATCCGTGAAATTACACCAAACTATTTGTTTCCTGTAATTTCGCGGTCCCCCAAATGATGAAACTGAAATACATAGCGATCCTCGTTCTCGTTCTTGCGACATTTGCCTCGGCGCAGCCGCAGCGTCCCGATTTTAATCGAAGGCAAACTTACGATGTTCAGCATTACAAGATCATCACTAAAGTTGACCGCTCAAAGCGCGAGATCACGGGTGAGACCGTCATCACGCTGAAGCCGCTTGCGGCAGATCTCGCGTCGGTCGAGTTTGACGCAATCGGACTTTCGTTCAAGAAAGTATCGCTTGATCCCGCGGGCACGGAATTAAAGTATCGGGTTTCGGGCGACAAGGTCGTTATTTCGCTTGATAGGCTTTACGGTCCGGGTGATGAGATCTCTGTCAGTATGACTTACACCGCGAAGCCGAAGAAGGGTGTCTATTTTAACGAACCGCTTATTCAGGAAGGCAAAGAGGTGCGTTCGGCCCAGATCTATACTCAGGGCGAACCCGACGAGCACCGAAATTGGTTCCCGTCATTCGATTTTCCATCGGACAAGGCGACGACCGAACAGATTATCACCGCCGAAAAGGGTTACACCGTCATCGCGAACGGCGAACTCCTTTCTAAGACGGAGGCGGACAACACAACGACGTGGCATTACCGTATGCCGGTCGCTCATTCAACTTACTTGATCTCTTTCATCATCGGCAAATATGCAAAGGTCGAGGAAAAGCACAAGGACGTTCCGCTCAGCTATTATGTCTATCCCGGGCAAGAAGCGATCGTGCCAAAGGCTTATGGCAACACGCGCGACATGATGCGCATTTTCGAAGCGCTGACCGGCGTACCGTTTCCTTATAACAAATACGACCAGACGATCGTCTCGGCATTCAATTTCGGCGGAATGGAAAACATCACGGCTACGACGATGGCGGACACCGAAATACTTGCTGCAAGCATTCCGTTTCTACAGGGAAATATCGAGGATCTCGTTTCGCACGAACTTGCGCATTCGTGGTTCGGCGATCTCGTCACATGCAAGAATTGGGCTGAGCTATGGCTCAACGAAGGCTTTGCAACTTTTATGGAAGCCGCTTATCGCGAAAAGAAATATGACCGCAAAGACTATATGCGAAAGATAGCAGACGACGCTCAGGAGTTTATGATAGAAGACGCTGTGCTGCCAAAAACGCACGGTCTGTTCAATCGAAATGCGGCGAACATCGCGACTCTGTTCGACCATTCGGGCGTCACATACAGTAAAGGCGGGGCCGTAATTCACACTCTTCGCGAACAGCTCGGAGAACAGGCGTTTTGGAAAGCGATCAATATTTATCTCACCCGGCACAAATTCGCCAGCGTCGAAACGACCGATCTCCGCAAAGTGATGGAAGAATCGTCCGGCCAGGACCTCGGATGGTTTTTCGATCAATGGGTTTACGGCACGGGGCATCCGAAACTCTCCGTCGCCCAAGCGTGGAATCCGGGCACGAAGACACTCTCGCTCACCGTGACGCAAACACAAAAGACCGGCGGCCTGAACACCGCAGCGTATCGCCTGCCGATGAAAGCCACGTTTGATTTTGGCACGCTCAGCCAACAATTTGCGGACGATTCAGTCCGCGATATTGATATCAACAAACGGGTTCAGACTTTCTCATTCAAACTGCCCGCGAAACCAAAATCCGTCGCGATCGATAAGGAAGTTAAAATTCCTATCAAGACTGTCAAGGTGTTGCCGCTGCGCTGAGCATTCGGAATGCGAAAAATCTGGTAGTGCATCAGTTTGAAATATTCCCGGCTTTTCTTTGTGAACTTTGTGGTCCGCGCTTAGTGTTCTTTGTGTTTAGTGCCTTTTTCAACACAAAGTACACGAAGGGAAGACACAGAGGCCGTTAACATTTCAAACTGAATCACTACCAAAAATCTTGACTTAAGGCATTCAAAGTAGTATTTAGTTGAATATAAGAAAACCTCTCTCTCCGGCGCTCCCCCGCAACGGACTTGACATAATCTAAATTGAATTGCCCACGTCATTGATCTTGTAATTTCTAGATCCGGCATTTCCTTCCCCTGAAATTGGATGCATCGCTATCGCGACAGCATTCGAGCCATTGGAGGTAGAGCATGAAGTTTTCTGACGACACGTCCCTCTCCGAAACTCGGCAGCGATCAAGTGAATCGATCTCAGGTTACCGGCTCGAAACGCTGATCGATTCGAACCAACGAGGCGAAGTTTATCGCGCCGTGCAGATCGAAAGCGGCATTTCGTGCCTGATAACCATTCGAAAGGCCGACGAAGAAAGCTCCGGGCATTTCCTACGCGACGCGGAACTTGCCGCGACATTGTTCAACCCAGGCGTTGCTGACGTTTACGAAAGCGGCTCGTTGGATAACGGTAATGTTTTCGTGGTGGCTGAAGATATTGACGGACGTTCGCTCCGCGAACTCATGGACAGCGACGGAGTGCCGCGGTTGCTGGACACGGTCGAGATCATCCGTCAGGCGGCCGAAGCTCTTCATGACCTCCATGTCAAAGGGTTGACGCATCGAGCTATCCGGCCCGAAAACATATTTTTGACTAAAGAAAATGATCAGATGCTCGTCCGGCTCCAGCACCTTGATCTCGGCGGTCTTGCCGAACATTTAACGGTCGGCAACAAATTCCAGATCGAAACCGCGCTGGATTCGCTTCGGTATTTCGCACCCGAACAATCGTCAGGCGAAAGAGCGACCCAGCGTACAGACATCTACAGTCTCGGGATCGTATTTTACGAAATGCTTACGGGCGAACCTCCGTTCGACGCATCGAAAGCAACTGCGTTGATCGGATTGCATCGAAACCAGCCGCCGCCCGAAGTCAGGATCGACAACTTCGATCTTAGAATGCTCGTGACGCACGCGCTGATGGAAACGCTGCAAAAGCGGCCCGATGCGCGGCAATCAACTGCCGACCTGTTGGCACGGCAGCTCAGGCACATCGAACAACTTTCAACCCATAATTCGACGCCTGCGTCTATTCTCGATACCACGCCGACCTCGACTAAACCGCTTCCCCGCAAAGTATTTGTTGCTCCCGATATCGACATCCTTGCGGGTATCGTTGAAAACAATCATGCGCCGGTTCCAGAGCCTACGGTCTTGTATCGAGAGCCGGAGCCGACGTACATCGAACCGCCGATGGTAGAACGACCGGTGTTTCTTTTGAACGCGACCGAGAGCGTCGTAACGAAACGAACCAAGATTGAATGCCAGCCACTGGATGAGGACATTCCGACGCTCGAAGAAGTCATGGAGACAGTTGCAAACGAACAAGAGTATGCAGTTGGGCTGGAGAAGTTACCGGAAGAAGGAGAAGCAGTCGTTCAGAACGTCACCGTTGCGAATCCGACAGGGTGGCGGCCATACGAACCTGCGGTTGTGATGGAAGTTGTTGCGGCGGTTGTTGAAGCTCCAGTGGTCAGTGAGCCGATTATCGAAACGCAAGGTTTTGAACCCGATTCGGATGAAGAAATCACGGTCGTCACTGCCCCGCGTCGAATCAAGATCGAGTGGGAAAAGCCCGTTCCGTTATCACCCGCATTTCAGAGTTACGAAATTTTTTCGCCGCAAAGACCGAGCCAGATAGATTTTTATCCAACGCTCCTTGGCGGGGCTGAGAAAGTTGCAGCCCTTGAGACGCGGGAAAATGTCGGTATGTTTTCGTCGTTCAACGTGCCGAAGAGGCGACTATCAATTTCCCGAAGATCCATGGCGGTCGGCGGCGGACTTCTATTGGTGATCGGCCTCTTCTTTTTTGGCAGTGGCACCGACGGAAGTTCTGCACACGACGAGTCAGTTTCCGCAGCGTCAAAAGCAGAATACATCCCGGTTCCAAATGACAAACAGTCCGTTGATTCTAAAGTACCCTTTGTTGAAACGCCGATTGAAACCAGACAATCGTTAAAACTGAATAGTGAGCCTGTTGTAAAAGAGAAAGATGACGCCAAACCAAAATCAGTTTCGATAAAGACCGGCGTGAACATTCCGGCAGAAAAACCAAAGATCTCCGTACAAACCAGAACAAAGGCACCGCTCGTGCCAACGACCCTCGTCATATCTGCGGAAAAAGGAAATGTGAAAATGAAAACCGAACCCACAAAGAACACAGCCGGCACAACGCGGCCGCGGATTGTAAAAGAACCTTAACTGGAACGCTGTGCGATCCGGCTCTTTAAAGTTTCAGCCGCTCATATTGAGCAAACAGCGTCATTATCTCTTTCTGGATCGCCTGCTTCTCGGCCGCATTTGAGATCCGGTCGCGGCGTTTTACGAGTTCTTCGATCTTCTGCTGAATTTCTTCCTGCTTGTTTGCCGGCTTTCCGGGTTTCCGCACATTGTACTTATCGTCCATAACTTGCCCTCATCGACCGGTGCGCAAAAAAAATCCCGCTGCGGAGGGCAACGGGATCTTTCTCTTTGAGAAGACCGGATGTCTGCTTGGTCTTGTTGAAAGCAGAAGCGCGAAGCACACACAAAATCGCGACTTTTGGTCAATTCTAATGCTGTTACTTCTTTGCAACACCTACGAGGTTAGCTGACGGGCTAGGAACGAAAGATTATCCCCGCGTTATCTAGCATTAACGCTTCGCCCCTGTCTCGAATTGCACTTACGAGACCTTGGTTCCCCCGCGTCGGTTAACATTTAAGCCGACTTCGGTGATCAACTTTTCAACAGTGGTAGATTACCACGAATATAGAACGGATGCCAAGTATTTTCTTGCGAAAACAAAGTCGAAAAGTGAAAAAGGTAAGAAAGGGGAAAAAAATAAAAGTTAAAACGGTTATTCGGCTATGTGACTTTTTCTCTTTTATGCTTTTTTCATCCTTTTACTTTTCAACTTTCACCTTCCCGGATATATCTGATAGAGCAGCAGATAGACGATCACGCCGGTGATCGATACATAGAGCCACACCGGAAAGACCAGCCGTGCGATCTTCTTATGTTGGTCAAAATTCCCTTTTAAGCCACGCCATAGTGTTAAAAGTACGAACGGAGTTACGAGTGCCGCAAGAAACGTATGCGAGGTCAGGATCGTGAAATAGATAGGGCGTGCAAGGCCTTCACCTGTAAATTTCGTGGTCCCGATACCAAAATAGTATGTACGCAGAGCGTGATGTGTAAGATATGAAGCCAGAAAAAATGCTGAGACAATACTGGCGGTCAGCATGCACTTCCGATGCTTCGGGATCTGGCCGGTTCGTATGAAGTAGAACCCGATCACGATCAAGATACCGCTTGCGGCGTTAAGGATCGCATTAAGATGTGGGAAAATCGAAAGAAGGCCCATTCCTGTCACTTCCAAAAACCAAGGAGAACGAACAAGATTATCCAGATCACGCCCATAAAATGCCAATACCAGCCTACCGCGCGTGCAAGATTCCGTCGGTATTCAAGTTCCGGTCCGTGCTCAGTCTCGTTTTTCGTTCGAAGATAGATCGCACCGAGCGCAATAATTCCACCGAGAATATGTGCCGCGTGAATGCCCGTCAGAATATAGAAAAACCCAGCGTAAGGATTCCCGCTCATATAGAGTCCGCGGCCGACAAGTGCCATCCACGCGAGAATCTGTGAAGAAATGAACGCCGCACCAAAAACGGTCGTCGCTATCAGGAACCGCTGTGTTCGCGTGTGATCGTTTGCGTAAATCGCTCGTTGAGCGAAATGGTAAACGACGCTTGAAAAAATGATTATGGCGGTGCTGATCCAAACCTGCACCGGCAGATCGAAAGGCCGCCATTCCGCGACATTATTCGTAGCGATGACCACATAGGCGCCGATCAATCCGCCAAATGTCATCAGGACAACCAGCAAAAGGAACCACGTTACGACTTTCGACTTATCGGGAACTTGGTCAGGATCGCTTTGTTGCGGAGGCGGAGAATAATTGGAACTGCCCGACTTTCCGCCTTTATCGTCGTCATTTCCGCCACCGCCGTTCTTTGGAGGTTGATTCGAACCACCGCCGGAAGGCCGCGAACGCTTTTTCTTCAGCGGTCTTTCTTCAGGAATAGGTTCTGCGACGCCGATTTCCATTGAAATTTAATTCTTTGTGAATACCAGGAGGCCGAAAAGAAGCGGCAGATAAATGACCGAAACTAATAATAGCCGTCGTGAGCTTTCCTTAGTTTTAGCGCGTGCTGTTCTTATGCTTTCGACCAAAAACCAAACCCCTAAGATCGCCGCACCAACCAGATAGATCGTGTCGGCCATTGCAAGAAAAAATGGTGCCAGGCTTATGGGCAAAAGCATAAAGGCAAATGATACGATCTGTTGCGCGGTTATCCTACCGTCCGGTTCGAGAACCGGCAGCATTTTGATTCCCGCCTTTGCATATTGCTCTTTATACATCGAAGCGATCGCTAGAAAATGGGGAAACTGCCATAGGAACAAGATCACAAATAGCGACCATGCTCCGAGCGTGATGTTGTCTGCGGCGGACGTCCAACCCATCAGCGGCGGCATCGCACCGGGAATCGCGCCAATAGCGGTCGAAGCAGACGTTCGCGTCTTAAGCGGCGTATAAAGAAGCACATAACCGACTATGACGACAAGACCGAGTGCCGACGTGAGCGGATTAACAAGAAAATAAAGATAAAGCTCAGCAACCGCGATCTGCAAAAGGCCAAATATCAAAGCTTCGTTTGCCAAAAGCCTTCCCGACGGCAGGGGCCGCGTGGCCGTCCTTTCCATCAGCTTATCAATATCGCCCTCAATGTACTGATTCAGCGTGGCGACCCCGAACGCGAGCAGCGATATGCCGATCATGGCATTCGCGAACAGCATCCAATTGAACGCGCCGGAAGTGCCGAGGTAGAAGCCTGCGGCTGAGGTCAGCACGAGCATGAAGGCGATCCGAGGCTTCGTCAGTTCAATAAATGCCGAGAACTTTTCTCGCACGCCGAGAACACGTGTTTCCTGTATGTCTGCTGCGGTGGAATCCATCATCGTACTTCGCGCGGTTTAAGAACCTCAAGGATACCGTTCGCGTGCCGGAAATTCAAAGGTGCGCCAAGTTTCGCCACTCTACTATCGCAAAGCAGGTTCGCTAATTTTTCAGCGGATGACAAACAACTTTCGCTAAGTTATTCTCTACTATATTGTAATGTCCGCAGCCGAAGAAACATTAAAGGCACGGGAAATACCCAAACGCAAAACTGCGCCGATAGGAAATCGTATTTTGGATTTCATAAGCTCGGTGCGTCTTGGCGTATCGCTATTGATTTCGCTCGTTGTTCTTTCGATGGTCGGAATGCTGATAATTCAGCAGAACGTCAACGGCTTTGACGCATATTTTGCCTCACTTACACCTGCTGAAAAGTCCGTTTACGGCTCACTCGGATTATTCGATATTTACCACAGTTGGTATTTCAATTTTCTACTTCTCATTCTCTCGCTGAACATTGTTCTCGCGTCGATCGACCGGTTCCCTTCCGCATGGAGCTATATTTCGCAGCCTAAGCTGACGGCGACAAAAGATTGGCTTCTTGAACAAAAATCGACTTCGCAGATAGTGATCGACAGTGGAGACAATGTGGAAGCCAAAGTGAGGTCGATCTTCGAATCGAACGGACTGCACGCTTCCGTAACGGAAACAACTAGCACGGAATATGCGTTGGACGAAAACGGTCGCAAGGATTTCTCGAATGTCATCACGTCAAAAGGCATTACCGTTTTCGGCGAACGCGGTAAGTTCAATCGCATCGGTGCATACATAGTTCACGTTGCGTTGCTGACCCTTTTTCTCGGACACTTCGTCGCTCTACAGACCGGATTCGACGCTGATGTGCGGATGATCCCGGGACAGGAAACGAACGAGATCCAAATGATCCAGTTCGATCTCGACAAAAAGGAAAAGTTCAACGTCGAGTTGCCCTTCACGCTCACTTGTACCGACATTCAGCAAAAGCTGATAGATCCGCGCGGTTCCATCGACGTGACGAACACCCTCGACTGGCGAACGCAGATGCGTGTTGACGATCCGCAATACGGAGCACGGGTTGCGGACATTTCGATGAACAAACCTTTCAGCTATCGCGGCTATCGGTTCTTTCAGGCTCAGACTATCCCGGTCGGAAGTGCTCGCGAGATCACGCTCAACATAACTTCGCAGGGGAATGGCGAAACTCAAAACGTAAAGCTTCCGCGTTTGGGGAATTCTACGTTGCCGGACGGAACCAATGTTGAGTACATAGAATTCCTGCCTGATTTTGTTTTCAACGCGGAAGGAAAACCCGACACGCGAACCGGTGAATACAATAACCCGGTGGCTGTGCTAAACGTAACACCGCCAAATGGCGAACGGACCCGCGTTTTCGCTTTCGCCGGGAACGTCGCCGAGAATATTCCTGTCGGTGCTCCAAAAGCCGGATATAAATGGCGGTTGGCGCAGTACGAAAAGTCGCCGTTCGCACACGTCCTTTCTATCAAGTACGATCCCTTTAACGGTGCGTTCATCGCGTGGTATTTCGGTGGTTTTGGTTTGATCGGTGCGTTATGCTTTGTGTTTTTCTTTTCGCACAAGCGGATCTGGGCCTTGATCGAAAAGAACGAAGACGGCACGACGCTGGTAACGCTCGGCGGAAACACCAATCGAAATCACGTTGGATTAGAAGAGAAATTTCAAAAGATCGATTCGGAAATACGGCAGATCTGAGGTTTTATGGCACAAGAAATTTATGATGCTGAGATCGGCAGCCCGTGGCGGGCCTATTCACCGGCGATCGTTGCGATAGTCGGCTCGTTTGTGATGCTAGGTTTGCGGATCCAGCTTGGAGCAGGATTTATGTCGGACGGTGCGTTGATGATGATCGCACTGGCGTGTTACCTGCTAGCCGCTTTGTTTCAGTTGACGAACCTCTACGCACCGTCGTCGATGGCCCAAAAGATCGGTCTTTGGACTGCTGTGCTTGGCGTCTTCTTCAACCTTTCAAGTTGGCTTGTCCGTTGGGTCGCTGCATATGATCGTGAGATCGCAATGCTGCGTGCCGGCGGCAGCGACGAATCGCCGTGGGTATTTCGCTACGTTCCCTTCGCAAATCTTTACGACCTCAGTCTGGCATTTGCATTCGGGGCCGGGATTGCAACGCTTTTGCTTGCCAGGAAAAAGAACTTCCAAGTTCTGGCAGCGTTTAGTCTTCCCCTTGCGGCTTTGATTTTAACCCTCGCTAGATTTATCGGAAGCGAATTTATCGACCTTCCGCCCGTGCTTGATTCCTATTGGCGGCCAATACATGTCGGCGTCGCGTCGTTAAGTTACGGTGTTGCTCTCGTTTGCTTTGCAGTAGCAGTTATTTATCTTTTGAAAGCCGGAACCAAGGTCGAGGCTATGGCAATCTGGGCATGCGGCTTTGCCTTCGCCGTAATCGCAACCATCAGCAAATTTTCTGTATTGACCGAGTTTGTATATCGAGCGGGTCTATTCGTTCCGAATGAAGGCGGCGGCAAACCGTTCTCGGCTCCGTTTCGAATCGAACTGCCGTACGTCGGAATCGCATTGGCGGTCGCAGCGGCTTTGCTTGCCGCTGTCGTCGTATCATTGACGATCTATTATTTTAAGGAAAACCAGGGAGCAAAGAAGGCCGGGCTGTTGCTGTTGAAATTAGCCTTTGTCGCTCAGATCGTAGCGATTACGCTTTTCGTTACGGGAATCCGTTCCACCGACAACGTCGATGCGACGCTGCGTACTCAACTTGACGCAAATCCGAGCCAATACATCACGGCGGGACGTGCCATTGCCGAACGCCAACAGCTTTCCGCAAAAGAGTTTGCGGCATTGTCTCCGATCCAACTCGAGCAAATGGCACGACAGTATCTTCAGGCTAGCGGCCCAAAGATGTACCTTAGCCTGAACACAAATCCGGTTGAGTTCGCCGGACTGCTGACCGGCTTGGCAGGAACATTCTTTGTACTTTTATTTGGTTTTCGCACCGAAACACTTCGTTCCAGATTACCGAGTCTCGAATCGCTCGATAATTTGATGTACAAAACGGCGTGCCTTGCATTTGCCGGACTCGCGATGCTATTGATCACAGGTGCGATCTGGGCGAACGAATCGTGGGGTCGGCCATGGGGATTTGATTCAAAAGAAACGGGTGCGTTGGTCGCGTGGCTAACATATGCTGCTTTTCTTCATACGCGGATCTCACGCGGCTGGAGCGGTAAAAGCTCCGCCTATTTTGCGATCCTCGGGTTTTTATTGGTGATATTTACTTATCTCGGTGTCAGCTATTTGCTGCCTGGACTTCACAGCTACGCTTAAAGCAGGAAATGTGAAATGAGGTCAAAACTCAATATTGGTGTTTCTATTGTTGCCTTCGTTGGAATTTCGATCATCGGTTCATTCTATTTGACACCCGCGACTGCCCAGCGTTCGGTCGTTACGCGGTACGAGTATGCGGTCATAAACGGCAGCTATGTTCCGTTTATACAAGAGGGAGCCGGGAGCGTGTCATCGGTTGTGAACATCTGTTACCTTCAATCAAGCGGTTGCCAGAACGAAGAAAATCGCGCGGACATGAATGTCGGAAAATTCCTTCAGGATGAGCGAATTGAGAATAACGCGCGTGGCCGAGCTCTTGCTCAAGAACGTGCGACACAGATGGGATTTTCGAAAGCGATCTCCAAGCTTGGTGCAGACGGATGGGAAATGATCGCCGCACCAAACATCGAGTTCGATCTTTTCTTCGTCAATCAACAAGGAATACCAACCGCGAAAGAGGGGCTTAGGACCGAACGGCAGCATATTTGGTTTAGACGGGTTCGTTAGTAATGCAAAGCAAAGTTCTTTTTACATTGGCCGGTCTGGTCGCGGGAGTCATTGTCGGATTTTTTGGCGCTAATTCACTCAACCGCCAAAGCACCGCGACCGCAGAGGCAAACACGCAGACCGCGAACCAACTGGCACCACAGCCGCCGGGAAATTCATCCGCGAACGGCGGAATGCTGCCGGACGTTAATGAGACGATCGAGAAAGCCGAAGCCGAACCACAGAACTTTGCGGCCCAAATGAAAACGGGCGACATGTACGCTCAGATAAACCGTTTCGACAAAGCTATCGAATTTTACAAGCGTGGAATTTTGTTGAAACCGGACGATTTCAATGCAAACGTCGTGCTGGGAAACGCACTTTTCGACTCTCAGAAATTTGAAGAAGCAGCGGACTATTATTCAAAGGCGGTGAAGATCAACGACAAAGACGTGAACGCCCGCACCGATCTTGGCACCACTTTCGTTGAACGGGGGAAACCTGACTACGAACGCGCTATCAGGGAATTCCGAACCGCACTTGAGTTGGATCCGAAACATGAGCCCACGTTGTATTACTTGGGAATTGCTTATCACCGGAAAGGTGACAAGACGAATGCGGATAAGGCTCTGAATGAATTGAAGACCGCCAATGCTGCCAGTCCGCTTGTCGCCCGGCTTGAGCAGAACATGGCGGCGAAGTAATTACTCGATCGTTACTTTGGCGACATCGACCATTTGATATTTGCCGATCCTGCCGTCCTTCGATACAACGGTCAACACCCCTCGGTCAACGCTAAACCGAAAGACTTCCGGCAGCGGACGCTCGATCCGTGCTCCGTCCTTGAAGACGATAACAAGCTGAACATTTGCCAGCGGATCGACCTTCTTTTCCGGCGGTTTTTTCTCCGTCTCAACGTCTGCATTTGCCGTCGGCTCTTCAGTCTTCGTTTCTACCTTCTCTTTGACCGGCGGAGGAGTTCGTCGCGCGTTTCGCTGTCGTGCAGCAGTTGAACGCGCGGGCGGTTTCGGTTTAGGTTCGGTGCCTACTGCAGGAGTTTTTGGAAGATCGTCCGAAACGACTACCTCAAGCTTTGGAATCTCTTTCTTCGACTCATCCTTCTCTGGCGCGGCTTCCTTATTCGCTGTCGTATCGTCCTTTCGGGTTTCGGCGACTTCGGTTTTTGCCGTATCTTTCTGTTCCCCCGGCTTCTCGATTGGTCGCGGAGGAGTCACGATCGTTCCGACCGAGTTCACCGCCACGGGTCCCGATGTTTCACCAGAAACTTTCGGCATCTCCGGAGCATCAGTCGAACCCGAAGCGGCAATAAAGCTCCCGGCAAACTTCATACGAAAATTGGCGACATCGTCATTTGGAGTGCGTCCCTGAACGCGCAGCAGCAGCCGCTCCGGCTTTCGCAGATACAAAACTCTCCCCGTCTCAACCTCGCCAAAATCGGGATAAACGACTACTTTGGTCAACGGCTTGAGTCCGGCTTGGAGAAAAATATCAATGTCGCCGGCAAAATTTTTCGTAACGATGTTCACAAAAACATCGCCCTGTCCGCCGTCGAACCAAAAATAATAAGTCGTGAGACGCCCGTCGCCAACATCCCTCGCCTTGATCGAACCGGAAAGTTCGTTTGCGGTAACAGGTGTCGGAAGATCGAGGAGAGTTGATTGAGCCGAAGCTGCAAGCCCCGACAAACAGATAAAAGCTATCGCAAACAAATGCGATCGGAACGAAGTGAAACGCGATGATAAGCGATGTATCAAAATAAAACCTAAAGCTCTTTCCGTAAGTGGATCAACCGTGAAGTCTCTTTATACCCAAGCCCTTGATGGGCCATAAGGCTAAGATCGTTTCCGACCTCCGCATCCGACGCCATTTCCTCGCAGCCTTTTTCGCGTGCCCAATTCTCTGCGATGCGTACAAGTTCCCTTCCGATGCCTCGACCGCGAAATTGCGGATCGACATACCAGCCTTCGAGATAGCCGACATGATCCGTTTCGCAGTCCTCGACGAACGGCCTAATACTGACTTCGAGAAAACCTATCAGCCCAGCCGTCTCATGCTCGGCAACCAGAACGAACTGGGATTCGGGATGACCGACAATATCAACGATCTCGCTGCGGTGGTCCTCTTCAGTTGTGGCATCCCAGAGTGTCTTTCTAAGACGCAGCCATTTGTTTAGGTCTTCTTCACGCAAAGGCCGGACGCTGTATCGAAATTCACCCATTAGAACGAAATTCTAACAGCCTTCGCAGTGGTATCCAAGATTCCGATGAAAAAGCCGCAGAATTACCCGCGGCCTTATCAAGTAACGATAGATCGGTCTCTAGCCGGCCTTGGCGGCCTGCGCCTTATCTTGCAGGATCTCGATAGCCTTTTTCAATTGGATATCGTCTTGAACGACAGGTTTCGGCTTTGCCGGAGCCGGTGTCGGCGAAGGCGTAACCTGTGGATTCTGATCCTGCTGCTGTTGTTGATCGATAAGTTCATCAACTTCGATCGGCGCGGGCGTGTCGGGTCGTTTCACTTCAACCGAAGGCTTAATTCCGGTAGTCGCACGATCGTCACCCAAGAAAGCGACACCCGAAGGCGACGCCCACTTAGCAACTGTAAGCAACAGGCCGTCACCGCCGCGAAGCGGAAATAACTGCTGCTCGGTTCCGGCACCGAAGCTGCGTTCGCCGACAACCTCGCCGCGTTTCTTGTCCAGAACAGCCGAAGCAACGGCCTCGGCGGCACCAGCCGTACCGAGATCGATCAACACCGAAAGCTTGCCGTCGAAAATAGCTTTCGAGGGGTCAGCCGTAAATGTTTTTTTGACTACACCGTCTTTCCCGACGACCTTAGCAATATCGCCATCCTTGATAAACAGGTTGGCGGCGGCAACGCCTTCTTCAAGCGTTCCGGTAGCAACACCGCGAAGATCGAGCACGATCTTATCAGCACCTTGTTTCATCAAAGATTGAAGGTTTGTTTTGATGTCGTTCGCTTCGCCGTCCTCAAGGCTAAAGACCTTGATAACGCCGATCTTGCCTGGTTCCAATTTGGATTCGACCGCCGGAACCTTGGTCGCACCGCGAGTTACTTTTATTGATTGCGGACGCTCCGCAGATCGCAGGATGCGTAGATTAACGGTTGTTCCAGCATCGCCAACGATCAACTGTTTTGCGTCGTATAGCGAAATATCGCGTGTTGCCTTGTTCTCAATGTACTCTACAACGTCACCGGATCTTACACCCGCCTTTTCGGCAGGCGAACCCTTTGAGACCGAAACGACATAAAGGTAGAGCGAGAGCTGCGAAAACTCGGCACCTATTCCGACCTTGTTCGACGGAGTTTTAATGTTAAAAGCCTTAACCTGCTCCGGCGTCAGATACGAAGAATATGGATCGAGTCCGCCGACCAATCCGCGAAGAGCGCCGTAACGCACTTTTTCAAGATTCGGCTCGTCAACGTAATCGTTTTGAATATGATTAAGCACGGATTCGAAAATACGCATCTGCGCCGTCGAATCATTTATCGGCTGCTGCGCACGCGTCCACGGGCTGAGCATTCCGCCGACGACCGCATAAATTGCGATGAAGCCCGAAATTACCAGCACTGAGATCTTTCCGCGAAATGACATAAATTACCTCTTATGATAAATACTAGACCTTTGTATTACGCATCGGCGTCCGTTTAGTTTAACGCCGTTTGAACAATTATCAGCGATAGAGACGACCTGTGCAAGGAAAACAAACACCGAATTCAATGGAACTTACAGACCTTTCACTTCTCGGGCGGATCGTTTCGCTAGATCCGGGCATGAAACGTGTTGGCTTAGCGGTCACGGATGTTGACCAAACCATCGCTACACCACAGCCCCGCATCGAGCGAACATCATGGAAACGGCTGCTTTCAAGCGTTCAAGCCATCCTAAACGAATTTGATGCCGCGGCACTCGTGATTGGTTTGCCCCTAGAATCTGACGGAAGCGACGGCCCGATGACATCAGAGGCACGAGACATTGCACGAAAGTTCGCACTTTCGCTCGCTATTCCCGTTTTCCTTCAAGACGAACGGGTTACGAGTTACGAAGCCAAATCCCGTATGTGGGAACAGGGTCTTTCGCTCGAAGAAGCCAAAAAAAACGTTGACAGCGAAGCCGCAAGCATTATTCTCTCAGACTTTCTCGATCGCCTCGCAACTGCACGCCGCTAGGATCTATTTCGGCGAATAGGTGACTGAAACCTCTGTGGCCGACATCACCGCTTCTTTCGAGAACGGAAAGACCGCTTTATTCCCGGTTCTCCAAAGATCGAATTGATCCTTAAAATAAGGAGACTTTGGATCGCCGCTTTGGCCTAATGGAATAACGAGGCGTGTTGCATCCCAGTTTCCGGGGCTTGCGATGTGGCGCATTGAGACGGACGAGCCGACGTTTGGCGTTTGTCCGCTTCCCGCGATGCCAATTCGCGGCGTCGCGAACTGCCCGCCGATCAACGGTGCGACCGCCAGCGGATGCCGGAATGTTGAAACAAACGCCGAGCCCCACACCCACTTCGATTGATCGGAGCCGAAGCGGGTCGTCAAACGTGCTGGGAGTTCGGAGTCGCAAGTTCTGATCAGCGCGCCGTAATCTGCAAAGCCTTTCGGCAGCCATCGCTCAACTTTTTCTTTGATCGCCCAATACATTATCCTGTCGCGGATAACATTCGCCGGTGCGGGCCTGTTTTCGGCCACGATCTTGTCGGAAACACAGTTGCGAATGTCGTTCACGATTAACGCGGCTTTCGAATCAGGCGTCATCTTGCCGTCCCAGGCTTTCATCAGTGCGAGATTTTCTTCCGACGCCGCGTTAAGAGCGATGATATCTTTCGCAAACATCGACAGCGGAAGGTTCAGGGCGTCGTGTTGGGCTGCTGAGACGGAATCCATCGTTGCTTTTGTGTCCGCTTTGAGCAGGTCGTACAACCGGCGGGCCCGCCACGGCGGTGCGGCGTCACGCGAAACCTGTGAATACTTGTACGAAGTGCCCGCGATGCGTTGGTTTGCCGTCACGATGAAACCTTCGGGCGGGTTGTAAAGGTTCGGGAGTTCTGCAAACGGAATAAAACCTGTCCAGTCGCCGTCGTTGGTCGCTCCATCATACGGAAATGCCCCGTCGCCGGTTTTGCGGATTGGGATTCGCCCGGCCGCGTACCAGCCGATGTTTCCTTTGGTGTCCGCGTAAACAAAATTCTGCGTCGCACCGCCGTATTGCTTTAACGCTCCCTTAAATTCGTTCCAATCCTTCGCCCGATTGAGGAAATAAAATGCTTCCAGCTCGTTATTTTTGGGATCAAGGGCGGTCCATTTGAGCGAATATTTCTTCCCGTCGCGTTCGATGATGACCGGGCCGTTGCGGGTCTTTGTTACGGCGAACTCCTCATACGACAAAGCAGTGCTCAGCGGATTTGCGCGGAATGCTATCTTTTCCGTGCGAACTTCCGCGTCCGCCAAACCGGTCGGCGTTTTGTATTTTTTGCCTTCAAAGGTCTCGACATAGAGGTCCTGAACGTCCGGGCCGACGTTGGTGGCTCCCCAGGCGATGTGTTCGTTATGGCCGAGGACTACGCCGGGCGAGCCAGGGAACGTAACGCCCGAAACGCGCATTGTCGGCGTTGACAAATGGGCGAGATACCAGATGCCGGGAGCCGTCGCCTCAAGGTGCGGATCGTTCGCAAGTATTGCCTTGCCGTCCGCAGTTCGTTTACCGGAGATAACCCAGTTGTTGCTGGCCGCAAGTTCCTCGGCGTAAAGGCCCACGCGACGCAAAGAACTCTCGCGAAGTGCCATATCTTTTTCAACAGCCGAGTCGCGAGAAGAATATTTAGCCACAGATGAACACAGATCAACAGTGATAGAGGAAGCAATCGATTTGCGTGAATCCACGTCTATCTGCGGGCAATTATTTTCTTCTTTGCGTCTTTGCGTCTTTGCGTTAAGAGCTTTCACATCCTTTCCGAACAGCACCACGTCGTACGGCGTGACGGGATTAGTCAGGTCGGCGAGTTTTTGCGGGTCGAAACCTCGTAGAGATTCCCTTAAAAGATCGCGTTGGTAGGTGCTGCTGAGAGCTTCGGCGAGTATTTTGCCGACGATCATTGAGTCTGCGGGCGTCCATGGGGTCGGTTTGTATTGCAGGATCTTGAATTCGACCGGCAGCGTTTCGTCGGAGAGCGTCGCGATATATGCATTGACGCCGCGCGAGTAGTTTTCCAGCACCGCACGCATCTCGGGCGTGTAAAATTTCAAGCTTTCGTCGACAATACCGGCAAAACCATATCGCCTCCAGCGTTTGTCCTCTTCGAGCGTCGTCTTGCCAAAGATCTCCGCCGTCTCGCCGCGTGCCACACGCCGCAAAAGGTCCATCTGCCACAAACGGTCGCTCGCAACAACGTATCCCTGCACAAAATACAGGTCCGCGTCATTCTTTGCCTCGATGTAAGGGATCGAACGGCTGTCGCGCCGAACCGTAACCGCGTCTTTCAAACCCGAAATCGTAAACGTATTCGGCGAAATCTGTGAATTTGCAGAAAGCGTAAGGGCGAAAACAATAATAACGGAGGTAATGGGCGTTTTTATCATGGTTAGAAGATAGCGAAATTTCGTCACGGCGTAAATTAGGTAAATATAGGACTGGACCGCGGAAAGCGGGGGCAAGCCCGCCTTCCGGACTGTCTCTAAATTGATATGTTACGGTGAACCCGAACACCAGACATAACGCAGTCAGGAAGGGCGGCTTGCCCCCGCTCTGTTTACGATACTGCACGCTTACTTTCGCTCCAATTTATCCGAATACAAAGCCTTGTAGGCCCTGTAGTTGTTCATTACCTTGAAAACGTAGTTCTTCGTCTCGGCGAAGCCTATTTCGGCCGCGAAGAGGCCGGCGTCATGGGGTTTTGTGCGTTTCATCCAGCGTGCGGCGTTGTCTTCGCCGGCGTTGTAGCTCGCGGCGATGCCTTCGTACATTCCGTCGAATTCTTCGTGAAGAGCGGCGACGTATTCCGTGCCGAGCGCGATGTTTACGTTTGCCTTGTAAAGATCGTCGGGCTGTAGTGCGGGAAATCCGGCGGCATCTTTATATTTGATAGCGGTGTCGTAAACAAGTTGGAGAAGTCCGCGTGCTCCAGCGGGCGACTTAGCACCGGGTTTGAAGACGCTTTCCTGCTTCATTATCGCAAGAAGAAAACGCGGATCGATCTTTTTCGCCGCTGCGTAACGCAGAACGTCCGTGCGGAACATTATCGGATTATCCGTGTAAGCCTTCTCGGTCGCTTTTATGGCCGTGTCCGTTCTGCCGCCACGCATAGCGACGAGCATTCCGAAGTAAGACGTCGGCGTTACGGTCGAATAAATTGTCTCGGCTTCCATTTTCTTTCCGCTTTTCTCTATCGCGAGGGCCTTCATATACCGAGCCTCGTCCGCCGTGGTCATCGAACCTTTGAAATTGGTTATCAAAAGAAGCGAATCCGCTGCCATCGCAGCGTGTTTCCAACGCTCGCGGAAAATTTCCATCCGCACACGAGCCTGCAGAGCATTGACTTCGGTCGGCGTGTCCGCAAAAGTTTTCACCGCAGTCTCTATCCAACGCTCGGCGTCGTCAAACCGCCCCGCTTCGCGATAGGCGTCGATCAAATTAAGGTGAGCGGAATCTATTTTCTCTCCGTTCGGGAACATTGCGATGTACTGCTCATAAGTTTTCGCTGCGTCCTGAAACCGGCTGAGCCTCACATAAGACGCGCCCTTGAACGCCAAACCTTCACGACCGTCCTTCGTTGCCGCATAGTCTTTTATCAGCCTGTCGAACCACTCAACAGCTTTCTCGTACTGCCGTTCCCACATAAATGACCGTGCAATTCCAAACAGCGCCTTCGGTACTCCGGCGTCTTGCGGGTAGTTTGTGATCAGTTTTGACCAATGTTCACGCGCCTCGGGGAACAAACGGTTCGACGAATACGTTTCCGCCCGCGATAGATGTTCCGCGGCAGTAAGCGTCTGCAGTTCGCCCGACGGATTGCGGGCAAAAACATCCTGTTCACGAACCCGCCGCAACGCCGAATCAGGCTGCTGACAAAATCCGGGAACGATAGAAAGAAATGTGAAGATCGCGAAAAGAAAAACGTATTTCATATCAGGCGTGGGGTGAGGTCTTTAATAAGATTACCCGAACTTTAGAGGCAATCGCAATTTGGTTCGTTGCACTCCTTCGCGGGCTTTGCGTCTTGGCGTGAAAAAATAAACGGTATCACGCAAAGTCGCCAAGGTCGCAAAGGAGCACAAAGTTCGGCATAATATTGATTCGTTTGTTAAGTCAATATGAAGATAGCATTCAATGGCGCCACTACGATGACCGCCGATCTCGAAACCGACATCCGAGCCGCCGCCGCCGCAGGATACGACCTCGTCGAAATGCGTTCGAACAAGCTCTATGATTATCTGGAGACCAAAACGGTCGAAGATCTCAAGGCTTTGATAGCCGAAACCGGCATCGGCGTCCTCTCGATAAACACGCTCGAACATATTACCTGGCGCAGCGAAGATGATTACGCCGCGATAAAAGAAGAATGCGCCAAGCTGTGCGAGATCTCGGCCGCGATCGGTTGTCCGTATGTTCTCTCGGTTCCGGGATCGTTAAGGCAAGGCCCGAAAACCGATGCGGAAACAATGGAAGAAAGCGTCCGCGTTTTGAATGAGTTGGCTGACATCGCCGAACCTTTCGGGATAAAGATCGGTTTCGAATTCCTAGGTGAAGCGGGAAATTCCGTCACGACGCTCGACCTCGGCAGCAGGATCGTAAACCTCGTCGGACGCGAAAGTGTGGGAAACGTAATGGATACTTATCACTTCTACGCCGGAAACTCGTCCTACGAAGCAATCGATAACCTCGACCCGAAGAAACTTTTTATCTTCCACATAAACGACGCTGAAGATCTTCCGAAAGCACAACTTAACGACTCAAAGCGTTTGTATCCCGGACTCGGAATTCTTCCTATCAAAGAGATCAAATCACACCTCGACGGCATCGGTTACGACGGCCCTGTAAGCGTCGAAATCTTCCGGCCGGAATATTGGGAGCAAGATCCGTTCGAGGTCGCGGTGAAAGCGAAAGCGGCGACGGAAGAGGTGCTCGGGCTTGGACAGTACGCGGCAGGCGGAAGCTGGTAAGTATTTCGACGCATCCGCAAAGACCCAAACTCTTTCGCGGCCTTGCTCCTTAGCGACTTTGCGTTAAATATCCTTTATGGAAAAAGTAAGAATCGGCATCGTAGGGGTTGGTTACATCGGCAATGTCCACGGAAAAATTCATTCTCGCGACGAACGAACTGAGATCTCAGCCGTGTTCGATATTATTCCCGAACGCACGGCAGCCGCAGCAAAGAGCTTTGGTGCTAAAGCATGCACGTCACGCGACGAGCTGATGGAAAACTGCGATGCCGTTATCGTTTGTGCCCCGAACAGGACGCACAGAGAGATCGCCCTGCACGCCATTGCCGAGGGCAAGCATGTCTTCTGCGAAAAACCGTTCACGATCGGTATTGAAGATGCTAAAGAACTTCGCGATGCAGCCAATGCAGGTAAAGGAGTTTTCCAGGTAGGCTTCAATCGGAGATTCGCCCCCGTTTATCAAAAGATGCGTGAGCTTTTGAAAGACGACAAAGGACATTCCGCGCATGTCAAAATGAATCGCGGCGAGCTTTTGAATCCCGGATGGACGGGCGATGTAAATGTTACCGGCGGATTTCTTTACGAAACGACCATCCACCTTTTCGATATGATGCGGTTTCAATTCGGTGAGATAACGGAACTGACAGCGTACGGTTCGCAGCACGAATATCCCGAACTCGATGAGTTTTCTGTCATCTTCAAATTCGCGAATGGCTTTCACTGCACGTTTGCTTCCTCGTCGGACGCGAGTTGGCACTTCCCGTTCGAGCGCATCGAAACATTTTGCCACCATCGAACAATAATGACGGAAGAGATGGAAAGGCTGTTTGATTCGCAAGGAACTGACCCGAACTTTGATACGCATTCGTTTCATATGTTCGAGAAAGAAGAAAAATGGGGCTATGTTCAGGAAGACCGGGCGTTTATCGACGCAATCCTTAAGGGAACTCCGCCACCTGTAGCCGCCGACGACGGTTTCCGATCGGTGGAACTCGTCGAGGGTGTTTATGAGTCGATTCGCTCGGGCGAGCGCGTTCGATTCTGACCGAGGACTTTTATTTCGGCAACTTTATGGCGTAATATTCGTTTGAATATCTCGACGGCAATGCCAATCAAAACTAACGATGATCCAGTGCCAGAACTGCGGAAAATCTAACACACCTGAAAGCCATTTCTGTAGATACTGCGGGATCCAGTTCGGTGCGCGTCCTCAGCCACAACAGCAGCAGGAGCCCTATAATTTCACGCCCCCACGACCGTACTCCTGGAAAACAGACGAATTTCAAACCTCGAATGAAGCTCGTGCCAACAGAACTGCCGATCATGTAGTGGCTCCCTTGCACCAGCAAGGTTATGCTCCGATGCAGGTTTCATATCGCGGACCGCAGGACATGACCGGACACTATCGCTGTCCGAATTGCGGAACGAATTATCTACCTGTCATGGATAAGCGTATATCGACCGCCGGTTGGATAACCTTTTCCCTGCTGCTTGTATTTACCTTGGTTTTCTTTTGGATCGGCCTTTTGATGAAAGAGGATGTACCCGTGTGTCCTATCTGTAAATTCCGCGTCGGCTAAAGTTCCCTATCGGTAGAAATAGCCCTTCGGATGCTCGATCTTCACTTCGGGGTTGGTACTTTTTACTTCGACTTTGTAATAGCCTTTCTTCATATTCGTCGATATGTAGGTCAGCAAAAACTGTCGGCCGATAAGCACGCCAAATTGCTGCAAAAACGGATTGATATTGACCGGTGTGGATGAGAGATTGTTGAAAAGCCGACCACCTGTTTCCTCGGTCAGCACCGATATCGACCCCTGCCCGTTCAGGACGCCCAACGGTGCCCCGATCCCGGACACGCCCGGACTAAATATTCCGTAAACGGCTACGTTCTTTCGCTGGGCTTTACGGATGGATGCCTGAAGTTCGACGCTCATTGACGGCGATGCTGAGAGCGAACCGCTTGAAAGGTCCAGGCCATTCGAAACCATTAGAATCGCCCTGCGCCCGCCCGGCAGTGCATCAAAACGGTCCAGAGCGTCAGAAACGCTCTCGAATGGACTTCTGGGAGCTGCTGATGCAGAGCCGAAAACAATTCGAAAGGACTTTGACGCCTTTGCGAGATCATCGGTGAACTTTTGTCTGACATTCAATGAACCGGCTCCCATGTACGCGACCATTACCCGTGTTCCGCGAGGAAGTTGCTCGACGAATTTGGCAAGATCCCGAATGTGAAGGTTGAAATCACTGGTCAGGTCGTCCTGAATCAGTATCGCCAATGAGAGGGGCACGTCAGTTCGGCTCCTTATCGAGAGAATCTCCTGTTCGACAAGATTTTCGGTCACGATAAGCCGGTCAACTTGCAGCAGCTCCTCCGTCTGGCCTTGCTCGATCTCAGACTTGGTATAGATCGAGATCGGGATCGAAACGGTGCGGACACGCTGCTTCTCTTCGTCTTTTTGGCCCGCAACAGACAAAACAACCAGAGCGACACAGCAGATCGACGAGATTAATATTCTATGCTTGAACAAACTCATGGCAAATGGTGGCTTTTACCGCAACTGTCTCGCCCATATTATTGCATTTTTGACGGAAATATTGTGATGCGCCAAGTTTGAAATAAGTTTGCGCAGTTTGTAAAGTTAGTCCGAACAGATGAGCGAACTAGTCTCAAAATACGATATCTCTCCACGCGAAATGGCACGGGGCCGCAACCTCAAAATGGCGGCTATCGGTTCGCCTATTGTTTTAACTGTGCTTCCGGCGGTAATAACATTGATCGCGACCTTGGTTTTTGCGACATCGCCACCTATGGCCGCAACGATATTTTTTCTGGGCGCGGTCATTACCCTAATCGGTTTCATCAAGGGAATGTTGCTGACCGGCCTGTTCTCTTACCGGTATTCAAAATGGAAGGACGCCACGCGTGAACGCATTGCTGCGGATGGAATAAAGGCGGAGGAAATAGACTGGTTCGCCCGCGAATTAAGGCCCGCCGAGAAACGGGCCTTAAAGGATATTTCCGCACGCGACCTGTTGCTTGCAGATGCATTCAAAGAAACGCTTGCGTCGCGTCTGACCGCAACAAGGATAATCAGATCTTCAAAAAAAGAACTGAACCAGGCACAGCGGCGACAGCTAAAGCTTCGCAACCTGAAATCGGAAAATCTTGCCGAGTTTCAAAAGCAGATCGGCAAAGATATCGAAAAACTGACGGGGATAAATTCGGATGCGAAACTGATGCTTGCCGAAGCCGAATCGCGGATGCAGATGATCGAAGCTGCTGCTGCACGCGGCGGCGGACTGACGGACAGTGAACTTGCCTTAAAAAAACTTTCGGCCAGATCCGAATCTCTTCCGCTTGCACTCGAAGAAGCAAAAATGGCCGAAGAGATCAGAAAAGAAATCGAAAACGAAGAGATCGGCGAATCAACGCGGCTCGATCAATAATCGCGTTTCTCATAATCCTTTTCATCGTAAACGCCATCACCATTCAGGTCGGCATGGTCGCCAGTCTGGCCCCTCATATGAGTTATTTCAGACTCAGGAGCTCCTACTAATTGAAGCACGCCCAGTTGATACCGATTGGCATCCAACTCCGCAACTTTGCCTGCCTCATATTTCCCGGATCTATACTGCCAGAAATGGATCGACTCGTGGATGATGACACTCGCCAGCCATGTGTCGGAGGTGTCGAATGTCGCACGGCCGATGTCTATGGCATTGTCCTTGAAATTAGCCCCGCTTTTTGCGGCGGCTCGTATCTTCAGGTTATACGAGTTGAACCATGTACTGTACGAACCGGCCTTATTGGTTAAAAGGCTCAGACATCGTTCGATCTTTGGTTTGAATTCTGCTGTGGGTATAAAAGCGGCGTTACCTTCGATTTCTGCCATAACAACTCCTTCCGATAACGAATGCTGAAAATGGGGAGCGAAAGCAGAATCTTAAATAAGAAAAGTGCGAAAGGCAACCGCGTCGGCCGTTCCGGTCGCTTGAATTGAACCTGTATGATCAGGTGGGTGGCTTTCTGTTCCTTTCGAAACATCAGAGCCCAATCCTATGGCAGGTCTTCAACTTGTAAAGACTGCACCGAATCCGGCATTAGCCTCCCGCAATTCAAGTGTTGGCTCAATTGTTGATGCGTCCGGTGACGAACCACGCCGTAAAAGTCTCTCGCATCTCTAACTATAGCACACGAAGAAACGTCTTTTGCAAATAGAAAAAGCGGCGTTCGAAAGCTGCTTTTTACTTTATCTTTCCTAGTATTTTAGCTTATTCGACCTCGAGCTCCTGCGGTGCAACGTCGCGGTGTTTCAGCACGCGGTCAAGCAGCTCCGTACATTCGGCGCTACGCGAAGCAAGCTGCTGATCAGACATCGCGTGTGATGATTTTGTAGAATGTAGTTCATCTGCGATATGCAGAGAAGCAAGAATAGCAACTTTCAACGAATCGACCGTCATGGTCCCGGAAGCGATCTCCCGCATCTTTTTATCTACGAACTCTGCAAGTCCAAGAATGTAGGAATTGTCGCCGTCCGAGCGAATGCTGTAGGTCTGGTTATATATCTCGACCTGCACCAGTTTTTCCCCTGATTCGCTTTTCATTTCGGCACCCATCATTGGAGAATTACCTTCCGACTGCTTCTGCAACTTCTGCGTCGATGATCGTCATCGCGTCGAGCATCGCTTCAACTTTTAACTGGATCGCATCGCGTTCGGAAAGAAGTGAGTCAACTTTCGCCGCCAAACGGGATTTCTCTTCTTCAAGTTCATGAACACTGCGGCGAAGCGTCGAAAGCTCTTTTTCCGTGTGCTCATTCTCTTCACGCATCTTCTTTGCAAACTCGATCGTCAAATAGATCTTGTCTTCGAGATGCGAGAATTTTTCCATTCCCGTTAGGCCATTCATTAACGATTCTCCAAAAGTAACAGGGGGTAATTTTGCTTTAGGTTTTAGATTATGTTTGAGATTGAAAAAAACATCAAGCAAGTGAACGGTGTTTTACTAAATTCTTTGATGAATTTTCAAATTCGCCTCGGCTGACTCGACAATATCGCGATGGATCGGCTCGATCTCTTCCTCGGTCAAGGTTCTTTCATCGCTTTGATACTCGATCCGAATGGTCAACGAACGCTCGTTTTCGCCGAGGCCTTTGCCCTCGAAAATATCGACAAACCCAACGGAATGACAAAGCTCGATGTTCCGGTCGATGATCGCCGAACGCACCTTGTCGAAAGTCATGTCGCGCGTCACCGTAAACGAAACATCGCGTACGATCGACGGAAAGCGCGGTAAAGGCCGGTAACGAACCGGCTCAACCGGTTGTTCCAGTAACCGTTGAAGATCGATCTCCGCAACATAGACTGGCTGTCTAAACTTGTAATTGGCGGCGATTTCCTCGTTTAACCGTCCAAGCGAACCGATTTTTTCTCCATCGACAAATACCGACGCTGCCTGACCTTTTCTAAGATGTTTGATCTCGTCCGCATCAAACCGTTCCGATGAAACGCCGACCGCTTCGAGCGATGCTTCGAGTGCACCTTTGATGTCGTACAGATCCGAAGCACGTGACGGCATGACGCGATTTTCGTTTAGTTCTCCGCCGGTAATCGCGATAGATAGCAGTTCTTTTTCAATTGGCAATTCACCATCACCGATGGCCGCGAAAGTCTTTCCGATCTCAAACAACTTGATGTCGCGACGCCGATGATTCAAGTTTAGCCGGATCGCTTCAAGCATTCCCGGCAAAAGCGTAGGACGCATACGAACCGCCCCTTCAATCACCGAATCCTGCAGCGTTACATGCGGCTCCGTCATATTTTCATTGACCAATCCGGGCACCGTCGCGAAGACCCCGTCGTGTTTTGTGTCGATAAAGCTGTAACCGATAGCTTCGTCGAAACCGTTGTCAGACAACACTGAACGCAACCGACGTTTCCGGTTTTCAGAAGCCTGATACTCACCTGCACCGTAGGCGGGCGGCAGTTCTTCTTTGATATTTTCGTAGCCAACGTGCCGAGCGACTTCTTCTACCAAGTCTTCCTCGATGGCAATGTCGTGACGCCACGACGGAATGGCGAACATTTTAGATTTCAGATCTGCGATTGGCGATTGTTCGGTCTCATTGATTCCGAGTGCCGCCAAAATACGGAAACATTCGGATTCTTCGACCTCAAGACCGGTCAAGCGCTTCACGGCTACACCTATATCCGGCGATTCGACTTCGCGAGGGTGATGCGGCGTTGGGTAAACATCGATAACGTCATCGGCTTTGCCGCCCGCAAGTTCGGTAATTAGCTGCGTTGCTCTTTCTGACGCCGCCTTAAGATTGTTGATGTCCACGCCGCGTTCGAAGCGGTAACTCGCTTCGGTCGCAAGGCCGAGTCTTCGCGACGTTCCACGAATACTCGCCTTATCAAAATAAGCGACTTCGAGCAGAACATTCGTCGTCGCATCGGTAATGCTGCTGTCGAGTCCGCCCATCACGCCGCCGACCGCGACTGGCCTTTCCGCGTCGCATATCATCAGCATCGATTCGTCCAGCTTTCGTTCAATCTCATCGAGCGTCCTGATACTCTCGCCCGTCCTTGCAGTACGAACGACAATTCGCTTGCAAACTAACTTATCCAGATCGAAGGCGTGCATCGGCTGGCCGAGTTCGTGCATGACAAAATTCGTAATATCCGCAATGTTATTGATCGAACGCTCACCGATAGCCTCAAGCCTATCGACCAACCATCGCGGCGAAGGCCCGATCTTCACATTCCGAATAATGCGCGCGGTAAATCGATGACAAAGCTCGGGGTTCTCTATCGTGACAACTTCGCCAGCCAAGACCGACGGCAATGGAATCTCAGCTTCGTTGCTCTGCTTAACTTTCAGCTCGTTACCAGTAGCTACACGAAGTTCGCGAGCGACGCCCAGATGCGACAAGCAGTCAGGACGATTCGACGTAAGATCGATGTCGAAAACAAAGCCCTCGCCATCCGGATGAATTCCTTCAACCGTCAACCCAACACGCGTCAACGCCGCCGCGGTTTCGTCGGCGGACAAATCAAGATCAATAAGGTCTTTTAACCAGTTGTAGCTGATGTTCATAGGCTACTCGCCAATAGTTCTAGTAGTTTTTCCGCGATCATACTTCCTGCGGCTTTCTCTAAAATGCTCTTTACCGATTGGCCGGCCTGTCTGATAATTTCGTATTTGGGCTTTGGAGAACTTAACTGCGCTCTAATTGTAGATACTTCTGCAATTGCCTCATTTTTCGCATCCGCTGATTCGAACGCCAAATCTTTCACGTTTTCTTCAAACAAGCGCACAAACTCAGTAAACTTCTCAATATGGTTTTGAGTAATATTCTGTGTTTGATTTGTGTTGGTTGAGCCTTGGTTGATCTGAGAATTAGTCATATTCTCAACATGAATATAATTAAAGGGTAAAAAATGCTCCGTTGGCTCGGTTGGCTTCGACAGAACTGCTTCAACCTCGACCGCTCCTTGGTGAGTTAGAGCAACAATATTCGCCTCGTCGTCAAAGAGGGATATTAGTCCTTCATTTGCGAGGTAATCGGCAATCGTCAAAGCCTCGATCCTGTCAACGCCAAGGCTTTCACCGATGTCAGCTAAATTGAATAGCTGCAATCCAGGTTGGTCTTTTATGTTGTAAATATGTTGCAAGAAAAGAAACCTGTCTCTCTTCTTTTCATCTAAGGTCTTCATCGAAACTGCTCCAGAAACCTCACATCATTCTCAAACATATGTCGGATGTCGTCGATGGCGTACATCAGCGATGCCATACGTTCGAGGCCGAAGCCGAATGCGAAGCCTGAATACACCGTCGGGTCAATGTTGCAGGCTCGAAGCACATTCGGATGAACCATTCCTGAACCGCCGAGTTCGATCCAGCCGGAGCCTTTGCATGGACGACAGCGAACAGTCAGCGGTTGGCCGGCGGCGGGTGGTAGGTTTTCTTCACTGCCCACTGACCACTGACCACTGACCACTGTTCCAGTTCCGTGGCAGACGAAGCATGAGAAATCGAATTCCGCCGAAGGCTCGGTAAATGGAAAATACGATGGCCGAAAACGCGTCTTCGTGTCCGGGCCGTACATTCGCTTGAGCCACTCGGTCACGGTGCCTTTCAGGTGCGCCATCGTGATGTCTTTATCGACGCAGAGGCCTTCAAGCTGATGGAACATCGGCGTGTGTGTCATGTCCGGTGTGTCGCGGCGGAAAACGCGTCCCGGAGCAAGTATCCGCAGCGGAGCACCGTGGCGTTCCATCGCTCGTATCTGCACGGTCGATGTCTGCGAACGGAGAGCGAATCCATCGGTCGTGTAGAACGTATCCTGCGACTCACGCGCCGGATGGCCTTCCGGGATATTCAATGCGTCAAAGTTATAATAATCGGTCTCGATCTCTCGGTCGTCCTCGATCGAATATCCCATCGAAACAAAAACATCCTCTATCTTTTGACGCAAAAGCGTGATCGGATGAAGGTGTCCCGTTCGCGGCCGACGGCCTGGAATGGTCACATCCAGCCGGTCGCGTTCAGTTTCAGCCTCTGAAATATATTCGTTCAGCTTCGCCTCGACTTCGTCGATCGCCTCAACGATCTCGCGTTCGACCGATTGGACAAGCTTGCCGAAACGGCCGCGTTCTTCGGCATTGACCTTGCCGATGAGTTTCTTAGCTTCGGCGATCTCGCTCTTTTTGCCGGTGTGTTTCGTTTTGAATTCGGCAAGCTCGCGGCTCAAAGCTTGTGCGGCATCCAGTTTCATCTCACGAGCCGTCGAACGCAGATCGGCAAAGCGTTCAAACTTTGCCTTGAACGCCTCACGAATGCCTTCTACTTGTTTCTGTTGTTCTTCCATTCTCTATCGCCGGGTAAAACGGCAAAACCTAATTGTAGCAAGGGTTGAAATTGGTGCAACAAAGGTGGCCGCTTTTACGCGCCTGCGAATCGTTTGCTACCATAAGAAATTACAACTCATACATAACCTTCAATGAAAGCAATCGTAAAAAGCAAAGCTGAAAAAGGCCTGTGGATCGAGGACGTGCCGGAGCCGGAGATGGGCATTAACGACGTGATGATCCGCGTCAAAAAAGGCGGCATCTGCGGCACCGATCTGCATATTTATAATTGGGACGCGTGGGCGCAGAGCACGATCAAGGTCCCGACGACCATCGGTCACGAGTTTGTCGGCGAGATAGTCGATGTCGGGTCGAATGTGCTTGATTTCAAATCCGGCGACATCGTAAGCGTCGAAGGCCATCTCGTCTGCGGACGCTGCCGCAACTGCATGGCTGGGCGTCGTGCGTTATGCGCAAACACACGTGGAGTGGGTGTTAACACAAACGGCGGATTTGCCGAGTACATCGCTGTTCCGGTGACCAACATCTGGAAGCACAAGCCGGGTATCGATTTAGAGGTTGCGGCGATCTACGATCCGTTCGGCAACGCAGTTCACACGGCTCTTGCGTTCGAAGTATTTGGCGAAGACGTTCTAATAACCGGTGCAGGCCCGATCGGCATCATGGCCGCTGCGGTCGCGAAACACGCCGGTGCTCGAAATATTGTTATCACGGACGTGAATCCATTTCGTCTGGAACTCGCCGAGAAAATGGGGCATGTAACGCGGGCGATCAATGTTAAAGAAACGTCGATCAAGGACGTCCAGAAGGAACTCGGTATGAAAGAAGGTTTCGATGTCGGGTTCGAGATGTCTGGAATTCCGTCAGCCTTCACCGATATGCTCGCCAACATGTACCACGGCGGCAGCATCGCTCTGCTCGGAATTCCCAGTGAGCAATTCGCCATAGATTGGAAAACCGTCGTCTTTAACATGATCACGATCAAGGGCATCTACGGCCGCCAAATGTACGAAACCTGGTACCAAATGAGCGTCCTGCTAGAAACCGGTGTCAACATTTCTCCTGTTATTACGCATAGGTATTCGTACAAGGATTTTGAAAAAGGCTTCACCGCGATCAGATCCGGTGATTGCGGAAAGGTAATCCTTGATTTCGAAGATATATAACGAAAAGGAGTCACACCATGAAGACACGACAGAGAAATTTAGTTAGCGGCTCGATCGCGTTGACGATCATGTTAACGATCGGTTTAGCCTGCGGCGGCGGCAACCCGGCACCTCAGGCGTTTCAGGGAAATTGGGTCGGCAGCGACGGTTCGACCATTTATATGCACGGCGACGGCAAAGCCGGCTTTAAGCTCGGCGGTAAGGAGGTCACAGGCGGCGGCGCCGAGATCGACGAATCGGCGCGGACGCTGACAATCTCACTGATGGGTATAAGCAACACCTGGAAGATTGACCAACCACCGTCAGGGAACCGCATGGTCCTAAGCGGGACACGCTATACTAAGAACTGATCGCGTAGGAGCGTCGAACGAAAGTGCGTCCAATTATCAGTTAGAAGCAAGTACCTTAGGGTTTAGACATGTACGGAAAATTCAAACAACACATAGAAAAAACCATCACCGAAATCCGGGATGCCGGACTTTACAAATCCGAACGTGTGATCGACGGTCCACAGGATGCACATATTGACGTGAATGGACGCCAAGTCCTGAATATGTGTGCGAATAACTATCTTGGGCTGAGCGATCATCCGGCGATCGTCGAGGCGGCGAAGAGGTCGCTGGACGAATGGGGCTACGGGCTTTCTTCCGTAAGGTTTATCTGCGGGACGCAGGCGATCCACAAAGAGCTTGAGCGAAAGATCAGCGAGTTTCTCGGCACGGAAGATACGATTCTTTACACATCCTGCTTTGACGCGAACGGAGGTTTGTTTGAGACGCTGCTGGGCGAAGAAGATGCGATCATTTCGGACGAACTCAATCACGCGAGCATTATCGATGGAGTAAGACTTTGTAAGGCTCAGCGCTTTCGATACAAGAACAGCGACATGGCCGATCTGGAAGCGAAATTGAATGAAGCGAGTTCCGCTCGATTCAAAATGATCGCGACCGACGGTGTTTTTTCGATGGACGGCTACATCGCGAAACTCGACGAGATCTGCGACCTTGCGGAAAAGCATGATGCTCTCGTGATGGTGGACGATTCGCACGCCGTGGGATTCATGGGTAAGACCGGCCGCGGAACGCACGAGCATCACAACGTGATTGATCGAATCGACGTTATAACCGGAACGCTTGGCAAGGCTCTCGGCGGAGCAAGCGGCGGTTATACAAGTGGTAAGAAGGAAATAGTCAATCTGTTGCGTCAGCGTTCGCGTCCATATCTATTTTCAAACTCCGTCGCACCGCCGATAGTCGCCGCTTCGATAGCTGCGATCGACCTGCTGACTAATTCGACCGAACTTCGCGACAAACTTCAGGAGAACACACGCTATTTCCGCGAAAAGATCGCCTCGATCGGTTTGGAAGTATTGCCGGGAACCCATCCGATCGTACCCGTCATGTTCGGTGAAGCCGAGCCGGCAGTGAGGATGGCAGAGGCACTTCTCGAAAAGGGCGTTTATGTAATTCCCTTCTCGTTCCCGGTTGTTCCCAAAGGAAAGGCGCGCATCCGCACGCAGGTGTCGGCCGCACATTCAAAAGAAGATCTCGATTTCGCGATCGAGAAATTTGCCGAAGCAAAAGCCGAATTAGGAATTGAAAAAGCGAGTGCCGTTTCCGACACTCGCTGATCTATTCGACGTCAATTTCGTAGCTGACGAGCCACAGTTCCAGTTGATCTAGTTTCGCCTTCCAGCGTCCCTTAAAATCACGCATCCATTGGCGGTTTTCGTCTGTGTCCTCTACATCAACTACAAGCTTTGAGTTATTGTCACGATAAACGCCGCCTTCATTGGTCCAGCGTCCCTCGATCAAATTGTCGTAATAACTTACCGCCCCAAATTTATCTACAACTTCGAGAACAGCATCCGCAAGTAATTCGGATGGTATGTCCCTGCCGTCGTTAAGCTGCAGAGGGAACAATATCTCGAATCGCCGCAAAGTGCTGCTCATAGGTTGTCTTTCCTAAAACAGTGAACGTAATTTGTTGTTCGGCCAGGGCTTCGAGAGCGGCTTCGGGAACTATGTGTTCCCCTGATTTGAGGATGCGTCCGGAAAAGCGTCCCAGCAGAAAACCAATGGCACGCTTTTCCGTTTCACGGTCTGGAAATGTGATAGTTATCATAAGACCTCAAACCGAATTCTAACACAAACTAAGCCGCTGCTTGTTGCGCATGCTTGTTTACCGCGTCTTTCGCCTGGCCGGCGATGGTTGCGAAGGCTTCCGGTTGTTTGACGGCGATGTCGGCAAGCGATTTGCGGTCGAGTTCGATACCAGCAAGGCTCAGGCCGTGAATAAACTGCGAATACTTGATGTCGTTCAAACGGCAAGCAGCGTTGATGCGGACAATCCACAGTTTGCGAAAATCGCGTTTCTTCAGCTTGCGGCCGGTGTACGCAAAATTCAATGCACGCTCGACCGACTCTTTTGCCGAACGATAAAGTTTTGATTTAGTACCACGATAGCCTTTCGCTAAGGCCAATATCTTTTTGCGCTTCTCGGTGCGCTTATTACCACGTTTTGCTCTTGGCATGTCTCACTCCTTTCATGTCGTTCGGATGCGGATTGCGGAATGCGGATTTCTCCGATTCAACGCGACCTCAGGACGACCAATCCAAAATCCGAAATCTAAAATCCAAAATAGATTAGTCCCTTCCGTACGGCAGCATCTTTTCGACACGTTTCTGGTCGCCTTCGGATACTAAAACGTCTATATCAAGATTGCGTTTACGTTTATTAGTTTTCTTGGTCAAAATATGTCGCGCGTGCGAATGTCCGCGTTTGAATTTGCCGCTCGCCGTCGAACGAAAACGCTTTGCTGCGCCCTTATGTGTTTTTAGTTTTGGCATAACTCTCTCCTAAATAACTCTTCTAAAAAATCTCTTCTTCGTCTTTCAGCTCCGCTTTCGGCTCAACCTTTTTGACGGCTTTCTCTTTCTTTTTCTCCGGTTCGGCATCCGGGGTCGCAGAAACGTGCTGTGCCTTTTTGATATCAGCCTTTCCTTTCTTTGGAAGGAATATGGTGAACATCTGATAGCCTTCCATCTTTGGTGCTATTTCAACATCGGCGATATCCGCAAGCTCTTCCGTAAGCCGTTTCAGTATCTTTGCCCCGAGTTCACGGTGCGTCATTTCGCGTCCGCGAAAGGCGATCGCCGCACGCACTTTGTCGCCGTCTTCCAGCCAGTCGCGGGCATGATCTCTACGATATTCGTAATCATGATCATCGGTACCCGGACGAAACTTGATCTCTTTGACCTGTACGGTGACCTGTTTCTTTTTCGCTTCGTGAGCTTTCTTCTTCTGCTCGTAAAGAAACTTGCCGTAATCGATCAGCTTACAAACCGGCGGCTGTGCTTTCGGAGCGATCTCGACGAGGTCGATACCGCGATTCCGTGCTTCCTGGATCGCGTCGCGCGTATCCATCACGCCAAGTAATTCGCCGTCTTCGGTTACAACTCTTACCGAGGGAACGCGTATGCGTTCGTTCGTGCGGTGCAGCGGTTCACGCTGCCGCGGCCTAAAATTCCTTCCACCAAATCTTCTAGCGATATCTGCCTCCTTTGTTTAATTCCGATCTCAGAGCGAACGCGACACTTTCTTTTGCGTGATCATCTCTTTGAACTCTGCGAGCGACATCGCGCCGATATCGCCTTCCTTTCTTTCGCGAACAGCTACCTTATCCCCTTCCAATTCCTGATCTCCAAGAACAAGCATATAAGGAACTTTTTGAAGCTGTGCCTCGCGAATTTTCGCACCGATCTTGTCGGATTTCAAATTTGCCTCGACACGAAATCCGGCAGCTTTCAGCTCATCGGCAACCGATTCGGCATAACCGTTGATGCGATCCGTGATCGGAAGTACCGCAACCTGGACCGGAGCGAGCCACAACGGGAACGCACCTGCGTAATGCTCGATCAATACGCCGAAGAACCTTTCGATCGAACCGAAAAGCGCCCGATGGATCATAAACGGTCGATGTTTCTGATTGTCCTCAGCCGTGTATTCAAGCTGAAAGCGTTCCGGCAGATTGAAATCGAGTTGTATTGTTCCAAGCTGCCATACACGGCCTATGGCGTCCTCGATCTTGATATCGATCTTCGGGCCGTAAAACGCGGCCTCGCCTTCGATACGCTCGTACGGAATACCGCGTTCACCCAAAGCACTTGCGAGTTTGGCTTCGGCAAACGCCCAATCCTCGTCTGCGCCGAGATAACCCTTGTTGTCCGCGTCACCGCGAACCGATAGCTCGAACTTCACATTGTCGAAACCGTAAGTTTCAAAAACCTTGATCGCAAAATCCAAACAATCCGCGACCTCGACCTGAATTTGATCGCCGCGAATAAAAAGATGTGCGTCATCGACCGAAAAGCCGCGCACGCGCATCAGTCCGTGAAGCGTGCCAGAAAGTTCGGCACGATAAACGGTTCCCATTTCGGAATAACGCTGCGGCAGATCGCGATACGAGCGCGGCGACGATTTGTAAATACCGATATGAAACGGACAGTTCATCGGCTTCAGCCGATACTCTTCGTCCTCAATGCTAGTCGCCGCGTACATTCCGTCGGCATAATTCTCTTCGTGGCCGCTGGTCACCCAAAGCTGGCGCTTTGCAATATGCGGCGTGTAAACAAAACTGTAGCCGCGTTTTTCAAGCTCCTCGCGGAGAAGCTTCTCCATTTCGTTACGAACGATTCCGCCTTTCGGATGCCACAGGATCAACCCCTGGCCGTAATCATCATCTATCGAAAATAGATCGAGCTGTTTACCAAGCTTGCGGTGGTCGCGTTTCTCAGCTTCCTCACGCTGATTGGACCAAGCGTCGAGTTCTTCCTGAGTTCCGAATGCAGTCCCGTAGATGCGCTGCATCTGCACATTGTCAGAGTCGCCTTTCCAATAGGCACCGGACAACGCAAGCAGTTTGAACGCCTTTAGCTTTCCGGTATGTTGAACGTGCGGTCCGAGGCAAAAATCGATGAATGATGAATTATCGATGTAATAGACACTCGCGGTGTCCGAAACCTTTTCGTCGATTAGTTCACGCTTGAGCGGTTCTTCACGCTCTGCAAAAATATCGAGGATCTTCGCCTTTTCAATATCCTCGCGGCGATAAACTAGATTCTGCTTGGCCATCGCCTTCATCTTTTTCTCGATGACAGGCAGATCTTCCTCGGTCAGGTTTCTGGGTGCGATAACGTCGTAGAAAAAACCGTAACGCGGGTCTTCCATGAGCGCCGGGCCGATGCCAAGTTTTGTTCCCGGAAACAGATCAAGCACCGCAGCAGCAAGAAGATGCGCGGTCGAATGGCGTATTACTTCGAGGCCGTCACGAGTACCAAGATTGATCGGTTCGATCGAAAGGACCTCGTCGGTCGCGTCGAGCGACTTGTTCAGATCAACGTCCTCGCCGTTTAACTTTGCGGCAAGTGCATTCTTGAGCGCATCGCGGTCAAACGCCTTGATAGCGTCCGCAACTGTCGCAGGCGCAGGAATAGCGCGACTGTTTTCCCCAAATTTAATGTTCAGTTCGCTCATAAAACTCGTAAATTGTTATTCGTGAATCGTAAATCGAAAAGACGATCTGCGATACACATATCGTGAAAACCACTAGGACGACGGTCGCGCCAATCGATTCACGATTTACTATTTACGATTCACTACTACTCAAATAGATCAGATCCGATAAGAGCGACTTTGCCAGGTTCAGAGTTCAAACTTTATTTTGATTGCACGCTAAAGCGTGTACACTGAACTTCCCGCCATTAGTAGCGGGTCGTAGTAGTTGTTAAAACAGCAAAGTTCTTCGAAAGCATCTTATCGAAAACATGAGAAAGAATTCTGAGCAAAGCGAATCGGACGACTCGTTACTCTCCACTCATCACTCTCAACTGTCAAAATGGTAGTCTCTAGCAGACTCGAACTGCTGACCCCTACCTTGTCAAGGTAATGCTCTACCAACTGAGCTAAGAGACTAAACCCTGTCGCAAATCCAACAGAAAAGCGAACCTAAAGAATGCCAAACACGGCGTTTGGTGTCAAGTCAACCTTCTATACGGAGAAATGTGCGAAAAAACACATAAAATCAACGTGAAGTGGTGATAGAATCGGCACCTGAAAGTACTAAGGGAAGTCCGCAAAGACTCAAAGCGTTCAATTCGACACGCCGGCGGTTGCGGATAATTGATTGCGGAAGCGGGCCTCTCCCGGTTCGCGCCACGGAGAAAAACAATGGTTTCACTTATTATTTGGTTGGTTCTAGGATTTTTGGCTGGATATCTCGCAAAACTCATTATGCCGGGTGCTGACGGCGGCGGCGTGATCTTAACAACAATTCTCGGTATCGTCGGCGCGGTCGTTGGCGGATTCATCGGAACATTGGTTGGTTATCCGATGATCAGCAGCTTCGACAACATAGGCGGCTCGGTCCCGAGCTTTATTTCGTCGATCATCGGTGCCATCGTTGTATTGGCTATCTTTCGTCTCGCATCGGGACGCCGTGTTTAGATATCGCCGCTCGAATATGGTTAAGGGCCGCCGAATTTCATCGGCGGTTCCTTCTCATTTATCCTTTTAACATTATTAAGCCACGCCAGTGCAAAAACGGTGCATCGCGATGGCTACTAGCTTCGTTGTCCGATTGTCGGCATCGTATTTAGGATTTACCTCTGAGAACTCGATCAACTTTGTGTTTGCTAACGAAGCGGCATACTTCACCAGCTGAATAAATTCTCCGTTCCGCAGGCCAAGCGGTGACGCCCCCGACGTTCCCGGAGCATCAGCGGAACGAACGGCGTCCAGGTCGAAGCCAAAAAAGGTATTCAGCGACGAGCTGTGGCCGATGAACTTCTGCTTGATGCTTTCTTTCAGTTCAAGATCGGGCTCGGCACGCGAACGCAGCAGTTCGAGGCTGATTCGGTTGACACCCAAATTGCGAATGTATTCGTAATAAACGGGTGAGGCGAAGTGAGATTGGAACGCCACTTCATAGAAATACTTTGGGAGCAGTTTTCCTTCATCCAAAAGCTGTCGATACTGCGTACCGCTGTTTCGCTCTTCCGCAATTCTTACATCGAGATGAGCATCAATATTGATCCCGATCCACCATTCCGGCCCGAACACCTCAGCCATCGCACATCCGTCGGGATATGAAATATCATTTCCGCCGCCAAGAACGATGACCCGCTTTCCGTCCTTCAAAAGCGTAGAGACGACTTCAAAATGCATGTCATGCGTACCTTCAAGCGACTTGGCTATCTTGATATCACCAAGATCGAAGATCCGCCTCTTAATGTTGAAAGGTGTGAGTTTATAGAATTGCTCGCGAATTGCCGTCGGACCCAAAGCTGCACCAACGCGGCCGTTGTTGCGGCGCACGCCCTCGTCCTGCGGACAGCCAATGATCACGATGTCAGCCGACTCGTAGTCCTTTTCGTCGCGGCCGACGGTCTCGCCTAAACGCGGATCGTTCTTGTCATTCCGAGTGAAAAATAGATCGCCGTTGGGTCGGATAGTCAGTTCAAAAATATTTGCCATTTTTTCATAGTATTTGCTGAATTGTGATTCAAGTCAATAATCGGCACATTTGATGTATGATTTTATGGTTCGCAACTTTGGCAACTTCGAACGATCTACACCAAGAACATGAAACTGCGAAATCTCTGTTTGGTCGGCGCTATTCTAGTTTTATCGACCGCCTCCGCACTTGCCCAGATCGACGACATTTGCCGGGAACACGGCGCGGTTCCGACGCTTGACGCTCCGAAGCTGCATGCGCCGTTCATCTATGGAAAGATCGCGTTGAAAGGCCTTGCAGTTGGAACGACGCCGCCTAAGATCACCGTCTCCTATTCGGACGCAAGCCAGCCCTCCGTGCGGCAAACATTGAATGGCGGTGGCAACTACTGCTTCAAGCGTATGGGCGGCGATGGAACATTGATTGTCGATGTCGGCGGAACTGAGTTTGTCCGCAGGACGATCCCTGCTTTTGGGCAGCCGCAGCAACGGGAAGACTTTGAGATGAATGCGTCTCAACCGAACCAACCCGCCGCACCGGCTGTTATTTCTGCGAAATTTCCTTACCAACGTAGTGAAAGGAACACCGATCTCTTCATCAAGGCGGCGGAAGCTGAAAAGAATGATGACCTCAACACGGCGATAGGCTTCATCAAAGAAGTGGTCGCGGCTGATCCCGCCGATTTCATTGCGTGGGCAAAACTGGGTTCGCTCCGTTTCGAACAAAATTCGTTTACTGAGGCCGAGACGGCGTTCAAGAAGTCTCTCGAAATCAAAGTTGAATATACGCCGTCCTGGATCTATATGGGCAGGATTCGCGCATCGCAACAACACTATGACGTCGCGATCGAGATCTTCAAACAGGCAATTTCCACGGACGCGAACTCTTCGCGGGCCTATCAGTTGCTGGGTGAGACATATCTACTAAGAAAGCAAGGAACACTCGGTGCCGAAGCGTTGAACAAGGCCATCGAACTAAATCCTGAAGGCATGGCCGAATGCCATCTTACGCTCGCCAAACTATACGATCTTGCGGGTGCCAAGCATCTTGCCTCGAAGGAATACAAGATGTTTTTAACCAAACGTCCGGAATATCCTGACAAATCAAAATTCGAAAAGTACATCAGGGATAATCCGCAATAACCAAACCACGCACGTCTGGTTTCCATTATGACCGCTGCCCTCACAGGACCGACCACCAACTGCATAACATCGTTTCTAACAGAGATCGGGATCGTTCTTACTTGGGCAAATTTACCGGACGAGACGTTCCTGCCGGGAATACAGGTGTTTGACGGGACGCTTTTGGTTGACGAATCAAAGCTCAAATATCCGGGCGATCTGCTTCACGAAGCTGGGCATCTCGCCGTTGTCCCAGCCGACGCACGACCGCATCTTAACGATGAGGTGACATGGCCCGATCAGAACGCGGATCTGATCGAGGCCGCGGCAATTTGCTGGTCGTATGCGGCGTGTGTCCATCTGGGGCTTGATCCGCAGATCGTTTTTCACAAGGACGGCTATCTTGGGCGATCCGAGGGCCTTCTATTGAACTTTCAAATGCAGGTTTACCCCGGTGCAGTCGCCCTCGAAGCAGCCGGAATGACCTATACCGTCAACAATGCAGAAAAACTAGGCTTCGAGCCCTTTCCGGCGATGCGGAAGTGGTTGCGTGATTAAAACAGGCTCGCCCGTGGGAAGGCGGGTCGTTTCGCATAAAGGCCGCATAGATTTATCAGAGGCCACGAAATTGCTTACGAATCAATATACCCATCCACTTCATTGCGCTCTTCTTCGCGAGAACGACCGTCGGCCATTTCATACCACCGCTCGTAGCCATGTCGGGCAAGTTCCCAGGCGTTTCGGCCTGCGTGTTTGATGATCTTTTGTTTGATTATTCCGCGGTTGACGAGACCTTTACGGCTGAGCAAGAAGACGGCGTCTTCCTGATCTTTGAAACGCCCGGCGATGAATTTTAGAATGACGAGCCATTCGGGCGTGAGAACCGGAATACCGCCGATCGTGACTGCTTCTGACAATGCGTCCGCGAACAAATCGCGAAATCCGTCATTTCGAGTGATCCAGTCAACGCTTGTAATGCGCTTTACCGTGTTAATTGAATATCGCTGTCCGCCTTGACGCAGGTTTCCGTCAACCTTGAACTTTTCGGGAAGGAGCCGGGCAGCAACAATATCAACATCCTTGGTGAGTCTATCGCTGCCGTAGAGGATCATCGCGAGACCGCCGGCCAAAGCCCAAGCGATACCATTTTCGGCTGCCAATGCCGCGACCGCCTTGATCGCCTCTTTCGCGGAATCCTCGTCAAGTGTTGGTAATTCAAGTGTCATAGCTTACCGAATCATCGGTATTCTAACATCATTCTTATCAGCAAACTCGATTGCTCCTTCATAACCTGCGTCAGCGTGACGGATGACGCCCATGCCGGGGTCTGTCGTTAGTACGCGTTCGATGCGTTTTGCGGCTTCGGGCGTGCCATCGGCGACGATGACCTGGCCGGCGTGTAAGGAATAGCCGATGCCGACACCCCCGCCGTGATGGAGACTGACCCATGTCGCGCCGCCTGCGACGTTTATCATGGCGTTGAGATAGACCCAGTCGGCGATGGCGTCGCTGCCGTCCTTCATCGCTTCGGTCTCGCGGTTGGGCGAGGCGACGCTGCCGCAGTCGAGGTGATCGCGGCCAATGACGATCGGGGCTTTCAGCTCGCCCGATGCGACCATTTCATTGAGTTTGAGGCCAGCCTTTGCACGCGCTCCGTAACCAAGCCAGCAGATGCGGGCGGGCAAACCCTGAAACTCGACCTTTTCCTGCGCCATTGTCAGCCATTTTGTCAGATGGTCGTCTTCGGGGAAGAGGTTCATGATCGCTTCGTCTGTTTTGTAAATGTCTTCTTTGTCACCGGATAAGGCAACCCAGCGGAACGGCCCTTTGCCTTCGCAGAACAAGGGGCGAATGTATGCGGGCACAAATCCTGGATAATCGAACGCATCAGCAACGCCGTTGTCCTTCGCTCGTTGCCGCAGATTATTCCCGTAATCAAAGACGATGCTGCCCCAGTGTTTGAATTCAAGCATCGCCTTGACGTGTTTTGCCATTGAATCCATTGCAGCTTTTTCGTAGGCTGGCTGATCATTCTTGCGAAATTCCGCAGCTTGTTCCACCGTGTAACCCGACGGTATGTATCCATAAAGCACATCATGCGCCGATGTCTGATCGGTGACAATATCAGGGATGACACCTTTACCGATGAGTTCCCAATGCACATCAGCGGCATTGCCACAAAGAGCGATCGACCGGGCTTCTTTCGTATCAACGGATTCCCGAACTAAAGCGAGAGCGTCGTCGAGGTCCTTTGCAGCAACATCAATCTGCTTTAGCTGCAAACGCCTTTCGATACGCCACGGATCGACATCCACCAACAACCCGACACCGCCGTTGAATGTGACCGCCTGAGCCTGAGCGCCACCCATCTCACCGAGGCCTGCGGTCAGCACGAACTTGCCCGCGAGATCGCCCCAGCCATGCTGACGAGCCAGTGAACCGAATGTTTCGTATGTGCCCTGCAAAATACCCTGAGTCCCGATGTATATCCATGACCCGGCCGTCATCTGGCCGTACATCATCAGCCCGTCGCGTTCGTATTGATCGAACTGCTCCTGCGTAGCCCAATGCGGCACGATATTTGTATTCGCGATCAATACTCGCGGCGCATCGGGGTGCGACCTGAATATGCCGACTGGTTTCCCCGACTGCACCAGCAAGGTTTCGTCTTCATTCAGTTCCCTTAAGGATTTGAGAATCACATCGTAAGATTCCCAGTTCCGCGCCGCCTTGCCGCGTCCGCCGTAAACGATCAGATTGTCGGGATCGAACGCCACCTCGGCGTCCAGATTGTTCTGGATCATCCGGTAAGCGGCCTCGATCAGCCAGTTCTTGCACGTCAGTTCGGTTCCGGTCGGGGCTTTAATGGTTCGGGACATAAGTAATGATCTTTCCTTCGATTTGTTAAGTACTTAAGCTACAATCGCGGTGTTCGTTTGGCAAATTCTGACGACGGTCGCCGATCCTATGTCCGAACCCGATCCCAAAATTCTCGAACTCGAAGCACGCCTGGACAGCCTGATGCGGACGCAGATCGATTTTCAGGTCGAGGTCACGGCAATCAGGAAGGAGCTTTCGCGACTTCGCAACGCAAATATTCCGCCCGTCAGAAAAGCCGTTGAGTTTAATCCCGTCCCGCCGGTTCGCCCTGAAACTCCGCGGCCAATACCGCAACCAACATACGAGCCGCCGCTGAGACCCGCAACCGATTCAGTTCCGCCGCCTTCGTTCGGCTATTCGTCGCCAAATCCGTCGCCGCATACATCGCAATTCGAAGACAGCGTTTCGAAATTCTTTGCCAAATACACAGAATCTGCCCGCTCCGACCTTGAGAACTTTATTGGCGAGAACCTCATCAGCAAGATCGGCATTCTGATTCTCATCATCGGCATCGGAATCGGCGTCAAATACTCAATTGACAACAATCTCATCAGCCCGCTGACCCGAATTATAATCGGATACATATTTGGCTTTGGTTTAGTCGGGCTTGCAATAAAGCTCAAGGCAAAATATCACAACTTCAGTGCCGTGCTCATCAGCGGCGGAATGGCGACGATGTATTTCGTCACCTATTTCGCATACTCGCTTTATAGCCTCATTCCTCAAATAACCGCCTTCGGCTTGATGGCGAAGTTCACGCTGCTCACGGTAAGTGCGGCGTTATTTTACAATCGGCAGGTCATTGCCCACATCGGGCTGGTCGGAGCATACGCGGTTCCCTTTCTTCTAAGCAATAATTCCGGCAATTACCTTTTCCTCTTTATCTATATGGCAATGCTCAATGCGGGCATTCTGGCCATTTCACTAAGGAAAGACTGGAAACCGTTATTCTATACGGCATCGGCATTCACCTGGCTGATTTTCGCTGGCTGGTTAGTTTCAAGATATGTGCCGACTGAGCATTTCTATCTCGCGATCACATTTCTCGGCGTCTTTTTCTCGATCTTCTACGCCATTAAGCTGATCCCTCTTTTGTCCGAAGACAACAAACCGGGTGCAGAACGTATAACGGCGACGATAGCCACCGTAGGTATTTTCTTCGCGTTTAGTCTCGCGATCTCAGTTTCGATCGCCCAGACAATACATTTGTGGGCCTTCTTCTCGTTCCTTGCTGTCAGCTCGCTTGCGATACTTCTGACGTCATATAAGTCAATAGGAAAGTGGCTGATATACCTAGTATATCCGGCTTCGTGGTTCATTTTTGTCGTGTGGTTCTTTGATCGATATGACCCGAGTTTGCATTTTCAGCTTGCCGCGATATTCGCATCAGTGTTTTTTGTACTCTTCTACTCTGCTTCACTTGCCTATCGGCTGATGTCCGAAGACTTCGAGTTTATCGAGAATGCCGGATGCGTTCTGACCAACTCATTCCTGTACTACGGGCTTGGCTATTCGATCCTAGACGGCAGCGAAACCACAAGCAATTTTCTCGGGGTTTATACCGCTGCTCACGGCCTTTTTCACCTTGGTGTCGCTCAGATCGTAAACCGCCTTAAGCCCGCTCCCAATGATGTCGTCCAGGTTCTGACAATCTTGATCCTGACGTTTGCGTCGATAGTGATCCCTGTCCAGTTCGATGGCAATTTCGTGACGGTGATCTGGGCGGCAGAGGCGGCGTTTCTTTTCTGGATGGGACGAACGCGGGGAGTGAAGCTTTTTGAATGTTTTGCCTATCCTGTTATGGCGTTGGCGTGTATGAGCTTGTTGGCAGACTGGACGCTTGCGATAGGTGAAGTTCACCGGCCGATCGTGAACGGAAATTTTATTACCGCACTTGTGGTTGTCGCCGCATTCGCATTCATCTTTATCGTAAATCGCGATGAACAAAATGAAGCCGCTATCCCAACCGAACTGATATGGCCGCTCGGATATGTTTTTGCAGTGATTGCGGTCTTTGTTTTCTACAACGCATTCAGGATAGAGATAGGAAATTATTACGATGTGAAAAAAGCGGTGATCGAATCCGACACAGGCTCTTACGGTGCCTATGTCGATCTTGGATATTTGAATATCATTTGGCAGATCAACTACACGCTCTTCTTCCTCGCTGTGATGGGGATTGTTAACCAGCTCAGGCTTCGCTCGCGTTCGCTGGCTCTTGTAAATTCTGTACTGGCTGTTGTTGTACTGTTCCTTTTCTCCACCGTTGTAATGTATCTGTTCTCGGAACTCCGGTTCAGTTTTCAACGGTTTGACGGCTCTCTTTCTGATCGAACTAATCTTGCTATTCGCTATATCTCTTATATTTTTGCCGGCGGGATGATCTTCGTCCTTTATCGCTATGTGCGGGACGAGCTTTTGCACAAATGGCTCAATGCTAATTCTCTGCTGCTGATCTTTGAAGCTGTGTTTTACCTGTTCGTTTTTATCGTCGCAAGCTGTGAATTGGTGAACCTGATGGGACAGTATTATCTTGCCGATGCAACGAAACTTGGGCTGACGATCTTTTGGGGCGTGTACGCTTTGGCGATGATCGTGCTTGGAATTGCATGGGACAAAAAGCACCTTCGCGTTGCGGCTATCGTCCTCCTTGGTGTAACGCTCGCAAAACTATTCTTCTATGATATTTCCGAACTCGGAACGATTCCGAAGACCATCCTTTTTGTAACGCTGGGCATTACGCTTCTTGTGATCTCATTCCTTTACACTAAGTACAAGAACACTATTTTCCCTGCTCAGGTTCAACCGGACCCGGAGACGTTTGATCGATCTGTCACAGATCTTTGAATAATAAAATTCAACATTATGAAAAACGCTAGAACAATCGCCTTTATCTTCGCAATGAGTGCGTTGGGTGCACTGACCGGATTTGCTCAGGTTCCCGATAAACCGGCGAATCCAAACTACGACGCGGAGTTGGCAAAAAAACTTGGCGCCAATGAAATGGGTATGCGTAATTATGTGCTTGCCATTCTAAAGACCGGGCCAAACGACGCAACGGTTAAGGGTGCGGATCGGGACAATGCATTTAAGGGGCATTTTGAGAATATGGGACGCCTTGTTGCAGAAGGAAAACTGGCGGTCGCGGGCCCTTTCGGCAAGAACGACAAGGCATTTCGCGGCCTGTTCATCCTCGCCGTTACAACTGTTGAGGATGCTCAAAAACTCGCCGAGACCGATCCGGCAGTCAAGGCGGGAATCTTCATGGTCGAATATGTGCCGTGGTTCGGTTCGGCATCGCTGATGGCAACCCCTGAGATACACAAAAAGATCGCCAAGACGAACCCTTAGCACGAACTATTTTGTCGAGATCACAAGATGCATCGGCATCGGTAAGAGCGGAATGTGCGTGTTTCGCGAAAAGCCCGCGTTTTCGTTGATCTCGGTCAGTTCAGCCAGTGTATATGCATCGCCGCTCGGTGTGGTCGCCAGCATGACGAGCGGGAAAAGCGCTTCTGCGGGCGGCGAAACACGGTCGTCATTGGGAATGAATTCCAGAGTCACGGCTTTACCCTCGGGCGAAAGTGCATCGCTAACTTTGCGCATAAATGTGGTGCAGGATTCAGCGTCGAAATGATGCAGGAAGTTCGTCACTAAAACGGCGTCGTAGTCAGTTCCAAAATCAACATCAAAAGCGCTGCCGGGTATCAGATGATGCCTGTCGGATACACCAAACTTCTCGGCGTTCTCGGTCGCAACAGTTAACACATTCGGCCAATCGACAGCGTGGATCTCTGCGTTTGGAAATGCTTTCGCGACCATTATCCCGAAGATCCCGTGGCCGGCCGCGATGTCGAGCACCTTTAGTTGTTTATCGGGTGGAAACCCCAAATTTGCCGCGATCGCCTCGGCAGGCGGGAACATTAACGGCGCCATTGCCCGAGCAAATGTGACCCACAATGGAGCCTCCGGATCGACCGAACCATCACCCGTAATCGTGGTTCCGCCCTGACGAACTGCCGCCGTCATATCGTCGAATCCACGCATCAAGGTCGGACCCATAATAAAATCCACGCAGCTTCCCATATAGGCCTGCGAATTTTTGTCAAGAAAGAATGCGGCATTGTCGGTAAGGCCGTATTCGTCCCCGGCTTTCGTCAAAAAGCCCAGCACCGTAAGCGTGTCCGCGAGTATGCGAATGCCTCGTTCCGCGGAGCCGGAAGCTGATGCGATTGCCGCCGCGGTTCTGTTTCCTTCGCCGATCTTCGTGAAAAGCTCTAATTCAACGGCAGCCTTGAACGCTGCAGAATGTTGATAAGCGGTCATCAAATTCCATATCGGTGCCAGATCGAGTTGCGGTGCTGCTTGAGTCATTTTCGTGCTCCTTCTTGAATTGTTTTTGATTGCAGTATCTTGCCAGAAAACACCATCGCGGACAACAGGCAGAGCTTTGCCTATGGTAGTATTTCGCGTGACACTCGCTCGCTGACAATGAAAGTCGATCTGATAATTTCGAACATCGGCCAACTGGTTACTTGTGCTTCCGGCGGAAAACCGAAGCGCGGCGAGGCGATGCGCGATATTGGAATTATCGAGAACGGCGCCGTTGCGATTGCCGACGGGAAGTTCGTCGGAGTCGGAAAAACGCAGGAGATCCTTTCAGAGTTTGAAGCGAATGAAATTATTGATGCCGAGGGCAGAGTTGTTTGTCCGGGCTTTGTGGATCCGCACACGCACATAGTTTTTGCGGGGAACCGACTCGACGAATTTGAGTTAAAGATCAACGGCGCGGATTACCTTGAAATTCTCGCAAACGGCGGCGGGATCATTTCGACCGTAAGAAAAACTCGTGAAGCGTCGTTCGAAGATCTTGTTGAACAAAGCCGCAACCGACTGGATAACATGCTCGCGTGCGGCACTACAACCTGCGAGATCAAGACCGGTTACGGTCTTGACACTGCGACCGAGATTAAGATGCTCGACGTGATCGCCGAGCTCGACCGCACGCATCCGATCGATAACATTCCGACGTTTCTCGCTGCACATGCCGTTCCGCCTGAGTTCAAGGACAATACCGATAGCTACGTCGATCTGATCTGTGTGGAAATGCTTCCGGAAGCCTGGTCGTGGTACCGGGCTTCGCACTTCGCTGCCAAAAGCATGCCGTTCTTCGTCGATGTCTTTTGCGAAAGGAACGCCTTCGATCTCGATCAGGCTCGACGAGTTTTAGAAACTGCAAAGAGTCTCGGTTTCGGCATTAAGGCACACGTCGATCAGTTTACAAACCTTGGCGGGTCTGGTCTTGCCATTGAGGAGAATGCAGTTTCCATCGATCATCTCGACGCGATCTCAGATGACGAGATCACAAAACTTTCCTCAAGCGAAACGGTCGGCATCGTAATACCGACAGAGAATTTTAACGCCGGTAAAACCGAGTTTGCAGACGCTCGGCGTATGGTCGATTCGGGCTGTGCTATCGCTCTTTCGACAGACTATAATCCGGGCTCAGCCCCGTGCCCTTCGCTGCCGATGGCAATGGCGATTGCGTGCCGGTATCAAAAACTTTTACCGAGCGAAGCACTGAACGCCGCCACCATAAATGCTGCATTCGGAATCGGGATCGGCAAAACACATGGCTCTATCGAAGTAGGTAAATCGGCAAATCTGACGATACTCGACTGCGGTGATTATCGACTTTTAGCATACGAATTCGGCGGTAATCTGATCGATTCAGTTGTCAAAGATGGCGTACCAATTCTTCGGAATAAGTGATAAGTAATAGGTGAGAGGTTATAACTGATTTTCCGTTATCACTTTTCACTTATCAGCTATCACTTATTGCGAAAAAGAAAGAGAATATTTTCAATGACGATCGTACTTGACGGCGAAAGCCTGACATTTAAAGAGGTGCTTACCGTTGCTTACAGCAAGCCGGGTGTAACGCGCGTCTCGCTTGCCGATGAGGCAAAAACTAAAGTGAATCGTTCTTCAGCGGCGGTCGATACTCTGCTTGAACGCGGCGAGATCGCTTACGGAATCACGACAGGTTTTGGCGCGTTTAAGGACAAGATCATCAGCCGCGAAGAGGTCGAACAGCTTCAGCGGAACATTGTCGTCAGTCATGCGGTCGGCGTTGGTGAGGCGTTCGACACGCCGACGGTTCGAGCAATAATGCTGATCCGCGCAAACACTCTTGCTCGAGGTTTTTCCGGCATTCGGCTGGAAACGCTCGATCTTATACTGGACTGTCTAAACCGGGGCGTTCATCCTGTTATTCCCGAAAAGGGAAGCCTCGGTGCCAGCGGCGATCTTGCACCGCTTGCTCATTTCGCATGTGTGCTGATCGGAGATGGCGAAGCTGAATTCAACGGCGAGACGATGAGCGGCGGCGATTCATTGAGGAAAGCCGGCCTTGAACCGGTCACGTTGAAAGCGAAAGAAGGGCTCGCATTAACAAACGGCACGACGGTAATGACCGCGATCGGCCTGCTCGAAACCGCGCGTTCGATAAAGCTTGCCGACCTTGCGGATATTTCCGGCTGTCTTTCGCTCGAAGCTTTGAACGGCACCACGTCCGCATTCGACGAACGCATCCACGCACTTCGTCCGCATCCACGGCAGATCGATACGGCAAGGAATTTAAGAAACATCCTAAAAGGAAGTGATTTCGTACGTGGCTTTGACCCGACAAATGTGCAAGACGCTTACACACTTCGCTGTATGCCGCAGGTTCACGGAGCTTGTCGGGACGCCGTAGCATATGCTGATTGGCTCCTAAAACTCGAACTAAATTCCGTCACCGACAATCCACTGATCTTTGTAAGTCATGAGTCTGAAGTCTTGAGTTTTGAGAAAGATTCATCGGCTCAAGACCGAATTGAGGTTATCTCCGGCGGGAATTTCCATGGCGAACCGCTTGCTCTTGCTTTTGACTACCTTGCGATCGCCCTCTCTGAGTTGGGAAACATTTCTGAAAGGCGAATTATGCGCCTAACCGATGAAGCGTCGAACGCGCACACGCTGCCCGCGTTTCTAACGGAAAACGGAGGCCTGAATTCTGGTTTTATGATCGTCCAGTACACAGCGGCAGCTTTGTGTACAGAAAATAAAATACTTGCCCATCCTGCAAGCGTCGATACGATCCCAAGCTCAGCGAATGTGGAAGATCACGTCTCGATGGGCTTGACCGCAGCATTGAAACTTAGAGATGTTGCGAAGAATCTCGAACTGATACTTTCGCTCGAATTGCTCTGCGCAGCACAAGGCGTTGATTTCAGAAAGAAGAAAACAAATTCCAAACAACTCGGTGCCGGAACAAGCGGTATTTATTCGGCGATCCGCAAGCGAATTCCCTTCATCGAACGTGACGAGTTTATGAAACCGCACCTTGATTCGGTGGCCGCTGTGGTCAGAGATTTCGTTTCGAGTTAATATCAACGCATGAGCGACCAAACAGTTTCGCTATTTACCCGCTTCGCACGGACTGCCGCAACCGTTACCGGAAAGCCGATCACGTTTATCGCGGCCGCATTGGTCGTCGTGTTGTGGGCGGTCACCGGCCCGCTGTTCGGCTTTAGCGATACGTGGCAGCTCGTCATCAACACAGGCACGACGATCATCACGTTCCTGATGGTGTTTCTGATCCAGAATACCCAGAACCGTGATACAGAAGCATTGCAGATCAAGCTCGACGAGATTATCCGAGCAACTCGTGGAGCACGCAACGCCGTTCTCGATCTTGAAGATATGGACGAAAAGCAGCTCGACCACATCCGAAAAGAATATCTTGATCTTGCCGAACACGCGCGGCATCACCTTGAGAATAAGACTTCTTGATTCGATGAAACATTTACTGGCCATTATAGTGTTCTGCTCGATCTCGATGCTTGTGTTTACAACAGGCATCAGTGCTCAAACCACGCCAGTCAAGATCATTGACTTTCTGACAATTCGCTTCTCAGAGCAGAAGTTGAAACTTGACGATATTTGCCGAATCAAAGATGACGCTCTTTCGGCGCGCATCTTTAAGGAGTACGGAGCCGTTTTCATCTCGGTCGATGCTGTAACGCCGCCGCCGAAATGTATTTTCGAATCCGAGACGGAGCTTGCAGCCTTTCAGAATCGCCTTCAATCAAGAACTGAAACTATCGGCGGAACAACGATCGATCTTCAGGCTGACGCTATGGAACTGCTTCTTCGAGCGGTCAAAGATGCCGAACGTCGCGGTAAAAAGATCACACCGCGCGGCGGTAAGACAGCCGCATCAAGAAGCTTCGCTGATACCCAAAGGATTTGGGATTCACGTTTCTTTCCCGGACTGACGCATTGGACCTTGAAGGAGAAGATCTCGGCAGCCGACGCAGAAGCCGCAAAGAAAATGACCATTCCGAACCAGGTCCGCAAAGTTCTTGAATGGGAGGCGAAAGGATACTTTTTCAGCACAGGAAAGGATCGCACGATCCTTTCATCCGTCGCCGCACCTGGAACGTCGCAGCATCTTTCGATGCTCGCTCTCGATGTGACGCAATTCGCTGATCCGCTTGTTCGCCAGATCTTGAACATGCATGGCTGGTATCAGACCGTTGCTGATGACACCCCCCATTTTACTTATCTTGGAGTTCCCGAGGCCGACCTTCCCGCCCGAGGATTGAAACCCGTTGCTCGTGGCGGCTATACATTTTGGGTCCCTAATATATGAGAAACACGGCGTCAGCTTTCGTTGCAGGTTCGGCATTGATCGTCACGCAGCTTGCCTGCTGGCAAGGTTCCACGCATTCAAATGATGACAACACACCCGCTGTAAACTATTCATCGACACGATCAAATGCCAGTCCGAGTCCGACGGCCTCAACCAGTACAAATACGATGACATCAGAAAACAAAGGCACCGGATTTATGGCAAGTCTTCCATCCGGCTTTGTCGCCCCGACGGACGATGTTGGCAAAAAGCTCTTGCGCGAATACGGCGCGTTTTTCGTCGCCCGTGGTGGAGCGACGCCGCCCGCAAAGATCGTTTTCAAAGACGAGGCAGAGGTTTCGGCATTTCAGTCGAAATTTCAAAAGTCGAGCGAATCGATCGGCGGCTTTTCGATGGAATTACAGGCCGTCGCAATGGAAGATCTCCGAAAGGCACTCGCCGAGGCGAAGGCTTCCGGCTTAACGATCTCACCGCGTGACAAAGATTCCGCAAAGCGCACATACAACGAAACGGTCGGCCTCTGGGCCAGCCGCGTCGAACCGGCGTTAAAGCATTGGGTCGGCAAAGGTAAGATCACTCAGGCCGAGGCTGACCGGATCAAAGCAATGTCGCCCTATGAACAGGTGCCTGAAGTGTTGAAGCTAGAGGAAAAAGGAATTTACTTTGCAAAAGATCTTTCAAAATCGATAATCTATTCCGTCGCTCCGCCCGGAACATCGCAACACCTTGCTATGCTGGCCCTTGACGTTAAAGAACACGACAACGCCAGCGTCCGAGCCCTTCTCGCAAAGCACAACTGGTATCAAACGGTCGTCTCCGACCTGCCGCATTTTACTTATCTTGGCGTTTCCGAAAGTGAATTGCCCACCCTTGGATTAAAGAAATTGTCAGAAGGCGGACGAGCCTTTTGGGTTCCGGCGATCTAGCAATTGCACCTATTCCGGCTCGAAATAGATCATTTTACCGTTAAGGACTATCTGTGATCGGGATGAAAAATACCGGCGATATATTTCACATATCGCCGGCTCGCCAAGAAAATTCCGCGCTGGTGGAAATGGCGTATTGAATCCTATTTAGATTTGCAAAACGGTGCTCTCGGTTCCTTGCCGCAGACATAAAGTTTTAGTTCATTCAGCTCCGATCTCAACTTTTCGTTCTCGGCCTTTTGTTGCTCGATCTGCGAGCGATTTTCGAGTTCTTGTTTGGTGCTTTGAGCGAGTGGGAGCGCCGAACCGGCGCATCTGACGACTCCGTGGTCGGCGGTAATACATAGCTGGCCGGCGGCAATGTTTGGGAGCGTCAATTGCTGTATTGCCGTTCCGCCGTTGATCGTGACCTGTCCTTCGATCACAACACCGCCGGGAATCTTTACGCTGTCCGACTGTCTGCCAAGCACAACCGTCTGATTTGTGGTGACGACGGCTCCGGCTCCGATGGCCGTCGCAAATTCAAGGCCGCCCGACCCGACATCCGCAGCCTGCCCAATTATCGTATTAAACCGTCCGGTTGTATTTGCGTTCCCGGCAAACCGGCCAATAAATACATTGTTGGAACCGCCAGTATTCGCTTCTCCAGAGTTTGCACCAAGGAATGTGTTGCCGGCCCCATTGAAGATCGAACCGGCCGCGTTGGTCAGTCTGCCGGCGTCGTTACCGAAAAACGAATTGTCGTCGCCATCTGTGTTCGTAGAACCCGCGTTCGAGCCAAAGTAGGTATTCCTCAACCCAGTCGTGTTTGAGTCGCCCGTCGCGTAGCCGAAGAACGAGTTAAATTCACCGGTAGTATTCGCGACGCCCGCCCGCCTTCCGAAGAACGAGTTTTGACTGGCAGTTGTGGAAAGCCCCGCGTTGTCGCCGAAAAACGAGTTGCCGAAGCCCGTGATGACGGCGGCTCCGGAACTTCGCCCGAAGAACGCATTGAATGCACCGGTCGTGACCGAATCTCCGGCTTGGCTTCCAAAGAACGAATTACCGCTCGCCGTATTGTTGAAACCGGCACGAAAACCGAAGAACGAATTGTCGCTGCCGGTGGTATTGTTACGTCCCGATGCTTGTCCGAACGCGGAATTATTTCCACCGGTCGAAGTGCCGAAACCGCTCTGTTCGCCGAAGAACGAATTGTTGCCGGACGTATTTGAATTACCTGCGTTACGACCAAAAAACGAGTTATTCCCGCCGGAAACATTCAACTGCCCTGAACCCTGACCGAAGAAGGAGTTTCCTCCGCCGCTGCCGTTGGAGCCTCCGGCTCCGTTTCCGGCAAAGATATTTCCGGAGAAACTGGATGTCGTCAGAACGCGGCTGCCCCCCAGGTTGTATTGTGTTGCTGCGTTGAAGATATTCGCCGTTCCGTCGCCACTGATGTTGAAATTGGTCGTAGCCTGAGGCGAGGTCGTGTTGCGAATATAGTTGCCGCTGTTCGGGAGCGGGATTCGCGCGTCAGACATTCGCGGGTCCACGGTGACGACATACTGGCTGGCTGCGATCCCGCCAAGCTGCAAGGCATTGGTTGCGTTTACGGCGTTCGTTGCGTTGATCGCGTTTGTGGCGCTGCCGGCGGAGCTTGCAAAGCTCGCATTTTCCGCAAGGGCTGAAGTAAGACTCTTTACGGCATACGGAGCGGATGTCACAACCTGTCGAGGCTCGAGTGTGGTGAATGCAGACCCGCCGACGGGTTTTACGAGGATCTCCAGAAAACTCGGGCCTCCGCGAAACGAGCTGGAGCCAAAGTCGAGCTTGACGGTAAAACTGCCGTTCGAAACAACGACACCCGGTACATCCCTGGAGCCAATTTCCGACCCGCCGGAGACAACGTCGAATAACCGAAACTTAAGATCGTAAGTGCCATTCGCAGGAACGGCATTTTCGGCCAGCCTGCCTTGAAATGTGAATTCGGTCGTTTGGGCCGCGACAAAGGCCGTGCCGACAAACAATAGAAAGAAAGCGATAACAACTTTGATTTTCATAACTCTAATTCCTTTCGTGTCGTCTTGTTTCAACGAAACGCATCCGCTGTAAAATACAGATCGCTAATCGAATCGCTGACCGTCACAATTCGCGGAGAGAATCCATAAAGTTTATGGGAAGCCGAAACTACATACGTTTCTCCAACCGGCACGTCGTCAAACAGAAAATAGCCAAACGAACTTGTAGCGACTCTGCGTCTGACGCCGTTCGTATCGGTCATGACCACAAACGCTCTTGAAACGCCTCTGCCCGAAGCGGTCATCACGCGCCCGCCAACCGAAACATTTACTGCCGTTGGAGAGAGGTCTTCCGCTATCACGAAAGGCGACAACGACGTTACCGAAGCGCAAACTTCCCGAATTTGATAGTTGTTCGGCAAAACGGTGCGGTCAACGAGCGTAGTGCCTTCGCCATGAAGCAGCCGCAAACCGGCAAATTGAGTTTGGCTAAAGACGTTCGGCACTTTCACGCAAGGAATTATCGTTCCTTTAACCGCAGGTGTCGCAGTGAAATCGTAAGCAGCCGAATTCGCCAGAATTGCATAGCCCGTTGGAACTGTCAGACCGGTCGAATTTGGATCAATCGCCGAAGCAGTGATCGTGGTGACGCTGGAAATGCTTAAGAAAAGAAGACTGAAATTGTCCGCGACAATCGGAATATTTGAGCCGGCGGCTTGAAGCGTGACTGACGGTTTAGCAACAAAACTGTGATATCTGCCCACACCAAAAATCGGATTCCCCGTTCCGGCTAATGTCTGCACAGGCGTCGAGCGGCATTGGCAGCCACCTCCGGTATCAGATGTGCCGATACCGACCTCTCCGTGCTGATTCCATCCCCATGCCCAAATGCTCCCATCACTTTTTTTTGCGAGTGTGTGGGCACCCGCCGTTTTGATGTCAACAACATTTGTGATCGTGCTTTGGACGGGAATCAGTGACGCCGCGCCGCTCGTCCCATTGCCCAAATTGCCGCGAGTATTGAATCCCCAGGCGAAAACAGTGCCGTCGGGTTTGAGCGCGACGTTGAAATTAAAGCCGCCGGAAATTTGTGAAACGCCTGTAATGCCGGTATTCTGCACGGGCGATAATTGATCACCGCCCGCCGTGCCGTTCCCTATTGCTCCGAAAAGATTGCTGCCCCAAACCCAAACTGTGCCGTCCGATTTCAGTGCTATCGTGTTGCCTTCGCCACCGCTGATAGCAATAATGTTGTTGAATCCGCTTACGCCGACACCGACTTGGACCGGAACTGTCTGACAGGAACATGTATCGCCCCCGGCCACACCGATGCCGGTCTGACCGTTGAAATTGAGCCCCCACGCCCAGACGGTTCCATCCGATTTGAGCGCAAGCGAGTGGCCGCTCCCGGTGTCGATCGCAATTACATTTGACAGGCCGGGTATCAAGGCAGGTGTCAAACCGTAGCCCGCGCTTGGATTACATGACTCGCCGCCACCGCCGAGCTGCCCTTCAAAGGTCCGCCCCCACGCCATCACGGTTCCGTTTGACAAAAGAGCAAGTGAATGACGCGAACCGGCACTCAAGGCGACGACGTCTGTCAAACCGTTTACCGGCCCGAGTGTCGTGCGGGTATTGGTGGTGCCGTCGCCAAGCTGCCCGGATTGGTTTGCTCCCGTTGCCAGAACGGTTCCGTCAGCTTTGAGAAAAAGCGTGTGATCGTATCCGCCGCCGACACCCGTTACATCATCTGCCGCAGATCCGAGCAAAACAGGACCAGGCTGAGGGCTGTTAGCGTTGCCCAGCCCAAGTTGCCCCGTTTCATTATTTCCCCAACCGTATGTTTGCGCCGAAAGATGGTGGTTGAAAAGATAACCGAATAAAATTACAGTTGTTAGAATTCTGATTTTCATGCTTTCTCCGCTAACATCGGCCTGTGAAGCGACACACTTTCTCCGTCTTTAGCCGACCAATATTTCATAAATTCGCCCGTGCTTTTTGACCGATGCGAAGTTGCCTTACGATCTAACCGGCTACTCGGTATCGAAACTGAATATTCTCGACTGTGTTATTCAAAGCGTTGCCCATCCAGCGTGACGCCAGCGTTGGGTGAGCAAGGCCTCCGGCATTGCCCTCGATGCACGGTATTGAACCCTTATCGACAGGCTCAAGAATCATAAAGTGATGCTGCGCCCAACTGACTCTGATAATGTCGCCGGCCAGAAGGCCTTTCTTTGCGTCTTCGCCAGATACAATTTCGAGATCGCTTCCGCCCGAGTCGTCAACAATCGCGCGATCCCAGTGACAGGCGATGCCGGCCTGCTTCAGGAGATAGACTTGAAAAATGCCGCACCAATGCACGCTTTTGTCATAACCGGGAACATTGGCTGCCCTGAAGTATTTGTCCAACTCCGTCTTGGAGGGAACACGTGTATAGCCCGGCGTTTTTCCCTGTTTCCACTCGGTAGTCCCCGTACTGTTGTGGACCTCCATAATTGCGCTCATGTAAAAAGCCGAAAATTTTTTCACGATACCTCCTTAGAATCATCCCAAAATCCCTGCCTATCGCAGATGGGGCTGACATGAACCGCGGCAGACGAGCAACGAACCGCTTTTGGCTTCCAAGAAATGAATTTTGCCTGCTTCGATCCGCCTGAATATTTCGCCGGTGGTGGTTTGCAAGAGCAGGGCGGCTTCAACGGGAGCAAGCATCAAGGTCTCGGCCGCGCAGTGGTCGCACCAGACCATCTTCAATTTCGACCGCGAATGTACGACCGTTCGTTGGAATATTTCGATCGTGACGACCGTTTTTTCCGTTCGATTGTTCATATTCTTCGTGACTAACCCATCGACACGATGTTTGTCTTACTATCCACGGTCTTCGACCCCGGCGGCGGCGTTCCCTTTCCCCCCGGGTTTGGCCCCAACGTCGGACTGTACGGCCCGCTGCCTGACGTCGAGGGACTGTTCGGTCCGAAATCGTGCGGAACGATCGTGCCTCCGACTGGGGGCGTGTTTACACCGCTTTTGGACTGTACCCCTCCAACATTTCCACGGAGGTCTGGAGGGGTGTACGCAAACAACATTGCCTTATCGGCTGAGCTCGAAGGCTCTTGTTGATTTGCAACCTGGACGGCGCCGTCCGGGCTTAGCCCACATGCTTGATAGCAATCCGCTAAGTGATCTCGAAACATTGTGGTATAGACGTCTGGCATAAAATTAACCTCAAAATAGCTTGAAACGTAGATTCCTTCATTCGGCGATGCCCGTGGGCGGCATTTCATTAAAGATCCGGTGCGGGTCGCCCTGGTACCGGGCAGGGCTGATCGATTTTCTTGCCCGCTGAAAACTATTTGTGTGCATACGATCTCTGCTATAATCGCTCCGTCCTAACAACTGTTTCGGCACGAGGAGCGCGATAAACTGTCGGCACAAGGCGATTCTCCTGCGAGACGAAGTGGAAAGTCCTAAAGCCTTCGGGAATTGTTTCCGAAGTTTTTCCGAAGCGAGGTATTTTGGTGCAAAACCGGCAGATCTACAGTTTTGACGACTTCCGGCTTGACACAGGCAACCGTCAGCTCTTGCGTGATGGCAAGCCGCTGCCGTTGTCGGCAAAGGCATTCGACTTGCTTCAAACCCTTCTCGCACACAAAGGTCGTCTTGTGGAAAAGGACGAGCTTTTCAATGCCGTATGGCGTGATCGGATCGTCGAAGAATCAAATCTTACCGTTCACGTTTCACAGATCCGCAAGGCCCTTGGCGAAAGCAGGAATAACCCGCGTTACATCGAGACCGTTCCGGGGTTTGGCTACCGCTTTGTCGGTAACGTATCGGACACCGAAGACGATGAACTGGTCATTGAAACGCGGACGTTTTCACGCATCACCGTTGAAAACGAGCAAACAAACGGTGCAGAACCCAACGGACACGACGACTCTTTTCTGACACATGAATCAAAGCACAGATCGCTACCGGCTTCTGCTGCTCAGCGTCATCGCGTTTTACAAATCGTGCTGGGTTCGGCTCTCGTTCTATTGGTAATCGGTCTTGTTTTTTGGCGGCTCGATGTAAATCAAAATCGCGGAGCTGTTTCACCCCCGGTTTCCGCCGAAAGGCAGACGCAAATTAAGCGGTTGACGAGTAAAGGGACAGTGAATTATGGTGCTCTGTCACCGGATGGAAATTTCTTCGCGTATTCATTACAAGAAAGGGGTAATTCTCGAACCAGTCTGTGGCTGGGGCAGACCGACGGTAACAGTGACCTTCAACTTCTTCCCGCCTCCCAGGTGACCTATAATCCACGCTCGATCTCCGCAGACGGAAACTGGCTGTATTACACGGCAAGCGAGCCGCGCGGTTTTGATAGCGGAACGCTGTATAAGATCCCTGTGTTGGGCGGCGTGCCGCAAAAACTACTGAGCGGAATCAGCGTCTTTGCCGTAGTTTCGCCAGACGAAAAACAGATCGCCTTTGTTCGCAGCAGCAGAAAAAAGAAGACCGAGTCCCTTGTTCTACTTGGTCTGGACGGTAGTGAAGAACGGGAAATTACCTTCCGAGCGGCGGGACATTTATTTAACGACTTTTCATTGACATGGTCACCCGACGGCCGGATGGTCGCATTTGCAGCGGAGGTCGGCAACGAGCAGAGGCGGGAGATCTTTGCGGTGAACATTGCGGACGGAAGTGTTAGACAAATAACTTCTCTCGAGTGGATAAATATCTCTCGTATCGACTGGCTTCGAGATTCCAGTGGGTTTGCCACGGTGGCGCGTGCCAAAAATGGGTTTGCTGCGAATCAACTCTGGCTTGTCGATTATGAATCGGGCAAAGCTCAAAAGGTCACGAATGATCTACAGCATTATGGATCGACATTGAGTTTGTCGGCCAGTTCAAACGAACTCGTCGCAGTTCAGGCGATAGTTGAAAGCAATATTTGGATCGCTCCCGCCGAAGATCTTGCCAACGCCAGGCAATTGACCTTCGGTTCGTCCGGACACGAAGGTTGGCATGGGATCGACTGGAGTCCGGACGGAAGGATCATCTATACCGCCCGAGTCGATCAGAGTTTAACGCTTTGGTCAACGGACACTTCAGGTGAAAATCCAAAACAACTTACATCTGCAGGTTTTCTCGATCAAAGGCCCTCGATGACGCCTGACGGAAAATACATCGTTTTTCAATCTAATCGGTCAGGTGCGACGGAGATCTGGCGAGTGAATCCAGATGGTTCTGACTTACGGCAGATCACATCTGGCGGCAAAAACTCACTACCCCATTCGATGCCGGACGGTCGAACGATCGTTTATACACACAATTCCGAAGGTGTAAATTCAGCCTGGCGGGTTTCGATCGAAGGCGGAAATGCGGTGCAAATTTCCGATGCTCAATGCTCCAACGCCCGCGTTTCGCCCGATGGTAATTTTGTTGCGTGCGGCTCGGGCGAAGGGGAAGAATCCAGGCTGGCAATACTCGCCGTGACCGGCGGCCAACCTATAAAATTGTTCGACGTTCCGGCGACTCACAATTTCGATTACTCGATCCGCTGGACAAGTGACGGCAAATCAATCACCTACCGCGATTGGGCAAACGGAGTCTGGTCGCAACCGGTGAACGGCGGCGAACCAACGCGCATCAGCGGCTTGCCCGCCGAAAAACTATATACTTTTGAATCTTCGCTGGATGGAAAGCAGGCAGCCTTCACCCGTGGACGCGAAGTACGGGATATCGTATTGATACGCAATTTTAGATGAGGCAGGCCGGACAATACGTTGGCACCTTCGCGAACATCACGAACAAAAGGCCGGGCCATTGCTAAATGCGGTAATGCGTATGTCCTTTAAGACTATTGTAAGGGAAATGGTACACCCTGCAAGATTCGAACTTGCGACCCTCTGATTCGAAGTCAGATACTCTATCCAGCTGAGCTAAGGGTGCACGCTGGTTTCAATTCTATTGTGCCGCAGTGATGATTGCAACAATCCGGGCAAATTACTGCTTTTGGATCTCAACGCGAATGAACTTCACCACATCGCGCATCGCACCTTCTGACAGCTTGTCTTTGAACGACGGCATTCCTTCGCTCGGGATCCCCTTTATCATGTAGCCTATGATCTTTTCGTCGCTGAAGGCTTTTATCTTTTCCGAGGTCAGATCGTCAACATCCATACTCCGGCCTTCGACGCTTACCGTGCCGCCGGTGCCGTCAGCTTTGTGACAGATCATACAGTTCGTTTCGTAGGCTTTCTTGCCGGAAGCAAGTTCGTCGATCGTCGCTGTCGGGGTAGCACCTGGTTTGTTAACGCTTTTAGCAACATTCGCATTTGAAACACTTTCACCGCATCCGGTAAAAAGAAAGGCTGATAGACAAATCAGAATCGTAAGCTTAACCGCTTTCATATTTATTCTTCCCAATCGCCCTGGCCTTCGCGTTCGACGTGGTAGCCGGCGTCCTCCAGATGTTTGTGAACCGCGCGACCGTGGCCTTCGTCGCGGACCTCAAGGATCATTTCGATTCCTGTATAGCCGAGCGGTGCCAGCCAGATGGCACGCTGATGATTTACTTCGACGACGTTCGCTCCTGACGCGGCAACTTCTTCGAGCATCGCCGCCAGTGATCCAGGCCGGTCGAGAACGAGCAGTTTGAAAACGATGTATCTTCCCTGTCTGACGAGAACCTGTTCGATCACCCGTGCGAGTAAATTGCCATCGATATTTCCACCCGCAAGCACCGCGCACACAACATCGTCTTCGGAAACCTCAATCTTCTTTGAGATCAATGCGGCAACAGCGGCGGCTCCGGCACCTTCGACCACGATGTGCGCATTCTGAGCACAGTGAAAGACACCGGCGGCCAGTTCTTCTTCCGTGACAGTCACGACATCATCAACAAGTTCGCGGATGATCGGCAATGTCTTTTCGCCCGGACGCTTTACGGCGATGCCATCGGCGATCGTCGGTTTTGCGTCCGCGACCACCGGGTGTCCGGCCTCCAGGGACGGTTTGATCGACGAGACGTGTGCCGCCTGGACACCGACAACCCGAACGTCGGGAATGATAGTTTTCATCGCGATGGCGATCCCGGAAATGATCCCGCCGCCGCCGATACCGACGACAACGGTCGTTACGTTCGGCAAAACTTCTGCGATCTCGCAGCCGATGGTTCCTTGTCCGGCAATCACACGTTCATCGTCGAATGCGTGAACGTAGGTATAGCCGTGTTCCTTCTCAAGCTGACGCGAATACGCAACCGCTTCGTCGAAGGTCTTGCCATGAAGTATAGCTTCGGCACCATACGAGCGCGTTGCGACGACCTTTGTCAGCGGCGCAAATTCCGGCAGAACTATCGTCGCTTTGATGTTAAGAAGCTTCGCCGCCAAAGCGACGGCCTGTGCATGGTTTCCGGCGGAACCGGTCACGACACCTCGACGTTTCTCTTCGTCAGAAAGCTGCGAGATGGTGTTGTAAGCCCCACGAATTTTGAACGCTCCGGCACGCTGCAGGCATTCGGCCTTGAGATAGATCTTCGCCCCAAGCTGGCCGCTGAGGCGTTCATCAAATAGGACGGGCGTCTTATTGACCACGCCTTCGATCACCTTTCGTGCGGCTACTATATCTGCAAGTGTTACGCTCATCGCTCGTGCGATTATAAGCGAATATTCACGCTATACAAACCTTCTATATTCGCAAACAATCGGTTATATTAGAGATACAGATCAACGGAGGAAAAATGGAAATTGGTATCGGGCTTTTGTTCTTGATGTTCCTTGGCATCGCCATGTTGACGGTCGCGTGGAAAACGATCAAGATCGTGCCGCAATCGAGCGTGCTGCTTATCGAACGTCTCGGAAAATTTCACCGCGTGGCGGCAAGCGGTTTGAATGTCATCATTCCGGTCATCGATTCTCCGCGCGGTGTTTATTGGACAAATGTCCGGCCCGGCGTTACTTCTATCGACCTTCGCGAACAGTATATCGATCTACCGCCTCAGCCCGTCATCACACGCGATAACGTGACTATAAACGTCGATTCGGTCGTTTATTGGATGATCACCGATCCGATCAAGGCGGTTTATGAGATCAACGATCTCGTCGGAAGTCTCGTGCAGTTGACCATCACCGGAATGCGGTCGGTCATGGGCGAAATGGATCTTGACCACACGCTTTCAAGCCGTGACGCGATCAACTCGAAACTTCGTCTGATCCTCGACGAAGCTACCGATAAATGGGGCGTCAAGGTCACGCGAGTTGACGTAAAGAACATCAGCCCGCCTGAGGATGTCCGTCTTACGATGGAAAAACAGATGACCGCTGAACGCAACCGCCGAGCTTTGATTCTGCAGGCCGAAGGCGACAAACAGGCGTCGATCACCCGTGCCGAAGGCGAAAAACAGGCAGCAGTTACGCGTTCCGAAGGCAATAAGCAGTCTGCAATTCTCGACGCAGAAGGTGCCGCCCAAGCCCGGCTTGTTGCTGCAAGTGCCGAGGCCCAGGCGATCAACCAGATCGCACAGATTATCGGCAGTCCCGAGCAAACTGCGCAATATTTGATAACACAACGCTACATCGAATCGTTGCAGAACATGACGCGGACGCAGAATTCGAAGGTCATCTTTATGCCGATGGAAACCTCTTCAATGCTTTCAAGCATCGGAGCTATCAAAGAGGTTTTTGCCGAAACCGGCGAAAAGAAAGAGGCTCAGGACCAACAGCAGCGGCCGCCGAAAACGCCGCGTGAATTGAATCAATGACTGGAGCGGTGAGCGTCCGAAGTGAGAGGTCAAAATGTTTGTGTTAAAAATACTCGGAAGTTTATTGATCGTCGCCATCGTCGGCGTCGCCGTAATGGCTTATTCTTACGGATTTATTTTCAATCCGTCGCCGACCGAAGCCCCAAAAGAAACAAGTATGTATGATTTCACGATGAAGAACATCGATGGCGGCGATGTGAAACTGAATGCATACAAAGGCAAAGTCACGATGATCGTCAACACAGCCAGCAAATGCGGCCTGACGCCGCAGTACGAAGGTCTCCAGGCCCTTTACGATAAATATAAAGACAAAGGCTTCGTCGTTCTCGGCTTCCCTGCAAACAATTTCATGGGCCAGGAACCGGACACCGAGAAAGAGATAAAGGAATTCTGCACGCTGAAATATAACGTCACCTTCCCGATGTTTTCAAAGATCTCGGTCAAAGGCGAAGACGAGCATCCGTTCTATACATTCCTAACAAACAAGCAGTCAAATCCCGGCTTCGACGGCGACATCACATGGAATTTTGAAAAATTCCTGGCCGATAAAAATGGCAAGATCGTCGCCCGCTTTTCACCGAAGACCAAGCCCGGCGATCCAAAGATCGCCGAGGCGATCGAATCGGCGTTAGCTGTGAAATAAATTCGAACACGGATATACACCGAAACTGCACGGATAAACACTGATAAGAAAAAACCATTTCTATCAGTGCTATCTGTGTAATCTGTGGACCAATTTCCTTTGCGTCTCTAACGTTTTCAATCTCATTTGATAAACTGCTCTCGATGAAGAAAATTCTGTTTCTTTTAGGATTTATCGTTATCGTCGCCATCGTCATTTTCGGCGGTCTTTCCTACTGGCTGCAAAGTTCGCTGACGACTCCGATCGAACACGAAAAGGCCGGACAATACATGGTCATCGAAAAAGGCTCGACCCCCGCGCAGATCATCTCCAAGTTAAAAAGCGAAGGCATTATTTCAAACGAGACGGCGATAAAGGTATATCTGCGAACAATTGGCGACGCCTCAAAGCTGAAAGCGGGCGAGTATCGATTCCCGTCGCCTATCTCGCCGATGCAGGCTCTAACTTTACTCGAAAAAGGCGAAGAGCGGTCGACGAGGCTGGTGATTCCCGAGGGATTTACGATATTTGACATAGCAAAACGCGTCGACCAGTTTCAGCGCAATGTACCAAACTACGAACAGCAAAGCGCGATTGAGCCAACAGGAAAACTCTTCCTTGATGAGCAAATGATTCTCGACCTGATGAAGGACACCACGCCCATTAAGGATATTTCCCCTGAAGCAAAAAACCTTGAAGGCTATCTTTATCCAAGTACGTACGAATTCCAGCAAGGCCGATCGGTAAACTCGATGATTAGCGCGATGGTCAACCAGTTTCGCAAAGTCTGGAAGCCCGAGTGGACGCAAAAAGCGCGGGCGATGGGACGAACGCCGCACGAAATTGTGACGATCGCGTCTCTTATAGAAACCGAAACCGGAGTTCCGGCAGAACGCCCGATCGTCGCGAGTGTGATCTACAATCGGCTGTCGAAAGGAATCCCCCTCGGAATCGATATGACGAATATCTACATTGCCAAAATGGAAGGCCGCTGGGATGGCACTATTAACAAGAGCGACCTTGAGGTCGATTCGCCATACAACACGCGAAAACGCAGCGGCATTCCGCCCGGCCCGATCTCAAGCGTCTCCCAAAGCTCGATAGAGGCCGCTCTAAATCCGGCAACCTCGGAATATATTTACTACGTCCGCAACGTCCAGGCTAACGACGGCTCGCACCGGTTCTACGCCTCCGCCGCCGACTTCGAACGCGGTAAAGCTGAATATCAACGGTGGCTCGAGAAAGAGCGACAGGAGAAGCGGGCAAACGAGGCAAATAATCAGCAATAGAATTATGGACAAAAACAATATCGAAATAATTGCGAGCAATCTAACGCTTGCTTTCTACAATGGCCAGATACGTCGTGAACCATTTCTCGGCGAAGAAAAGCGAACAACATTTTACTCACCCGACGATCGCGAACGGGTTCCAACGGTCTCGATGAAAGAAGTGCATTGGGTCTATGAACAATTTTGCAAACTGGTTGACAGTAAATGAGGTTATGAAAACGGAAGGCAGTCACAGAGAAATATGTCGTCCGAAGGTTCGATTGAACTTGGATAGCGATGTAATTGAATACTTCAAATCCATTGACAATTACGAGGAGCTTATTAACGACATTTTTCGAAAACACATTGATAACGAAAAGCAAAGACAACAAATACAGAAATCCTAATGATAAAACTCCTCGCGCTAGATCTCGACGGGACGCTGCTTGATTCGCGCGGATTATTGCCGGCGGGCAATCGTGAGGCGATCAAGAAAGCTGAAGATGCGGGTGTGCTCGTGACCATTGCGACCGGGCGCAGGTTTCGAGATGCCCGCCACTTGGGTATCGAACTCGAACTGAACGCTCCTTTGATCACACACAACGGTGCGCTGCTCAAATATGCCGATTCGCTCGAAACCGTTTCGGTTTCACTTCTAGACACTGAAACTACTAGGGAGATCGTGCGTGTCGGAAAAGCGTTTGGTGTAAACGCACTCGTCAGTGCCGATCCGCACGGTAAAGGCACGATGCTTTATGACAGAATTCCGGCCGACAGTATTCCGCTTCAGCGTTATCTGGAATGGTCACAGCGGCAGCACGGCGATGACGTGAACGAAGCGGTAATGCACGTCGCCGACCTGTACAAAGCGTTGCCAGCCCACGAGGTAATTCACATCTCATTCTCAGGCCAATGCGAACCAATGGGTCGAATGCTCGCATTTCTATCGGACGAACTAGCTGACTCAGTATCAATACTTCCGACGGTTTATCCGCATATGGATTTCACCTTGATCGACATCCTGCCACCCGGAGCGACTAAAGGAACCGGCGTCGAAAAGCTTGCGAAATTAAATGGCCTGACCGCCGAAAACGTAATGGTCATCGGCGACAATTTCAACGACCTCGATATGCTCGACTTCGCCGGAACGCCGGTTGTCATGGGAAATGCCAGCCCTGATTTGCTTGAGCGTCCGGAATTTCATAAAACAGTTAGTAACGACGAAGGCGGCGTTGCCGCCGCTATACAGACATTCATTCTAGATCAGGAGAAATAAGTGGCTAACAGAATTGCAGTTTTAGAAACAAACAAAGGTACGATCCGTTTTGAATTGCTCGAAGACGACGCGCCGAAAACGACCGAGAACTTCCGCATCCTTGCGGGCAAGAATTATTATGACGGCGTTATCTTTCACCGCGTAATACCGAATTTCATGATCCAGGGCGGCGACCCGCTTGGCGAAGGCTACGGCGGCGAATCGGCGTGGGGCGGGCGTTTTGACGATGAGATCAACAAAGACTCTGATCTCTATGCGGGTATCTACGAAAAAGGAACCGTCGCGATGGCCAACTCCGGCCCGAACACCAACGGTTCGCAGTTTTTCATAATGCACATCGACTATCCGCTGCCGCCGAGCTATTCGAAATTTGGAAAGGTTCTCGAAGGACACGATGTCGTAGATGCGATCGCCGCTGTCGAACGCAACCCGAACGACAAACCGCTGGAACCGGTCGTTATGGAACGCGTTTACATTGAAGAACTGGAAAGTTAAAAGGTGGAAACGTGAAAAAGGGGAAAGGGGAAAGTTAGAAAGGCTTGTGCATGATCAAGATACTAAACTTTTCACCCTTTCACTTTTTCACATTTCGTCTTTCTATTTTCACTTTTAAACTTTTCAACTTTATGAGAGCCGTTGTTCAGCGTGTTTCCCGTGCTAAGGTGACGGTCGATAGCGAGGTCATTGGTGCGATCGAGAAAGGAATGCTGCTGTTGCTTGGCGTCGCAGCGGACGACAAAGAAAGCGGAGCAGATTACCTGGTCGAAAAAACACTGAACTTGCGGATATTTGAGGATGGTGGCGGCAAAATGAATTTGTCGCTTTTGGACATCAAAGGCGGACTCCTTGTCGTATCACAGTTCACGCTTTATGGGGATACACGGCGCGGCCGCCGACCGTCGTTCATCGCCGCAGCACCGCCGGAAAAGGCGAGCGAGCTTTACGAATATTTTGTCGCACAGGCTCGAAAACAGATCGATCACGTCGCGACCGGACGCTTTCAGGCGATGATGGATGTTGAACTCGTCAACGACGGGCCCGTAACGATTCTGTTAGACAGCGAAAAGGTCTTATAGATTTGAGATATGAAATTTGCACTTCTTACAATTTGTCTTTTTTCAGTCGCCTTCTTCTCAATTTCCTGTGGCGGGAATTCAACCACGGCAAATAAGAACGCCCCGCCAACCGTCACCAAGGGCGTGGCTCCAATAGCTGACAACGAGATCGCAGTTATCGAGATGGAAACTCCGGCCTACGGAACGATAAAGATCGAACTGTATTCGAATATCGCTCCGAAAGCCGTTGCGCGATTTAAGGAACTCGCCAGCGAAGGCTTTTTCAACGGCACGTCATTCCACCGGATCAATCGGTCTGTTATACAGGGTGGTGATCCGAACTCGAAAGATTCTGATCCAACGAATGATGGGACCGGCGGCTCAACCAAGCCAAATGTGGAGGCCGAATTTTCCGATATTGATTACGATACCGGAATAGTCGGAGCAGCTCGCAGCCAGGCATTTAACTCGGCCAATTCACAGTTTTTTATTACGTTGAAACGTGAACCAGCATTCGATGATAAATATACGATCTTCGGCAAGGTGATAGAAGGAATGAACAATGTTCGCACTATATCAGGTGTGCAGCCGAAGGAAGGCGAACGTCCGGTTGAAGCGGTAAGAATAAAGTCGGTTACTATTCAGCCGAAAGGCTAAGGGTATGCTCGCGTAGCTCAGTGGATAGAGTGCTTCCCTCCGAAGGAAGAAGTCGCAGGTTCAAATCCCGCCGCGAGTACCAAACAAAAAAGGCGTTCCAATCGTGGAACGCCTTAATATTCTATCAAGAGTAAAATCTAGTTGACCTTCAACATCGGATCGCCAAGCAATACCCATGAAAGCCGCACGTCGCTTCCGCCTTCGATAACTGTCTTAGCGTCGATTATCAGATCTCCCAATCTTTGTATATTTCCCTGGCCAAGCTGGCTGTAGAATCGCAATGCCATTACTTCCTGTACATCCGGCGTTGTAAGACCGGTTGATGCCCACGCAGAAACGCCTCCTCCATTTGTTGCCAACACTAATCTCTCGGCCAAACTCAATGCCCGCGGATTCAGGAAGGCTCCGTTTAGACATGTAAGCATTGTAAACATCGCCTCATTGTTCGTACTGGTAAGTTGAGGAAGCGTCGCGCTTCCGAAGAATGAAGGACTTGCCCAGAGTCCGGCGGAACCGTGTCCTGAGTAGTTAACGACATATTTGCCTTCATTTAACCCGTTTACGATCCTGCTCTGCGCGGTGGTATCGATCTCGAACTCATTAGCGGGCGGATTTAAGCCGCGTCCGACCATCGTTGACGTCACACCTGGACCCAACTCATCCCGCAGTCGTTCGCTCATCTGACGGAACGGATATCCGTTCGGAACGTCGTAGGCGAACAATGCTCCTCTCGCAAGCGGGTTTGCCAAAAGATTAGTTTCCCAATTAACGGTTTTATTAAATACATCCGTAACCCTTGACGCCGTGTTAGCCGCAATTCGTCCGACAGCTATCTCAGCCAGGCCATCATTGTTAAAATCTGCAAGAGCTTCGTCACTGCCCGTCTCGCCGAATGTAGTTGTTACGACCTTAGACGGCACGAAATTTGGAAAAAGCGTGTTCTGATAATCCCTTGGGTCGTCGGTCGCGTCCCCGATCAGCAGCACATAGTTAAGGTCGGATTGCCAGTTGATGTCTGCATATTGAAGAAAAGATCTGATCGCAAGGGGCTCGTTAACGCCGAAATTGAATTCATTCATTATTTCTTCGACGTTCACCACTTTCGACTGGGTGCCTTGGGCTATGCGATACGCGGCCCATGCATCTGCCTGGGCTCGGAAACCCTTATAGGTTATGACTACTAACTCCGCAGAATGGCTCGTAACTCCGAGCACTTCATTGTCGAATGACGAGATCGCAGCCGGCGCCAATACCGCAGTATCTGCAATCGCGAGGATGATCCGTGGGCGTGCTGCAGGTAGGTTGACCCCAAACGATCCGTCGATAGACTGAAACGCAATGTTTGTAAGAATTTTAGGGTCCGCTTCATTCGTTACATCGAAAGCTCGAACCGAACTCGATCCAAATCCGCGGATACGGGCAATCTTTGAATTCAGCGTGTACGCCTTCAGCGAACCGCTCTCAGCCACAAACCTTCGGCTGAGATCGAGTTCATACATATCGAAAAGGCTGTTGTCCGTCCCACCGGCGATCGACGTCAGATTCAGTTCATTCTGACCCTGTCCCAGCGAAGAATCCCTGAGCAGCGCTGACGGAAACTGAAAATTATTATTGAACGCAAACTGAATGTTGCCTTCCATAATTCCCAATTCCTGCCCGTTCAATGTCACGCGTACCTGATGCTCCGTCAGCGAGTAGCCTTGAAGCCGAATTGTAATCCCGGCGGTCGGATTCGCGGTGTTAACGCCAACCAGATCAAAATTGATCGTTGTCCCCACAGGATCGATCGTGCGGCCAAAGAAGTTCTCGGCCTCACCATTCATCAGCGTTGGTATATGAAACGTGCGTTCTTTGTAAACCCTTCTGGTCGAATAACCGTGCTGAAGAACGGTGCTGTTAGTAGGGCGCACAACGGAATTTGCCATCCGTTTGCCGAAACTTGGCCCGTTGATCAGAAAATAGCCTTGTCTGTCCGTCTCCGGTGTGTCAACGCCTTTGCCGTAAAATTCAATATAGTTTTCCGGCACGACAACCCGGATCGCAATTTGAATCCCGCGGCAGTATAGCTGCCAATTTGCCGGATCGGCCGCAGTATTGAAACCAGCGGTTTGAAGATCAGCAAACGGAACGCGGTAAATACCCTCTTTCTTAACATCAATGCGGACGCCGCCCTGCGACATCACCCATTTATGCGTATCAGGATCCGATTCGCCGGTAAGCGACACCGACTCGTCAAGAACTTCCTTGGGAAGTTCTACGTCCTGAGCATTTACTCTGGAGCTGCTTGAGGCAGAATCCACGCCTCCGCTTGTTGGGTCGTTTCCCGCATCATCCGGGACCTTTCCATATACGGACACAACGACGGAGCTGCGCGCCATTCGGTTGGCAGTGTCCTGACTCTCGATTTCATAAACCGAACCAACGCGACCGGCTTTATCGAAAAAGCTGTAGGATTCTTGAAACAGTGGGTAACTTCCCGCCTTCGCGAATGAGCCGAACACCAACTGAGAGTTCGCGAGGACCCTTCCTCCTCTTTCCATCCGATAGACGCGAAATCCAAGGTTTCCAGACTCGGAAACCATATCCCATTTGAGCAGAACACCATTTCCGCCGGATTTAGCTTTCACTGGGCCGAACTCCGTATTCACGGGCTTCATGCCTTTCAATTTCTTGTCAGAAATCGCTTCCGCCCTTTGCGTCTTTTTCTCGGTTTGAGGCCGCAGTTTTTGGGCTGAAACAAATGTGGACGAAGACAAGAATATCCCTGCAACCGCAACAAACGAAAGTGCTTTTTTCATAACAAATTACCTTGTGTAGGAATAATTACAGCCGACCGAGCCTAACGCTGTGAATTCTATAATTTTAACCTCGAAAATCAAAGACTTTTTCTGGCCATGCGTCCTTTAGGGAATTCGAACAACAGAACCCAACCAGTTTCACAATGTTCGATTCACTAGATAGACTTCTCTATCGGATCAGATCCCTAAGCACGAACGGCAGGATGCCGCCGGCTTTGTAATATTCGATCTCGATCGGCGTATCGATGCGGAGTATCAACTCAGCGGTATCGCTTGAACCATCTACCCTGTTAATGTTCAACGTCACCATTTGACGAGGACTCACAGTCGTATTTGCAAGCCCGACCAGGTCGAACGATTCCGTGCCGTCGAGCCTTAAGGTCGCTGCATTTTCCCCGTCCCTGAACTGAAGCGGCAAGACACCCATCCCGACCAGATTCGAGCGGTGAATTCGTTCGAAAGACTCCGCAACCACGGCTTTCACGCCCAGAAGACTGGTGCCTTTCGCCGCCCAATCGCGCGAACTTCCCGTTCCGTATTCCTTACCTGCAAAGATCATCAGCGGTACCTTTTCCGCTATGTACGACATGGCCGCGTCGAATATCGACATCAACTGGCCATCGGGCTGCTGCCTGGTAAATCCACCTTCGGTCGGTGATGCCATCAAATTCTTGATGCGGACGTTGGCAAATGTTCCGCGAACCATAACGCGGTCGTTGCCGCGGCGTGATCCGTAGGAATTGAAATCCCTCGGTTCCGTTCCCAATGCCCTCAGAAACACTCCCGCAGGCGAATCCGCCTTGATCGCACCCGCAGGTGAAATATGGTCGGTCGTGACCGAGTCACCAAAGATCGCAAGTGCTCTCGCGTTATGAAAGTCCGAAAAACTACCGGATTCCATTGAAAATTCGTCAAAAAATGGCGGATGCTGGATATAGCTCGAATCGGCGTCCCATTTATATGTCTGCCCAAGGCTGGTTTCGATGGAATTCCAGAGCGGGTTCTGCTCGGCAAATTCACTGTAAAGACTCCGATACGTTTCAGGGTCAAAGGCACCCATCAGTATCTCTTTCACCTCGTCATGCGTTGGCCAGATATCCTTCAAATACACATCGCCGTCGGCTCCTTTTCCGAGCGGCTGTGAGTAAACGTCGTTAAGAACAGTTCCGGCGAGAGCATATGCGACCACCAATGGTGGGGACATCAGGAAGTTCGCCTTTACGTTTTGATGGACACGAGCCTCGAAATTTCGGTTTCCCGAAAGTACGGACGCCGCAATAATATCGTTTTCGATTATCTCTTTTTCGATTCCCGGATCGAGCGGCCCCGAATTTCCGATACACGTCGTGCATCCGTAACCAACGAGATTGAAGCCAACCGCGTTGAGATATTTCTGCAAGCCTGCTCGTTCGAGATAGTCCGTTACGACGCGCGAACCGGGTGCAAGTGATGTCTTTACATGGGACGGGACCTTCATTCCCTTTTCAACTGCTTTCTTTGCCACAAGACCGGCCGCGATCATTACCGCCGGATTTGAAGTATTCGTACAGGACGTTATCGCCGCGATCAGCACATCACCATTGCCGACCGTCACCTTTTCCGTCGGACACTCATCCGAATCAACCTCAACACGATCCGGCGTTGGGCGGTTTACGATCATTTCCACTTCGGAGGCAACACTCGTATTCCGGGCCGTAGAACCATCGCCATCAAGTACAGGCAGCGGAATGGACTTTGCCGTTTGATCGCCGCCGCCGGTGAGTGTCATTTCGCCAAATCCGCACAACTCTACAGCGAACCGCTGGCCGAGAGCTTCCTGCGTTTTACCGTAACCACCGCTCGGAACATCGGCTACAAACAGGGACTTGAACTTATCGTCAAGTTCCGAAAGCTCAATGCGATCCTGTGGGCGCTTTGGTCCGGCAACGGCCGGTCCGACGGTTCCCAGATCGAGATCGACAACTTCCGAGTAATCGATAGCTCCGGCTTTCGGTATGCCGAACATGCCCTGTGCCCTGTAGTATGCGCCAATCGTCGCAACTTGTTCCGCGTTGCGGCCGGTTGCCGTGAAATATTCAAGCGTCTTTTCATCGACTCCGAAAAACCCCATCGTTGCACCGTATTCCGGTGCCATGTTCGCGATCGTCGCCCGGTCTGTCGCGTTCAATGCGGCTGCACCTTCGCCGAAAAACTCGACGAATTTACCGACCACCTTTGTCTGTCGAAGAATTTCCGTGATCCGTAAAACAAGATCGGTCGCGGTAGAACCCTGCGGTAGATCGCCGGTAAGGTGAACGCCTACCACATCGGGCGTCAGGAAATAAACAGGCTGGCCAAGCATCGCAGATTCTGCTTCGATGCCGCCGACGCCCCAGCCGACTATGCCGAGGCCGTTTATCATCGTCGTATGCGAATCCGTTCCGACAAGCGAATCCGGGTAATATACGCCATCCTTTTCAAAGACGCCTTTGGCCAGATATTCAAGATTTACCTGATGTACGATCCCGATCCCGGGAGGCACGACGCGGAAACCGTTGAACGCCTGCGTTCCCCATTTCAAAAAGCGGTACCGCTGTTCGTTCCGCTCGAATTCGATCTCCATGTTCCGCTGATACGCAGTCTGGCTGCCCGCGAAATCGACCTGAACCGAGTGGTCAATAACGAGATCGACCGGGACGAGCGGTTCGATCACGCCCGGAGATTTACCAAGTTTTTCGACCGCCGAACGCATCGCCGCAAGGTCAACAAGCAGCGGCACGCCGGTGAAATCCTGCAGAATAACGCGCGACACGACGAACGGTATCTCTTCGGTGCGTTCGGCGTTCGGCTTCCAGTTCGCGATAGCCTTGACGTGGCCCTCGCCGATCTTTTTTCCGTCATCGAAATTTCTCAGCACGGATTCGAGTACGATCCTTATCGAGGTCGGCAGACGTGAAACATCGCCAATTCCCGCCTCCGCCAACTGCGGCAGCGAATAGAAAACCGATTCCTGACCGGCACCGTTTGTGAACGTCCTGCGTGTATTGAACAGATTGTGTGTCATGATGTTGGTGATCGCTTGGGCATCCAGCGCAGACGCCGCAAGCCGAATTAAACGAGTATTTTAGCATATTTCCCGCGTATCATTTAGCCGGTGCGAACAGTGATCGACACATTTGAACGCAGGTATCATGATCTGAAAACAAGGTCGGTCGAGCTTGCCCGGCAAACTGGCAACGAAAGGCTTTACGGCGTCGCCGGTTCTGATGGAAAGACCGTCGGCGAACTCATCCTTCGTTCTGCCGGAGCGGTCGAACAGATGATCGGCGGCGTGACGCGTCGTCTTTGGGACGACCCTTTCGAGTGGACGCTGCCGGAAACGATGCAGACCGCCGAGGCCGTCACCGACTATATCGACGAGGTTGAAGCATCCCGAAAGACCGGGTTTCTTTTCTTCAAAGACGACCAGGACCTGACCAAAACGCTTCCCGCTCCGGTTGAGATGAAGACACTTTTCACGGTCCTTACCGAGACGCTCGAACGGGCCGAACTATTGCACGAAAAGGCGGAGAGTTTGCTTGCCTCCATAACTGATTAAATTGCAAAACGAACTTTTTCGTGCCAAAATTCGTTATTCCTGCGGCACGAAAAACCGCTAAGTCTGGAGAACTAAATGCATTGTCCCCGCTGCGGCCAGCAGCAAGTTTCCACAGAAACGAAATTCTGCAACCGTTGCGGCTTTCCGATGCATTTCGTCTCCGAGCTGCTCACAAATGACGGTACCCTGCCGCAGCTTGCCGACCTGGCGCAGGGGCGTTCGTTCTTTAATAAGAAGAACGGCGTGCTCTTTGGCGTATTTTGGTTCATTTTTTTTACGATGTTCATGACCTCTGCGTTTGGGGTTTTGGGCGTCGAAGAACTTGCGGGGCTTTCCGCTATAACCGGTGTTTTTGGAACGATGCTGATCATCATCGCGTCGCTGGTACTGCTACCGTCATCCAAAATTACGAAGTTCGCCTCCTTGCCTGTTGGCGGATTGCGAACGCAGGCTGATCTGCAATCACCGCCGGTTCAGGCCCAACTTCCGCCGTCGCAGAGCATTCCCGTTCAGGTTTATGCTCCGCCCGCGGCCGGAGCGTGGAAGGCACCTGATACCGGCGAATTTTCGCGGCCCGGCAGTGTGACCGAAAACACTACAAAACTCTTGACCAAGGACGACCAATAGACGATGCATTGCCCGAAGTGCGGACAGCAGCAGATCTCAAACGAAACGCGGTTTTGCTCGCGTTGCGGAATGCTTTTGACCGAGGTCGCAAAGATAGTCGCGACGGACGGCCAAACAGCCGTCAGCGGTAAACTCAATTCGTCAGCCCGCGTCCGGGGCCTAAAGCACGGCCTCTTCCTTTTACTGCTTTCGTTCTTATTCGTCCCGATCGCGTCGATAATCGCCATCGCGGTCAATGCAGACACACCGATCTTCCCCGCTATCGTCGCGTTTTTGACCGTCGTCGGCGGAATGCTGCGAATGGCGTATGCTCTGCTCTTCGAATCCGGCGAACCCGGTTCCGCAGACGAACTTATCGCCGCAAAACGCGAACGGCGCGAGCTTCGCTGGAACCGCAAAGCAAAAGCCGAACTCAACGCAATGCCCGCCGCGACTGCGGCCTCGCCGCTTTATTCCGCACCCGAGCAGGGCAAATGGCGCGACACCAACGACCTTTCACGCCAGCCCGGAAGCATAGCCGACAACACGACAAAGCTTTTGCACCATGAAGAATAGGATCGGTGCCTATGTTTTGCCAAAATGGTCTTTTGCACACGCTGCGGCTTTCGCTTGATCGAGGTCGCTGATCTCGTCGAGGAACCAAGACCAAGTGCTCGACCATCGTCGCACGCCACCCCGCTCAAACGAATTCCGGCCGCAGCAATATCTGAGTCTCTCGGTTCAGCGGTATATACGAAACAAAAAAAACAAAATATCCGTGTTAACATTTTTCGCGCACACACGACTATATTGTCGGTAAGCAACTCTCCAAACATTATTGATGCCGATCAACGAGAACACCGCCGTTTGTCCGCCATTTAGGCTCGATCTGCAACGTACAGAAGGTCAGATCGAGTCCCCGGCGCGTTCAAATGAGCTCGAAAGCGAGCGGGAATTTGAGCAGCTTTACCATAAATACGGCCCGCTGGTTCACGGCGTCTTGATGGCGCGACTTCCGCGGGACGAAGTGCAGGACGTTTTGCAGGAAGTTTTCCTCGCGGCATTTAGGAATCTGAGTTCACTTCGCGACAAAGATGCTGCAGGTGCATGGTTGGTAACATTGGCCCGCAATCACGCCGCAAACCACTACAGGCGTTCGCGAAAGACGGAAGAGCTAACCGATACATACGAAGGCCAGCGATCAAATTCAAGCGAGGCCGCCGAAGTTTTGAAAGTGATCGGTACGATGCCCGATTCATACCGCGAAACGCTGATCCTGCGTCTTGTTGAAGGAATGACCGGCGAAGAGATCGCCCGACAAACTGGAATGAAGCCCGAATCGGTGCGGGTAAACCTTCATCGTGGAATGAAGAAGCTGCGTGAAAGGCTGGGAATAGAGGTTAGTTAGATGAACCAAGAATATTTGTGGTCAAAAAAAGGAAGCGACAAAGAGATCGAAAAGCTCGAGATGCTGCTGTCCGACTTTCGCTTCAAGGAAGGCTCGCCGCCGGAGCTTGTTGCTGACAACATTATCCAGGTGAAGCCGAGTACCGGCCGTAGATTCGCCTGGTTAAGCGCGTTTGCAGCAACGGCGACGGCTGCGGTTCTCGTGGGAATGTGGATCGTAAATATTCCGGAAAAACGCATCGCAGAGAATGAGACATTGCCGGTTACTACGATTCCGGTCGACAAGCTGGTTGAAAATCAGGCTGTCGAAGTAAAAGCTGCGATAGAACCTAAGCAGATTCCTACGCTCAAAAGTCTGACTTCGCCACGAGTTATCAAGACGGTATATAGAACAAACGAAAACAGTAAGGCGACTTCATCGACGCGGGTTCGACAGCCGTTAAAACTGACAAAAGAGGAAAAACACGCATACGACCGGCTGATGCTTGCGTTGTCGATCACCAGTACGAAATTAAAAGTTGTCCAGGACACTATCGACAGAAAGGTTGACGTCGATCAACGATCTATTCGCAATGAAAAGTAAGGAGATGGCATGATGAATTGGACGGTGGCGATGTACTCTGATGTTGAAAGACGTTGGAGTAGAGAGGCTTGAAGCTGAATATTTTTATGCGGCTTAAATGACCGCGTTAAGGAGACTAACTCCG
>Ga0307505_10000180_pt1 | contig 78609 bp, 61 predicted proteins | sample 23_S_MG_FD_202183 | JGI IMG/M metagenome (GOLD analysis project Ga0307505, IMG submission 202183) | Soil microbial communities from Populus trichocarpa stands in riparian zone in the Pacific Northwest, United States - 23_S | ecosystem: Environmental > Terrestrial > Soil > Riparian zone > Trees... | reverse complement strand
TACGGCACGGTGCCCATCGTGCGCCTGACGGGCGGTTTGGCGGACACAGTGATCCCTTACGATGGCACCAACCTCGATTCCGCGAACGGCTTCGGCTTCGTGGCGGCGCATCCGGTGGAGCTCTACCTGGCCACGTGGGTAGCCATGCTCAACTACAAGGACGGCGAGGTGTGGAGGGAGTTGCAGCTCAACGGTATGGCCAGCGATTTCTCCTGGGAGAGGTCCGCCCGAGAGTATTCGCGGGTCTACGACCTGGCCACCCGCTAGCCGGCACGGCCGGCAGCGCTGGTTGGCATAGCCTGAGGCACGTGCGGCAGCTCCGAGGCGAAGTCTTGGTGACTGGTTGCCAGGTAGCGGTTGTCCGGGATTCAGCGCGGACCTCACTGACATCGACAACTGACAACCGACAAACCGACAACCAACCAAAGCAACGACCATGGCACCCTGGATGCAGAAGGAGAGGGCATGATCGAAGTCATCCTTGTCCTCGCTGCCGGAACGCTGTTGCTGATTGCCGCCGGAAGCAAGCCACGACTGGCGCCGGTGCCCGTTCGGGTGCATGATCGCAAGCGTTGAAGGCGACGGACTATCTCGAGTGTTACGACGCGGTCGTTGCCATCTGGAAGGATGAAGGCGGGGAGACCCTCGACGACATCGCTTTGATGGCGACGATCAATTCCATCCTCTCTCACCGTTTCCTTCATTTCTACTGGACGGGCTTCTACCGCATGTGCGGCGATCGTCTCGTCGTGGGTCCGTACATCGGCACGGTGGGCTGCCTGCAGATCGAGATGGGACGCGGCGTATGCGGGACTGCGGCCGAACGCCGCGAAACGGTCATCGTCCCCGATGTGACGTTGTTCCCCGGTCACATCGCCTGCGATCCTCAATCCCGCTCTGAGATCGTCGTCCCTGTCTTCGATCGCGACCGCAAGCTCATCGCCGTCCTGGACGTCGACGCCGACCAACTCGACGCGTTCGACGACGAGGATCGCGCCGGACTCGAGCGGATCGTCGCACTATTCGCCGCGTCTTGATCCGCGGGAGCTCGCGGAGCGCCGGCGTCCCGCCGGCTGGCGGTGCGGCGTCCCGCCGCGGGCGGGGGCATTCGGAGCAGAAAGCGAGGCGTCGCGAGACGTATGTCCATCGCGCACGGCGCGCTCCCCCACCCGGGGCGAGGACGCCCCCAGCCAGCCGGCGGGACGCCGGCGCTCCAAGTGCGCCGGCCGGTTCGGCAGCGCGCGTTGCGTGCGACAAGCGCGGCGTCACGAGAGAAGGTCGAGCAGCTCGCGGAGCTCGCGCTTCACTTTCGTGAGAACCGCGTTCGAGGGACGGGCGGGGGCGGGGGAAGCGGGGATGCTCGTTGCGCTCGGCGTGGGCGTGCTCTCTTCCGCGAGGTCGGTCTCGAGCTTCTTCTTCGCTCCGGCGATGGTGAAGCCGTCGCGGTAGAGGAGCTCTTTGATGCGGAGGATGATGTCGACTTCGCGACGGTGGTAGAGGCGCTGGCCGCCCCCACTCTTGCCAGGGGCAAGCTGAGGGAACTCGGTCTCCCAGTAGCGAAGAACGTACGGCTGCAGGTCGGCGAGCTTACAGACCTCGCCGATCTTGTAGAGCTTGTCTTCTTCGTCTTTCGCGGCACCGCGCGCCATCGAGTCTGATTATAGGCGGGTCTCTTCGCCTTCTCTCTGTCGTCTTGTCGGATTGCTCTCGCGCGACGCGCACAACCGCCTGTCATCCTGAGCCGCGTAGACGGCGAAGGATCTCGTGCGAAGAACGACGAACGTGCGAGCACGAAAACCGCGGTCTCGTGCAACTTGCGCGGGTCTCGCTCGCCGCACGAGATCCTTCGCGCCCACCCGCCACCCGCTCAGGATGACAGGTTGGGAAAGCCGCGGATTTCTGCACACACTCTCAGTCAGGATGACAATGCTGTGTAGGGCTGGAGGCGCAGGCGCGATATGAGACTGTGAGACTCGAGGACTCGAACCAGGGGAGAAAGGAAGCAAGGCGAGTCAGGTGGCCCTCTCGACCTCGACCTCGACGGCCGCCGGGGCGAAGATGCCGATCGCCGCTTCCAGCACCTCGTCGACCGTGACGTCGGCCATGCAGCGGTGGTGTCCCAGGGGGCAGGAGCGCTGGTAGCAGGGCTGACAGGACAGACGTTGGCGGAGGACGCGGGTCGCTCCCGGGATGACCGTGCGCTCGGGATCGGTCGGACCGAAGATCGAGACCGTGGGTACTGCCAACGCGGCCGCGACGTGGAGCGGGCCGCTGTCGTTCGTGATCACGGCGGCGCAATGCGCCATCGCCGAGGCTAGCTCGAGGACGTCGCCGTCGTGACCCACCATCGGGACGCCGTTGCAGGTCGTGGCGATTCGTTCCGCTTGTGCGCGCTCGCTGGGACTGGTCAGCAGCACGATGTCGAAGCCCTCCAGCCGCAGCCCCTTGATCACCTCGATGTACCGGTCGTCTCCCCAGTGCTTGGCTTGTCCGTAAAGACCGCCGGCGTGGATTCCAAACACAGGCCGGTCGAGATGGAGACCGATCTCCAGCAGGCGCTTGCGTCCATGCTCCCGCAGGGTCGCGGGCAGCTTGATCGTGGGGATGTCGTCGACCACGCGCGGGGCGTTCAAGGCGGCCAGGAGGGCCGTGTAGTCGTCGAGCTGATGTCCTCGCTTGTTTCGGGAGACGGGGTGATTGAGAAGCACGCGGCGGAGATCGGTGGGGTAGCCCCAGCGCTCGCGAATGCCGGCGGCGAACGGGATCACGGCCGAGCGGAAAGAGTTGGGGAAGATGATGGCGCGGCGGAAGCCGCGCTCGCGCAACGACGCGATCCGCTTCATCGTCGAGCGCTGCCAGGGGATCACTTCCTTGAAGACCCCGGTCGCTTCCAGGAGCGGGGCCACATTCCGCGGTGCGGCCACGGCGATACCGCCTTCGCTGCGAAAGCGATGCTGCAGCGCCTTGTACGCGGGGAGAGCGAGAACATTGTCCCCGACCCAGTTGAGGCCAATGACCACCGTTTCACTCGCCATGCATTACGTCTCTTTCTCTCCCGTCCCCTTCCAGCGGTCATGCATCCACAGCCAGAGCTCGGGACGCTCGTGGATCCAGCGGCTGATGACGTCGTTGATGCGGGCCGTCAGCTCGACCGGATCCATGCCGGCCTCGGTTGGCCACGACTCGACGAACTCGAGCCGGTGCCTGAGGCCGTCCGGGATGCAAAAAGCGAACACAATCGTGGACCCCGCTCGAATGGCCATCTTGGCCGGAGCCGGCGTCGTCCACGCCGGACGGCCCAGGAAGGGTACCAGCACTCCCTCCCGCGGCTGCACGGACTGATCGGGAAGAAGGACCACGACCCCGTTTCCGGTCAGACCTCGGAGCAGCGATCGGGCGGCCTTGCGGCGGTCCACGATCTCCGCACCAGTCTTCGCACGAATGCTCTGCAGTTCCCGTTCGAGCAACTCATTGTCCAGCGGTCGAGCCACGGTCCGGACATTGCGCACATGGGCCATCAATGCAAGACCAGCCACTTCCCAGCCTCCCCAATGCGCGCTGAGGATCAGCGTTCCCTTCCCGCGGGCATTGGCTTCCTCCAGCAACTGCTCGTTGACGAAGGGACAGCGGCCGGCCACTTCCTCGAGGGAGAGATTCTGCGCCTGCACGGAGATCAGCGCCTCGCGACCGAAGTGGCGCCAGCAGGCGTCGAGGATTCCCCGGAGCTCGCGCGGATCACGGTCGGCGTACACGAACCGGAGGTTACGCATGGCCAGCCGGTCCCGTCCTCGGAGCACCTTGCCCATGAGTGTGCCGAGGCGAGTGCCCCAACGGTGCACCGCCGGCTCCGGCATCGCCGCGACACGCTTGGCCACGAAGCGGTAGGCCATGTACTCGAGACGCTGGAGGACGCGGTTCTTGCGGCGTTTCGATCGGCGCTTCGCCGGTTCCGCCGCGCCCTCGGTTGCGAGTTGCGAGTTGCGAGTTGCGGGTTGCGCGACCTGCAACATCCGCTGAAGAACCTGCTCGTCGATATCCAACTCCGCGCCGGCGGCCACGACCGCGGGATCGTCGATCTTGACCGCGTCTTTCCCGGTCGTGACGAGAGTCAGGCCGTGCTGCTTCATGGCAGCGAGGTCGGCCGCGGTGTAGCGGTGGTGATCGGGAAAGCCACGGGTCTCCACGAGGTCCAGGCCGGCCTCGCGGAGCGAGTCGAAGAACTGCTCATTGCCGGCCAGGCCCGCGAAGGCGAAGAGGCGTTTCCCCCGCAGCTCGTCCGGAACGATTGTGCGCAGGTGCCTGGGGATCACCGCGTCCGCGTCGCGGAGCGCCGAGCGCCCTTCGCGGTGGTGCTTGGATGGTGAGTCGATCACCAGGTCGAAGTCGCGATGGAGCTGCAGGTGTTGGAAGCCGTCGTCCAGAATGAATACATCGCAGTCAATGTCACGTGCATTTTCGTAACGGTTAACACCGACAAAAACATCTGCGTTTGTAGACTGTTTAATCAGGACTGGTTCATCGCCGTACTGGTTAGCATCATTTGATATCACCTTTCCGGTGACCGTGCCGGCGCGGCCGTAGCCGCGACTCAGGACCGCGACGCGGAGCCCGTGGCCGGTCAGGAAGCGCGTCACGGCGATGACGGCGGGCGTCTTTCCCGTTCCACCGGCGGCGATGTTGCCGATCGAGATCACGGGCCGGCGCAGGCGTTTCCCGCGGAGCACGCCGGCGCGGTACAGGCCGCGCCGGGCCCGGTTGACGCCCTGCCAGAGGAGCTCGAGTACGTTCACGAGAGCAGCTCGACGATCCGCCGCGCCGTCCGCTCCGAGGCTCCTCGGTTGCGGAGCACGGTTGCGCGAGCGCGGTCGCCCCAAGTGCGCTGCAACTCCGGCTGCTCGAGCATCCGCGCCGCGAACTCGACCGCCTCGGCCGCCGAAGACACTTCGGCACCGGCCTGGCTCCGCAAAAAGAGCTGCGCGATCTCCCGGAAGTTCGACATCGAGGGCCCGAACGACACCGGCACGCCCGCCGCCGCGGCTTCAATCGGGTTATGCCCTCCGTTAGGCACGAGCGTCCCCCCGATGAACGCGGCCGACGCGTAGCGGTAGATCCTGGCCAGCTCCCCCAACGTGTCCAGCAGGAGCACGTCGGGCAGCGGCTCGGTTGCGGGTTGTCTCGAGCCTTCCGAGTTGTGAGTTGCGAGTTGCGAGTTGCGGGTTGCGAGTTGCCTCGGGAGTTGCGAGTTTCGAGTTTCGAGTTGCGGGTTGCGACTTGCGAGGTCTTCTTCTGTCGGCTCAAACCCGGGTTGCCCGCCGTCCAGCGATGGAGTTGCGTAATCAGAAACCTTCGGCAACTCGTCACTCGCAACTCGCAACTCGTTGGCAACTGGCAACTCCCGAGGCAACTCCGAGGCAACTCGCAACGTCATCTCGCTCCGCCGCACGAACCTCAGCGACGAGGTGGTCAACAGCCCGGCCACGAGCTCGAAGCGCTCCGGCTTGCGGGGGGCGATGATGACCATCACCCGATGATGGGCCAGCAGATCCTCGATCTCCGGGAGGAGCAGTTCGTCCTCGCCTTGCATCGTCGAGCCGAAGACGACGACCTGGCGCCCGCCGATCAGGGCCTCGAGCTGGGCCGCGATCTCCAGGGGAGTCTCGTCCGGCTCGTAGTCGAACTTCACGTTCCCACTCACTTCCACGATTTCGGCCGGGGCGCCCATGGCCAGGAAGCGGTCGCGGTCTGTTTCCTCTCGCGCGAGGATGCGATCGTATTTGCGCAACAGACGTCCGACGATCCAGCGGAAGGCGCGGTATCGGGGGAACGAGCGATCGGAGATCCGGCCGTTCGCGAGGATGAGCCGCAACCCCCGCTCCTTCGCGATTCGGGTGACGTTGGGCCAGATCTCCGTCTCCATCGTGGCAAAGACGCGTGGCCGGTGGTGGTCCAGGAAGCGCCGCACGGAGAAGGCGAAGTCGAACGGGAAGTAGGTGACGGTCGCCTCGGGGTAGAGCCGCCGCGCCAGGGCCTGCCCCGTGAGCGTGGTGGTGGTGATGACGAGAGTCGTTCCGGGTCGCTGGCGTTCGATCTCGTCGACCACCGGCCGGGCGGCCATGGCCTCGCCCACCGATACCGCGTGGATCCACAGGTCATGCGGCTCGGCCCGATGCCGGAACCACCCCGCGCGCACGGGGAAGTTGACGACGTACTTGCCCCGCAGCACGCCGGTGAGCACGAACCAGGGCAGCGCGATCAGGAGCACGAGGTACAGAAAGACCTCGTACAGAAGGTACATGGCCGCGCAGTTTATAGCGGGTTGGTTCACGCATGGGCTGGTTGGCGGTTGCCGGTGATCCACTGGGCACTCTCCCTCCGGGTTCAGCACTCCGCACTCAGCACACAGCACTCAGCACCAAGACCCGCGCGATCCGGCTCGCGAGATAAACTGACTCGATGCAATCCGCCATCGCCGCCGGGCTCATCCTTCCTCAACTCACGCGAACCGTGGCCGAGGAGCATCTCGAGGAGCTGGCGAAACTCATCGAGACTGCCGGGGCCTCCGTGGTGGGACGTGTGTTCGGCAAACGGAATGCTCCGGATTCGGCGACGTACATCGGCAAGGGGAAGGCGGAGGAAATCCAGTCGCTTGCCGCGCACCTCGGCGCGACGCTGGTCGTGTTCGACGACGACCTCTCACCCGCGCAGATCCGCAACCTCGAGAAGATCATCGGCGTGAAGGTCATCGACCGCAGCGCGCTGATCCTCGACATCTTCGCGGGACGCGCGAAATCGCGCGAGGCGCGCACGCAAGTGGAACTGGCTCAGCTCGAGTACATGCTGCCTCGCCTGACGCGGGCCTGGACGCACCTCGAACGACAGGCCGGTGGCGCGGGCGGCGGCGCGAAGCGCGGCGTCGGCGAGACGCAGCTCGAGCTGGACCGGCGCATCGTGCGCACGCGCGTGGCCAAGCTGAAGGAAGAGCTCAAACACATCGAGAAGACTCGCGGCACGCAGCGCAAAGCGAGGCAGTCCGTGTTCACCGTGGCGCTGGTCGGCTATACGAACGCCGGCAAGTCGACGCTGTTCAACCGGCTTACGCGCGGAGAAGCCGTGGCCATGGATCAGCTCTTCGCCACGCTGGACGCCAAGACCGCCCGCATCGCGGCGGAGATGCCGCGAGAGACGGTGGTGGTCGACACGGTCGGCTTCATCCGCAAGCTCCCCCATCACCTCGTGGCCTCGTTCCGCTCGACCATGGAGGAGGCCGTGGCCGCGGATCTCGTGCTGCACGTCATCGACGGGAGTCATCCGCAGTACGCGGAGCAGCGCGAGGTCGGCGAGCAGGTCCTGTCCGACCTCGGCATCGAAAGCGAACGGTCGGTGGAGGTCTACAACAAACTCGATCGGATCGACGAGCACTTCGCCATGCGCCGCCGCAACGCGGTGGTGGTCTCGGCACTGACCGGAGAGGGCGTGCCTGCTCTCATCGACGTCGTACGCGAGCGCGAGCGCGAAGGAGGCCAGCTCCTGACCCTGGACCTCCCGCACTCCGAGTCACGCCTCCTGGCCAGGCTCCACGAGGTCGCGGAGGTGCAGGAGCAAAGCACCAACGACTCGGGGGCGACGGTCATCGCGTGGATCCCCAAAGACTCTCTGCACCTGTTTCAGAGGTTTGCGAGAGCGCGGGTTTCGCGCGCGTCCTGAGCTCGGAGATGGGACTATGGGACGAATGAGACGAATAGGACGAATGAGACCCACCCACCCCGGTTTCGTCCCATTCGTCCCATCCGTCTCATTCGGGCACTGGGCCACGCGATGAAGATCCGCCCAGCGACCAGTTCCGATCGCGAGAGAATCCACGAGATTCTCGTCGCGACGGCGCGGTTCACGCGGCAGGAAGTGGACTGGGCCATGGAGCTCGTCGACCTGGCTTTCGCTCATCCGGAGAAGCACGAGTACGAGGTGCATGTGCTCGAGGAGGCGGAGGCGCCGCAGGGCTATGTCCTCTTTGGACCGACGCCGAAAGCGGAAGGCGTGTTCGACCTCTACTGGATCGCCGTGGATCCGAAACGCCAGCGGCAGGGGCTGGGCCAGATCCTGCTGCGATTCGTGGAGAACGAAGTACGCCGTCTCGCGGGAAGAATGCTGCTCATCGAGACCTCCTCGAAGCGCAGCTACGCGCCGACGGTCCGCTTCTACCTCCGCGCCGGATACCGGGAGATCTCCCGCATCAAAGACTTCTACCGGATCGAGGACGACAAGGTCGTATTCTCCAAGGACTTGTGATTTGTTGCCTGATACTGGTTGTCCGTTGTCAGTTGCCGGTTTTGTGGGACTCGACGCGACACTGCACAGCCCGAGCTTCGCCCGTCAACCCAACGCGACATTAGCCTGTCATCCTGAGCCGGCACGGCCGGCGGCGCTGGTTGGCCAAGCCCTGGGCACGCTGGTCGAGCAAAACTGCCGGCCTTGGAGCATCCCACCGCCCGCTCAAGAGTGTGCAGAAATCCGCGCTTTTCCCAACCTGTCATCCTGAGCGGGCGGCGGGTGGGCTGCGAAGGATCTCGTGCGAAGAACGAGGAGCGTGCGGCAACGAGAATCGCGTCTTTCCTACGAGCACGGGCATCGTCTACCCGCACGAGATCCTTCGCGCCCACCCGCCACCCGCTCAGGATGACAGGGGCTTGTGGGCGCCGCTCGAAGAATTTCGAGGAGTACCGCCAACCGCCAACGATGTCGTACACATCACAGGTCCGTGTGACATGACCACTGACAACCCTGGCCATTTGTGCAAAGCTCAGCGCGGCAGTTGGAATCAGCACCCACTCGCGAATCCACCACGATCATGTCACTCCAGCTCACGGACACCCTCTATGCGGCACTGGCCCTGTACACGTTGGGCACCTTGGCCGCCTTCGTGTCCTTGCTGATGGGTGAGAAGCGGCTGCAGTACACGGGGCTGCTCTTGATGATTGCGGGCTGGGTGGCTCAGACGGTCTGGATCGGGACGATCTGTGCCCGGACGGGACATCCGCCCATCACCAATCTCCCGGAAGTGGTCAGCTTCGTGGCCTGGGTGACCTTCGCCGTGGAGCTGGCCTTGTGGATCCGTTACCGGGTGTACGCGGCGTCGTTCTTCGTCTACCCGCTGGTCCTGTTACTGCTGACGATCTCAGCGGTGGTCGGGGAGAACCTTGCTCCACTCGACCCGGAGCTGCAGTCCAACGTGTTCACCCTGCACTTGCTGATGTCCACGGTGGGCGTGGCCTTCCTCTTGATCGGCCTGGCCTTCGGCCTGCTGGCGTTCGTGCAGGATCGCGCGCTGAAGACCAAGCGTCCGGGCCGGCTGTGGGACTGGATTCCGAGTCTGGACGTCTGCAAGAACCTCAGCTTCCGCTCTCTGGCGATCGGTTTCAGCATCTATTCGATCGGCCTGATCGCCGGAGTGTTGTGGTCCTACCGCACGACGGCAGGCTTGATGGAGTTTCGCGTCAAGCAGATCGCCGCGGTCACGGCGTGGGTCTTGTTCGCGATCCTACTGCAGTCCTACGTCACCAATACCTATCGCCGGAAGCGGATCCTCGTCGTGTCCGCGTTCGCCTTCGTGGCCGTCCTGGTGGCGATGATGGGGATCCGGCTGTGAAGGCGTTGCCGGTTGCAGCCGGGCGGGGGCGTCGATGGCCCTGATCCTGGTCGGCGTGAACCACCGGACCGCCCCCGTCGAAGTCCGCGAGCGGTTGAGCGTTTCAGAGTCCAGGCTCGGCGAGACCACGCGCTCCTTGCAGTCCATCGTCGGCGTGACCGGCGCAGCCGTGCTCTCCACGTGCAATCGCGTCGAAGCCATCGTGTCCTCGCGCGACGAGGACGTCATCGAGCCCATCGTGCAGTTGCTGGCTGGCCGCGCGAACACCACGCGCGACGAGTTGGAGAAGCACCTCTACATCCTCCGGCACGGCGACGTGGTCCAGCACCTGTTCCGCGTCGCCTCGGGACTCGACTCCATGATCGTCGGCGAGCCGCAGATCGGGGGCCAGGTCCGCAAGACCTTCACCTCCGCTCAGGAGTTGGGCACCCTCGACCCCCTCCTCACCCAGCTCTACGAGAACACCATGCGCGTGTCGAAGAAGGTTCGCACCGACACCGGCATCGGCGAGCACGCCGTGTCCGTGCCCTACGCGGCCGTGGAGCTGGCGCGGAAGATCTTCGGCGATCTGCACGGCCTGCACGTGCTGCTCCTCGGCGCGGGCGACATGGGTGAGCTCACCGCCGAGCACCTCCACCAGCAGCACGTCAAGCAGGTCTTCGTCGCGAATCGCAATCACGCGCGCGCGGCCGAGCTGGCCCACCGTTTCGACGGCTCCGCGGTGCAGTTCGATCAAGTCGAAGCGCACCTGACCCGCTGCGACATCGTCATCGCCTCGACCGCGGCTCCGCATTTCGTCATCGAGGCCGATCACGTGACCCGCGCTCTCGACGCGCGCCGCCGCCGCAGCCTCTTCCTCATCGATCTGTCGGTGCCGCGCAACATCGATCCGGCCGTAGCCAATGTCGACGGCGCGTATCTCTACAACGTCGACGACCTCCAGCAGGTCGCTGACGCCAACCTCGGGCTGCGAAGACAGAAGGCCGTGGAAGCCGAAGAGATCGTGGCGCGCGAGGTGGAGGGTTTTCGCCGGCGCCTGGTGGCGCAGGATGCGGTCCCCACCATCGTCGAGCTGCAGCAGCGCCTCGAGGCCATCCGCTCCACCGAGCTGGAGAAATGCCTCCGCAAGCTCGGGCCGATGACCACCGAACAGCGCCAGTCCATCGAGCTCTTCTCGTCCCAGCTCGTGAACAAGATCCTTCACTACCCGATCCTCCAACTGAAAGACGTGACCCAGACCGAGCCTCAAGAGCGCGAGTCGTTGCGCAAGACCATCCGGAAGATCTTCGGCCTGCGATGAACATTCGAATCGGAACCCGCGGAAGCGCCCTGGCCTTGTGGCAGGCCAACGAAACGTCGCGACTGCTGCGCGAGGCCGGCCACGAACCGGAGCTGGTGATCGTCAAGACCACCGGAGACAAGCGCCATGACGTGTCCCTGGCCACCATCGGCGGAAAGGGTCTGTTCGTGAAGGAGCTCGAAGAGGCACTGGAGCGGGGAGAGATCGACCTCGCCGTGCACAGTCTCAAGGACGTGCCGTCTCTCATCCCCGACACCTTCGTGCTGGCGGGATTCCTCGAGCGCGCCGATCCTCGGGATGCGTGGCTGCACGCCGAGGGACGATCCATTGCGGACCTGCCGGAAGGCTCGGTCATCGGCACGAGCGCTCCGCGCCGGCGCGCCCAACTGCTGCGACTCTTCCCTCATCTGCGCGCCGAGGACATTCGCGGCAACGTCGACACCCGCATCCAGAAGGCGCGCGACGGCCAGTACTCGGGGATCATCCTGGCCCGCGCGGGCCTGACCCGCCTGGGCCGCGCAGGCGAGATCACCTCGACGTTCCCGGTCGACGAGATGGTGCCCGCGGCAGGGCAGGGCATCGTGGCACTCGAGTGTCTGGCCTCGAGTGAGCGCATGCGCGAGGTGGCGGCGGCGATCTCGCACGAGCCCAGTGCCACCGCGGCGCTCACCGAGCGCGGAGTGCTCCAGAGATTCGGCACACGTCTCGACTGCTACTCTGCCGTGGCCGTGCATTACGCGGACTTCAAACTGCACGCGTTCTTCTCCAACGGGGAGCGCTCCATCGACGCGCGTGGCACCACTGTCGATGAGGTCTATGACGCGCTCGTCGCGCAGGGCGCGGAGGAGATGCTGTGAGCGGCAAGGTCTATCTCGTCGGCGCCGGACCCGGAGACGCCGGACTGCTGACGCTGCGCGCGGCGGAGCTCATCGCAAAGGCGGACTTCATCGCACTGGATGCTCTCGTGTCCGACGACGTCGCGGCGCGCATCCCGGCCGGCACCGAGGTCGTCTTCGTCGGCAAGCGGGCCAGCGCCCATGCGCTTCCGCAGGAACAGATCAATCAGCTCCTCGTGTCCGAGGCGAAGAAGGGCAAGTGCGTGGTGCGCCTGAAGGGTGGCGATCCCTTCGTCTTCGGCCGCGGTGGGGAGGAAGCCGAAGAGCTGATCGCCGCGGGTGTGCCGGTGGAGATCGTGCCCGGCATCTCGTCCGCCATCGCCGGCCCCGCGTACGCGGGGATTCCGGTCACGCATCGCGCGCACGCCACCTCGGTCACCCTGGTCACGGGACACGAGGCAGACTCGGGATCGACCGGCATCCAATGGCCGGCCCTGGCCCAGCTCGACGGAACGATCGTCTTCATGATGGGCTTCGCGAACCTGCCGGCCATCTGCCACAAACTGATGGAACACGGCATGAACGGCGACCGCGGTTGTGCCGTGATCTCGAAGGCCACGCGTCTCGACCAGCGCACCGTGACCGGCACGCTGCGCAACATCGAGGCACGTGTGGCGCTGGCGGAGCTGGCCACTCCCGCGATCATCGTCGTGGGCAACGTCGTGAGCCTGCACGAGACTCTGAACTGGTTCGAGTCGAAGCCGCTCTTCGGCAAGCGCATCGTCGTCACCCGCGCCCGCGAGCAAGCCTCGGAGCTCAAGCGTCTGCTCGAAGAATCGGGTGCTCAGGTCCTCCAGTTCCCGACCATCGCGATTGAGCGTCCACAGTCGTGGGACTCGCTCGATGTGGCCATCGACACGCATTTCGACTGGCTCCTCTTCACATCTCCCAACGGAGTGCAGTCTTTCTTCGCACGTCTCTTCGCGAAAGGAGAAGACGCGCGTGCGCTGTCGGGAACGAAGATTGCCGCGGTGGGACAGGCCACGGCGGACGAGCTCCGCTCTCGCTGCGTGTTCCCGGACCTGGTGCCCGAGCGCTTTCTCTCGATCGAGCTCCTGCCGCTCCTGGCCGAGGATCAGCGCGGCATCCGCACCGCGGTCGTCCGTGCCGAAGAGGGCCGCGACGAGCTCCTGACCGCCCTGCGCGAGCGCGGCGGAGACGTTCATCTCGCAGCCGCCTATCGCACAGTGGCCGCGGAGAACAACGTCGACGAGCTACGCGCTCTGATCGAGAGCAACACCATCGACGTGATCACCTTCACCAGCGCCTCCACCGTCGACAACTTCTTCGCCCGGCTCAACCCCGGCACCGCCCGCATCGCCTCCATCGGCCCCACCACATCCGAAGCCCTCCGCCGCCACGGACGCACCCCCGACCTCGAAGCGGAAAACGCCACCATCCAATCCCTGCACGACGCAGTCGTCGCGAGTGTGAAGGAATAGCGCGGGCACCTGAGTCGCGCTCGCGGTGCGATGGAGTTTCAACCTTCTTGGCGCCGCTCTATCGACCGAGGAGCGCCGGCGTCCCGCCGGCTGGCCCTGCGGCGTCCCGCCGCGGGCGGGGGCAATTCGAAGCCGAAACCCAGCATCGCGAGACGAACGTCCTTCGCGCAAGGCACGTTCCCCCGCCCGGCGCGAGGACGCCCCCCGGCCAGCCGGCGGGACGCCGGCGCTCCGCTTTCACGCCCAGCTTCGCTTCGCTCGCGAACTCCCGTCGCGCGGGTCGTGATAAAGACGCCTCCATGACCCACTCCACCGTTTGGAACGATGCGGAGCACGCCGCGCATTTGGCGCGTGCGACGTGGATGGCGCATACGGCCGTGCTCATGCATCTCAATGAACGGGCCACGGGGGATCCGGCGCGGGATTGGTTGTCGTCGTGGGCGCATCGTTGGTTCGTGGGCGACGGGTTGCGCGTGCTCGTGTTGGGCTGCGGGGAGGGATGGCTGGAACGGGCGGTGGCACAGTGGCCGTTTGTGGCGCGGATCGAGGCTGTCGATTTCGCGGAGGTGGCCGTGGCACGTGCGCGAGAGGCCGCTCGCGGGATCGACAAGATCACGTATGGCGTCGTCGACCTCAATCGCGATGAGCTGCCGCGCGCGACCTACGACGTGGTCCTGGCGCACTCGGTGCTGCACCACGTGGAGAACCTCGAGCACGCTTATGCGCAGATCGAGCGCGCCATGCGTCCTGAGGCGACGCTGATCGTCAACGAGTACGCAGGACCGGCGCGCTTTCAATACAGCGACGAGGTGCTGGCCATCATGAACGCACTGCTCCAATGCATGGGCCAACGTGCGCGCACGCGTCCTACTGTGGAGGAGATGATGGCCAACGACCCGACGGAGGCCGTGCGCTCGCATGAACTGGTCGCGTTCACGGAGCGGACCTTCGAGGTGCTGGAGCGGAAGAACATCGGCGGGACGATTCTGCAGCACCTGTTGTACGAAATCGTGCAGGACTACCGGTTCGAAGTGCCCCGCGAGCGCGCCATCGTGGAGATCCTCTGCACGATCGAGGCGATGCTCGTCGACACCGGCCGCATCCCGTGCGACTACGTGATCCTCGCCGCGCGCAAGCGCGGATCGGCCGTGACGCGCGCGAACCGGCCGTTGCCACCGCGGCCCGACGCGGCCCGAGATGTCGAACACGATCCCTTGCGGACCGCCAACCAAAGCCGCAACCTGCGCGCGACACATCGACACGACCCGACCATGTCGTTGGCCGCGCATTGGATCGCCGCATTGCGCGTCTTGCGGCTCGCGCTGCTGGCGGAGCAGCCTCGCCGAGCCAACCTCTACCGTGAGTCGGGCATCCTTTCCCTGCGCGAGCGCTGGCGCGCGCGAGGTATCGATCCGTGGGCGTGGGTCGAGAGCCAGATCGCCGACGAGGGGATCCGATGCCTCGTGCACCACGCTGCTACACTCACGGGCGAGTGACTCCCCGACCGCTTTACGACCGGATCGCCGCCGCCTTCGTGTGGGTCGCGGCGTTCTCGCTCGCGGCGGGCGTGTTCCTTTCGCTCACGTTGCTGTTTCGATCGCTACCGCCGACCGAGCCCGTAGCGATCGGCCTGGTCACGATCGAGCGCTACTCCAAACTGCGCGACTACCTCGGCGCGGCGCTCTTCTTTCTGCTCGTTCCGCCGTTGGCGATCTGGCTGCACGGACTGCTCGCCAAGGTTGCGGCCCGGCAACGCACGCTGGCGGCCAAGACGTTGTTCACTGTCCCGTACTTCTTCTCGCCGCTCTTCTACCTGACCACGGGCAAGGTGGGATGGATCCTTCTGCTCCCGGTGGCCTTGTCGTTCGGCGGACCGCATCTCCTGCGCACACTGCAGACGCAGCGTTGGTTGCGCCGCATGTTTCGGGCGGAACTGGGGCCCTATCACGCGCTGCTGTTCACCGAGGCCTTGGCTTGGCTGTTCTATCGCTACATCACGACCTCGAAACGCATCGCGCACATCCCCACGCTCTTTCTCGAAGTCGTGTTCGTGGCCGCGTTCCTGGCCATCTTCTGGGCAGCCGCGCTGCTCATCGCCCGGCTCGCGCAGATGAACTTCGGCAGCGACGTCGAAGAAGTGTTCCGCAGGATCACCACCGGTGCCCTGCCCATCGTGCTGCTTCCGTTTCTCGCGGCGGCGTGGGTGCCGCTCACTACGCACGCACGCTGGATCATGGCCGTAACGCTCCTGGTCTGCGCAGCATTCACGTTGTTCGTACGTAAGCCGCTCCCCGCGCGCGCAGCGTGGAAGCTGGCCGCGTACGTCATCATCCCCGCGCTCATTTATCTCTTCAGCTACGTGTCGACGGCGCAGCTCTCTCAATGGATCGACCTGTTCCACCGCGGTGAGTCGATCGGTCCGGCGTCGGACTATCTGCGCGGCAAGGTGCCGTTCCGCGACGTCTTCGCGTTGCACGGCATGCTGGAGGACGGACAACTCGACGCGTGGCTGATGCAGCTCTTCGGTCGCTCGCTCGATGTGGCCGTCGCGCGGACGGTGGTCATCGGCGCGTTTCTGGGAGTGGCCATCTGGTTCCTCGGCCTGGTCGTCTTCGACTCCATCCCGCTGGCCCTGCTCTGCGTGGCCATGGGCTCTTGGACCACCGCCGAAAACAACCGGACGTTTTTTCAAGTCGCGGCGGTGGCGCTCTTCTGGAACGCCCTCCGACGCAAGAGCCGCACCTCGGCGATCTTCAGCGGTGTCTTCGCGGGCGTGGCGTTGTTCTTCAGCTACGAGATCGGCGCCTACTCCATCGCCGGAGCGATGGCCGCGTCGCTGTTGCTGTGGATCGCCTCACGCCGCGTGCGTTGGGAGGGCCTGCCTCCCGTACAGGCCGCCGCCTTCTTTCTCCTCGGCACGGCGATCGGCGCCGCTCCGTTCGCGATCTATCTTGCGCTCCAGGGCGCGCTCGACGACTTCGTCGTGACGTCCTTCGTCACCATCCCCAGGATCATCGACGCAGTCTGGTCGTTGCCCTTTCCCGACCTCGTCTCCACCTTCCGCAACAACCTCAGTCTGCACACGCTGGCGGACTTCGTCCTCTGGGAGAAGTTCCATCTCATCCTCAGCCCCCTGACCATCGCCATCGTCGCGGTCTACCTGATCGCGCGCTGGCTGCGTCGCAATCTGGATGCGCTGGACTTCGCGCTGCTGATCCTGGCCGTGTTCGCGACCGTGGCACAACGCACAGCCTTCGGACGGGTATCGTTCCGCCACCAGTACTTCGCCGCCTTCCTGATCGGCCCGTTGATCGTGGTGCTGGCAGTGCTGGCCGTCCGCGGCCTGCGCAGGATCTGGGCGGACGGTGCGCAGGGAACGCGGGCCTTCGTGGTGTCTCTGGCCATCATGACCGTGCCGGTGATCGGCGTGCTCTTCTGGATTCCGGACCTGATCGACGCGCGGCTGCAGGACTTCGTCCGCTACTACGGCCGCGTGTTGCGCGTCGACCGCGACTCGAACGCGGAGGCGGTGCACTGGCGCATTCAGGAAGTAGCGTCGCAGGTGAACGCGCTCACCAAACCGAACGAGCCGATCTTCGACTTCTCCAACCAGCCGGCGTTCTACTTCTTCGCGGATCGTCCGAATCCCACGCGCTTCTATCAGGTGCCGATCCTTTCGCCTCCCGCGTTTCAAGCGGAGACGCTTCGTGCTCTGGAGCGCGCGAAACCGAAGGTCATCCTGCGACGCTCACCCGAGCTGTTCGACCAGTTCGACGGCGTGACCAACGACCTTCGCGCGCAGGCGGTCTCCGCGTACATCGACGATGTCTATCGCTTTCACCGGTCGGTGCGCGGCGTGGAGCTGTGGACGCGCCGCACGGACGCGAAGGCGCGCCCGACCGCGGACTACCTGCGCGAGATTCGCCTCCCCAAGCGCGACGAGCTCGTGGCCGCGGGTGTGGCGCGCATGGTCTTTCCCGCGGTGGGAAGCATCCCCGGCGTGGGCGGCTCGTATTGGCAGTCGGACCTCACGATCCACAATCCATTCCGGGAGCCCTTGCACCTGTCGCTGCGCTATGTGGCCGGAGACGCCGGCATCGATCGCAAGCTGACCCTGGCCCCGCGCCAGACCATCCGCTGGCCCGACGTCGTGCGCACGCTCTTCGCGCGGCCCGGGAGTGTGGGCACGTTGTGGCTCGAGCACCGCGAGGGACGCGCGCCGGTGGCCGTCGTCAAGACGTCCGACGTCGCACACGGCGCGACCGCGTCGCTCGAGGCTCCGCTGACGAAACGCGACTCCGCCACGGCCGGAACGGAAAACGCGGAGCTCACCATCGTCGGCATCCCCACGGAGACCGCTCCCGGCCGGCGCGTGAACGCCGGCGTCGTGAACACAGGAGTCATCCCGGCCACGTTCCGCATCTCGGCGCGCACGAGCACGGGGCGCCCCATCGGCAAGACGGTGGAGTCCGGTGTCCCCGAGGATCAGGTCTGGCTGGTCAATGACCTCGAGGGCGCGTTAGGAGTCGAGCTCGACGAAACGACCACCGTGCGCATCACCGTCATCGCCGGCGCAGGCGTCGGCTTCGCAACCATCGTCGAGCCGACCGGCGACTCCGCCTTCATCGGAGCCATCCCCGCGCAACAGCAGTAATGTGCTTCCAACCCAAGCAACATTTTGCGTGTCATCCCGAGTGCGTTTGCAGAAATCCGCGGCTTTCCCAGACCTGTCATCCTGAGCGGGTGGCGGGTGGGTGCGAAGGATCTCGTGCGGGGAACGACGAGCATGTAGCTACGAGGACCGTGGTCTTCCTCTCATCTTTCGCGGGCATCGTCTACCGCAGGGGATCCTTCGCACCCACCCACCACCCGCTCAGGATGACAGGTCTGGGAAAGCCGAGGATTTCTGCACACGCTCTGAGGATGACAGGGAGGATGACGGTTGGGTATATGCACCGCGCGAAGAATCACTTCCACTTCTTGAGCAGTGCGTTGGCGTCCGCGATGGCGCCCGCGTCTTCGACGACGAAGTCCGGGTGGCTGGGGCTGTTGATGGCGTCGCGGAGCAGCGCGACGGCTTGCGCCTTCTTGCCGCTGTCGGCAGAGAACATCGCCTCGGCGAGAAAGACCAGAGTGATCTTGTTCTTCGGATCGATCTTCATCGACTCATTGAGAAAGCGGAGCGCTTCCTTCGACGAGGCCCAGCCGGTGATGAAGGGGATGCTGGGCGTTTGATCGTGCAGCCGGCCGAGGACTCGCGAAGGAGACCCGGCGTCCATGCGCGGATCGATCAGGTGAGCGATCGTCGCGCCCCGCCGGATTTGGTCCGCGGCTCCCTGCCGGGCCGCGGCCATCTTCCCGTAGGCCACCGCCCACTCGCCCCAGTTGATCGCGTCCCACAGGTACACCTCGCCCGCACCCGGCACGGCACGGGCCGCCTCGGCAACCTGCTTCTCAGTCGACTTCGCAGTGACCTTGAGGCGCGCATTCACGACCGCGAGCGCCTGCTGCCCCGCGTTCTTCGCGATGCCATAGACCTGCTTTTTCTGATCGAGGGTCGTGGCCACATACGCGCCCTTGAAACGATAGGCACGCAGCAGCTTCCAATGCGCCTCAATGTCGTTGGGACTCTGCGCCAGAGCGCGCTGATACGCAGCGATGGCCGCGTCGATCTGGTCCGCCTTCGCCACGGCGCCCTGCGCGCCCTCGGCACGCAACGAGTAATGACGGTCGCCATCCACGACCTGTCCCGAGAGAGGAACCGCCATGAGCAGTGCGAGAGCGAGAGCCCGAGCGTTGAAGGTCGTCATGAGCGAGGGATTGTAAGTCAGCGCGCGGGCCTGGGCCGCGGGCCCCTGTAGAATCCGCCGACCTCGCATGCGCATTGTCTTCTTCGGAACTCCCGAGTTTGCCGTCCCCACGCTCGACGCGGTCGCGCGCGAGCACGAGATCGCGCTGGTGGTGGCGCAGCCGGACAGGCCCGCGGGAAGAGGGATGAAGATGCAGGCTCCGGCGGTGGCGGTCCGCGCGCGCGAGTTGGGCTTGCCTCTACTGCAGCCGGCGAAGATTCGCACGGAGGAGTTCCTGGCCGCGGTGGCGGACGCGAGACCGGACTGCGGCGTGGTGGTCGCGTACGGGCGGATCCTCCCCGGCTCCCTGCTCGCGATCCCGACGCTGGGGTTCCTCAACGTTCATGGATCGATCCTCCCGCGATGGCGCGGCGCGGCGCCGATCCAGCGAGCCATTCAGGCCGGAGACGCGATCACCGGCGTGACGATCATGCGCGTCGATGAAGAGCTCGATCACGGACCCATGCTCCGCATCGAATCAACGGAGATCGGTCCTGACGAGCGCACGCCCGCTCTGGCGAAACGCCTGTCGGCCCTCGGCGGCGAGGCCCTGGTGCTTGTCTTGCGCGAGCTCGCCGGGGGTACGGCCGTCGAGACTCCTCAGGATCACGCCATGGCCACCCTCGCACCGAAGATCGAGAAGAGCGAAGGCGAGGTGCGTCTCGTGGAGTCCGGGCGCGTGATCTACGACCGTTTCCGTGCCTTCGATCCGTGGCCCGGGATCTTCTTTCGCGACCTCAAGCTCACTGACCTCCGGCTCGCAGAGGGATCCGGAGAGCCGCGCACGATCCTGTCGCTCGACGAGCGCGGCGTCGTCATCGCCACCGGCGAGGGCGCGATTCGCGTCGTCGAGATGCAGCGGCCGGGCAAGCCTCGGGCAGCCGCCTCCGACGTCGCGCGGGGGTTGGGCTGGAAGGCCGGCGATGTCCTCTGAGCGCGCGCATGCGCTGCAACTGCTGCAGCGCATCGAGCGCGAGGACCTCTACGCGTCGCTGCTCCTGATCGGTGAGTCGGGGTTTGTGCGCACGCTCGTGCTCGGCGTACTGCGCTGGCGCTCACGACTCGATTTCGCCATTGAGGTACTCGCCAAACGTCCGGTAAAGAAACTCGATCCGCCAGTCGTGGACGTCCTGCGCCTCGGGCTGATGCAGCTCCTGTTCATGGACACGCCCGCGTACGCCGCCGTGTCGGAGTCCGTCGATCTCGCGCCGAAACGCGCGCGCGGTTTCGTCAATGCGGTTCTGCGCAATGCCGGGCGCGTGAAGCTGCCCGACCCGCCGGACGCGGCTACTCGGTTCGCGCATCCGCCGTGGATCCTGGAGCGCTGGGCGCGGTTCTACGGAGCCGAGCGCGCGGCGAAGATCGCCGAGGCGAATCAGGAGTTGTCATATCCCGACGTGCTCGCGCTGAGCGCAGAGCCTCCGCCGGACGCCGTGCGCTCGACGCTCGTGCCGGACGTCTGGAAGCTGCACGGCTCCAGCGCGGACCTCGATCGCGCGGAGTTCCATCCCATGGACGAAGGAAGCGCGGTCATCGCCGCGATCGCGCGTGCGTGCGGCCCGACCATCCTCGATCTCGCGGCCGCACCCGGCGGCAAGACGCTGTACATGGAACAGCACGGCGCGCACGTGGTCTCGAACGACGTTTCCCTTCCGCGCTTGCGCCCCCTCCTCGGCCGCAGTCGCCGGATCGTCGTCAGCGACGGACGTCGCCCGCCGTTCGGGCGGTCCTTCTCGGTCGTGCTCCTCGACGCGCCTTGCAGCGCCACCGGCACCATGCGCAAGAACCCCGAGCTCAAGTGGCGGCTCCGCGAGGAAGACCTGGCCGGCTTCGCGAAGCTGCAACGCGAGTTGCTGGCCAGCGCGATGACACTGGCTACGGACTACGTCGTCTACTCCACCTGCTCGCTGGAGCCCGAGGAGAATGATCAAGTGGTCGAGGGCTACGAGCGCGTCGACAGCACCCCCTTCGTGCCCGAGGGAGCGCGCTCATGGGTCGAGAACGGTGTGCTGCGTCTGACTCCTGAGTCCGGCGCCGATGGTTTCACGGCGTTTGTGTTGCGTGCGCGTTCTTAGCATCCCGCAAGTTGGTGTCCAGTGGGTTGGGTTGTCAGTTATCGGTTCTCAGTTCGGGGCGATCCACCCCTTGCGCGACTGGGTGCAGACAACCGATCACCGACAACTGACAACCCGAACACCGGACACTCGCTCGACTCAATCTGTTGCCGGTTGTCGGTTCTCCGTTCAGGGTGATCCTCCCGAGGCGCGATCGAGCGCAGACAACCGAGAACCGACAACGGATAACCCGGCGCGCGTTGACATTCCAGAACGCTCACCCTAGATTGACCAGCACGCTTCGGACAGGAGGGCACGCATGCCGGGAAAAGGTGACGTCGTCAACGCCATCGCGGATCAGGCTGGAATCTCGAAGAAAGAAGCTGCGGCGGCGTTCGACGCCTTCATCAGCTTCATCGCCGACACGTGCCAGCGCGGCGAGCGCTGCGCCATCCCCGGCCTGGGCAGCTTCTCCGTCACGGAGCGCAAAGCCCGCGAAGGCCGCAACCCCCGCACCAAGCAGACCATCCACATCCCCGCCTCCAGAAACGTCCGCTTCAAGGCGGGCAAGGACCTGCGCGACGTATTGAACGTCGCCGTGAAGAAGGGGAAGTAGTCGTTCCCTGATCTCCCCTTGTTGTCGGTTGTCGGTGATCGGTTGTCTGCGCTCGACCGCGCCATGGAAGGTTCACCGAACTGAGAACTGACAACGGACAACCCAACTCTCTGGGCACTCTCCTCTCGAAGAGCGGCGAGCCGCAGGGCCCGCCGCCCAAGAGCAAGACTAGTTCGCGGGGAAGCTGTTGCGGTCGACGCCGCCGCCCACGGTGCCCACGTTGTTCACGTACTGACGGGTCGTTCCGGTCTGCGTGTCCGTGACCGTCACGGTGTAGCCGACGTCGGTCAGGCCGCCATAGTAAACGTCGAACCGATTCGCGAACGGCCGCGCGTCCTGAATGCGCACAACGACTTCCACCGCTTGTGCGCTGTTGAACCCGAACAAGGCCACGTCGGGATTCTGTGTTCCCTGAAGCAATCGCGCGCCGAGGAAGTTCCCTGGCTGATTGGGTGGATTGGAGAATGGGTTCACATAGGCGATCGACACGCGGAAGCGGTTGCTCAGCACGCACGCCGTCGTCGCGTTTGCCACGCACCCTGCTGGTGTGGGTGGATCGATGAAGGCCTTGAGATCGTTATACGCGACGCTGAGCGCCCCGTCGATCACGACGCTACTCGAGGAACAGCCATCGGGAGGACCAGACGCCGAACAGATCGCGTACAGTTGCCCGACGATGAGTCCGCCGGTCCTGATCACGGGCGCTCCAAGACTGGGAGGCCCAACACCCCCGGTCACGCGATTGGAGTGAAGGAAGTTGGGCCGCGGGAAAATGGGACAGGAACCGCTGGCCGTCGTCAGTGACGTCAATGCGAACGCCTGAGCGAAGAGACCGGAGTTGTCCGCGAGCGCGGGATGAGAGATCCGGTAGAGCGCCTCACCCGCCGCAAGCGTGCCCGTGGACCAACCCATGAGCCAGCGACCCGGAGGAAGCGCATTCATCCGAAGCAGTGCAGCATCTGTGCTCGCTGAAGTGGCCAGCAGAGTCGCACCCGTCGTTATCGTGGCGGGATTGACGTTGCCGCCACAGAACGGAGTTCTGAAGTCCCAAGCCGCTTCGACGGAGGCCGCCTCACTGGCCGACGCGACGCAGGATCGGGAAGTAAGGAACAACCGGTCACCCTCCGCACCGTTGATGAGGGCACCAGTACAGGCGTTGATGAGGCCACTGGAGTCGTCGACGAACAGATAGGCAGCGACGGCCTTGGTGAGCGTCTCGCGATCCGGGAATGTGTTGCACGAAACGTCCTGGATGCACTCTGTTGCCGTTGGAGAGATCGTCCTACTGATGTGTCCAATGGCCGACACGTTTGCGCGCGCACCCTCAGGGAGAACGAGCGAGATGCTGTCACCGGCGACGCTGGGCGTCCAGAGGGAGTCTTCGAAGAGCAACTCCGGACCGAAAGGAACAGCCTCACCGTTCGCGCCGAGAACCCACCCAACCATTCCGGGAGTCAGAGAAACACCGTCCAACCGAAGACGAATCCTGACCGCACCTTTCGACTCGAACGATGTCGGCGCGAGCCGATCGTAGCTCACGGCGACCAGCGACCTCACCATCCCAACGACAGGTGAACGACCCGCCTCGGCAACAGGAAGAGCCGCCGGTTCGGCCAGAACCACATCCGGCCGCGCCATCGTCTGTGATCTGGTTGGCGGAGCGAGGTCCCGAAGACCATACCCCTGCTCGCGAAAAACAGGGGGGCGCTGACTCGCCATCAGCGTCACCGAGATCACCGTCACAGCCATGACGAGCATCAGGCGAAGCTGGCTCTGCCGTCTCGCTGGGATGATTCCTGACTCACTGCCACATGCCTTCATAGACACCTCCGCTCTTCAGCTTGTCCTGTAGACACGAAGGAGCGGAAAGTGTGGCGTCGGACCCGAGCGGCGGGCCACAAGGCCCGCCGCTCGAGAGCAAGACTAGTTCGCGGGGAAGCTGTTGCGGTCGACGCCGCCGCCCACGGTGCCCACGTTGTTCACGTATTGGCGAGTCGTTCCGGTCTGTGTGTCCGTGACCGTCACGGTGTAGCCTACGTCGGTCATGCCGCCATAGTAGATGTCGAAACGATTGGCGAACGGTCGTGTGTCCTGGACACGCACGACTACTTCCACGGCTTGTGCACTACTGAAGCCGAACAGAGCTGTATCGGGATTCTGCGTTCCCTGTAAGAGTCGCGCTCCAAGGAAATTGCCGGGTTGATTGGGAGGATTCGAGAACGGATTTACATACGCGATAGCCACACGGAAGCGATTGTTCAGCAGGCAGACCGTCGTGGAGTTGGCCGTGCAACCGCCACCGCCTGTAGTGGATGAATTCACGGTCAGTGTGTAGTTCGATCCGCCGCCGTAGGCCGACACACCGATGTAGTAAGTACCTGCCGGAAGGGAGGCCGTTGTGAACGTCTCGGTCAGTGCCTCAGTGGACGAATTTCCAATACCGGCCAGTCCGGATCCGGTGTCACGGAACCCGACCACGTCGAGATCGGCGCTGCCATTGGTGAACGTCATGGTGGCAGTGAGCGTCCCAGCCGCGTCCGTCGTCACCTCAAACAGATCGTGTACCCTTCCTTTGGGAACGCTGTCGCCGTAGTTCACTTCAATCTCGAACAGATCCCCGAAGTTCGCATTTCCTGTACAGGGCACTCCGAACGTCAGCGGGTCCGCCAGAAGGAGCGAGTTGTTCGGCTCGAGCTCGCTGCACCCACCGTCGCCAACGGGCTTGCGGGTGATTGCAATCTGCGGCAAATCACTACCCTTCAGCTTCCGGAATCCAGATGCTCTCTGGGCTTGAACGCCGCTCAGGCCCGCTTCGATTCGCGGTGTTCCCCTCCCATGCGCCCTCTCCTCTTGCACTGCGGTCAGACCCATTTCCGTCTCGGCCGGGAAGCTGTCCTGACCGCCGGAGGTGATGATGCGGTCCGGCAGTCCCAGCGCGCTCGTGGGGAAGGAAGAGCGGTCCACGCCACCTCCGACATTGCCGACCGTGTTGACGTACTGGCGGGCCGTGCCCGTGGCGGTATCCGTGACCGTGACCGTGTAGCCGACGTCGGTCATGCCGCCGTAATAGACGTCGAAACGGGGAGCGAACGGACGTGTGTCCTGAAGCCGGACCACGACCTCCACCGCCTGAGCGCTGCTGAAACCGAACAGCGCCACGTCCGGGTTGATGCCCGGAGTGGAACTCAGGCGCGCGGCCAGGAAAGTGCCCGGCTGGTTCGGCGGATTCGAGAAGGGGTTCACATAAGCGATGGAAACGCGGAAGCGGTTGCTGAGCAGACAAACGGTCGTTGCGTTCTCCACGCACGCACCGCCGCCCGTGGGCGTGGTTGCGGTGGCCTCGTTCGAGTAGGTCGAGTTGGCCGTGCCGTTCCGGGCACGGACACGGAACGTCACGGTCTGTCCGGCGGACAGATTTGTGACATTCACCTGCGTGGCGTTGGCCAGAGCCGAGCCGATGTCGGTGAAGTTCGCGCCAACCTTCTGTTCGATGCGGAACTCGGTCTCATTGTTGGAATTGTCGTTCCAGTTCAGCCGGATGACAGTAGCGGAGGTCGCGGTCGCGGTCAGATTGGTCGGCGCGTTGGGAGTGGCCGGCGTAGAGCCGTCCACGATGGCGAAGCCGAGAAAGCCGAACGCGGACAGATCCGCGGCGGTGAGCTCGCTGCGAACACCGGAGGCCAGTGTCGGGTCCATGATTCCGATTCGTGAGCCCGAGATGGCGTCGTCCTGCCAGTGACTGGCCTGGTTGTCGTCGCCGCCGGTTCCATCTGGTCGACCGGTCGAAAGCGCCAGCGCGGTTCCGCCCGTGAAGAAGACCTGCAGGCCGCCGGACGATTGGATGCGGTTCGCGGAGGCGAAAGTTCCGTTGGTCACACCGGGACGGAATCTGAAGAAATCCAGGATGGTGGGAGCATTGATCTCCGATCCCAACTCCACCGATCCCACCCGCGAGACGAAGCCGAGCATGTGCCCGATCTCGTGGACGACCACGCCCTCGAAGTCCGTGGTTCCGGGAGAGATGCCGTTGGTCGGGTCGAAGTCATACGAGAACGCGGAGTTGAATCCGATGTTCGGTGCGTCTTCCGTGGGCGACGCCTCGGCGTCGAGCGCGCCGAACGCGCGAAACTGGATCGAAGGCGTGGCCACGCCGGTGGTGGCCCCGAGATCCGTGGGCAGCGTCGCTCCCGGCAGCAGGTTGTAGATCGTGGTCTCCGCCGCGTTGTCCGCACGCGCCACGATGAGCGGACGAAGCTCCGGATAGATCCCTTCACCCCCGCCTCGGAAGTCGGAGCTGGCCGAGGCGATGATGTTGGGGTCAGGGAACGGCTCGCCGAAGCGCAACGTCCCGAAGTCGACGTCGACGAAGACCGTGATGGGGTTCGCGATCTTGTTCTCCCAGATCTGCGCGGCCCTTTCGAAGGCCGCTTTGGCCTGCGGGTTCGCGTCGAGTTGCGCGGTGCCGCGAAGGACGATGTCCAGACCCCCGCCATTCGCGCGGATCTTTCCCCGGTTCCCGCCGAACTCCTTCAAGGGAGTGGCCGGCCGCTGATTGATCGACAGGGCCTCGACCGGAGTGGCGTCTTCGCAGACAGCCTTCCCATCCACCTGGCGCACGACGAACGCGCCGTGAAGCACGTTCCGAGTAGCCAGCGCGTCCGAATGGATGCCGCGTGAGATCGGCGCGGCGGAAGCGGCACCGGCGAAGGCTGCGCTGAACAGCGTGGAGAGTGCGAGAAATCGGACGAATGCGCTGCGGACGGTCATGGTGTGCCTCCAAGCACGAGCGAAAGGGTTCCCTGGACGGACGATTCGCTCACCATCGTACGACCGCTTACCCCGACTTACGAGAATGTTCTCAATCGGCTGATTCGCCGGTCCGTTCTTTATGGACGGACCGGCGCGCTGGTTTCCGCGCCACGGGAGTCCGCTACGCGAGGAACGCTGGCGTCCCGCCGGCTGGCCGGGGGGCGTTCTCGCCCCGGGCGGGGGAGCGCGCCTTGCGCGAAGAACGCTCGCCTCGCGATGCTGGGTTTCGGCTCGATTGCCCCCGCCCGCGGCGGGACGCCGCATGGCCAGCCGGCGGGACGCCGGCGCTCCTCGGCCAGCGGTCGTACCGGCTAGGAGTGGAGGGAGAGCCCGACGCTCGAGCCGACCCAGGTGAACTGCTTGTTGAAGTCGACGCCGAGCATCTTTCCGCGGGACAGCCGGATGAGGTTCTGAGCCAGGATCGGCTTCGGCTGATCGTCGGGGCGGAGGAACATCATCCGGATCTCGATCTTCACGCCCCCTCCGTCGACGGCGTGCAGCGCGGGCTCGTACTCGATCTTTTCCTGCAGGCACCAGGCATGGCGCGCGGACTCGGGGATGGCCTCGATGTCGGCGCGGGTGGGATCGACGTTCACGCCACCGCCGGCAAAAGAGAACAGTGGTTTGAGCACATAGCGAGACAAGTCCTCAGGGATCCGCTCGAGCTCGGAAACGAACGTCGCGCGAGGAACGGACTCGTGACGCAGGAAGGGCAGGGAGTACTTCGACCAGACCCAGTACCAGTTGGGATGGGGGGCCCACTCCACATCCAGCTCGTCGCGGTAGTCGAACGGCAGCTCGATCCCCTTGGCGACCAGCTCGTCGAACACCACGCGGTTGTAGATCCTTCGAACGCGAGTGCCGTTCTCGCGAAAGAGCTGCCTGCCCCGTTTCGTCAGCTTCGTCGGATCGACGGGATCGACGCCGAACAGCAGACGCGTCGCGGTGAAATCGGGATAGGTCTTCTGCCTCGGAGGATCGAGATCCATGAGGATGACCTCGGCGGGATCGTGGTTCCCCACGATGGTCCGTCGCGCGAGCCCCAGGAATGAGCTCCGGTCGAGGCCCGAGTACCAGCACGACCAGTCGGCGTCGAGACCGTCCATGGTGGCGATGGCGTCCCGCCACGCGTCTCGCTGCACGATCTGCAGCGACGTGAGCGAGGGAAACCCCTGCAGCTCGATGAGCTTCGGCACGAGCGTCCCGTCCGCAGCGCGCACGATCGCGAAGTCGACCTGCGCCAGGTTCGGCAACCGATCCATTCCGGGAGTGTTCCAGCGCTCCGGAATGGCTGCCTTCATCCGCTCGATCAAGGCCGGCTCGCAAAGCTGGTCCATGATCGCGTTCGCGCTCTCGACCGCACGCCGCTTGAAGTCGTCCGGAAGAAAGACCGGTGTTTCCGCCAGGCGAAAGTCGAACGTGCAGTGGAGGCGCTGCTCGAGCTCCTGGCGATAACGGTCGTAAAGTGCCGGAGTGAACTGCGCGTTGAACAAGCTCCGATAGCGCGGATCCATGCGAGGTGGAGGTTAGCACTGCCTCTCTTCCGGAGGAACGCTCATCGCGGCTGGGTTGTGAAATCCGCGCGCTTCCAACCTGTCATCCTGAGCCGGCCTACGCCGCGCGGCGCTGGTTGGCCAAGCCTTGGGCACGCTGTTCGAGCAGAATTGCCGGCCGTGGAGCAGTGGATGCCGCGTAGACGGCGAAGGATCTCGTGCGAGGAACGCGAGCGTGCGGAGAACCGCGGTTTTCTTCTATCAGTACGGGCTTCGATTACCGCAGGGGATCCTTCGCACCCACCCGCCACCCGCTCAGGATGACAGGCTGGGAGATCCCCGGATTTCTGTCCACGCTCTCTGCGGAGGGGAGAAGGCTCTCGGTGTGTGTGTGCATCGCGAGCTGGGTTCATCATTCGTTGAACTGGTTCATCGCGAGAGTGTTCCATCGACAGTCTTCTCCCCCCGGCTTCTTGGGGGAGAAGGTGGCCATCGGCCGGATGAGGGGGGCGATGCAGCCTCCGATGACGAGATCCTTCGCGCCCACCCGCCACCCGCTCAGGATGACAGGTTGGGAAAGCCGCGGATCTCTGCACACACTCTCAGGATGACAGGCTGGAAAAGCCGCGGATCCCTGCAAACACTGACGGGGCGAGCTCCACACGAGAGCCCAGCTAGCCCGCATTTCTCACAGCCCTTCTGCTACGACAGCCGATAGCGGCCTGCCTGCTTCGCCGAACGCATCCAGGCCACTCTCGGCTGTCTCGCGACGAAGGGCTGTGAGAAATGCGGGCTAGGAGTCTGCGCGGTGAGAACACGTTGGCCTCGGAGCTGCCGCACGTGCCCAAGGCTATGCCAACCAGCGCTGCCGGCCGTGCCGGCGGGCTGAAGCCCACCGCTCCACAGGACAGCCATGCGATGCCCGCTGTGCGTTAGAGTTCGTCCGCAATGCAGACCAAAGCCCTAAGCAAGACGTGGCAGGCGGCACTCCTTCTCTTCAGCTCCGGTGCGTGTGCACTGATTTACCAGACCGTGTGGATGCGCGACTTCCGACTCATCTTCGGCGCGTCGACGGTCGCCACCGGGGCCGTGCTGGCGATCTTCATGGGTGGGCTGGGACTTGGCAGTGCGCTGCTGGGCAGGCGCGCGGATCGACATCCGCATCCCTTGGCCTTCTACGGCCAACTGGAAATGGGCATCGCCATCTCCGCCGGACTCACCCCGTTGCTGCTCATGGCCACGCGCTGGGGCTACTTCGCCATCGGCGGATCGGCGTCGCTCGGAACGGCGATGGCTACGCTCGTACGCATCGTGCTCTCGGCGCTGGTGCTCGCAGTGCCGACCATCCTGATGGGGGGCACGCTCCCGGCGATGGCACGTGCGGTCGAATCGAACGACGACGCCGGACGTCGCCGTCTCGCGTTGCTCTACGGCGTGAACACGCTGGGAGCCGTCTTCGGCGCGCTGATCGCGACGTTCGTCATGCTGGAGCGCTTCGGCAATCGCAACACGCTGCTCTTCGCGGCCGTGCTGAACCTCGGCATCGGCGCACTCGCGTATGTCCTCGGCAAACGGACCGTGCGGCAGGAGACGGCCGTTTCGGAGGAGCCTGTTCGCGCTCCGGCCATGCCTGCGAAACTGGTGCTGATCGCGGCGTCCCTGGTGGGATTCGCGTTCCTGCTCATGGAGCTGGTCTGGTACCGCATGCTGTCTCCCCTCCTCGGCGGCACGACATTCATGTTCGGACTGGTACTGGCGATCGCGCTCACCGGCATCGGGATCGGCGGCGCGATCTACTCCTTCGGTCAGCGCGAGCGCACGGCCAGTGCGACGGCCTTCGGCATTACCTGCACGCTCGAAGCGCTGTTCATGATCATTCCCTACGCAATGGGGGATCAGATCGCGCTCTTCGCGAACGCCCTCCGTTCGTTGAGAGTCTTCGGATTCGAGGGACACGTCCTGGCCTGGTCGATTGTGACCGTCGCCGTGGTCCTTCCGGCGGCGCTGGTCGCCGGCTATCAGTTTCCCTTGCTGATCTCTCTTCTCGGCCGAGGCCGCGACGGCGTGGGGCGCGAAGTCGGTCTGGCCTACGCGTGGAACACGGGCGGCTCGATCGCCGCGTCTCTGCTCGGCAGCTTCCTGCTCATCCCGATGCTCGGTGCGCGCGGAAGCTGGAAGCTGGCCACCGGCGTCCTGGTGGCGCTCGGAGCCATGACTCTGCTCTACGCGATGCGAGAGCGCACCCGCCGCTATGCATTCGTCGCGGTCGCCTCCGCCGCGCTGGCCATCGGATGCATGCTGGCCTACGGCCCGACCTCGGTGTGGCGGCACTCCGGCATCGGTGCCGGACGCGCTCCCGCGCTCACCAATCCGAATGCCTTGCGCGAGTGGATGCACAACACCCGGCATGCCACGATCTTCGACGAGGACGGACGCGAGAGCAGCATCGCCCTTCTGGCGGGCGACGACCTGGGGTTGATCGTGAACGGCAAGAGCGACGGCTCGGCGCGCAATGACGCGGGCACGCAGGTCATGTCGGGAATGCTGCCGATGTTGATCCATCCCAATCCCCGACGGGCCATGGTCATCGGGCTGGGGACCGGGACCACGTCCGGATGGATCGCGGACGTGCCGACGGTCGAGCGCGTGGACGTCGTCGAGCTCGAGCCTCTGGTCGTGGACATCGCTACGTACTACGCGCCGGTCAACCGGAACGCGATGCAGAATCCCAAGCACTTCATGGGAGTGGGAGACGCCCGCGAAAAGCTTCTGACCACGCGGGACAAGTACGACATCATCTTCTCCGAGCCGTCGAATCCGTATCGCGCGGGCATCGCCAGTCTCTACACCGCCGACTTCTACTCCGCGGTCACGGGGCGGCTGAATCGCAACGGCATCTTCGTGCAGTGGATGCAGATGTACTCGATCGACACGCGCACGATGAAGACGATCTACGCGACGATCAGCTCCGTCTTCCCGAACGTCGACACGTGGACGACGACCTCGGGGGACATCGTGCTGGTCGCCTCCCGCGATCCGATCGTTTATGACGCGAATCTGATCCGGCAGCGCCTCGCCATCGAGCCCTATCGCAGTGCCGCACATGCGGCCTGGCGCGTGGAGTCCGCGGAGGGAATCCTCTCGCACTTCATCGGGTCGGAAAAGCTGGCCCAGGCCGCGGCGGCGGGAGTGGAGATCCTGAACACGGACGACCGCCAGGTCATCGAGTTCAGCTTCGCCCGCTCGCTGGGGCGGGATCTGGACCTGTTGAACGAGCTCGTTTCCACCGCCCGCAGACTGAGTGCCGACCGTCCGACCCTGGTGCGGGGAACGTTCGACTGGGCTGCCGTCGCCGAGAACCGTTCGTCGCTGGCCTGGATCCGCACGGGAACGGCGAAGAACGACGTGGCCCGCAAGTACGACGCGGGCGATCTCGCGGGCGCGCTGGCGTCGTGGCGCACGTCCGCGTGGACGCCGGTGAGCTCGTTCGACAACGCCATGCTCGGCCACATCCTCGCGAACGCGGGGGATGACGCGGCGCTGACGTACATCGATCCGCTGCGCCCGTGGCAGCCCGCCGAGGCTGAGGCTCTCACAGGGTTGCTGCTCTATCGCAAAGGCAGCGTTGCCGGAGGAGCGACGCTGATGGGCAAGGCTCTCGTGCGCTATCGCGAGGACCCGTGGCCGATGACGCAGATCATGAAGGCCACGATGACCGCCACGGCCGAAACGGCCCGGGATCCCAACGCCGCGGAGAATGCGCTGGACGCGCTGTCCCGGCCGTACAGCGCGTACATTCTCGAAGAGTCGCGTGGACGGGCATTCCTCGCCGCGGCCTGGGAAGCGCGCAAATGCGGTCCATCCACGCTCACCGCGCTACGCGAGTACGAGCCGAACGTCCCCTGGACCGCATCCGTGCTGCAAATCCGCGCCGTCTGCTACAACGCCGCCGGTCTGGGAGAGCTCGCGATGCAGGCGCAGCGCGACCTCGAGGAGTATTCGCGCGGAGAATTGCAGCCAATCGCCCGGTGACGGCTACTTCTTCTTCAGTTCCGTCAACACGAGCTTGGCCACGGCCTTGAGCGTGTCGAAGACGCCGGTGCCGGCCATGGCCACGGCCTCGAACGTCGGCTCGCCTTTGAAGTTGAGCTGGCGGTACATCTCATCCAGAGGGAGCGCGGTGGGCAGGTCGCGTTTGTTGAACTGCAGCACGTAGGGAACGGTCTTGAGCTCGTAGCCCTGTTCCTTGAGGTTCCGGTCCAGGTTGCCGAGCGACTCGATATTCGCTTCCATGCGCGCTTCCTGGGAATCGGCCACGAAGACCACGCCGTCGACGCCCTTGAGGATCAGCTTGCGGGAGGCGTCGTAGAAGACCTGGCCGGGGACGGTATAGAGGTGGAAGCGGGTCTTGAACCCGCGGACCGTGCCGAGGTCCAGGGGCAGGAAGTCGAAGAAGAGCGTGCGGTCCGTCTCCGTGGCCAGAGAGATGAGCTTGCCCTTGGCCTGCGGGTTCGTCTTGTCATAGATCCACTGCAGATTGGTCGTCTTCCCACACAGACCGGGACCGTAATAGACGATCTTGCAGTTGATCTCTCTCGCCGCGTAGTTGATGAACGTCATCGCTATTCGCTGAAGAGACTGTCGATGTCTTCGTCCGTGATCTCGGCGAACGGGGAGTCGAACCGGTGCGACATCGAGCCGCGCTCCGCTTCGGATTTCTGGATGAGCACCTCGAAGGTCTTCTCCAGTTCCTGAGACGCCTTTTTGACGCGGAGGCGGACCAGACCCAGGGAAGACTTCTCGTCGAAGATCACGACGAGGATCACCCGTTGAGCGACCAGGGAGATGTGAATGTTGTCCTTCTCCCCTTCGTGGAAGAGGATGGAGAACTCTTTCTCGCCGATGAGCTTGGCGAGTCCGTCGGTGGCGGCCACGTTGCCGGCCGTCAGCGATGCGAGGGAAGTCGCGTCCACGCCGCGCATGTCGCCCTGAACGGCGATCTGCTGGCCGTTCTTGTCGACCAGGAAAACGATCTTCGAGTTGGAGTCCACCTGCAGACGCTGAAGGATGTCCTTGATCTGCTGGTACTCCTCCTCGTACATGACGAGATCAGGAGCGGCCATTTATCACCATTGTTTGCCCATGAAGGACGCAACTGTATAGCACAGGACTCCGGTGGCGAGTAGCGGGTTGCGAGGGGAACGGGTGAGGTGGTCGTCATTTTCCTTCTCCGGACGCCCGAATGGGAGTGGTTCATCGCAAGAGTGTTCCATCGAGAGCCTTCTCCCCCCGGCTTCTTGGGGGGAGAAGGTGGCCATCGGCCGGATGAGGGGGCGTTGCAGCCTCCGAACAGCTTGCCTCGGAGCGGTGCCCGCTCAGATCTCGCGACGGCCTTCGAGGGCCTTGGACATCGTGACCTGGTCGGCGTACTCGAGATCACCGCCGACGGGGAGACCGAAGGCGAGACGGGTGGTGCGGACGTCGAAGGGGCGCAGTTGCTGGGCGATGTAGAGCGCCGTGGCTTCGCCCTCCACATTCGGGTTCGTGGCGATGATGACCTCGCGAGGCGATGTCCGCTGCACGCGTTTGAGGAGGCCGCCGACGTCGATGTCCAGCGGGCCCACTCCCTTCAACGGCGAAAGCGCGCCGAGGAGAACGTGGTAGACGCCCTTGAAATCGCGGGTCCCCTCGATGGTGGGGATGTTGAACGCCTCTTCCACGACCGCGATCACCGAGGGATCGCGGCGCGGATCGGTGCAGATCACGCACGGCTCCACGTCCGTCATGTTGTTGCAGACCGAGCAGCGGAAGATCTTCGCCTTGACGTCGAGGATGGCCGTGGCCAGTGCCTCCGCCTCGCCGGCTGGACGCTTGAGGATGTGATAGGCGAGCCGGGCAGCCGACTTCCCGCCGACACCAGGCAACTTGGTCAGTTCGTTGATGAGGTGGGCGAGCGGGGGGGCGGTCATCGTGTTGGGTGCCGGTGCCGGTGGTTGGTGGCTGGTTGCCGGTGCTGGTTGCGAGTTGGGAGTAGCGAGTAGCGAGAGGCGAGTTGCAACTACGAGTGATTACAATACGAGTCGCGTAGTGTTTGCTTCGAGCTGAATCCGGGAGCGTCTATCGTTCCCCCGCAACTCGCAACTCGCAACTCCAACGCAACTCGCAACCCGGGTCAGAATCCAGGAATCTTCATCCCGCCGGTCATGGCGCCGAGCGAGCCTTGCATCTCTTCGTCGACTTTGCGGGAGGCCTCGTTGACGGCGGCCTTGACCAGATCCTGGAGCATGTCCACGTCGTCGGGATCGACGGCTTCCTTGTCGATGGTGATGGAGAGGAGCTCCTTGTTGCCGGACATCTCCGCCTTGACCATGCCGCCGCCGGCGGTTCCTTCCACACGGATGTTGGCCATCTGGCGCTGCATCTGATCCTGCATCTGCTGCGCCTGCTTCATGAGTTGTTTGATGTTCATCGTTTGGTCTCCTTCACGACCTCGCCGCCGAGGTGTTTGCGGAATGAGCTGAGGACCGGATCGTCTCGCAGCGCGGACGGCTTGTCTTCCGTTCGTCGTCCCGCCGCCGGCGACTCGGCCTCCTGCATTTTTGCTTCGATGGTGATGCGCTCGCCATAGACCTGCGAGGCGATCTCTTCGATCGCGCCTCGGGCATCCGACACCGCGTCGACGGCAAAGGCGTCCCCGAGCTCGAAGACGATCCGGTTGCCGTCCTTCTTCACTGTCGCCCCGGACAGATAACTGCCGACCATCGGCTTCTTCTTCTGGATCTGCGCGAGCAAGTCCTTCGGATCGCCGGGCGACTGTCGGTTGGTGGTTGGCGCTTGTTGCGTTGCCGTTTGCGAGGAGCTGGCCGGTGGTGCGAACGCTGGTTTGCTCGAGGTCCGCGGCGTGGGGGTTCGGGCTTCTTTCGGCTGCGAGCGATCGCCGCTGATCACGGACTCCACGCTCTTGAGCCGCGGGAACGTCGTCGCTTTCAGTAGCGCGATCTCCACGGCCAGCCGCTGATGCTCGGCGCGGTTGACGGTCTCGTCGTCGCGCAAGAGCAGGTTCGCGATGCGAAGCAGATCCGTGTACGAGAACTCCTCGGCAACGCTGCGCAGGGTGACCAGATCCTCGGGAGAAACGGCCAGCATGGCGTCGTTCGCCCCGCCCGCGAGGAGCAGCAGGTTGCGCACGAAATTCAGGAGGTCGCGATAGAGCATCTTGAAATCGCGGCCGCTGTCCGAGGCTTCCTGCAGCGCTTCGAGCACACCGGCGTGATCGCCCTGGCCGACCAGCGCGATCACGCGGGCGAAGAACGTCGTCTCCGAGAGCCCGAGGATCGTGGCTACGTCGGCGACGGTGACCGCGCGTCCGCTGAAGGCGATGATCTGATCGAGCAGCGAGAGCGAGTCGCGCACGCTCCCTTCCCCGCGACGGGCCACGATCTCCAGCGCCGCGCGCTCCGCGGTGATCCCTTCCTGCCGGCAGATCTCCTCGAGCCGGCCGATGAGATCCTCGAGCGTGATCTTGCGCAGCACGAACTTCTGCACGCGGGAGAGAATCGTCGCGGGAACCTTGTGCATCTCCGTCGTGGCAAACATGAACACGACGTGCGGCGGCGGCTCTTCGATGAGCTTGAGCAGGGCGTTCCACGAGGCCGTGGAAAGCATGTGTGCCTCGTCGATGATGAAGATGCGGTAGCGGTCGCGGGCCGGCTGGAACTGCGAGACGTCGCGTAGCTCCCGAACGTTATCGACACCGGTATACGTCGCCGCGTCGATCTCCCGCACGTCCATGTCGATGCCTTCAGTGATCTCCCGGCAGACCGAGCAGGTGTTGTCGGGCTCGGTGGTGGGACCCTGGACGCAATTCAGCGCTTTGGCCAGGATGCGCGCGGTGGTCGTTTTGCCGATGCCGCGGACGCCGGAGAAGAGGTAGGCATGATGGATCCGGTTCTGCTCGATCGCGTTGTGCAGCGTCCGCACCGCGGTCTCCTGACCGACGATGTCGTGAAACGTCTGAGGACGATACTTCCGCGCGAGAGCCTGGTAGGACATGCGGGCGACAGTATATGTGGCGAGGGAGCGTCAGGCTTCAGTGCGGCGGATTGCAGGGCGCAGAGGAATCTCGTGACCCTGTCATCCCGAGCCGCCCGACGCCGCGCGCGGCGCGCCTGAGAGAAAGAAACAGAAGGCTGCGTGCCTGCCACGAGAACGACCCCTCATCCGCCTTCGGCACCTTCTCCCCTCTGCGGAGGGGAGAAGGCTCTCGGTGTGTGCGCATCGCGAGCTGGAGTAGTTCATCGCGAGGGTGTGGAATCGAGAGCCTTCTCCCCCCGGGTTCTTGGGGGGAGAAGTTGGCTGAAGGCCGGATGAGGGGGTGAGGCAGCCTCCGATGAGTGTGCGCTTTGACCCTGCAAACATTGGGAGTTTCTTGGAAGCGTCGAGCTCGGGATGACAGCACATTTGTCGTGAATCAATGCGCTGTAGGAGTCCGCGCGGTAGAAGCACCAGCGCTGCCGGCTCTCTCGGAAGAGCCCAGGCCTGACTGTGTCACGCAGGGTGGGCACCTTATCGCTGCTACCTTCCGGTCCTGACGAGGTTCGGTGCTCCTGCTGCACAGGACCTGGGCTCATCCCAAAGAGCCTCGATCGCTGCAATCGTCCGTGAACTGATCGAACCCCGACGGTATTTCCTGGGAGCACGCTCGTCTGGACACGGCAGCCTTCCCAATCAAGTACCCATCAAGTAAAGCTTTTGCCCAGACAAGTTACTTTGAGTCAGTCATTTAAGCGACTTGCCTAACCGCCAGCGACGCCTCGTCCGTTCAGGCGATCAAGTACCGTGCGACCCATCCGGGTGCGGCTGAGCCCACCACGGCACGTATTTCATCAGCTTGGGTGCCGCGCCAGGGTCGAACGGTACGATCACGCTCGCCTCGACCGCTTCCTTGATCAGACGCGAGGCGTACGCGATATTTTGCTGCTCGATCCCGAACCGTTCTCGAACGGAGGTGTTCGTCAAATAGCCGCGATTGACATACTTCAAGCATGCATGGAGATAGCAGGCGCGGACTCGATCCTCCTTGCTCATCTCCGCAAGCGGCCTGTGCGCGAACAGCACGGAGCGCGTGCTTTCGCCCGCGACTTCGAAGATTGGCGCTGGCAACTGGAAGACCTCTGTTTGCGAGACGATCTTGTCGATGCCGCTGCCGCGCTCCTCACAGATCCCCATCCGGCGCATGAGCGCAGCGAGAATCTCGTTCCGCGACTTGGGCGGCGTGTCGAGAAAGCGATCAGGCGACACAAGCGGCAGCCCTGGATTCGTGATCTCCATCCTGTCGTCGAAGATCTCGACCATAGGCCCGGCGCCGGTGATGAAGAAGTCCTGGTGAATGAGGGCGTTTGCGACCAGTTCGCGGACAGCCAGTTCCGGGTACATCCGGACCGTCGTGCGGAACGCTTGCTCGATTACCTCGTTCGCCGGTAGAAGACCGTTGATGTAGGCGATCAGGCCCGCGACTCCCAGATGGACGACGTGGCGGCGCTGCTCGCGCGGGCGTACATCGCGGACGCGAGTGGCCGCTTCGCCCCCCGCTATGACCTCACGCTCCTCCAGTGGATTCTCGGTTCGCCGGGCCAGCCCCCCGAGTGGCACCTCGGCGCCCGCGACCGCGAGAACAACCTCGTCGGATTCATCTCGGGAGCGCCGGCGACGATTCGAATCGACGGCGAGCTCCATCCTCATGCCGTGGTGAATCTGCTTTGCGTCGAAGAGGCCTGGCGGTCGCGCGGCGTGGCTCCGCTCCTCATCGAAGAGCTGACACGGCGAGTCGTCGCGCGAGGAATCACGCGCGCTCTCTTCACGGCAGCGGAGGATGTGCCTTCGCGTCCCTTCGCGTCCGCCGCGTACATGGCCCGCCTCCTGCGGCCGTTGGAACTGGTGCGAGCGGGATTCATGGAGAAGCCCATGGCGGTCTCGGAGCAGGACTTCGAAAAGCGGCATGCAGTCGCGGATCCTCCGCCGGCCGGGTTTCGGCCGCTGACCGAGGCAGACCTTCCCAGCGCGAGCGCATTGTTTGCGCAGTCGACCGCGGGAGTGCGCGTCGCGCCCGTCTACACGACAGAGGAGCTCCGCCATCTGCTGCTCGACGGACCGACCCAGGCCTGGGCGACGACCGGCGAGGAGGGGCAGATCACGGCCGCGGCCGCATGGTATGCAGTTCCTTATTCGATTCGTGGCGGTGGAACGATTCCCGCCGCCTCGATCTCATGGCTGACACCGACGTCGTCCACGGCTTCCCTGCTCGTGAATCTCGTCGCCGCCTGCGAGAGGAGCGGATTTCACGTGCTCAATTGCCTCGGCGTCATGGGTCTCACCGAGGAGCTCAGCAGGCTGCGTTTCCTGCCCACTTCCGCGAGCGTGTCTTTCCATCTCTACGATGACAGTGACGAAAGCGAGGACGGCGACCTCCGCGGAGCGGCCCAGGACGTCGCGCTGTTTCCTCTGTAGCCGGCACGGAAAGGACTCTTGAATGGGCAATTCATCCGGCGTTCCGAACGACCGCACATCCACGCGGACGGATTTCAAAGAGCGGTATGCGAGCGGCCTGGTCACGGCGATGTCGCACGTCGACTATCCCGGCGAGGGCATCTGCCACGGGATGTGTCTCGACTGGATCCGGCTGCTTTTGAACGGCCGCGTCGAGCTGTTCAAGGCCTACCATACCGAGAAGGGCGGCAGCTCGGGGTTGATCCTGAAGGAGCAGGAAAAGATGCACAACGTGTTCTTGAAGGCGACGGAGTCGGTGACGGACGAGCTGCTCCTCGATAACGACAACATCATCAAGGGCTGGCGCAACGCCAAGAACGAGAAAGAGAAGCTTCACTACAAAAAGGCTTCGAAAGAGTTGGCCGCGCAGGCGAGCGATGACTCCCAAATGTACTCGCTGTACTACGAACGGTTTCGCGAGGAGTTCCGCCGCAATTTCGTCAGCTTTCTCACGTTCGACAAGATCATTCTGGACTTCGGCCGTACCGGGCAGGGTGGCGATCCGAAGAAGAATCTATCGGACTGGTTCGGAGCCGTTCGCACCTATCTGAAGATGCTTCCGAAGGGGACCTGCGCACTCCTCCAGATGTTCAAGCGCGGAGGGAAGGGCCATTTCATCGCCTTCTACCGCCACACCGCCGCGACGCACATGTTCGACCCGAATCTCGGCTGGTATTGCGTGGGGAACGAGATGGTCTGGGAGATGTTTCAGGACCTTTGGTACGCGCTCTATCGAGAGCAGGGCTACGACGCGTCCAACTGGCGCGCGTTCCGAAAGTCATGAGCTGTCTGGGAGGGAGGTCCTTCGATCGACAGTGAATCAGCAGGGCAACGAAGATGGCGGAGAGAGTGGGATTCGAACCCACGGTACGCGATTAACGTACACACGCTTTCCAAGCGTGCGCCTTAAGCCACTCGGCCATCTCTCCGTAGGGGGGCAGTTGTTAGTTCGTAGCCTCGTTGTTAGCTGTTAGCCTGGTTGTTAGCTGTTAGGAGAACGAGGCGAACCTCGTGCTTCGGCGCTTCTTCTCCTAACAGCTAGCAGCTACGAGCTAACAGCCCGCAAAATGGCGGAGAGGGAGGGATTCGAACCCTCGATACCCGTGAAGGTATAACGGTTTTCGAGACCGCCGCGTTCAACCGCTCTGCCACCTCTCCGTTCGATCGCGCTGCCGCAGTTGGCGGAAGAACTCCTGGAGCATGACCCGGGAGCGCTCTTCCATGAAGCCGCCTTGTACTTCGAGGCGATGGTTGAGCCGGGGGTCCTGCACCAGGTTGCCGAGCGAACCGCAGAATCCGGCTTTCGGGTCGTAGGCGGCGAAGACGAGATCCGCGACGCGAGCATTCACCAGCGCGCCCGCGCACATGGCGCAAGGCTCGAGGGTGACGCACATCGTGGTCCCTTCAAGCCGCCAGTCCCCGAGGGACCGGGCTGCTTCTCCGATCGCGTAGATCTCGGCATGACCGAGGGGGTCGCCGGACTCGCGCCGGTTGCGCCCTCGCCCGATGATCCGTCCTTCGCGATCGAAGATCACGGCCCCGACGGGGATCTCCCCCTCGGTGGCCGCGGACTCTGCCAGCCGGAACGCTTCGAGCATCGCTTCCGGCAAGGCTTCCAACTGCACCTGATTCACCTGTCAAAGAATATTACGGCGGGCCAAAGCCCGCCGCGAGGAGTTTTGAATTGGTGCACCCAAGAGGACTCGAACCTCTAACCTTCTGATCCGTAGTCAGATGCTCTATCCAATTGAGCTATGGGTGCGAGCACGGAGCGAAACCACGCCTCGGCGCGCTTCATTCCGACGGGAACGGGGGCGGATTGTACTCGCCAGCCCCCGCGGTCGCAACCCGTTGCCGTTGTGTCGTTCCGGCTGGTTGCGGGTTGCGAGTTGCGAGTGGCGGCGGAACGGATCGGAGGCTGCATCGCCCCCCTCATCCGGCCGTTGGCCACCTTCTCCCCCCAAGAAGCCGGGGGGAGAAGGCTCTCGATTACACACCCTCGCGATGAACCAGTTCAACGAATGATGAACCCAACTCGCGATGAGCACACACCGCGAGCCTTCTCCCCTCCGCAGAGGGGAGAAGGTGGCCAACGGCCGGATGAGGGGTCGCTCTCGTGGCAGGCACACTCAGCTTCCGTTTCCTCCTACAAGAGGGCGCCCTGCGCGGCCGGCTCGACTCGCCACTCGCAACTCGCAACCCGCAACCCGCATCACCAGCGACAACCGTCTTGCCCGTCCGCGAAACGCGGCGTATCCTTGTCGCTCCGGTAGCTACAGCAATCACGCTTTCACGGCCTCTACGGTTGGCTCACTGCCTGCCCACCCTTCCCCAGCCAACCGTGGAGGCGTGAATTTTTCTCCCCATGAACCGAGATGACCTCTACGCGCGGATGATGCACACTCCCGATGATCCTCAGCGCGCGGAGTTGCGCGCGACCCTTCGCGAGACCTGGAAGCAACTCCTCCCACTGCACCGTGCTCTGATCGAGTCTGCGCGGGGCGAGTACGCGGCGGGGGTCGGGCCGGTGAATGGACCCAATCATTTGATGCAGCTCCTTCAGGAGGATCCGTTCTTCGCATGGTTGCGTCCGCTGACTGCGATCATCGTCGACCTCGACACGCTGTCCCGGACCGACTTTGCCCGCGGTGACGTCGACGCCCTGGCCGCCCGCATCGAGCACTTGTTCGGCTCGACCGCGGACGCGGATTTCTCGGCACACTACGTTCCCGTGCTGCAGCGCGACGTCGATGTGGCCATCGCACACGCGGCCATCCGGCAGCTTCTGCCGCGTCTGCTGCCGGTGGTCTGAGCCTCCGCGACGCCCTGCGTCGAACGCGCAGCCATGATGCTGGAGCGTCCCTGACGGAACGCGCGGTCGTGTGAGATTTGCAGTAAAGTACAAAGACACCAAAATGGAACTTTTCGATTTCGACGACGACTATGTGCGGCGTCTGCGAGAAGGGGACCGCGGCACGGCGGCACATTTCCACGCGTACTTTCGCGATCTCCTCCTCCTCAAGCTTCGTCGTCGCCTGGCATCCATGGACGCGATCGACGAGGTTCGCCAGGAAGTGTTTGCCCGGTCGATCGAGCGTCTGGGCGATCTCCGCGACGCGCGCAAGCTCGGCGCGTTCGTCAACTCGATCTGCAACCGCGTGCTCATGGAGTACTACCGCGCCGAGGGCCGCACCGATGCGCTCGACGACCAGGCCGAGATCGCCGAGGAAGGCAACATCGAGAGTACGTTCGAGACCGCGCGCAACAGCGCCCGTGTGCGTCTGGTGTTGGAGACCCTCCCCGACCGCGATGCTGAGATTCTCCGCGCCGTGTTCCTCGAAGAGGCAGACAAGGATGAGATCTGCCAGCGCATGGGCATCGACCGCGATTATCTGCGGGTGTTATTGCACCGCGCCAAGAAGGCCTTCCGGACGCGCTACCTCCGCCGCAAGAGCGGGCGACTGTCGATTTCTGAAACGTTTGGCGGTCGAACGACACTACAGCTCTGAGAGAAGGTATGGAACACGGCGAAGCAACGCAGTCTTCAGCAACCGAACGCTATCTCCTCGGCGAGTTGAACGCCGCCGAGGCCGATTCGTTCGAAGAACACTTCTTCGATTGCCGCGAATGCGCGGACGAAGTCCGCACCGGCGCGGCGTTTCTGGAGGGAGGGCGCAAGCTCGCCCGCCAGGCCCGGGAAGCCCCGGTGGTCTCGCTCAGCGAACGGCGCGAACGGCGACTGCCATGGCTGCCGGCGGCCGTGGCGGCGCTCCTTCTGCTGACCATCGGAACGCCGCTCCTCGTCCGGCAGTTTCGCGATGCGGGGCCGTCGATGGACATCCCCGGCGTGCACACGCTGCAAGCGGAAACGCGTGCCGCGGGCGATGACGTCCCTTCCGTGCGCGCCGGCGACATCGTGTATGTCGACGTCCTCAGCGAGCCGTCGTACGCTCGCTACGAGTTGCGCGTGCTCGACTCGAAGGGACAGAGCGTCCTCACCCGCGACGTCACTCCCGAGCAGATACAAGACTCACTGCCGTTGGTCCTGCGCGGTTGGGGCGCGGGCACCTATGAGCTGGTGATCGTCGGCATGGACCCGGCCGGACAATACGCCGAGATCTCCAGACACCGATTCACCATCAAGGGCTGAGGTTCCAGCAAGGAGGCAGAGATGGAGTTCACTTTCAACGCGAGCGCGATTGCCGCAGGGGGTGTCATCGAGCGCGGCAACGTCACCACGATCATTCCGAGTCTCGCTTCGGTGGCGCTCGCGCCCACCGGAGGCGAGGGCCGCTCGATTCAGAGCAACTACTTCTCGGAGGAGTTGTCGTTCTCGCACGCCGAGACCCGGGTCTATGGCCGCGAGATTCCCGGCAGAGGGCTCTTCACGACCAACACGTACGTTCTGCTCAAAGATCTGCGCGTGTTCGACAAGCTGGCCATCGGGGAGTTGCGGGGCACGGTGACGTCCACGCGCAATCTCGAAGACGCCGACGACCACGACTTCGAGCTGTCCGTCTCCTACCGCGGAGTGGTCATCAACGGGAAGGAAGTCAATCCGAAGATCGACCTCTCCGTCGAGAGCATCCGGCGCTACCAGCATCTCGAGCAGATCCTCAGCGCCACGCCCGCAACCGCGGCATCGAAGCTGCCCAAGGGCATCATCCCTTCAGGGGACAAGAAGGGTCTCGCGGAGCGCTTCAACGCCCGCACGCCGGAGATGCTCGCCGGCCGGCTCAAGGAGCGGAAGGCCGTGCAGGGAACGTTGATCGAGAAGGTGGAGGGACGGGTCACTCCCCGCAAGCACCACATGATCTTCATCCCCGGACTCGGTATCGTGCGTTTCGGAGAGCTGATGCTCAAGCCGGGCCGCCGCCGCGTCAATCTGCTGCGCATCACGTTCGGCAACAGGGACACGGTCGGTCTCGGCAACGAGTCGCCGAGGCTGGAGGGCGCGCAACTGCGCAAGCGGAACGCGAACAGCAGCAGTTTCCTCGAAGATCCGGAGGACGACGGGTCACTCGGTGGCACAATGACCATTGCCTCCGTGGAGGGGAATGGGACTATCGTCGGCCCTTGATCGCAACTTCGTGCCGCTGTTCGCTGTTCTGTTCATCGCAGTCCTGAACGGGACGGCGGCAGCGGCACCGCCAATCGCCTCGGAACAGGATGCCGTCCTGGCCGCGCGAACGGCGCTCGACCGCGCCAACTTCCCCGGCGCGATGGCCATCGTCGACGACGCCCTCATCCGTTTTGCCAAGCGCGACAGCGAGGCCCTGTGGGCGTTGCGCGTGATGCGCGCAGAGACGTTCATTTCACGGGGCCGCCCGAAGGAAGCGCAGGACGCACTGTCCTTCGAACTCCCTCAGAAATACCGGCGCAGCGAGACCGCGGTTCGCCAGTTGATCATGCGCGCGTACGCGGCCATGCAGAGCCGCGACCCGGCCGCGAAATCTCTCCTCGAGCAGGCCAGGACACTGGCCGCCGCGCACCAACCGGCCCTGCTCTCCGACGTCTACATGCCCCTGGCGCAGGTCGACGCGAACCGTGGCGAAGAGTATGCGCGGGAGGCCATCGCCCTGGCGCGCAAGTACAAGCGCAAGGCCTCGGAAGCCAAGGCCATGGCCGGACTGGCGGTGCGCCTCGCCCATCAGCAGCGCTACGCCGAGTCGATTCAATGGGGAGAACAGGCCCTTCCTCTCGCGCGCTCGCTGCGCATCGACAAGACGGTGCAGCAGATCGAAGGGAATCTCGGCTGGCCCTACTTCGAGATCGGCGACTATGAATCCGCAGCGGAGCTCTTCACCGCGGCCGAGGCCACGGCCCGGCGCATCGGTGCGGACAATGACCGCGTGCCCTGGCTGATCCAGCTCGGCAATCTCCGCCATCAGCAGCGCGACTGGCCCGGCGCCGATCGCTATAACCGCGAGGCCGTGACCATCGCCCGAGCCACCGGCCATCCGCAGCTCGGGTATGCGCTGGCCAATCTCGCGCGCATCTCCATCGAGTTGGGCCGCTTCGACGAGGCTCGACGGTTCAACGCCGAAGCGCTGGAGGTCAAGCGCGCACGGATGGATGAGGAGGCCGAGCTCAACTCGGCCATTGTCAACGCGCGCATCGCTCTGGCATCGCGCGATCACGCGCGCGCTCAGAAACTCCTGGACGATGTCGTGCGAGGGACGAAACGCACGTTGACGCGCATGGAGGCAGAGAGCCGGCTGGGCGAGCTCTATGCGCGCACGGGGCGGAACGAGCTCGCCAGCACACACTTTCAACGCGCCGTGACCACGGCACGCGAGGCCCGCACCGAAGTCACGAACGCGGAGTTGCGATTCTCTTTCTTCGAATCGGCGGCCGAGCTCTTCGACGCGTACGTCGACTTCCTGGTGGCGACGAATCGCTCCGAGGAAGCACTGGCCGTGACGGAGACCAGCCGGGCGGAATCACTGGAGGAAGGACTGAACGTTCGCAGCGCGGCCCGGACCTTCGACGCGCGAGGAGTGGCCAGACAGAACGGGGCCATCGTGCTCTGCTACTGGCTCGGGCGCGACGGCTCCTACCTCTGGGTGGTCACCGAGGAGAAGGTCGCGCTGCACCGGCTCCCACCGGATACGACCATCGAGAAGGCGGTGGAGGCTTATCGTCGCGAGCTCCTTGGTCCCCGAGGTTCCCTCCAGGCGAGCGGCGTTCGCGGCGAGGAGCTGTACCGAATGCTCGTTGCGCCGGCGGCGGTGCCGAAGGGATCGCGGGTGATCGTCATCGCGGACGGCCAACTGCACACGCTCAACTTCGAGACCCTCGTCGCGCCCGCACCGCGCCGCTACTGGATCGAGGATGTCGTACTGACGAACGCGAGCTCCCTGCAACTGCTCACGCGTGGCGGCGCGAAGGCCAATCGCGACGGAGCCATTCTGTTGGTCGGCAACGCGCCGCCAGCCGATCCGTCATTCCCTCCGCTTCCTCACGCGGGCAAAGAGATCGACCTGATCGCCAAGCGGTTCGGCGGCCGCGCCACGGTGTTGAACGGCGCCCGCGCGACACCCGCTGCGTACGAGGCCGCCAATGCCGGCAAATTCGACTTCGTTCACTTCGTCGCACATGGAGTGGCCACGCGCAAACGGCCTCTCGACTCCGCGGTCATTCTGGCCCGCGATCAAGTCTCCAAGTCCTACAAGCTGCTCGCGCGCGAGGTCATCTCGGCTCCGCTCACCGCACGCCTCGTGACCATCTCCAGTTGCCATGGCGCCGGCACACGCACCTATGCGGGCGAAGGGGTCGTGGGTCTGGCCTGGGCCTTCCTCCGCGCCGGTGCCGATCAGGTCATCGCCGCCTTGTGGGAGGTCAGTGACGCCGCCACGCCCCGTCTCATGGACCGGATGTACGCTGGCATCAGCGCCGGACGCGATCCGGCCGTGGCCCTCCGCGACGCCAAGCTGGTCCAGGTCCGCGCACAAGGTGTGGAGCGCAAGCCGATGTACTGGGCGCCGTTCGTCCTGTACGTCGGGGAGAGGCGAAATTGAAAATTGAAAATTGAAAAGGGAGGCAAACACGCGAGTCGTGACTTGCATGCCCCCTTTTCAATTTTCAATTTTCAATTTTCAATTCGGCTTACCATGAAGCCTCGCATGAGAGCCACGTCGACTGTCGTCCTCGCGTTGCTTCTGTCCACCACCGCCTCTGCCAGCGGCTTCGAGTTTCCCACGCAGAGCGCGAAGGCTCTGGCCATGGGAGGCGTGTTCGTCGCACAGGCGAATGATCCCACCGCGATTTACTACAACCCCGGCGGACTCGGGTTGCTGACCAAGAAGAAGGGCGCATCGGTCGGCGCCACGATCTTCAAGCTGAATGAGTCGCTCTACCAGGGACTCCCGCCGGGCATCGGCGCGGGCACGGCTTCCGAGCAGGAGACGGGCATGAGCACGGTGCCGCACGTCTTCGGTACGGCTCCTTTCGGTGCGCGCGCGGTCATCGGCATCGGCGTGTACTCGCCCTTCCGCATGAAGACCGAATGGGCGGACCCGGACTCCTTTGCAGGACGCCACCTGTCTCTGGCCTCGGAGCTGGAAACGCTCGACGTGGCCACCAGCGCAGGCTTCGCCATCGGCCAGACTTTCGGCATCGGCGGCTCGTTCATCTTCCGCACGACCGACTACTCGGCGTCACGCCGGCTGACGATCCTCGACGCGGGCGTCACACGCGACATCGCCACGCTGCAAATGAAGACCGATAAGGAGAAGTCCTACATCTGGAGCGCCGGCATTCTGCATCGCGTCGTGCCGGGCTTTTCCTGGGGAGCCTCCTACCGGAGTGAGGACGAGACCGAGTACAACGGCGTTGGCAAGCTGACGCAGATCACCACCGGGGACGCGCAACTCGACGCGCTCGTCCGTTCGCAGTATCCGTTCGACGACGACGTGGCACTGAGCTCGATTCTCACGCTGCCCGCGCAAGCGACTTTCGGCATCGCCATCGGCACCGGCGAGCGCTTCCTGTTCGAGGTCGACGCGACTCGCACGGACTGGAAGACGACTCGTGAGATCGCGTTCCTCTTCCCCGCGAACGCCAACCTGGACACGCGCTATCCGCTCGACTTCGAGGACGCCATGTCCTACCGCGCCGGCTTCAGCTATCGCTTGCCCACAGGCCCGGAACTGCGCGTCGGCTATGCGCTGGAAGAAAGCCCGCAACCTGCGACCACCGTCGGCGCGTTTCTCCCGGACGCACAGCGCAGCACCATCTCCGCCGGCCTGGGCATGGACTGGCTGAACGTCGGCCTGGCCTGGACGACCTTCGAGCAGCGCATCGTCGAGACCAACGTCGACTCGCTCAACGGCAACTATCGCGCGAACTCCTGGACCGTCGCCATCACCGCGACGAAGTAGACCCGTTCGTTGCCGCAAGGGGACGGTTCACCACAGAGGCACTGAGACACAGAGAAAGTCAAAGACCTTCATCGTGGAACGTTGCTGTGGAGCGGTGGGCTTTAGCCCTCCGGGCTCTCGCGAGGGGCTTCCCCTCTGCCGGCTCGGCTTGAACGCTGCACGCGGCTTTCGGCACGGGTGTCCCGAGAGCATCACCGCCTTCGGCACACTCATCGCGAGCGCCCGGAGGGCTAAAGCCCACCGCTCCACGGTTGTCATCGCCGCTTTGGTTCCAGGGCGCGTCAATTGCCGGGGATGTTCACCTGTTTGATGCTCGTGCTCGTGCCCGCGGCGTTGGTGACCTCGAGACTGACGGTGTAGGTGCGGCCGGTTTCGGCGTAGACGTGCGTCGGGTTTTGCGCGTTGCTGAGATCCCCGTCGCCGAACACCCAGCGCCAGGAGGTCGGGGAGTTCGTCGACTGGTCGACGAACGAGACGGACGTGCCGTCGATGCTGAAGGTGAAGTTCGCCACCGGCGCGGGATCGGTCTGCACGATCTTGTTCGCCGTCGCGGAGCCTCCGCTGTTGGTGGCCTTCAAGGCCACCGCGTAGGTTCCGGCAGTCGCGTAGGTGTGCTTCGGATTCTCCTCGGAGGAGGGAGCGGTCCCATCACCGAAGTCCCACTCGAGCGTGGCGCCGCTGGAGGATTTGTTCACGAATTGAACGACTCGGCCGGTGGCCGACCACTCGAAGTCGGCGGTGGGCGCGGGCGGAGGCGTGGTCACCGTGTTGACGAAGCGGCTCACCGAGCCGGTGCTGAAGGCGTTCGAGGCCTCCAGGGTCACGGTGTAAGTGCTGCCCGCGCTGTAAGTGTGATTCGGATTGCGCTCGGTGCTGGTTGCGTCGTCGCCGAAGCGCCAGCTCCAGGTCGTGGGATTCCCGGTGGAGCGATCGAAGAACTGCACCTTGAGCGAGTTCGCGGGATCGAGCTCGAAGTCAAACGCAGCGGCCACGGGTGGCGGAGGCTGCGTGCTCACGAAGCGGCTGATGCTGCCCGAGCTGAACGGATTCGACGCGGTGAGCGTCACCGTGAAGGTGCCCACGCTCGAGTATGTGTGCTGCGGGTTGCGGGCGCCGGACGAAGTCATGTCGCCGAAGTCCCAGTTCCACAACGTGGGATCGCCGGTCGAGCGATCGAAGAACTGCACCTTGAGCGAGTTCGCGGGATCGATCTCGAAGTCGAACGAGGCCGCGATGGGTGGGCCCGTGGAGAGGGCCACGAATTTGGATCGCGCACTCGGTCCGCCGGCACCGTTCACGGTCAGCGTGGCGGTGTACGTTCCGGCCACGCTGTACTGATGGACGGGATTGCGGTCGGTGCTGGTTTGGCTGTCGCCGAAGTCCCAACTCCACGACGTCGGTGAGCCCGTGGACGCATCCGTGAAGGTCACGGAGAGTCCGTTCGCGACGAAGCTGAACTCGGCCTGGTTCGGTACGGGCGGCTCTTCGACCGCCACGCTGCTCCGGCCGACGCTCGAGCCGACTTGAGCCAACAGGTTCGCCGTGCCCGTGGCATCGCCCGCGTAGAGGAAGACCTGCGCGCTTCCGGCATTGAGCAGTTGCTTGATGGTGCGTTGCGGCTCCGCGCTCTGCGCAAAGCTGCCCAACGAAGTCGTGATCGTGACCTCGGAGCCGTTTTCGGCGTTCTGGCCCGCGGCGGTCTTCGCGGTCACGGTGATGGTCGAGGGTGTGGCGGAGCCGGCCGAGAGTTTCGTGGGCGAAGCCGCCACCGTCACGGTCAGTCCCGCGGGCGGCGGGTTGTTGCCGCCCGGGCCGGGTGCGACCGGATTGCCCGAATCGCATGCGGTGAATGCGCAAACCGCCGCCGAGAGGAGGAGACCGAGGACAGACCGGGACATGTGTACGGAAAATTATAGGTTCCCGGACGCCCGCGCGGGAACGATCACCGCGGAAATCCCAAACCGGCTCTGCAACTCCTTCAAGGCCGCGGCCGCGGAGGCGCGATTTTCGTATCGCCCGACCTGGACGTTGAAGAGCATGATTCCGCTGCTGGTCGGCAGTTGTTCGATGGACGGCTTCAGTCCCAAGGCGGCCAGGCTGGCCACCCGCGCCTTCGCGTCTTCCTCGCTGGTGAGCACATCCACCCGGAGTGTGAGCGGCTGCGGAGTCTCCGCGGGCGCAGACGCTTTCTTCGGAGCCGCTTTCGGGGCGGCCTTCGGGGTCGCGACCACGGGCGTCGGTGCCGCTGCGGGCCTGCGTGAGTACACCGCGGTGAGATAGCCGGCCACGTAGATCAATGCGGCCAGCACCACGCCGAAGAGGATCAGCAGGATCACGCCGCGACGGTGAAGCCGGAACGTGACCATCGTGTGCGGCATCCGCGATCTCCGGCCTTACTTGCGCGCCGCGCGCGCGGGAGGGACGAGCTCGCCGGCGCGGTAGAGCGTTCGTTGCGCCGCGCGTCCCCGTTCGTCGTACTCGACGGACTCGCCTTCCAACAAGCCCTCCGCGTACTCGGCGCTGCGCAGGAGCGAGCCGTCCGGGCGATACCACTCGCTGACGCCATCGAGTTTTCCCGCGCGATGCTCCGACTTCGTGGTCGGCCGCCCCTCCGGTCCGTAGACGATGGTCTCGCCGTCCTGCAGTCCATTCTTGTAATGCATTCGCAGTTGGGGCTGGCCTCTCTCGAAGAACACCGCTTCGCCTTCCAACTTGCCGGCCGCGTAATGCAGGATGGCCAGCGGCTGACCTTGCGCATCGAACTGCACGAATTCTCCGTCGAGTTGCCCCGCACGGAAGTGGGCGCGTTGCGCGAGCCAGCCCTCCGGGTCGTACATGGAGGACTCACCCTCGAGCTGATCGGCGGCGATGAAGAAGCGGCGCAGCACCCGTCCGGTCTCGTCGCGGTCGACGTGCTCCTGCGGCTCGGCCATGTGCCGGAGAATAGCAGACGTATACTCGCCGCATGTCGAAGCCGGCCGCGCGGATGACGGACATGGTCCTGCAGGACGCGCCGCACTGCCACGCACCGATCCATCCTCCCGCACCCGTGCCGACACCGTCCGCGCATCCCGCACTGCCGCTGGCCATCATCAAAGGCGAGGCGACCGTCCTCATCGGCAACATGGCCGCCGCGCGCCTCACCGACACCACCGCCCCCTGCATGCTGCCCGGCTGCGTCCCCGGAGGCCCCGGCATGATCTCCCTCGGCTCCGCAACGGTCCTGATCGGCAACATGCCCGCAGCGCGCGCGGGAGACATGACCGCCCACACCGCCTGCGTCGCGCCGATCCCCGGACCGACCGGCAAGGTCCTCCCGCCGGGATGCCCGACCGTGTTGATCGGAGGGTAGGAACTCTTGCGCCGCGAGCACTTCGAGACGCTGCGACCGATCTGTCCCGTATGCCGCGACGCGGCGCCGCTGGTCATCGGGCAGTCGATCCGCGAAGAGGCAGACGATCTGCTCGAAGGGATCCTCCGCTGCTCGAACCACGAATGCTCGCGTGAGTATCCGGTCATTGACGGCATCCCCATCCTGGTCGGTCCCATTCGCGCATGGTTGGCGGCGAATCCGCTGCAGGTCCTTCTCCGCGAAGACCTCTCGTCCGAGATCGAGAGCCTCCTCGGCGATGTCCTTGGTGCAGGCTCACAGTTCGACATCACACGCCAGCACGTGGGCATTTACGCGGCGGATCACTATGAAACCCGTTCCGCCGAGGGCGTGCTCGATGTGGCCCTGCAGCACGCTCGCGCTGAAGAAGGTCCAGTGCTCGATGCCGGCTGTTCCGTCGGAGGAACGACCCTCGCGCTCGCGCAACGTACCGGAGCCCTGACCCTCGGCATCGACCTCAACTTCGCCATGCTGCGCATCGCCTCCCGCGCGCTCCGCGAAGGCCACGTGCGTTACGCACGAAGACGCGTCGGCCTCGTCTACGATCGCCGCGAGCTGAACGTCGAGCGCTCGTCACACACGGACTTCTGGTGCGCCGACCTCGCCGCACTGCCTTTCGCCGCCGCAACGTTCGCGCTGACCGCGAGCATCAACGTCCTCGACTGCGTGAGCGCGCCGCGCGAGACACTGTTCGAGCTCGCACGCGTCACGCACGGCGATCTCATCGTGTCCACCCCCTACGACTGGTCCCCCTCCGCCACACCCATCGAGGGCTGGCTGGGAGGCCACTCGCAACGCGGCCCCCACCACGGTTCATCCGAGCCCTTGCTGCGATCGCTATTGGCCGAGTCCGGCCTGTCCATCGTCGCTGAGGAGCCGCGCGTGCCCTGGCGGGTACGGCTGCATGAACGCAGCAGCGTGGACTACAAAGTGCATCTGGTCATCGCGCGGCGCGACTGAGAACGAGAGCCCAGTTTGCTCATGCGGCCTCCGATGAGGAGGAAGAAACATAGCGCGTCCCAGTGGAGCGGTGGGCTTTAGCCCTCCGGGCACTCGCGACGCACGAGCCGAAGCCGAGCACGGCTCTCGGGACACGCGTGCCGAGCGCCGCACGGGCAGAGGGAACTTCTTCGCGAGTGCCCGGAGGGCTAAAGCCCACCGCTCCACAGGATTCCGTTGCGCCCTCGTCGTCCCTTTGTCGCTTCTTCAAAGCCGAGCGAGCTTCTTCTTAGCTCGCTCCTGGCCGAGTTACTCGGAGGCTTTGTCTTCAGCGATCGATTCGACGGTGATCTTCGTGCCTTCGACCGTGCCGACCACTTTGACTTTGTGACCGACATGGGCTTTCGCGGCGGCCTGATCGCTCAGGTGGTAGATCTGTTTGTCGGCGGCGTTGTAGAAGACCAGCGCGGCGCCGTCGTCGGCGCACTTGAGGGCACAGCTCTTGTGGCCTTCGGCGGCTCCCTTGGCGCCGCAGTGCTCGTCGGTGATCCAGCCGGTCCATTCGCCGGCCATGAGCGGCAACGCGGTCAATGACGCTACAACCAACAACGCGATGGTCATCCTGCGCATGATTCTTTCCTCCGTTGAACTGGACTTTGTACAGCTTCCCGGAAGTCGGTATCCAGCGAGTTGGGGTTGTCAGTTATCGGTTCTCAGTTCGTGGTGATCCACTCCCTGCGCCTCTTCTCTGATGGCGCCACTGGGTGCAGACAACCGAGTACCGACAAACTGACAACCCGACCACTGGACACTCACTTGCGGGAAGCTGTACTTAGGGACGGCAGTATACGCCCAGCACCCAGCACTCAGCACGCAGCACCCAGCACCCAACCCTCAGTTGATCTTCACCAGTGACCCCTTGACCGTGAGGATGCCGCTGGCTTCGACGTTGTGCATGCCGGAGGCGGCGCTCTTGATCATCGCTCCTTCGTTGGTGAGGTTGACGCTGGCGGAGTTGGTGACGTTCATGGCCTCGTTCTTGAGATCCGTCGTGGCGGTGTTCTTGATGTTCATGCCCTGCGTGATCAGATCGCCGGTGGCTTTCGCGGTGAGTTTGCCGCTGGTCTCGAGGGTCATGTCTCCGGTCGACTTGAATGTGACCTTGCCGGCCACGGTGATGCTCAGGTCTCCATCGATCTTGAGCGTGTAGTTCTTGGTCACGTTGTGGACGAACTCGTCCTCGCTGGTGTGCGTCTCCTTCTTCGTGACCTTGAGCGTGCGCGTGCCTGCGACGTCATGAGTCTCGTTTCCCTTGTCGACGTCGATGTCGCGGTCGCCTTCCTTGATCTGGAGCTTGTCCGTCCCTTTCTCCAGCGTCACCGTGCGCTTGTTGTAGATGTCGATGGTCTGATCGCCCTTGCCGTCTTCCTTGTTCGTGCCGACCTTGTGCGTCTCGTTGTTCTTGACGACAGTGTTCAGGTCTTTCTGCGCCTGCACGAACACTTCCTCGGAATCCTTCTTGTCCTCGAAGCGGATCTCGTTGAAGCCGCCGCCGCCCTTCGAGACGTTGCTCTTGATCGTGCTCTTGGTCTGGTCGGTGGGCAGCGTGTAGGGAACGGTCTGTTCCGCGTTGTAGACCGAGCCGGTGATGAGCGGGCGGTCCGGGTCTCCTTCCAGGAAGCTGACCACGACCTCCTGGCCGATGCGCGGCAGGAACATCTGTCCCCAACCCTTGCCCGCCCAGCCGTGCGCGACGCGGATCCAGCAGGAGCTGTTCTCGTCGCTCGTCCCTTTCTGGTCCCAGTGGAACTGCACTTTCACGCGGCCGTACTTGTCGGTCCAGATCTCTTCGCCGGACTTGCCGACGACGATCGCGGTCTGCGTTCCGGGGATGACGGGCTTTCTCGTCGTTCGAGAGGGTCGGTAGACGAGATCGGCGGGAAAGGCCTCGAAGGCGTTCGAGTAGCCGTTCTCGCTGGCGTTGTGGGAGACGCGGGCGATGGCGTAGTCCGCGTTGACGTCGTCGCGGTAGTGCTTGGCCAGCGTCGATTTCGCGCCAGGAAACCAGGCCCGGCAGAAGCTCGTGCCGCGCAGGGTCTTCTCCGGCGACTCACGCTCTTCCATGCGCAGCTTGGCCTTGCCATCGGCGGCGTCCTTCTTCACGAAGCCGGCCGGGTACTCGTACATGCGACGCTTGCTCCCGTCGATGGCCTTGGTGCTGTCGGTGGAAGCCATGAGATCGGTGGACGGCGTTTCGAAGCCGAAGTCGTCGACGGCGGACTTGCCCGCGATGACGGCCTGCTCGAGCGCGCAGGAATTGACGATGTTCTGCTGCTGCCAGACGCCGTAGGTCGCGTAGTCGACGGTGGCCGCGCCGGGACATGCCGTGAATGCCGAGGAGGCGTCGGCCAGGACGAGCGTGTGCTTTCCGTCTTCATGCTCGAACGTGTAGAAGATCCCAGCATCCTCGAGCAGCCGCGACACGAATGCGAACGCGGTCTCGTTGTACTGCACGCAGTACTCGAGGGCCGTATACGTGCCGGTGGTGCTGTTCTTGTAGTCGGTGAATCCGAGCTCGGTGAAGAGGCCGGTGACGATCTCGATGACGGTCTTGTTCTGCCAGATGCGGCAATCCGCGCTCATGGTCATGAGCCAGAACCACGGGTGCAGCTCCGCGAAGTAGGTGTAGAAGCGCGCGTCGCTGCCGGCCTGCACGAAGCGGCCCACGATGCCGTTGATGTAGCGGGTGGTCGAGCCGTCCGCCAGTGCGACCTTCACGGTCGCGCTCTTGCCGACGATGGCTGAAAAGTCCAGCGCCTTGTCCTCGGAATGCATCTCCACGAAGAAGTGGAAGAGTCCGGAGATGCGCTCTTCGCCATGGATGCTGCGGATGAGCAGCTTGTCGTCGCCGAGGGGCGTGGTGATGGAGAGGTATTGATTGGCTTGCGTGAAGGCCATAGGGTTCCTCGGCAATCGAGAATACCGCGTGAGGCGGTTTACACTCACGCCATGTCGATGATCTGGGCCGAGCGCGCGGTGCACTATGTTCGAACGACGAAGAGCATGCTCTCGGACAATCGGGACGCCGATCGTGCCGCTGCGATTCGGGATGTGGATGCGGCGCGGCGCGAGGGGATGACCCGGAGCGGGGCTGCCCCTGCGGGGTGGCAGCATGCCCTGAAGGCCGAGGTGAGCGCCTACGAGGACGCCCGTGCGGGCAACTGCCTGGAGATGGCCAAGGTGGCCTTCGTCTATCTTGCGGCACAGGGGGTGACACCGCTCGAGGTGGCCTGGCTCACCCCGCGGGCAGCGATCAACGTCCGCCTGACGGGGACGGCGACGCAGACCGATGTGGACCCGGATCACGCCTTCGTCATCATCGGCAGGAAGAGCACGGCGTTGGAGCGGCGAAACCGGTTCGGCGGCGAGATCGACGTGCCGCCGGTGGACTCCTGGGACTTTGGCGCGGTGATCTGCGATCCGTGGTCGAAGCGTTGCTATCTCGCTCAGCGCCTGGCGATGGAGAGCGAGATGATCAACCGGGTCAGCGGAGGCGCGACCACGCTCTCGTCCGACCCGCGGCTCGAGGAAGGGGCGGCCTGGACCGCCTGACCATGCGACTCTTCCTTCAGGACGGCCCCGCGCGCTTGCAGCTCCTCTCGCCCAGTCACCTGCGCCAGTTTCGCGACGTAGCCGCGGCCCGGGAGTTTCTGCGGCCGCTCATCGCGCAGGCGGGGAATGGCATCGCCATCCGTCGGGCGCTGGAGCCGGGCGTGATCACCAGCGACGGCGAACTATTGGACGAGCTGGCCAAGCGCCTCGTGAACGAGGGGCTGTATGTCGTGTCGTGCGCGGATACCTACCTGGCGTCAATCCAGGGCACGCTGACGGAGAGCTCGAGCGCGGCCGCAGGCGCGTCGACTGCTGCCGCAGCGACGACGCAGACCACTCCGCTGCAGGATGAAGAAGCCGCGCAGGAGGAACGCGCGCAGGCTGCGGCTTCCGAGGAGACGCACTTCATCGAGATCGAGCTGCTCGATGATGCAGGTCAGCCCGTCGCGGACGAGGCCTACTTCGTGGAGTTGCCGGACGGCACGTCGAAGTCCGGGCGCACGGACGCGCAGGGCCGTGCACGCATTGACGGAGTCGATCCGGGCACGGCCAAGGTCTCGTTCCCCGATCTGGACATGAAGTCGTACTGATCCGCGCTTGACCCGTCGCTTCGCCCGGGGTTTACTGACTGCATGCCCTTCCACCCGGTGGTGCAGGGAGAAACACTCCTCGGGCTCGCGTCGACGAACGGACTCGACTCGTGGGAAGACATCGTGAACGCTCCGGAGAACGCCTCCATCAAGGACACGCTCACCGATCCCGGGATTCTCAAGCCCGGGCTCAGTCTCTTCATCCCGAACAAGACGCTGAAGCAACAGCCGTCCGCGATCGACGCCACGCACCCGTTCAGCATCAAACGACCCACGGCATGGCTGCGCCTGGCGATCAAGGACGCGGACGGAGCCGCGCTGGCCGGCAAGAAGTTCGAGCTGCTGGTTGCGGGAAAGACCATCGCGGGGACGCTTGGCGCCGATGGGGTGCTCGAGCAGACCGTGCCCATCTCCACCACCGGCGGCACGCTGAAGGTGTGGCTGACCGACACCACGTTCGAAAATTGGCAGCTCAAGATCGGCTGGATGGATCCCATCAGCGAGGTGAGCGGCGTGCAGGCCCGTCTCAACAATCTCGGGTTCGATTGCGGCGAGCCGGACGGAGTGTTGGACGACGACACCGCCGCGGCGATCAAGGCATTCCAGGCGCGCATCGGTGCGGACGTCACCGGCACCATCGACGATACGCTGCGTCAGAAGTTGACCTCGTACTACGACCCTGCCGCGGACGAGACCACGCAGGACGCTCCTCCTGAGGAAGAGGAAGCCAGCGCATGACGCTCGTCGCGCACGTGCAACTGTGCAAGGCCGCGGGGGAAGCTGGCGACAAGCTGCGCCTGCGTTCGTGGATCGAGATCCAGCTCATCGGCGAAGACGATCAGCCGATACCCGGCGAGCAGTACGCGATCGAGGTGCCCGGTGGAAAAGTCGTCTCCGGCACGCTCAACGCGGAAGGACTGGCCCGACTCGACGGCATCCCGGGCGGCATCTGCAAGGTCTCTTTCCCCAACCTCGACAAGGATGCTTGGACTCCGCTGGAGACGCAGTCCGCGGACACGGCCGCGAACAGTGGTGAGGCTGCCTGAGGCGCCTGTTGTGATTACGACGACGATGAATCTCGTCCCGGCGTCCGCGTGAATCGAGCTGGTTGCCTGGATCGGGGTTAGTAGCCCTGCTTTCGCAAGAGACCGGCTGCGGTCTTTGCCAGGTCGGCGATTGCGTGACCGAGCAGGCCATGAACAAATACGGCGAGTCGGAGGTGCAGCGTCCCGGTGACTGCGGGGTGAGCTTCGGAAATCCTGGTCTCGAATTCTTCATCTGCCTCGAGCGAGCGCAGCACCAGATCGTCTTCTCTGCCGGAATCTTTCGGGACTTCCAACACCACCCGGCGCGTGAGCTGTGCACGAGCGGGCTCCGCGGTCTGAAAGACGATGTGCGCGAGGCGCGGCCCCGCTGTCACGGGGAGCCTGTAATCGGATCGCGTTGGTGACGGCGCGACGCTTTGAGTTTCGCACGAGATGACGAGCTCGCTCGTTCTGAGGCCATTGGCCTGTCTCTCGACTTCAGCAAGGAAGGCGTCGAACAACCGGTATCCGGCATCGTCGACTTCAGGATGGGTAAAGCCGCCGCGAGTCAGATAGACGCGCTTGAGCTGCGCCGCGGCCTCGATCGGTGCCGGTGCTCCGGCTGCCTTCAAGGTATCCGACACCAATTGGATTGAGTCCAGCGTTCGAGACAGAGTGAACTCCACGAACGGTTGGTACCGCCCGGAATCTGCCTCTTCGAGCGCGACGTAGTATTCGGATCGGTGCTCGGTGAGAACAACCAGCGGCACCGACAAAGCACGATCGGTGAATACCGAGGCCAGGGCGCGGGCCACGCGTCCGTTTCCATCCGCAAACGGGTGAATGACCACGAACGCGTAATGTGCGTAGGACGCTTGCTGAACGGGATGGGCAGCGGCGAACTCCGCGGTTCGCAGCTCCGCACAAAGGCGCTGCATCTCGACCGGAACAAAATCCACCGGAGAGTATGAATGGGTGACTCCGTCACCTTTCAGCACGTGGTTGGGAAGGACCTTGTACTTCCCGAGCGGCAGCGCCTGTTCCTGCAGGCCGATCTCGGTGTAGACGCTGTACGTCGTCTGGCCTTGGCACATCACCTCGTGCAGCGTACGGATCCACGCTTCCGCGACAGGCACCGCCTGGGTCGCAAAATCGAGAACGAAGTCGTATGCGGAGAGCTGCGCTTCGATCAGGGAACGCACGTTCGACCCCTTCGCATCGATCTGCGCTTCCCATGCAGCCATCTGCATTGCTACCGAAAAAGTAAAGCCGCGATCGACCTCGTACAGGCCCTCGATCGCTCCTGTGTCGACAGCCGCCGCGCGCTTCGCGACATCGCGAGCTCGTGCGAGCAGCTCCGGTGTCAATTCTCCCCGCTGCTGGAGGAGGCGCGCATAACGATTCCAGCGTACGGTGTCGATCGTGGTGGAAGCCAACCAGTTCCGGAACGACGGAAAGCTCCGGTAAGCGGCATCCGCCCGCCGGGTGTCGATTCCGACTGGACGTTCGGTGTTCGGCATCCCGTTGATTCTACCTGCTGCGAGTCGCTGGGCCCGGCAGCACTCAGCCACCCCAGCCGCTGCGACCGTCGCCGAAGCGTCCCGCTATACTTTCCGCGATGCCGATCGACCATGTCGTCGCTGACGGTGAGTGTCTCTCCAGCGTAGCGTTCCGCTATGGCTTTCACCCGGAGACCATCTGGGAGGACACGGCCAATGCCGCTCTCAAGGAGGCGCGTCCCAGTGGGTATGTCCTGCTCGCGGGCGACGTCGTCGTGGTTCCCGAAAAGCAGTTCAAGAGCGTCTCGTGCGGAACGGCGAAGCGACATCAGTTCCGCCGGAATGCGGTGCCCGAAACGTTCCGGCTGCAGTTGCTCGCCGATGGTGCTCCTCGCGCCGGGGTGAAGTACACGTTTCTCCTGGGCGAAGCCACGGCCGGGATCGAGGGCACGACGGACGCGGACGGAAAGCTCGAGCAGTGGATTCCGCCGGACTGCGAGAAAGCGGTCCTCCTGCTCCCGGACGATGAGCGTCGCGAGATCAGTCTCGGACGGATGCGTCCGGTCACCGACGATCGCGGCGTGAAGTCGCGACTCTTCAATCTCGGCTTGATCCTCTCCACGACACCCTCGGCGTTCGAGCTCGACGTTGCGATCCGTGCATTTCAGAGGAGCGCCGGCCTGGCAGTGACTGGTGTCGTAGACGACGATCTGCGCGCAGCTTTGCTGGCCGCGCACGGCTGCTGATGAGCGGGTTCGAAGCGGCGCGGCACGACCTCAACATCCTCGACGAGAGGAGCGGCTATTACGGGTTCGTGTTCGACATCCACGAGGACTGTGACGCGGCCGGCCGCTGGATCGTCGACGTCGAGCTGCTCGACAAGAAATGGTGGGACCGCACCTGGCGCGAGCTGGGCGCGAAAGGCGGCGCACGGCTCGAGCAGTTCTTCGGAACCTCCGACTTCGATGCGGTCTATCCCGACATCCCGGCCGACATCGGGACGCTCATGTTCGAGTTGCACACCGAGTACATCCGGCGCCTCAGCGATCCCAGCGCGCCCGGCCCGGTCGGACTGATGCAGGTGGTCCTCACGCCCAGTGAAACGGAGCGCAAGGAGCTCATGACCGCGCGCTGGTACTTCTTCGAGCTGGGGACCGCGCGCGCGTATGCGGCGGACGCGGACTATGAGAGCGCCGTGGAACGCGAGGCAGTGTTTTCCGAACACGCGCTCTGGTGGGAAGACGATCCACCGCCGAAGCTGCGCGACCTGCTGCGGCTCACGCCGACGCGTCCGCCCACCGAGGCCTTGCTCAAGGCCATGCATCTTCCGCAGGGACCGGAGGCTGGCGACGATCTTCTGGCGCGCAAGCTCGGTGGCGGCGAAGGAAGCGGAGGGCCCAGCATCGTCCCGGCGACTTCCGGAGAAGGCTCCGGGAATCAGGCAGCACCGGCCGCGGCGGCCCGCGGGATCGCGGCTCGAGTGATGAGTCGCCTCCGCGAATGGGCGGACGCCGCAGCAAAGCTCTTCTTTCCGTGGGATGGTCCGCCGCCGCTGCCGGCCATGGCCGGAGGCGCGCCGCCGATGTTCGTTCCGACGGACGTGAATCGCGAAGAGGATCGCGAAGAGTTGCGGATCCACGCGCCGATTGCGTACGTCGGCGGGCCGCTGGTGGCGCCGATGGGCGCGCAGGTTCCGAACCCCATGCTGCGCGGAGCCGGGCCGCACCAACCCTTTGTGGCGGTCTACAACATCGGCCAGGGGAACTGCTGCGCGCTCTACGACAATCTGGGACGCGTCATCACCTACTTCGACATCGGCATGCCGAAGAACACCAAGGTCGCCACCGCGCCGGCCGCTCTCTACCCGCCGTGCTTTCACGACGATCCGATGGTGATCATCTCGCACTGGGACTATGACCACATCGGTCTCGCCCGACGCCAGACGAATTCCTGGGATGCGCTGTGGGTCGCACCGCAGCAGCATCTCGGTGCGGCTTCAGCGCGGGGCGTCTATGCGAACATCATCAATAGCGGCCGAGGCGGACGGCTGTATCGCTGGCCCGGCCACTGGGGCGTTCCGCCCGTGGAGCATGTGGCCACTCCGTGGGGATTTCTCGAGCGGGGAACGCGCAGCAATCAACCGTCGATCGGAGGTGGGCCGCTCAACGACGGAGGTCTCATCGCCTATGTGTGTGTTCGCGATGCGCCCGGCGCGGTTCCGGTGGGTGGTGCATTGCCGGTCGCCGCGCCTTTCTCGGGACGCGCCGGCGGGCCCGTTCCGCTGACGATTGCGGCGCGTGCGAGCGCAGCGGCCACGGACGCCTTGATGGCGCCGATCGCGCTGCATTGGCCGAAGATCGCCGAGGCCGCGACGATTGCGGTCGGAGAGTTCGTTTCCGTGGCGGGAGGCGTCGCGCCCGCGGCGAACGTGATCGCGGACGCGGCGGAAACCGCGGTACGTCATCTCGCGGGAGGAGGAGGCGCGGGTTGGCTGGCCATTCTCAACGCGATCGGAGGCGCTCCGCCTCCGCCGGCCATCGCCGCGGCTCCCATCACCGCGGCTGCCGCGACGCTGCACGCGGCCGTGGCGGCGCACGGAGCGCAACCGGACGCCGGCGCCGCGATCATCGCCGCCGAGGCGGTCGCGGTGAATGCGATTACCGGACTGGGTCCGGCTCCGGAAGCGATGGTCGCCGCGGCGGCGATCGCGGACGCGGCCGCCGCGGAAGCCGCCGTTCCAGGGGGCACGACCGTGGCCAATCTCACGACCGCGGCCAGACTCAGCGCCGCGGGCATGAGCACGACTGCGGCCATTGGTCAGATGATGCCCATTCCCGGCTCAGTCGTGGCCGCGAACACCGCCGGCACGAATGCGGGCGCGCGCGCCACGCGAATCGCCACGGCGACACGCTACTCCGCAAACGCGGTCGCGGGTGCGTCGACAGAAGTTGCCGACCTCGGCGGAGTTGCGCCGGCGCTCCCGGCTGCGACCTGTGTTGCCGCGGCAGGTGCGGCCGTGCGATCCGCGTTGGGCGGAGCAGGATGGGCGGCCGTGCTCGGCGCGGTGGCCGCGGCTCCCGGATGCGCAGCCATCTCCGCCGCCGCCGCGCCACTGGGACTTGTGCTCGCGCTGGCGCCAGGAGCGCCGGCGACTGCCGAAGCCGCGGCCAGCGATCGTAGAATCAACGCTGCGGGCACGCTCGCCGGCGTCGCTGCCATGCCCATCGTCCTGGAAGACGTCGCCGCAGCAGCCTCCGTGACCGACACCGCGGCTTTTGCCGTAGGAGCAATGCCAGGTCCGCCTCAGATCGAGATCACCGCCAGGGCACGCGAAGTCGCGTACGAGATCGCGCGGGACGCAGGGCTCATCTTCTCTTCCATCCCCGCTCCGGTGATTCTGCCGATGGCCTACGCCGGACCGGGTGGCGTGCCCGGAGGCCACTTGGCGATCGCCGGCGGCGCATTGGTCGCGGCTGACGCGCCATTCGACTTCGATGAACGCTACATCCTGCTACCCGGAGACGCGTCGACGTACTTCGTTCCCTCCACGCGTTTCCCCGACCTCGGCGCGTTCGGCGCCGCCGCGCACTCGCCCGCGGTGGTCGGCTTCGTGCCATCGCATCACGGAGCGGCGACCGTGTTCGGGGGAACACTGAACAACATTCTGCCGAACGCTCTCGATGAGCGAAGTGAATCGAAGGCGCGGATTCCCTGGGCGCCGGGATCGAGCGCGGCCGCCGCGGGAGCGGCGGCTGGCGCCGCGAGCTCTCCCCCATTCGGCGCGGGAACTCCGGAGACCGTCTCCAAGGCAGTTGCCGCTTGCGCGGGCTATGCGGGAGCCGAGCTCGCGCGCGCGACAGGACGATTCAAGCCAGCCGCATTTCTGTTGCCCGCCGATCTCGGCCACCTCGGGTCCTGGACCGCGGAGACCGCGTATCCAGGCGGAGCGGGCTGGCTGGCTACGCTGCAAGGCGCGGCCTGGCCGACGAACATGATGTACGACGCCTCCGTGCTCACGCAGTGCGCCGCGCGGATGGTGCCCGTGCTCGGCGCCTTGGGAGGTCCGCCCGCAAGCGCCGCCGCTGCAATCGCGGCTGTTCCGGGATGGGCACCCATTGTCGGCTATCCGAATCTCGCGGAGCTTGCCGCCGCGGTCGCTATCGCCGACGCCGCGGTCGCGGTCCTGGGAGTTCCGGCGATGGCTCTCGGCGCGGCGCTCGCGGCGTTCGTGCCCACGGCACCCGCGGCCGTCGGCGCCGCCGCGCATGGAGCGGCGGCGCAAGTCGCGGCGACCGCGGGCGTCGCGCTGCCGGGGGTCGCGCCGGTGGCGGCGGCACTCGCGCAAACCATCGTCATCGCGATGGCCGCCGCGTCACCTCAGACCGTGCAGGCCGTGGCCGGCGCCGCCGCCTTCGCCTCGGCCGAAGTGGCCAACGCGGCAGGCCTTGGACTCGTCGCGTCGGCGAACATCATCGCCGCCGCCACTGCCGCCGTGGCCGCGGCCGGAGGCGGATGGGAGGCTGCGTTGCGGGCGCAGTGGGTGCCCGGCGTGAACGGACTCAGTGTGACCTATGCCGCGGCTGCACTCAGCCCCGTGCTGCGACGCGCGCCCGGCGCTCCAGGCAGTGCCGCCGCCGCGGTGCTGGCGGCTCCGGCGAATGTCGTCCCGCTTTACACACCCTCGCCGACGATCACCGCCGTTGCCGCCATCGCCGCGATTGCGGACGCCGTCGTAGCCGTGGGCGCCGGAAACGCTGCCGGTCCGCCAGCGCGACTGACCGCGGCGCAGGTCGCGCTCGCATCGGAGAAGCACCTCGCGAATCCGGCTGTCGGCGCGGCCGGAATCGAGGCCGGGAACGCCAACGCACTGACCGGCGCGCTCGCGCCTGGCATCCAGCAGGTGGCCGCCGCTGCTGCCTCCGCTGCTGCCGAAGTCGCGGCTGCCGCGGGCGAGGCCATCATCCCGGCCGCGGCGATCGTCGCCGCTTCCATGGCCGCAGCCGCGGCCGTGGGTGGCGGCTGGGCCGCGTGCGTCACGGCCATCGCGGGCGCAGGTGCCGGCGTGGGCGACCTCGCGATCGCAGCGACGGCCTTTGGTGCGCCATGGGGACCTCCCGCGTCCGCGCAAGCGGTCGCAGCGACGTTCCCCAGCGCGGTGGCCGAGCTCTCGATTCGGCGCCCGAACGCTGCGGAGATCGCCGCCGTGGCTGCCGCGGTCGATGCTGCTGTCGCCGTGACGGGACTGGCCGGTCCCGCTTTCGCGCTGGCCAGCACCGCGAGCGCCGCCGCGCTCACCGCGAGGGACAATACCGGCGTTGCGTTCGCGGTCCCGTTTCCCGCCGCGCAGGAAGTCCACCCGGGCGCCGCCGCAGGTCACCCCTACTACGAAGTTTCCGCCGCGACGATCCAGGCGGCCATCGAGCCGGACCTGCGCATGGCCGCCGGAGGCGCGATGCTCGGCATTCCACCGATCACGCGCAGGCAGGCGGAGTCCGTCCTCGAGCTCCCGCTCTCCCGCAAGGTCGCCTACTCTTACGGAGTTCACTCCGTCGCGCTGACTCACCCATATCCCGCGGCCGCGGGTCCCGGACTCGCAGCGTATGGACATGCGCATCCAAGGGCGGTGCTCGAGTACGCAGGCCGCGGCTGGACCGACCGCCTGAATACGTCCGTCGATGCATGGCAAGGCGCTCAACCCGATCCTTTCCCCGCGGTCATCGCCGCCGTCGGCGGCGGCCACGTCGCTTTGGGTTGGGAGGAAGATCCCGGCAATCTTCCCGTGGCCGCTCCTTACGAAGGACCTCTGCGAGGAGACGACCCCGCCAACGCGCCAGGCCGCATCACGCGCAACGTCTGCCCCCTCTGCGGGCCTGTGGAGTTCTCGTGCTGATGGGAGGAGCGTGTCCTGTGGGTTGTTGTCGGTTGTCGGTGATCGGTTGTCTGCGCCTGATCGCGCTGCGAAGGATCACCCAAAACTGAGAACCGGCAACTGACAACCCAGCGCCCGCGCGAACCCTCACTCACGGGGAGCTGTACTAAGCGACGGTCGTCGCCGCCTTCACTCCGCTCTTCTCCAGCACCGCGCGTACGCGCTTCACAAAGTCCTGCGTCTCGCGGTACGGAGGAACGCCGTCGTACTTGTCGACTGCGCCTTCGCCGGCGTTGTAGGCGGCGATGACGCGATCCAGATCACCGTCATAACGCTCGATCAACCAGCGGAGGTAGGTCGCGCCGGCGGCCACGTTATGCACTGGGTCATGGAGGCGCGCGGCGTCGAAGCCGAAGCGTCGCGCGGTATCAGGCATCACTTGCATGATGCCGAGGGCTCCTTTCGGAGAGATGGCGCGCGCGTCGAAGTTCGACTCGACGCGGGCGATTGCGGCGACCAGGGACGAAGGCACGGACTCGCGATAGGCCGCCTCCTCGATGAGCGACGCATAGTCGCGAGGTGCGTAGCGGCGGGGCCCCGTCTCGCGCGACGCGATCAGCATTGGCTGCGGTCCCAGCGGGGCGACCTCCTCGGGTGGAGACCAGCGTGGCATGACGAACGGCGCGGACGCGGCGATCGTCGTGCGCGCTGGTGTCGTCGCCGGACGCGGCGTCCTTAAGGCGAGGCGCTGCAGCAATGCTTCGGAACGCGACGGCGTTTCCCGAGCCACGACTCGCGGCTCCGAGTCACTAGGGCGCGCAACGCCGAGCAGCCAGCCCGCGGAGAAGAGCAGCACGTTCAGCATGAGCATCGACAGCAGCATCACCATGAACGTTCCACCATCCATTCGATAGCGCTTCGCCCGAGTTCTTCTGGTCATTGCCGTCAGCTCCATGTCGCCACGAACGCCTTGCTGCTCGTCCTGGTCAGACCCGATTGGAATCGTTCCGCCCATGATAGAAGAAAAACTCTATCTCCACGTGGCCACGAATGACTTCGTGAACGTCTTCAACAGTCCTTGGTCCGCGTCGTTGAGGTAGTGATAGAGAAACGCGTGCAGTTGGACGTGGGTCGCGAACTCGGCGATGCCTTCGTTGGCGTCGAAGAACGCGTAGGTCTTATCCGGTCTCGTGATCATGCCCACGGCGTGCCCGCCGCCACCGGCCTTGAGCAGGCCGATCATGCGCTTCGAGCCTTTGTGCGTAATGAGTTGCGCCCAGAGATTGTCGCGCGTCAGCGCTGCGACCGCCGTGGCGTTCACGAAAATGAACTTGAAGGTCGCGGTGATGAACTCGTACGACGCTTTGCCGCCGCCGGAGTAGCTGGTGTGCAGGTTCAGTGTGTCGATCTTGCCCTTCTGCGACTGAATCAGGGCCTTGAAGCCATCCGGATCTTTGAACCACTGTCCCACCGCGGCCGCGCAGAAGCCATTGAACGTCTCTTCCGGCAGATGGAAGTGGCCAAACATCGAGGACTGGTCCCAGGAGAGCACGACCGTGCCGCCGCTCTTCTCAGCGGCGGATCGCATCAGCGGCCGGATGACGCGCTGGACGACGACCGGGGTCGGTGCGGGTGCGAGGACGACGACTGAGGGAGATGGTGCGGGGAATGGAGTCGGCTTGGGCGGCGCGGGCGACGCCTTCGCCGGCGCGAACACGGACGCCGATGGCGGTGCGAATGCCGAAGCCGACGCGGACGCTGAGGCTGACGCGGATGCCGACGCGGAAGCTGACGCCGACGCGGAAGCCGATGCCGATGCCGACGCGGGGCCGGACTTCACGGTGGGTGTGAGCACCACGCTTTTCGAGGCCGGAGTCGGCGCCACGAGCGCCGAGGCATTGGCCGCCGCCGGCCAGTGCTCCTTGAGCCACGCCAGCGAAGGATGAAATGCCGCATTCGAGGCGGACGTGCTCTGCAGCACGAGCGTGGTCACTTTGAGTCTGCTGAACGTGTTGGCCGCGACTTGCTTGGCGAGCTCGGTGGTCAGCGCCGAGAAATCCGGAGTGTCCTTGGGCGGAACGTTGACCGCCGCGATCTTGGTGAGAAACGTCATCATGACAGCGCTCACACAAACCTCCCTTCTGCGTCGACGGAGATGTGGATCTTTGTGAAAGCCGTGCCGTTGGCCATGCGGTCGAGAATGCGTGTGGACAGCTCGGGGAGCAGCGTCTGCGTGAGGATCTGGTCGATCTCACGCGCACCGCTGGAGGGATCGCAGCGATCCGCCAGCGACTGCACCAGGCGCGGGTCGTAGGTCAGCTCGGCGTTGTGATTCTCGCGCACGCGCCGCTCGATCGACTTCATCTTCAACTCGACGATGCGCAGCACCTCGCGCTTGCGTAGCGGGTAGTACGGCACGACCACCAAACGGGCGAGCAACGCGGGGCGGAAGTGACTGAGCAGCGCGGGACGGAGCGCGTCCAGAATCGCTTTAGGGTCGCGCTTCTCGGTCGGCACGAGCGCGAACTCCTGGATCACTTCGGCGCCGGCGTTCGAGGTCATGAGAATGACCGTGTTCTTGAAGTCGACCGGCACGCCTTCCCCGTCGTCGAGGATTCCCTTGTCGAAGACCTGGTAGAAGAGATCGACGACGTCCGGATGGGCCTTCTCGATCTCATCGAGGAGCACGGCGCTGTATGGCCGGCGCCGCACGGCCTCGGTCAGCACGCCACCGCGACCATAGCCGACGTAGCCCGGAGGCGCACCTTTGAGCGTCGCCACCGAGTGCGCCTCCTGGAACTCCGACATGTTGAACGTGACCAGGTTCCGCTCGCCGCCGTAGAGCATGTCCGCCAGCGCGAGCGCGCTCTCGGTCTTGCCCACGCCCGTGGGGCCGACCAGCAGGAACACACCTTTGGGTTTGGCCGGGTCTTCCAGTCCCGCGCGAGACGTCGAGACGCGGCGGCAGATCGCGTCGAGCGCCTGCGGTTGACCGACGATGCGTTCCGCGAGCCGCTCTTTGAGCGTCAGCACGCTGCGCACTTCATCCGCCAACACACGACCGACCGGAATGCCGGTCCAGCCCGAGACGACCGCGGCCACGGTGCGCGAGTCGACCGAGAGCGGGATCATCGGGTCCTGTCCCTGCAGGTCTTCGAGCGCGGTGCGCTTCTCGGCGATGTCCCTGCCCTCTTTCTCGAGCTTGCGGATCTCGGTGACGAGCTCGCGCTCTTTCGTCCAGCGCTGCTGCACGCCCTCCCGCTCGCCGCGCAGTGTCGTCAACTCCTCGTCGAGATCGGACGCGGTCATGCGACGGCTCTGATCGTCACCGTCGCGTTTGCGGATCTCGAGCTCTGTCTCGGCGATGCGAATCCTACGATCTAGATCCTCGATAGCCGCCGGTGTGCCTTCCTGCGCCAGTGCCACGCGCGCGGCCGCGGTGTCGAGCACGCCGATGGCCTTGTCGGGCAGGCGCCGCTCCGAGAGGTAGCGATGCGAGAGCGAGACGGAACTGCGCACGGCGTCGTCGAGGATGCGCACGCGATGGTGTTTCTCGAGGTGAGGAGCAATGCCGCGGAGCATGTCCAGCGCGCCTTCTTCGTCCGGCTCTTCGACCTTGACGAGTTGGAAGCGGCGCGTGAGCGCGGGATCCTTCTCGAAGTACTTCTTGTACTCGGACCACGTCGTGGCTGCGATAGTGCGCAGCTCGCCGCGCGCGAGCGCGGGCTTGAGCAGATTGGCGGCGTCGCCCTGACCGGCCTGGCCACCCGCGCCAATCATCGTGTGGGCTTCGTCGATGAAGAGGATGACCGGTTTCGCGGCACTCTTCACTTCCTGGATGACGTTCTTGAGGCGCTCCTCGAACTCGCCCTTCACACCCGCGCCGGCCTGCAGCAGGCCGAGGTCGAGCGTGCGGAGGGTGATGCTGCGGAGCGGCGCCGGCACGTCGCCGGAAGCGACGCGGAGCGCGAATCCTTCGGCGACCGCGGTCTTGCCGACGCCCGCGTCACCGACCAGGATCGGGTTGTTCTGCCGTCGCCGGGTGAGGATGTCGATGACCTGACGGATCTCGGAGTCGCGTCCGCGGATGGGATCGATCTTTCCGGCGCGCGCGTCGGCCGTGAGGTCGACCGTGTACTTGTCGAGCGCCGTCGTGGCGATCTTCGGTCCGGCGTCCGATGTCGATCCGCCTGTCGAGCTCGTCGACCCAGCGGAACCCGTCGGTGCCGACAATTGTTCGCTCGACTCGCTGATCAGATCCTTGATGGTCTCGCGGAGGGATTCGCGCGGCACTTTCGCGAGGAGCGGGCACGATTCGTAGATGGTCGTGCGTAGCGCGTCATCTTCGTACAGAGCGAGCAGCAGTCCACCGGAGCGGATCCCCGCCGACTCGAGAAACAGCGTGGATTGCACCCACCCCTCGCGCATCAGTCGAAGGACCTGGGGCGACATGGCCGGCGTGCGACTGTTCCCCCGGTCGAACTTCTCGATGGCCGTATTGAGCTGCCGCGCGAGCTCGGTGGTGTCCACGCTGTAGTAGCGCAGGATCGGCTGGACGTCCGTCGCCGGGAGGTCGAGGAGCTTGAGCAGCAAATGCTCGACCTCCACGTTGTAGTTCGTCTGCGCGACACACAGCGCGGCGGCCGTCTCCAGCGCGCGCTTGGCGATGGGGTTGAGCCGGGAGATCAGGGAGCGAAGTTCGTTACTCATGATTTAGTTGAATCCGGCGCGGCGCAAGACTCTCGATCCCTCCGGGCGGTTGAAGAAGACGGTTCACCACAGAGACACAGCGCGGGCTTCGCCCGTCAACCCAACGCAACATTGGCCTGTCATCCTGAGCGGGCGGCGGAGAGGGGGGCGAAGGATCCCCTGCCGAAGCACGACACTCGCTCCGTCGGCAGGGGTCGCACCCACCCGCCACCCGCTCAGGATGACAGGAGGTTGTGCGCGCCGCGCGAAGAATTTCGACGTAGTAGTACAGAGGTCACGGAGGGCCACAGAGGAAGGCAGAGAAAAGAATCTCTCTGTGTCTCTGTATTGAACGGTCCTCTGCTTCAGAAGACACATCATCGCTTCCCCACCAGTCTCACCTGCGAGTCATCTTGCTTCATCGGTTTGCTCGTGAGCCAGCTCGTCCAGCCGAGGTAGGTTCCGTAGGCGGCGCCGAGGCGGATCTCGGGGATCTCGCCGGCGGTGATCAGCAGCCGGAAGGTGAAGCCGAGCTCCTCTCGCGCATAGAAGCGGACCAGGGCGACGAGAGGTGAGAAGGCCCGACCGTTCGGCAGGAAGGCCAGAAACTGCGCCAGCGTCAGCGGTCCGAGACGAACTTCAAAACTCGCGGCCTGATCCCAGACACGCCCGCCGAGGACCGCGCTCTCGCCCAGCACGTTGTTTCGTCCGCGAAGCGCGCCCAAGCGCGTTACATCGTCGTCCTCGATGCGGTCCCAGCGTCCTTGAAACGGCGCGACCGAGGCGGTCGTGTCGAAGCAGTCCTCGATCATCCGCGTCAGGCCCACCGTCGGACGCACGGTCTCGGTGAGCAGCCCGGTGTAGGCGAGGAGAGTGCGGTCGCGCACGCCCATGCGCGCGGCGAGATGAGGCGTGCCCAACCCAAGCAGCGCGTGCAGCACGGTGGCGATGCGGCCCTGATCCGGCGCCTTGCGATCGAGCGCGGGACGGAACTTCTTGCGGGCGCGGTACAGCAGCGAGATCAGGCGGTGGTTGAAGAGGTCGAGAAAATCGCGGAGCGCGGTGTCCTTGCGGAAGCTCCGCTCCATGATCAGCTCGACCACGCCGGGAGGCAGAGGACCCATCGTGCCGGCGAGCCCGAGCACGTTGACGCGCATCTGCGCGGGCTCACCGTCCGCGGGTGGAAGCACGGCCTCCACGTCACCGGGGGGAAAGTCGAGTCGGACCTCGGAACTGAAGCGCACCACTTCCCGCCGCGGGTCGATCCCCTCGGCGGGCGAGTTGCGGTCGGGGAACAACTCCTCCAGCAGCCGCACGGCCTGCAGGAACGAGAAGCGGTGCCCCTCTTCCCAAAGCCCTTCGGCTACAGAACGGCTTTCCCGCCAGCCATAGGTGGCCATCGATGCGGTTCCCCTTCGCGCGCGACGCGCAGCATCACGAGCTGCGTAAATGAATTCGTGGATGAGTAGAGACCGAAGAAGCGGCTGAGCACAGAAGCCAGCAGGAACGCGCTGCTCCCGGTGTACTGCGAGTCGTCAAACGTGAGCGTGACCTCGGTGCCGCGAGCGAAACCCTTCCAGTCCGAGTTGGCCACGCGGCGCATCACGCGGCGTTGCGACATCGCCTGGATGGCCCGGATCTGCTGCCATTGCGCGGGCGCGTCGGAGAAGAGATACAGCCCGAGGATCTCGTGCAGCGCGCGCAGGCTCTCCCGTTCCTCCGTCAGAGACAGGTGGTTGAGCGAGAGATGCGATACGAGCCGCCAAAGGGCCTGACCGCCGAGCGGTGGATCGAGAGGTCGCGACGGCTTTCTCAGGCAGACGATCCGGGCCGCCGGAATGGCCTCGTCCGTCTGCAGAAGCGCGTCGGCCGGCACCTGCGACGCCAGCGCGCGGTTCGTACACAGCGTGTGCGCGAAGATGAATTCGTCCGGCGGTTGCACCGGCTTGAAATCGAGATCGCGAAACGACAGCAGGAGGTCCGTGCCGGAGAAGTCTTCGCGCAGCGCCTGCACGCGGCGCGAGTGCCAGAAGGCCTTCTGCTTCCGCACGTCCATGCCGTGCGTGTAGGAGTAGAACGGCGCGTACTCGCGCGAGCGCTGCAGCTCGTCCGAGGAGCCGGAGATCGAGACGATGGAGTGGATCTCGGTCGTGCGCTCCTTGCGCATGTCCCCCACCAAGCGGTACTCGATCTGGCGCTGGTCGATGCGCACCGGCTCGGAGGTCTTGCGAAAGAGATTGGCAATCGGAGTACAGCCCAGCGAAAACACCTCAGGCGTGATGAGGAGCTTTCGCCGGGACGCACGGTCGAGGAGGAAGAGCAGGTCGATCGTCCCACCCGCGGAGCGGCCTGCAAGACCCGAGACATCGACGAAATGGAACTTCTCCGGAAAGGCGAAGTACTCCTGCAGCAGACGATAGGCGGGATGCGATTGACGCGGGTAGGGGATCAGCTCTTCGTCTTCGTCGAAACCCGCCGGCGTGATGGACCCAGGCGGGAGATAGCGCGGACTCTTGGCACCCTCGGGGAGAACGGCCACGCGCAAGGTGTCGCGCAGCAGGAGCTCGTACACGCGGCTGACCAGCTCCGGGTCGCCCTTCAGATAGAAGCGCAGCCGGTCCACGCCGAGGACTTCGAAGGGATCGGCCTTCGACTCGAGGCGGATGCGCAGCACGGCGGCCACGTCGCCGCCCGCGAAGTCGTAGCGCTCGGGGCTCTCGACCATCTCCGCCTCGGAGACGACGATCGGCCAGAGCGTGACCGGATAGCACGTGCGCATGCGGCACACTGCGCCCTGCTCGGCCACCGCGAAGAGCGGCGTGTGCCGGGGAATCTCGAAACCGGTGGTGAGCTTGCCGCGGTCGGGATCGAAATCGAAGCGGGCCACGGACATCGACGGAACGGGGCGGAGGTAGTGGGGATAGAGAACGTCCAGGAGCTCCGAGGCGATCTCCGGGAAATCGCTGTCGAGATCGGCCTGGATGCGCGCGGTGAGGAACGCGAACGACTCGATGAGCCGCTCCACGTGCGGGTCGGGGCACTCGCCGGACTGCAACTCCAGGCGGGCGGCGACCTTCGGATGACGATGGGCGAATTGCTGACCGAGCTCGCGGAGGTAAGACAGCTCCTCCAGGTAATGGCGAAGGAAGTCTTCACCGGGCGCCCGCATTCACCTCGACCTTTCCTTCCTTCAGCTCCAGCGAGGTCTCGAACGAGACGGGCTCGGGCAAGTGGTCGGTGAGCATGCGTGCTTCGATGATGCCGCGCAACGAGAGGTCGTCGCCCGGCACTTGTTCGAGCTCCACGCGGACGTCGATGAGACGCGGCTCGAAGACCGCGATCGTGCTGGCCAATACCTGCGCCAGACGCTGGCGATCGTCGAAGCTGCGCGCGGAGAACGTCGAGAAATCGGGAAGTCCGTAGTCGATGACGGTGCGCTCGGAAGTGGGGAGGCGATGCGCGGGAAAGGGGCAGCGCGTGTTCAGCAACTGCTCCAATTCCCGGCGCACCGACTCCCGCAATCCTCGACGGTCGAGCGTGCGCATGGGGCGCAACTCGTGACGCAGACGGGGATCTCGGTCGACCAGCCGGTCGAAGAGCGGCATCCGGACCTCGATCTTCTGCGTGGCCATGGTTCCCTACTCGACGACGCGCGTCTCGAGGTTGTGCTTGGCCGGTTTGTTCGAATCCGCCGTCCCATCGGCGTGCTTCTGATCCTTGTACGTGTACTGCACGATTCCGTAGTCGAGGGACACGTTTTCGACCGGCACGTCGCCGGGTCCGCCCGAGACGCTGTAGTTCGCGATCACCACGTGCTCCATGACCACCTTGAGGTACTCGACCGGCTTGTTGTCGGCGGCACCATCCGCGCGATAGCACGTCAGCGTGGCCTTGCCGAACTGCTTTCCGGACCAACAGTTCTTGAGGAGTTGATCGGTCGCGGTGTCGAGGTATTTGGTGAACGAGAAGTTCTGGTGCGTGGCCTGTTCGACCGTGCCCGAGCCCGCGGAGCTGCGGCTCGGACTGGTCGGCTGCACGAAGCCGTGGCTCCAGGACAGCACTTCGATCTCACCGATGTGCTCGGCCGCGGTGGAAGACGCGGTGACACCCGGCTCCTCGAACTTGAGGTACATGTTGATTGCCATGGTTCATCTCCTCCTTCGTGACGCCGTCACGCCGCGGCCGGCGGCGGCAGCTCGGCGACGAGACGAATCGACGCCGTGAGCTCCTCGAGCTGGAAGTGCGGACGCAGGAACGCCACGGCGCGGTACGCGCCCGGCTTGCCGGGAACGTCGAACACGTCCACGCGTGCTTCGCGAAGCGGATACTGAGCCTTCAGCTCCTGACCGGCATCGTCCGTGCCCAGGACATACATGCCCATCCAGCGGTTGAAGTACTGCGACAGCGTTTCCTTGGTCTGGAAGCTGCCGATCTTGTCGCGGCAGATGACCTTCAGATAGTGAGCGAAGCGCGACGCGGCCAGGACGTACGGCAGACGGGCGGAGATCCGCGCGTTCGCGTTCGCGGCGTCCGTGTCGTACTGCTTGGCCTTCTGCGTGGTCTGGCCTCCGAAGAAGGCCGCGTAGTCGGTGCCCTTGCAGTGGCACAGCGCGACGAAGCCGAGGGAGTCGAGCTCCTTCTCGCGGCGATCGGTGATGGCGATCTCGGTCGGACACTTCAGCGCAATGTCGCCCTCGTCGGTCTTGAAGGTGTGCGTCGGCAGACCGCTGACCACGCCGCCGCCTTCCACGCCGCGGATCGCGGCGCACCAGCCGTAAAGCGCGAACGCGTTGGTGATGCGCTGGCCCATGGCCCACGCGGCGTTGCCCCACAGGTACTTGTTGTGATTGCGTCCGTCGGTGTCCTCGACGAAGTTGAACTCTTCGGTGGGAACCGTGTTCGGCCCGTACGGCAGGCGGAGCAGGATGTGCGGCAGCACCAGCGTCACGTAGCGCGAGTCCTCGCTCTGCTGGAACGAGCGCCACTTGATCAGCTCCGTCGACTCCATGATCTTGGCCAGGTCGCGCGGATTGGCCAGCTCGGTGAAGCTGTCCATGTCGAACAGGCGCGGTGACGCGGCCGAGATGAACGGCGCATGCGCGGCGGCGGCGACACCGGACAGCTTCTCCAGCATGGCCATGTCCTGGGGATGGCGGCCAAACTCGTAGTCACCGATGACCAGGCTGAAGGGATTGCCGCCGAAGGTGCCGTACTCTTCTTCGTAGAGCTTCTTGAAGAGCTGGCTCTGGTCGAACTCGATGGCCTGATCGAGATCCTTGAGGACCTCCTGCTTGGACGCGCACAGCAGACGCAGCTTGAGACGCGTGCTGGTCTCCGTGTTCATCACGAGGTAGTGCAGGCCGCGCCACGAAGCCTCCAGCTTCTGATACTCGGGGTGGTGCAGGATCTCGTTGAGCTGATTGCTGAGCAACTCGTCGATGCGCGCGATCTGGGCCTGAATCATCGCCATCGTGTCGCGGCTGATGGTCATGCCCTCGTCGAGGATCTGGTGGACGAACTCTCCGACCAGGTCCTTCGCGCGGGGCTTCTGCATGTCGTCTCGGGCCAGCTTCCCCTTGGAGATGATCTGGTCGAGCAGCGAGCCTTCGCCTTCTGCGGCTGCAGCGGTCGCGGCTTCGGGTGCGGTGCTTTCGTCAGCCATTGGGCGTCTCTCCTTCCACTGCGGCCTTGATCTTCTGCTGGCTCTCCGTGTTCGCGGCGATGTCCTGCAGAAGAACGTCGAGATCGTCGTTGCCGTCGAGCTTGGCCAGGAGGTCGTTCAGGCGCTGGCGCGCCTCGAACAGCTTGCGCAACGTCTCCACCTGCTGCACCACGGCTTCGGGACGAAGGTCGTCGATCTTGCGGAACTTCAGCTCGACGTTCATCTTGCTGTCCGGCTCGTCCTTGAGCCGATTGTCGACGGCGAACGCCAGTCGCGGGGTGATCGAGGCCATGACGTCGTTGAAGTTGTCACGGTCGATCTCCACGAACTTGCGTGCCTTGATCGGGACCATCGGCGTTTCCTGCTTGCCGGCCAGGTCCGAGAGGATACCGACCACGAGGGGCAGCTCCTTCTTCTCGATGGCTCCGCCGGTCTCCACGTCGTAGGAGATCTGCACGCGCGGCGGGCGGATGCGGGTCAGCTTCTTCTGTGTGCTTTCAGTCACTGATTGCTCCTTTCTGATCTTGATGCGTTTGAGTGTTGGCGTCTTCCGAGCGAACTTGGTTTATGGGGCACCCCCTCACGTTGTCGGTTGGATCTCAGCCCGGACGTTTCATTCCGAGCAACGCGTAAATCGTGTTGATGTCGGTATTTTTCTGGAGCAGTTCTTCGAGCAGCTCGGCCAGACTCATGTTTCCCCACGCGATGGCCCGGCGGACCAGATAGGGCACCGGGCTGTGCGGTTCGGTGCGCATCAGGAACTCGGCTGCATCGGCCATCGCGCGATAAGCCTCGGCGCGGTTGGCGATGCTTCCCGGTGCGGCGCGCGGAGGCGGCGTGGCTGTCAGTGCTTCCTCGGTTTCCGTCATCGGCTCATCCGTCATGGGAGGCGGAGGCGCCGCGGGCGCGGCCAGCTCCCCTTTCTCGACGCGCTCGCGCACGACGCGCGCGACCATCGCCTGGATCGATTCGATCAGTTCACGCAGCGGGGCCAGACTCGGTGCCTGCGTCTCGCCGCTCTTCTCGACGATCACCGCGTCGAGACCGGTCACCGCCGCGTGGGCCGACGCCAGGTCCTCGGCCAGAGCCAAGTACCAACTACCTGCCGTCAGCGACATCGCCACGAGAAACTTCGCCTGCGTCACCGCTCCCCGCTGCTCGGCCTTCGCGGCGGCCGGAGCGTCTTTGACCGCGATTTTCGCGAGACGCAAACCCTCTTCCCAATGCCGCCAGCCGTAGATGGCCGGCTCCTCGGAGCTCGCCTGCGTCAGAGGAATCGACTGTAGCGGCAGGTCGAGGCGTGTCAGCCAGGCGATCGGTGCCAGACGCGAGTCCGGGCTGTCCGGATCGAGCGCGGGGTAGAGGTCCGGCCAATACTCGCGGCATAGCTCCGCGATCAGATTCAGTCCCGCTGCAAAGCCGCTGAATCCATGCAGTCGCACCCATGCTTCGCTAAGCCACGCCGCGATCTGCAGGTCCTTGGTGCGCGTGGTCAGGGTGTCGACGCAGGCGCGCTCCACCGCGTGCCAGTCCGCGCGCTTCAACTCGCGCTGCCACACTCCCTGCGGCAACGACGGATCGTCTTCCTGACGAGACTTCTGGATCTCGTCGTAGACCGGGTCAAAGCGCAGCCACTCGCCCGTGGGACGCTCCGCGCTGATGGGCGCGAGCAGTGCCGCTGGGTCGAGATTGCCGCGCCCGAACGGGATCACCTGCGCCGTCATGGGCGAACCTCCGAGGTGGCATAGGCGGCGCCGCCGATCCGGGGCGCGGTGGAGGGAAAGCGGGGAATGGACACAGGCTGCGCGCTCTTCGGATCGAGCACCGAGAGACGCAGGAAGACCCGCGCATCCGTGGGAGGCGGAGCTTGCGCTCCCTGCTCCGGCACGAGGATCTGGGTCGGTACGTGCAGCGAAAGTGTGAACGGTTCGACGTCGACGAAGGACGGCAGATCGTCGGCCTGCACGCGGTTCTGTTTGAGCGCAGTCAGGAGCGCCCAGGCGTTGCGATACTCGAACGTGACGGTCCGATCGCGCACGGTCATGTTCGGCGCGTCGGAGCTCGAAACGGGAACGCGCGGGGACTCGCTCGCCCAGCGCAGCGTCAACCGCACCGGCTCACCGTAGGTCCAACGCACCTTGCGCGCCTTCGTCTCGCGGTTCGTGACCACGTCGCGGCCGATCTCGAGCGTCCAGCCGATGATGTGGTCCCCGAACACCTCGCGCTCGCGCAGCACGCGGAACATCGGCTCGATGTCCATGGCCGGCCCCGCTTCCGGCTTCTCGAGGTACGTCGCGAAGAAGCCGCGCACGGCCGCGAGGTCCTCGACGAATCCGCGAGCCCGCACGAACGACGGATCGACGGTGGCATCCATGGGGATGCTGCGCAGCATGGCTTGAGACGCGTCGAAGAGCCGGAAGAAGCCGCGGAGATCGTCGGGATCCGCTTCGAGCTCGCCGCTGCGAGGAATCGCGTCCGTGAATGGATAGCGTCCGGCCAGGCGCTGGTTGAAGTACTGCTCGAGCTCGCGGTAGCGCGTGGCCACCCGCTCGATCGCCACGTTCGTGCAGCGCGTGCCGAGCTGCGAGGCCAGCTCCTGCATGCGCACCGCGAAGATGCCTGGTCCGGGTTGGAAACCCGAGGGGAGGCGCGCGCTCGAACAGTTGGCGAGGTCGACCTTCGCCATCGGACCGGTCACGTAGTCTTCGATCAGGGCCACCGCATTGCCGGGCTTCTTGGAGTCGTAGTCGCGGAGGTCGTCGAGGATGCTCTGCCAGCGTCGTGTGGCCGGTGTGGCGCGCGAGTCCTCGTGAGCGAGGAAAGCCAGCAACGGATGGGCATACGTCCGGGCCAGGTAGGCGACGCGCTCGCGCGTCGTATTGAGGTACATCACGACCTCGGCGGGCTCGCTCGCGCCCCAGGCCGCGGGCGTGGGGGGCCCTTCGCCCAACCACCAGTCGAAACTCCCCTGACGCGGACGGTAGGGCTGTTCGGCCGCGAGGACTTCGTCCACTTCCGAGAGGATGCGCCGCGCCTCAGCGCTCATGGCCAGCGTGACGTCGCGCTTGTCGTCGACCAGATTCAGCCGCGTCAAACCATCGAGCGCGCTCTCGATCGACTTGGACGTGGCCACGAACGTGCTCACGTCCGTGCGGATGGCTTCCTCGCGCGCGTCGAGCGTCGCGGGAGGCATGACGTTCTCGAAGTGCTGCGCCTGCGCCAGCAGATCCATCATCTGCGCGCGGGCCCGATCGCGCGCGACCTGATCGACGCTGATGCGGAGATCGGCAGGGATGAGCGGGAACGTCTTCTCGCGGAAGCGGTCGTAGGCTTGCACGACATCGCCGGCCTGCGTGAGGGCGGGAGGCGACCAGACCAGCCGTGTGCTCGGCGGCAACCGCACCTGCACGTGGCGTTGGGCGGAAGGAGTGGTCACGAATTTCTGCCCGAGGAAGGTCTCCAGCGCGGACTTGAGGAGCAGCGTGTCCGAGGAGAGCTGCATCATCGGGCGGCCCTGATGCACGGCCAGGATCGGACCGGTGAGCGGCGAGGTCGTCGCGGCGAGGCGGCGCTGATACTCGCGCCACGCGGCCGAGGCATCATTGCGCAGGGCCACGGCCGCGGTGCGGCCGAAGAACTCCGAGCCTTCCATCTCCATGAGCACGCGGTCGAACTCACGGCCCATGCTGAACGTTGAACGGAAGGCCCACTCCATCTGCGGGCTCGTGGCAGCGGCTTCGATCTGCTGCATGCGGCGCACGAGATCCGTGAAGCGCTCCGTCTCGCCTGGTGCGGGCCACTGCG
>Ga0307505_10000179_pt1 | contig 78726 bp, 64 predicted proteins | sample 23_S_MG_FD_202183 | JGI IMG/M metagenome (GOLD analysis project Ga0307505, IMG submission 202183) | Soil microbial communities from Populus trichocarpa stands in riparian zone in the Pacific Northwest, United States - 23_S | ecosystem: Environmental > Terrestrial > Soil > Riparian zone > Trees... | reverse complement strand
TACCGTGATGGGCGCCAGCCATGTGGTCTTGAAGCCCGGTGCCTGGTCTTCGCAGCGCCACTGGCACGCCGGGGTCGACGAACTGCTGGTGATGCTGTCCGGCGAGGCAGTGCTGGTCGAGGATGACGGCGAAACCGTGCTGCGCGCCGGGGATGTGGCCGCCTGGCCGAGGGGAGCGGAGAACGGTCACTGCCTGCAGAATCGCGGCGACGCCGATTGCAGCTTCGTGGCGATCAGCGCGGGCGATGCCGCCAACGACGCCGGCGACTATCCCGACATCGACATGCGGTTCGGGCCGGGCGGCTTCACTCGCAAGGACGGCACGCCTTACTGACCGGCGGTCAGGCCACCTCGAACTGCTCGATCACCCACTGCTCGTCTTCGGCGCCCTTGATCCATTCCTGCAGCCAGTCGTGCTCCCAGATCGCTTGCATGTAGGTCTGGGCGAAGCCGGGTACGCCGATGCCGTAAGTGACGAAGCGGGTCACCACGGGCGCATAGAACACGTCGGCCGCGCAGAAGCTGCCGAACAGGAACGGGCCCCCTTTGCCGAACCGCGCCCGCGCCTCGGCCCACAGCCCGAGAATGCGGACGATGTCGGCGCGCACCTCGTCGGTCAGCTCGAGGCCTTCAATGCGCTTCCTGATGTTCATCGGGCAGAGGCGCCGCAGCGCCAGATACGAGCTGTGCATTTCGGCGACCATCGCCCGGGCCATGCCGCGCGCCGCGTCGTCCTTGGGCCAGAACCGGTCGCGCCCGACCTTGTCGGCGAGGTATTCGAGGATCGCCAGCGAATCCCACACCACCACTTCGCCGTCCCACAGCACCGGGACCTTGCCGGCCGAGGGCTGGAACTGGCCTTCATGACGCGCCGCCTGCCAGTCGTCGCCGTCGATGTGCACGGTCAGCGCCTCGAACGAGAGGCCCGATTGCTTGGCGGCGAGCCAGCCGCGCAACGACCAGCTCGAATAATTCCTGTTACCGATGATCAGCTTCACGCGGTCACCCCGTCTGCCCGTGCGGAGCCCCTAGGCGTTCAGCAACGGCGTGTCGAGCGTGAACGAAAGCGGTTCCCGCAAAGTTGCAAGAAATGCAAGTTAACAAGAGTCATACACATGGACTTAGTGCAAATTGAGGTAATACAACAATTTGAAAGCTCCGCCCAGTGCGGGACAGGTCTCAGCGCCACAGGAAAAGAATTGGGCTCGGTAGTTGGGAACGATGCAACGCACCAAATGCTTGTGCAATGCAGTTAATACGTTAAACTACTGATGGCCGCACCCCCCGCGGCCCTACTTCGGAGCCGGCGGTGCAGGTAAGGGCGGTCACGTTCTCGTCGTACTTCAGCATTGCAAAGCAGGTCGGTATCGATGGTCCGCGGCTACTGACGGAGGCCGGCATCGCAATGTCGGATCTTGAGGACAGCGAAGCCAGGCTGCCGGCCAATGCCGCCGTCCGATTGCTGCAAAGATCGGCCGAACTATCCGCGTGCGACAGCTTCGGCCTGCGGATGGCGCAGGCCCGCTCGTTCGCCAGCCTCGGCCCGGTCAGCCTGTTGCTCGAGCATCTCGCCACCGTCGGCGATGTCGTCGAGGCAATGATCTTCTTTCGGCGAATGCTGGCCGATATCGTGCTCGTCGCGCTCGAAAAGGCCGACGACGTGGCCATGATCACTTTCGACCTGGTCCCTCCCTACGGTTCGCCCCAGGCCACCGATCTGACCGTCGGCCTGGGCTTCATGACGCTTGCCGGCGCATCGGGGGGCCGCTGGAGCTCCGAATCGGTGCATTTCACCCACAGTCGCCCCTCCGACACCGCGCCCTTCGAAGCGTTCTTTGCCGCGCCAGTGCAATTCAACAGCAGCTTCAACGGCTTCACCTGCCAGACGAGCTCGCTCGACACCGCCCTTCCGCTCGCCAACGACCTGATGGCGCAGAACGCTGCGCGCCTGCTGGGCAGTCAGCCGATGCAGGAAGAGCGCACGCTCGCGGACGAGGTGACACAGGCCATCGCGCAGCTGCTGCCCAAGGGACGAGCGACACTGGAGTGCGTCACCGCCAACCTCGGCCTCAACTCGCGAACGCTCCAGCGCGGCCTCAAGGCCGAGGATCAGGCGTTCGGCCGATTGCTCAACGACGCCAGGCGCGACCTGGCCCGGCAGCACCTCGCCGGCTCGCGCATGCCGATCACCGAAATCGCCGAACTGCTCGGATACTCGACGCCTGCCTCATTCGCCCGGTGGTTTCACGCCGAATTCGACGTCACGCCACGCGAGTGGCGTTCCGCGCAGTGGCAGATATCGAACTCGCCCCCGCCGATATGGAAGATCTGACCACCTGGCGGAGCCTCAACCGCCGAGGCGGTCCAGCGGCCTCATCCCATCGCGTCCGCCAGCACCGCCGCCCGCAGTTCGGGAATGCCCATCCCCTTCTCGGCGCTGGTGACGCTGACCACCGGATATGCCGCGACATGCTTCCTCGCCTGCGCCTCGACTTTGGCCAGCGTCGCCGCCAACTCGCTGGCCTTGATCTTGTCGGCCTTGGTCAGGACCAGGCGATAGCCGACCGCAGCCTCGTCGAGCATGGCCAGCATCTCTTCGTCGGGCGGCTTGATGCCGTGGCGGGCATCGATCAGCACCAGCGTGCGCTTGAGCCCTTGGCGCCCACGCAGGAAATCGCGCACCAGCCGGCGCCAGCGCTCGACCACCTTGACCGGTGCCTTGGCGAAGCCGTAGCCGGGCATGTCGACCAGCCGGAAGCGCGTCGGCTCACCGACCTCGAAGAAGTTCAGCTCCTGCGTCCGCCCCGGCGTCACCGAGGTCCGCGCGATCGACTTGCGCCCGGTGACCGCGTTGATCAGCGAGCTTTTGCCGACATTCGAGCGGCCGGCGAAGGCCACCTCCGGAAAATCGCCCGGTGGCAGGAAATCGAGCGAAGGCGCCGAGAGCAGGAACTCGACCCGCCCGGAGAACAGCCGGCAGGCTTCCTCGACCAGCGCTTCCGCGTCGCTCACCCCTTGTCCCGCTCCGCCGCGCGCGCCTTGTCGGCGGAGTCCTTCTCGGCCGCCGCCTTCAATTGCGGGTGCTTCGAATAGAGGTACTTCTGCTGCCCGAGCGTCAGCACGTTCGAGGTGATCCAGTACAGCAGCAGCCCCGCTGCAAACGGCGCCATCACGAACATCAGCAGCCACGGCATGATCATGAACACCTGCTGCTGGATCGGGTCCATGACCGCCGGGTTCAACTTGAACTGCAGCCACATGGTGACGCCCAGCAGCACCGCCAGCACGCCGATGGCGAGGAAGCTGGGCGGGGTGAAGTCGAGCAGCCCGAACAGGTTGAGGATCGTCGCCGGGTCTTGCGCGGACAAGTCCTTGATCCACAGCGCGAACGGCTTGTGGCGCATCTCGATGGCGATCAGCAGCACCTTGTACAGCGCGAAGAAGATCGGGATCTGCAGGAAGATCGGCAGGCACCCGGCGAGCGGGTTGACCTTCTCGTCCTTATACAGCTTGGCCATTTCCTGCTGCAGGCGCGGCTTGTCGTCCTTGTAGCGATCCTGCAGCGCCTTCATCTTCGGCTGCACCGCCCGCATCTGCGCCATGGAGGCGAACTGGCGCTGCGCGATGGGGAACATCAGCGCCCGCACCACCACCGTCAGCAGCATGATGGCAACGCCGAAATTGCCGGTCAGGGCGTAGAGTTCGCGCAGCAGCCAGAAGATCGGATACATGATCCAGCGGAACCAGCCCCAGTCGATGGCGAGGCCAAAGTTGGTGACCCCACCATCCTCGTAGTGGTCGAGCACGGTGCTTTCCTTGGCCCCCGCGAACAGCCGCGTGGTGCGGGTGACCTGGCGGCCGGCGGCAATCGTCACCGGCTCATAGAGCAGTGAGGACCGGTAGGCCGCGTTGCCGAGCGAGCGGAAGTCGCCTTCGGCGCGCGCGCCGTCCTCGGGGATCAGCGCGGACAGCCAGTATATATCGGTGAAGCCGACCCACCCGGCGGCGCCTTCGGGAGCGACCGAACCGGCCTCGTCGACATCGTCATAGTCCCACTCGAAATTTACCTCGCCGCCGAACAGCCCGATCGGACCCGATTGGACGCTGTAAGTGTCGGGGTCGGCCGATCGGCTGGTGCGGTTGATGAAGGCATAGGGCCTGACCGCGATCGAGCCTTCCGCGGTGTTGGCAGCGGTTTGCTCGACCGTCAGCATGTAGAACTGGTCGATGGTGAAGCGCTGGGTGAAGGTCTGGCCCTCGCCGTTATCCCAGGCCAGCGTGACCGGCCGGTTGGGCGCGAGCGGGCCACCTGTTGCCTGCCACACGGTGCGCGCGTCGGGGAGTCGTATGCCTTCGCCGACCCAGCCGAACTGCGCGAATCGCTGCGCCGGGGTGCCGGCGGGCGAGAACAGCCGTACCGGGCCACTGTTGCGCTCGACCGTCTGGCGGTGAGTCTTGAGCACCAGATCGTCGATTCGGGCGCCGACCGGGTTGATCGAGCCGGCCACTTCGGGCGCGTCGATGCGGATGCGGTCGCGGTTCGCCAGCGCGGTCGCAAGGTCGCGCACCTCTTCGGCCACCTCGTCGGGATCGGTCAGCCCGCCCTCGCGGGTGTGCCGCTCCGCGGCGGCCTGCGCCGGCGCGTCGCCCGGCGCGGTGACGCTCTCGCTCGGCGCGAGGTCGGGATAGAGCCGGCTCATCACCAGATCGAAGCCGAGCAACAGCGCCAGGCACAGCACCACGGCCACGATGAGATTGCGCTGGTTGTCCAAGTTACGATCCTATGTGGAATTGCCGCTCGTTCGGTTCAAGTCGTGCTCTCAGGGCACCGGGTCGAAGCCATGTCCCCCCCACGGGTGGCAGCGCATTAGCCGCCTCAGCGCCATCCATCCACCCTTGATCGCGCCGTGCTTTTCGAGCGCCTCAATGGCGTATTCGCTGCAGCTCGGCTGGTAACGGCAGGTCGGCGGCAAGACGCGCGAAGGGCCGAGCTGCCAGCCGCGCGCGAGGAGGATCAGCGCGCGCTTCACCGCTTGCGTGGGCGAGGGCCGGAACGGGCCGGGTCGCCCTTGCCCGCAGCGGCGCGGGCGAGCGCGGCGGCGAGCTCCTCGCGCAAGGTCGCGAACTCGCGCTCGATCCCGCCCGCGCGGCCGATCAGCACATGGTCGTGATCGGCCAGCCCCGCATCCGCAAGCGCGGCGCGCAGCAACTCGCGAAACCGCCGCTTCATCCGGTTGCGGGCGACCGCGTTGCCGATCTTCTTGGTGACCGTGACGCCATACCGCTTGCCCAGCCCGCCATTGGGGTTGGCCAGCAACACAAACCCCGGCCGCGCCACGCGCAACCCCCGGTTGGCGGCAAGGAAATCGGCGCGTTTACGTATGACGCTCAGGTCAGGCATCGGAGCCGGGTTCTAAGCGATGGAACGGGCTGCGACTAGCAGCCCGCAAGGCCGAACGGCCGCCCGCAGCGCTTGCGCGAGGAAATCGCACGCGCGGAGCGCGCGCGGAAACAAATCACGCGCAGAGCGTCTTGCGGCCACGACGGCGGCGCGCGCGCAGCACCTTGCGACCGCCGGGAGTCGCCTTGCGGGCGAAGAAACCGTGGCGGCGAGCCCGAACGAGGTTGCTCGGCTGGAAAGTGCGCTTCATGTCAACGTCCTGGGATTGAAAAGGGCCGCAGCAGCGGCCTCGGTCAGGGCGCGCGGTTAGTAGAGCAAGTCGCCCAAGTCAAGGTAGGCGAGCTGCGGTCCGGGGCGCGGTTCGGCCTGGGGTTCGGCAGGGAGTTCGGGCGGGAGCTCGGCCGGCGGCGCAACCTGTGCCCCGCCGACCCAGCGGCGCATTTCCGGCCCATCGAGCCAGCGCGCTTCCTCGAACGGCACCGAGTTGGTCATCGCGTAGAACGCCAGGGCGTCCTGCGCGCTCATGCCCATTTCGCCGTAATAGCTGAGGTACCGGCGATTTTCGGCCGAATCGATGGCATAGTCGCTCGCCTGGTAACCGGCTTCGTCGAGCCAGGCGTGGACCGCGAACTGGGCCCCGTCCTCGATCTTGAGCGTCGTGCCCGCCAGCACCAGCTCGACCGCGCCCGAGCGCACCGAGCCGTCCTCGGGCACCCAGGCGGCGAGTCCCGCGGCGCGGATCATCCGCCCGAGCGCCAGGTTGGCGAGGTCGTCGTAAGTGCCCGGGCATTCGATGAAGGCGAGCGTGGCCAGGCCCGGATGGTCGCGCAGCATGTCAGCGAACGCCGCCAGCGAGCTCTCGTCGGTCGCCCCGACCAGCGCCACGGTCTGCGCGTCGAGCACCCGGAACGGCCCGTAGGCGGATGGCGGCTCGCTCTTGGCGGGCGCGAGCGGCGAAGAAACGAAGCGGGTCGCGCCGCTCTCGCTCAACTGGTGGGCCACAATCGCCGTGCCGGTCTCCGCGGCGGCGGGCAGGGCGGGCAGCAGGGCCAGGCAAATGGAAGCGATGAGAGCGCGCATCGCCGGACCGTGTGGCCCGGCGCCCTGCACCGAAGTGAAGGAGAGCAGTTACCGGCCGATTCAGCATGATCGCGGGAGGATAACTTATGTGGGTGTGTCTTGGCTCGACTCACCCAAGCCCGCCGGTATCGCCGACCGTGAGGGGGCTTACGTGGTCGCACTGGTATCGACGGTCGCCTATCTCGGGCTGGAAGCGCGCCCGATCGAGGTGCAGTGCCAGATCGCCGCCGGCGTGCCGCGCTTCATGATCGTCGGCTTGCCCGACAAGGCGGTCGGCGAAAGCCGCGAACGGGTCCAGGCCGCGCTTGCCGCGATGGGCCTTTCGCTGCCGCCCAAGCGGATCACCATCAACTTGTCGCCCGCCGACCTGCCCAAGGAAGGCAGCCATTACGACCTGCCGATCGCGCTGGCGCTGCTGGCGGCGATGGGCGTGACCGACGCCGAGCAGCTGACCGACTGGATCGCGGTGGGGGAACTGGCCCTCGATGGCCGGATCGCGGCTTCGCCCGGCGTGCTGCTGGCGGCGCTCCATGCCAGCGGCGAGGAGAAGGGCCTGATCTGCCCGGCCGGACAAGGCGCCGAGGCGCGCTGGGCGAGCGGCGTGCCGGTGATCGCCGCGCCGGGCCTGGTCAGCCTGCTCAATCATCTGAAGGGCGTGCAGACGCTCCCAGAGCCGCCGCCGGGCGAAGTCGAGGAACCCGGTCACGGGCCTGACCTGAAGCAGGTCAAGGGCCAGGAGACCGCCAAGCGCGCGCTCGAAATCGCCGCCGCCGGGGGCCACAACCTGCTGATGATCGGGCCGCCGGGCGCGGGCAAGTCGATGCTGGCGAGCTGCCTGCCGGGCATCCTGCCCGAGCTGTCGCCCGGCGAGGCGCTCGAGGTCTCGATGGTCGCCTCGGTCGCCGGCACGCTCGAAGGCGGGAGGATCAGCCGCACCCGCCCATTCCGCGCGCCGCACCACTCGGCCTCGATGGCGGCGCTGACCGGAGGGGGCCTGCGCGTGCGGCCGGGCGAAGTCAGCCTGGCGCACCTCGGCGTGCTGTTCCTCGACGAACTTCCCGAGTTCCAGCGTGCAGTGCTCGATTCGCTGCGCCAGCCGCTCGAGACCGGCAAGGTCGAGGTTGCCCGCGCCAACGCCCATGTGACTTTTCCCGCGCGCGTCCAGCTGGTCGCGGCGATGAACCCCTGCCGCTGTGGCCATCTCGGCGATCCCGCGCTGGCCTGTTCGAGGGCCCCGCGCTGCGCCGCCGACTATCAGGCCAAAGTCTCCGGCCCGATGCTCGACCGCATCGACATGCATATCGATGTCGACCCGGTCCAGGCCGCCGACCTCGCCCTGCCTCCGCCCGCCGAAGGCTCGGCGCAAGTCGCGGCGCGAGTGGCGGAAGCGCGCGCGCTCCAGACCACCCGCGGCGTACGCTCCAACGCCGAGCTCGACGGCGACGCGCTGGCAGCCCACGCCACTCCCGACGAGCCCGGCCGCAAGCTGCTGCTGCAGGCCGCCGAGGCGATGCGCCTGTCGGCGCGCGGCTACACCCGGATGCTGCGGGTGGCGCGGACGATCGCCGACCTGGCGGGTCTCGAACAGGTCGGCCGCATCCACGTCGCCGAAGCGCTCAGCTACCGCCGCATCGCACCGCGGGCCTAGAGCAGGCCGCTCGCGATCAGTTGGGCCTCAAGCGAAGCGGCGTCCGTAAACAGGTGCGCCTGCCAGCCGCGTGCCTGGGCGGCGGCGACGTTGGCGGGGCTGTCGTCGGTGAAGAACAGGGCCTCGGGCGGATGGCCGAAGCGGCGTTCGGCGATTTCGTAGAGGCGCGGGTCGGGCTTGGCGACGCGCTCCTCGCCCGAGACGACGACGTCGGCGAACAACTCGAAGATCGGCTGCACCGGGCGGAAGCCCGCCCAGAACTCGGCGCCGAAGTTGGTCAGCGCAAAAAGCGGCACGCCGCGCGCGGTGAGGCGGCGGACCAGTTCGTGCGTGCCGGGGATGGCGTGCGGCAGGGTCTCGTTGAAGCGCGCTCGGTAGGCTTCGATCAGTGGCGCGTAGTCGGGGAACTCGGCGATCCGCTCGGGGACCATTTCGGCCAACGGGCGGCCCGCATCGCTCTGGAAGTGCCACTGCTCGGTGACGACCTCGGCGAGGAACCAGTCGAGCTGCGCCGGGTCGGCGATCAGCTTTTCGAACAAGTAGCGCAGGTTCCAGTCAAACAGGACCCGGCCGATGTCGAAGACGACCGCCTGGGGCGCCATCGTCGCGGCAGTGCTGGTCAGCCCTGGCGCGCCTTGAAGCGGCGGTTGGTCTTGTTGATCACATAGACCCGGCCGCGGCGGCGGATCACGCGATTGTCGCGGTGGCGGCCCTTGAGCGACTTGAGGCTGTTGACGATCTTCATCGCGTCTTTCCAAAAAAGTGCGGCACCAGGAGCGCTCCCGGTGCCGGAATTCTTGGCCGCGCCCTATGCGTGAGGCGATGCCAAGTCAAGCTCCGCCGAGCGTACGCTCCCAGGCCAGCGCGTGGGCGACAATGGCGTCGAGATCGGCGTGTCGCGGGTGCCACGGCAGCATGGCCTTGAGCCGCGAGGGGTCGGAAATCAGCGCATCCGGATCGCCCGCGCGGCGTGGGGCCAGCACGCGCTCGATCCGCTGGTTGGTGACCCGGTCGACCGCGTCGAGCACTTCGAGCACCGAAAACCCGCGCCCGTAACCGCAGTTCATCGTCAGCGAGCGCCCGGGCTCGGCGATCAGGGCCTCGAGCGCCAGCACGTGCGCGGCGGCGAGATCGCTGACGTGGATGTAGTCGCGCACTCCGGTGCCGTCGGGCGTGGCGTAGTCGGTGCCGTAGACCGATACGCTCGCACGCTTGCCGAGTGCCGCCTCGACCGCGACCTTGATCAGGTGCGTCGCGCCCGCGGTCGATTGCCCGCTTCGGCCCGCGGGATCGGCGCCGGCGACGTTGAAATACCTAAGCGCGCAGTAGTTGAGCGGATGCGCGGCGGCGGTATCGGCGAGCATCCGCTCGGTCATCAGCTTGGACCAGCCGTAGGGGTTGATCGGGCGCTGCGGCGTGTCTTCGGTGACCGGCGAAGCTTCGGGGATGCCGTAGGTCGCGGCGGTGCTCGAGAAGATGAAATGCGGCACGCCCGCCGCCACCGCCGCCTCGATCAGCGCGCGGCTCTTCGCCGTGTTGTTGCGATAGTACTTGAGCGGATTCTCGACCGATTCCGGCACCACCACCGAGCCGGCGAAGTGCATCACCGCTTGCGTGCCCTGCTCGGCGAAAATTCGCGCCAGCAGCGCGCCGTCCTCGATGTCGCCCTGGTAGAATGGCACGCCCTCCGGCACGGCGAAACGGAAGCCGGTGGAGAGGTCGTCGATCACCGCGACCGGCCAGCCCGCATCCTGCAGAGCCAGCACGGCATGGCTGCCGATATAGCCGGCGCCGCCGGTAACGAGAACGGGGACGGTCATGGCGCGGGGCTAGGTCGGCTCGATGCCTAATGCAACTCTCGGCCTTTTCGGGCATTATGAGACCATGAACACCACCGCCCGCCTCTTCGCCCTGGCTTCGCTCGCGCTGCTCGCCGGCTGCGCCACGCCCGCCTATGTCTCGCCTGTCGAAGTGACGCGCTTTTCTGCGCCACAGCCTGCCGCCCTCACCCGCGGCGCCATCTCGGTGCGGCCGGCGCCGGGCCAGGCCCCCGATTCGTGGGATTACGCCGCCTACGCCGCCGCCGTGGCCGACGAGCTGCGGCAAGCCGGCTATTCGGTGACCGACAATGCCGCGCAGGTTGCCGAGATCCGCGTCCAGCGCCTGGTCGCGCAGGGTGGACGCGGCCGCTCGCCGGTCAGCGTCGGCATGGGCGGCTCGACCGGCAGCTACGGCTCGGGCGTCGGCGCGGGAGTCGGGATCAATCTCGGCAGCCTCGGCGGACGCCCGGCGGACCGGATCGACACCCAGCTGCAGGTGATGATCCGGCCGGGCGCCGGCGGCGACGCCTTGTGGGAAGGCCGCGCCCGCTTCACCGCCACCTCCAACAGCCAGTTCGCCGACCAGCGCGCCGCCGCCAGCAAGCTCGCCGATGCGCTGTTCAGCGGCTTCCCCGGCCGTTCGGGAGAGACTATCGAAGTTCGATGAGCGATATCGTCATCGACGCCGCGTTCGATAGCGGCAACATCGAAGTTCTCTCGGTATCCGGCGCCACTGCGCGGCTGCGCATTCCCAGGGACCACCAGTCCGACTTCTACCAGTGGTTCCACTTCCGCGTCGCCGGGGCGGCCGGGCGCGAGCTGGAGTTGAAGATCGGCGACCTCAACGGCTCGGCCTATCCCGATGGCTGGATCGATTACCGCGCCTGCGTGTCCGAAGATCGCGATTATTGGACCCGCGCCGCGACCGGCTTCGACAAGGACGAGGACGGCGGCACGCTGACGATCCGCCATACCCCAGCGAGCGATCTTGCCTGGTTCGCCTATTTCGCCCCCTATTCGCTCGAACGGCACCACGACCTCGTCGCCCAAGCCGCGGCGAGCGAAGGTGTCGCCTACCGCTGCCTCGGCCACAGCCTTGATGGCCGGCCGATCGACTGCCTCGAAATGGGCGATGGTGACATTACGGTCTGGCTCTACGCCCGCCAGCACCCGGGCGAATCGATGGCCGAATGGTGGATGGAAGGCGCGCTCGACGCATTGTGCGACCCGGCCGATCCGGTGGCGCGCGTGCTGCGGCAGAAATGCAAGCTGCACGTGGTGCCCAACTGCAATCCCGACGGTTCCTTCCGCGGGCACCTGCGCACCAATGCCGTCGGGATCAACCTCAACCGCGAGTGGGACAAGCCGAGCGCGGAGAAATCACCCGAGGTTCTCGCGGTCCGCAACGCGATGGACGCCACCGGCGTGCGCTTTGCGATGGACGTCCACGGCGACGAGGCGATCGCGGCCAATTTCCTCGCCGGGTTCGAGGGCATCCCGTCATGGAGCGAAGCGCTCGGGAAGGAATACCAGCGCTTCCGCGCGATCCTTGAGCGGCGCAGCCCCGATTTCCAGACCGCCAAAGGCTATGGGGTGGCCAAGCCCGGCAAGGCCAACCTGTCGATGAGCACCAACCAGCTCGCCGAGCGCTTCGGCGCCTGCGCGATGACGCTGGAGATGCCGTTCAAGGACAACGCCGACCTGCCCGACCCCGACCAGGGCTGGAGCCCCGAGCGCAGCAAGCTGCTCGCCCGGGACTGCCTGGCTAGCCTGGTGGAGTGGCTGGAAGGCTGAGCGCTACTTGCGCGTGCCCTTGACCGGGATCGCGCCGAAGTCCGAATTCGCCGTCGCGGTCAGCGCGTTGCCGTCGACCGAACCGGTGTAGTTCAGCACGATGGCCTGGCCCTGGAAGTCGATCGTGCGCTTGAACGAGAAGTTCGCGCCGTTGACGGTGACGTCGCTGATCGTGCTGGTCATCGCCGGCGCGGGCTGGCCGTCGGGGCCGGTCTGCGGTGCATCGACCATGGCGACGGTGTAGCCGCCGCCGCTCTGGGCGATGGTCACCTCTGCCTTGAAGGTGCCGAAGTCGGTCACCGATTCGGTGTCCCAGGTGCCGACGGCCGGAGAGCTCTGCGCCAGGGCCGGCGTGGCCGTCAGCGAGGCTGCCGCGAGCGTCGCGGCGAAAACGAACTTGCGAAACATCTTGTGATCCCTCCCGAGGAACGGCGGCCGCAACCCATCGGGCCGCTCCGGCCAAGGTTTACCTGCGGGTCGTTGCGGCGACAACGATTCAATTGTCGCGCCATTTGACTGACGGGCCAATCGGGTGTTTCGGCTTTCGCCACAAGGAGACCCCCCATGGCGCTGCGCCCCGACATCGATCCCGACGGCCTGCTCGAATATTCGGTCGTGTTCACCGACCGCTCGCTCAACCACATGAGCCTCGCCTTCCAGCAGGTCATGCGCGAGATCCACGCCACGCTGTGCGAGGCCTACGGCGCCCACCGCGCGGTGGTGGTTCCGGGCGGCGGGACTTATGCGATGGAATCGGTCGCCCGCCAGTTCGCCACCGGCAAGCAGGCGCTGGTCATCCGCAACGGCTTCTTCTCCTATCGCTGGAGCCAGATCTTCGAGGCCGGAGCGATTCCGGAAGACGAGATAGTGATGAAGGCCAGGAGGCAGGGCGATGATCCGCAGGATCCCTTCGCACCAGCGCCGATCGACGAGGTAGTGGCTGCGATCATCACCGAGTTGCCGGAGGTGGTGTTCGCCCCGCATGTCGAGACGGCCTCGGGCATAATCCTCCCAGACGACTACATTCGCGCCGTCGCAGAGGCCACGCATTGGGGAGGCGGGCTGTTCGTGCTCGATTGCATAGCCTCGGGCGCGGTGTGGGTCGACATGGCGGAGACCGGCGTCGACGTGCTCATTTCCGCGCCGCAGAAGGGCTGGTCGGCGCCACCCTCGGCCGGGCTGGTGATGATGAACGAGGCGGCGCTCGAACGCTGCAAGGCGGCGCAGACGACCAGCTTCGCGCTGGACCTGAACAAGTGGAACGCGATCATGGAGGCCTACCTCAATGGCGGCCACGCCTATCACGCGACCATGCCGACCGACGCGCTGCGCACCTTCCACCACGCCATGATGGAGACCAAGGAAATCGGCTTTGCCAAATTGAAGGAGGCGCAATGGGAGCAGGGCCGCGCAGTGCGGGCGATGCTCGGCCAGCGCGGGGTAAAGTCCGTGGCTGCCGATGGCTTCGCAGCGCCCGGCGTGGTGGTCAGCTACACCGACGATCCCGAAATCCAAAACGGCAAGAAGTTCGCCGCCCACGGCCTGCAGATTGCCGCCGGGGTGCCGCTGATGGTCGACGAAGGGCCCGACTACCGCAGTTTCCGCCTCGGCCTGTTCGGGCTCGACAAGCTCAAGGACGTGCCCGCCAGTCTCGACCGGCTAGCGGCGGCGTTCGACGCCGTGCTGCCGAGGTAGCGCCTACTCCGCCGCTTCCTGAAGCTCGTACGGATCGACCTCGCGCCAGTCGGTGTCGCGCGGATAGGCGTAACTGACCGCGCGGATGCCGGGGTAATCGACCTCGGGTCCGGCGAACGACAGCTCGCCGGTGTCGCGGTGGCGCTTGACCGCTTCGAGCAGCAGCTTGCGCGCGCGGTAGATCACGCGGTCGCAAGTGCCGAGATATTCCCGGCTGCGGTCCACTACGGGCCCCATCGATTCCTGCACCGCGAAATCCTCGTAGGCGTTGCCGCGCCCGGTGATGCCGGACCAGTGGCCGTCGGCCATGGCCTGGCGATCCTGGTGCCACAGGTCCTCCACCCCGCCCATGTCGGAATTGAAGTGGTCGGGATCGCCCGACCACATCCCGAACGCCCCGAACAGATCGGAGCGCAAGGGGCCGTCGGTGTCGTAGGCGATGTACCACTGCGCGGTGGTGACATCGTCGACCGGGATCGAACAGCACACGATCCTCGGGCCGCGCGGCGCCGAGGGGATGAACGAGAAGAATGGCAGCGCCACTTCGCGCACCCGGGCATAGAGGCGCGAGTCTCCTTCCTCGCGGATCGCCCCTTCGCGAAAGCCATAGGGACGCGCGTCGAACTCGAACACCGGCGCGCCGTCGTTGAGCATGAAGTCGCTCTCGTCCTTGAAGTAGTCGCGCCCGCGCTCGCTCATCAGGTTGGCCGAGTGGAGGAAAGTGACGTGGGCGGAATCGAGCAGCGCCTCGAGCCCCTGCAGCCAGTTGGTGCGGATGATCCCGCGATAGGGTTGGACATGAGTGTCCGGGAGCTGGGTGAACTCGTAGTCGGGGAAGCGCGGCGGCGCCTCGGCCTCTCCCATGTAGACCCACACCAGGCCGCCCGCCTCGTGCACAGGATGGCTGCGCACAGGCACGCTGGCGGCGAAGCGTTCACGCTGGGCGCGCGGCTCGGTCGGGGCGTCGACGCATTTGCCCTCGACGGAAAACTTCCAGCCGTGGAACACGCAGCGCAGGCCACCCTCCTCGTTGCGCGCGAGCGCCAGGCTGGCGCAGCGGTGCGGGCAGGCCTCCTGCATGAAGCCGACGCGGCCGTCGGGGGCGCGGAAGGCGACGAAGTTCTCGCCGAACAGCCGCACCCGCTCGGGCGCCCCGCCGGCCTCGAGCTTCGCCGACCGGCACGCCGGGACCCAGTATTCGCGCAGCATCGCACCCATCGCGGTGCCCGGCCCGATCCGCGTCAACAGCGCGTTGTCCGCCTTGTTCATCATCGACGGATTCCTCTTCCGGCGAACGGGATTATCACGATTCAGTCGAGATTGCGCGGTCCGAACGCTGCCGGCAGCAGTGCCGACAGCCGTTCCTCGCGCACGGAGTCAGGCCCGCAGCACAGCACCAGCGGATCGGTGTCGCCGAGCGCCGCGAGTTCGTGCAGCACCTGGCGGCAGCGGCCGCACGGGGTGACGACATCCGGCCCGCTCGCCGCGACCGCGACTGCGACCAGCCCGCCGCGCCGCCCCTCGCCCAGCGCCTTCGCCACCGCCACGGTCTCGGCGCACAGCGACAGGCCGTAGCTGGCGTTCTCGACATTGCACCCGGTCACCAAGGCCCCGTCGGCGAAGCGCAATGCCGCGCCGACGCGGAACTTCGAATAGGGCGCATAGGCGCCTTGCGCCGCGGCCCGAGCCGCCGCGACCAGCTCGTCGGCCCCCTCGTTCATGGCGGCGGCGCTCACGGCTGCAGCACCACCCAGCGGACCGGCAGCGGGCCGGCCGCGGTGCGCAAGTTCGAATTGGCGGTCCACAAGGTCCACGGTCTCCCGGCATAGTCGGGCTGCCACCAGTCGCGCGTCAGCCACAGGTTGCGTTCCAGCCGCCCGGCGACGTGATAGCGCGCTTCGAACGCTTCCGCGACCTTCAGCACCGCCGGCTTGCCGACATGGCCCTCGACCTGGTTGAGGAAGGTCGTCAGCTCGCTTTCGACCGCCGCTTCGCTGACCGGGTCGGAACAGCCGTCAGCCAGTTTCTCGAGCGCGATCGCCGGCGGCAGCAGGGTATCGTCGCGCGGCACGATGGTGACGAAATTGGCCGCCTGGCGTTCCGCCGGCACGCATGGGTCGTAGGCGTGGACCACGCCGAATTGGAGCCCGCTGTCACGCATCCGCACGATGTTGGCGGCGAACCGTGCATCGCGGCCCCCTGCGCCCGCACTCGCCTCGAGATAGGCGAAGTCGGCGCCGATCGCGCGCAAGGCAGCGAAGTCCGCCTCGCCGTCGCGCGCGCCGATCAGCACGCCCTGGACCGGGAACTCGTCGCGCGGCGGGGCCCAGTGGCGGGCCTGCCACCACAGCCAGCCGCCCGCGCCGAGCACGAGCAGGAGCAGCAGCGCGACCATGCGCCAGCGCCACGGAAATGCGCGCTTCCTGCCCATCCTGGTTCCCCGTCCTCAGGCCTTGATATGAAGCACGCAGATGAGCGTGAATAGCCGCCGCGCGGTGGCGAAGTCGGTTTCGACCTTGCCGTCGAGCGCTTCGAGCAGTTGCCGGGTTGCCCGGTCGTGGATCGCGCGCCGGGCCATGTCGAGCGTCTCGATTTCCTTGGCCGAGGTCTGGCGCGCAGCCCGGTAATACGAATCGCAGATCGCGAAATATTCGCGCACATCGCGGCGCAAGCGGGCGAGGCCAAGCACGATCGTGCCGGCATCGGCCCCTTCGCGGTCGCTGAGCGCCAGCGCCAGCCGCCCTTCGGCCACCGCCAGCCGCACCGTCCACGGGCCGGTGTGCCCGCGTTCCGCCGCGCGCAACGGGGTGAAGCTGTTGTCCGCCGCGAGGTCGCGCAGCGCCACCTCGCGCTCCTGCTCGACCTCGGGACTGCGGCGCAGGATGGTGGCCTCGTCGAGGGTCAGCAGGGTAATGCGGCTGGCGGTCATCGGCGGGCCTTCGCAGATGCGGGAGGGGATCGGCAAGCAATCCCGTCAGGTGCGTTGGAGTATCCACAAGGCTGTGCCCGAACTGGGGTTCAACGCCCTTGAAGCGCGAGTCCGCAGCGCGCATCAGAGCCGGATGGCCAGCACCCCCGTTCTCGATCGCCCGGTTACCGATTCTTCGACCGGGCAGGCGCAAGCGGGCCGCGCGCTGCCCGCCAATCTCGAGGCGGAAGCGGCCTTCCTCGGCGCCATCCTGATCGACAACCACCTTCTTGAGGAACTCAGCGCTCCGCTTCGGCCTGAGCACTTCTTCGAGCCACTGCACGGGCGCATTTTCGAGCGCATCCAGGTTCTTCTCGACAAAGGTATGGTGGTTACTACCGTCACGCTGAAGCCCTATTTCGACAGCGATCCGGCGATTATTGAGCTGGGGGGTATTAATTACCTCTCGCGGCTGACCGAAGTTGGCCACGGACTACTCGTCGCGCGTGGGTTGGCGCAGCAAATCTACGACCTGGCGCTGTTGCGCGAGCTGGTCAGCGTCGGCCGCGAGCTTGTCGAGAACGCACTCGACACGTCGGAAACGGTCGAGCCGATGCGGCAGATCGAGGAAGCCGAAGCCTCCCTGTTCCGCGTCGCCGAGGGCGTGGCCGGCGGGAGCGAGGCGGAGAGCTTTGGCTCGATTGCCAAGGCTGCAATCATACAGGCGGAGAGAGCCCTCAATTCGGGCGGACACATTGCCGGCCTCACTACTGGACTCGCTTCGGTAAACGCCAAAGTTGGTGGATTGCATGAGTCAGATCTAATCATCCTGGCTGGTCGCCCTGGAATGGGAAAATCCTCCTTGGCGATGAACATCGCCTTCTCGACGGCCCGCAGGTACCTTTCTGATCTGGCAGATGGCATCGATCCCAAGAAATCTTCGGGAGCACCAGTTGCGGTCTTCAGTCTCGAGATGAGCGGGGATCAGCTAGCTGGACGCATTTTGGCAGAACAATCGGGGATTCCGAGCGAAATGATCCGCATGGGAAAGATCAGTCGAGAGGATTTTCACAGCCTATCCCGCGCGAGCCAAGACCTCAATCAACTGCCTTTATACATCGATGATTCTCCAGCCCTCTCGATCGCCGCCCTTCGCACTCGCGCTCGACGCCTAAAGCGCAAGCACAATGTCGGTCTGATTGTGATCGACTATCTTCAGCTTATGCAAGGTTCCCAGCGCACCCAGGACAACCGGGTGAACGAGATTTCCGAGATCACCCGCGGCCTCAAGACGCTAGCGAAGGAACTCAACGTGCCGGTCATCGCGTTGTCGCAATTGAGCCGCGCGGTCGAAAGCCGTGAGGATAAGCGGCCCCAACTGTCAGACCTTCGGGAATCCGGCTCAATCGAACAAGACGCCGACATGGTCTGGTTTATCTTCCGCGAGGACTATTACGAGGAGTCTAAAGAGCCGGACCCCAAGAATGACGAGGCCTACCGCACTTGGAAGAATAAGATGGAGGGTATTCACGGCCTCGCCGAGCTAATCATCGCCAAGCAGCGCCATGGGGCTACCGGCAAGGTCCGCCTGCGCTTCGAGCCCAAGATCACCAGATTCAGCGACCTCGCCGAGGGTGAGTATCAAGGCGGTTACGACTAGAGCCCCAGGTTGAGCTTCCGGCTGACCGTGTAATCGACCACTGCGACCAGGAACCAGCTTAGCCGCCAGCGCAGGCGGTTGAGCGGGGTCGCCCAGCTGGCGTGGATTTCCGGGGTGATCTCCTGCGAAGCCGCCAGGTGGTGTCCGAAGTATTCGCGCAACCGCGCTGCCAGGCCTGCGTCCTCGATCCTGAGCACGATCTCGAGGTTGAGGTAGAGGCTGCGCATGTCGAAGTTGGCGCTGCCAAGGTAGCAGGCGTCGTCGAGCACGATCAGCTTGCTGTGCAGCCGGCACGGCTGGAATTCCCAGATCCGCGCGCCTGCCCCCAGCAGCTTGGCGTAGAGCGCGCGGGCCGCGCCGATCGTCGCGCCGTTGTCCGAGCGGGCGGGAAGCAACAACCGCGTTTCGCCCCGCCGCGCGATCTTGCGGATGCTCTTGAGCAGCCCCAGCGTCGGCGAGAAGTAGGCCATCGTCATGTCGAGCCGCTTGCCGTGGAACAGGTCGTGGGTAACGCTGCGTGCCCAGCTCGACAGCCCGGTGGACGGGCCCCCGATCAGCAGCTGCACCGGCGCACTGCCGCTCTTCCAACGCTTCACCTTCCGCCGGATCGTGCGGAATTGCGCGCGCGGATTATCCACCCAGTGCTCGAGCTGGTCGAACCAGGCCTCGACCCGCTCGACCACCGGGCCCTCGACCGTGAACCCCAGGTCGTTCCAGCCGTCCTCGCCCGGCAGCGCGAAATAGGCGTTCTCGACGTTGAACCCGCCGAGCATCGCCACCCGTCCGTCGGCGACGACGACCTTCTGGTGGTTGCGGATCAGATAGCGCCGGGTCCACTTGGGGATGAAGCGGCAGAAGTGCCCGCCGGCCTCGATCATCGGCGCGAAGAACCGTTCGTCGGCGGTCGCGCCGAAACCGTCGAGGATGACGCGGACCTCTACTCCGCGACGCGCGGCGGCGGCGAGCGCGTCACGCACACGCGCCGCGCTCTCGTCGGTGGCGAAAATGTAGAACGCTACCTTCAACCGCTCGCGCGCGCCGTCGACCAGTGCCAGCAGCGCCGCCAGCCGGTCGGGCCCGCTCGGCTGGAACGAAAGCAAGTGCCCCTGCGCCTCGACCGAAAACGGCGCGGGATCGCAGAACCGGGCGGGGGCGGCTTCGCTTTCGGCCATGGCCCCTCCTACCAGCCTCTCGCCGGGGCGAAACCTTGACTTGCGGGACCTCTCCGCCTAAGTGCCGCGCTTTCCGAACAACCCTGTTACCTGGAGTGCCCGATGGCGCGCGTTACCGTCGAAGATTGCGTCGACAAGATCCCCAACCGGTTCGACCTGGTCCTGCTTGCCGCCCAGCGCGCGCGCGAGATTTCCGGCGGCGCCGAGCTGACCATCGACCGCGACCGCGACAAGAACCCGGTGGTGGCGCTGCGCGAGATCGCCGAGACCACCGTGCGCCCGAAAATTCTGCTCGAGAGCCTGGTCCAGTCGCTGCAGCACGTGCTGCCCGACGAAGAGGACGAAGCGGACGAGATCGGCTCGCTGAGCCAGTCGGCCGAGGCGATGCGCCTTTCGGCCGCCGCCCCGGCGCGCTCGACTTCGGCCGGCGGCGACTACGACGGCTAAGTAGCCAGGTAGCGCAACCGCTCGCCCTCCCGATGGCCAAGCCCCGTGTTGGCGTGGTCTTCGCCCAGTTCGCCGCTTATCACGTCGATCGCTGCCAGGCCGCCGCAGTGCGGCTCGGCGACCGCTACGAAGTCGTGGCGGTCGAAGTCGCCGGCGCCTCGGAAACCTATGCCTGGGAGCCTTCCGGCGAAGTCAAAGGCGCAGCCAAGGTCACGCTGTTCCCCGGCGTGGTTTCCGAATCGATCGGCTGGTGGCGCAAGTTCCAGGCGCTGTTGCCCGTCTTGCGTCAGTGCCGTTGGGTGTTCTGCGGTGTTCCCAGCAGCGAGCCCGAGATCGTCCTGCTGTCATGGGTGCTGCCCCGGCTGGGCACGAAAATGGTGATGCTGACCGAGAGCAAGTACGACGACTTCCCGCGCCGGCGCTACTTCGAGTTCTTCAAGGCCCAGCTCTATCGACCCTATCACGGAGCGATCGTCGGCGGCCGGCGTCAGGCGGAATACCTGCGCTCGCTCGGCTTCGGCGGCCGGCCATTGCTGCCCGGCTACGACACCGTCGATCTCGACCGGGTCCGCCGCCAGAGCGGGGTGCCGCCCGCGCCGAAGGGCGCACCTTTTGCGGAGCGCGCCTTCATCTTCGTCGGGCGGTTCGTTGCCAAGAAGAATCTGTTGGTACTGGTAGACGCCTTCGCCCGTTACCGCGCGTTGGCCGGCCCGAACGCCCGCAACCTCGTGCTGGTCGGCTCCGGCCCGATGCGCGAAGCGATCGACCGAAAAATCCGCCAGCACGGGATCGAGGATGCGGTGCGCTTTCCCGGCTTTCTCGATGCCGCCGAAGTGGCGCGGGCCATGGCGGCTTCGCTTGCCCTGATCCTGCCCAGCACCGAGGAGCAATGGGGCCTGGTTGTCAACGAGGCCGTGGCCTGCGGCTTGCCGGCGATCGTCTCGGAGGCGGTCGGAGCGCGCGACGCACTCGTGCGCGAGCGCGAGAACGGCTACGTGTTCCGCAGCGAGGATGTGGAAGGTCTGGCGCAGGCGATGCTGGCAATGGGCGCGGACGAGGCGCACTGGCGGGCGATGTGCGAGCGCTCGCTCGAATTGAACTGGATGGGGCACAGCGACCGCTTTGCCGACGCGGTCGAGACGATGATCGAAGGCCCGTCTTCGCCGTCGAGCGAGCATATCGCGCGGTTCGAGCAGGCTCTCGGGATCGGCAAGGAGTGAAGGTTAGATGACGGCGACACGATATGCTCTGAGGGAGCGGGTGCTGATCACCGGTGGAGCGGGGTTCATCGGCTCGCACTTGTGCCGGCGGCTGGTCGAAGCCGATCGCCAGGTGCTTTGCGCCGACAATTTCTTCACCGGCACGCACGAGAACGTCGCCGGGCTGATTGGCAACCCGCGCTTCGAGCTGATGCGCCACGACGTGACCTTCCCGTTGTTCGTCGAGGTCGACCGGATCTACAACCTGGCCTGCCCGGCCTCGCCGATCCACTACCAGTTCGACCCGGTGCAGACGACCAAGACCAGCGTGATCGGCGCGGTCAACATGCTCGGCCTGGCCAAGCGGCTGCGGGTGCCGGTACTGCAGGCCTCGACTTCCGAGGTCTATGGCGATCCCGAAGTACACCCCCAGCCGGAGGAATACTGGGGCAACGTCAACCCGATCGGTCCGCGCAGCTGCTACGACGAGGGCAAGCGCTGCGCCGAGACGCTGTTCTTCGATTATCACCGCCAGGTCGGCGTGCAGATCAAGGTCGCCCGCATCTTCAACACTTACGGCCCCAACATGCATCCGCGCGACGGGCGAGTGGTGTCCAACTTCATCATGCAGGCGCTGCAGGGTGAGGACATCACCATCTATGGCGACGGCGAACAGACCCGATCGTTCTGCTACGTCAACGACCTGGTCGATGGCCTGATCACGCTGATGGAAGCCCCACCCGAGGTCACCGGCCCGATCAACCTTGGCAATCCGGTCGAGTTCACCATTCGCGAGCTGGCCGAGCTGGTACTCGAAATGGTCGGCGGCAAGTCGAAACTGGTCACCAGGGACCTGCCGCAGGACGACCCGCGCCAGCGCAAGCCGGACATCGCCAAGGCGCAGGCGCTCGGCTGGGAGCCCAAGGTGCCGCTGCGCGAAGGGCTCGAACAGACCATCGCCTACTTCCGCAAGTTCCTCGCGGCGTGACTGTCCTGTGACGGCCCCGGGCGCAATCTTGCAAGCCGAAGCGCAGCGGCCTCAATTTCCACGTCGGGGCAAGAGTCAGGGGTAAAGCGCGTGGCGGTTATCGCGGTCTACAGCGTGAAGGGCGGCGTCGGAAAGACCACCATCGCCGCCAATCTCGCCTGGTGCTCGGCGACGATCTCGTGCCGCCGCACGCTGCTGTGGGACCTTGATGCGGCGGGCGGCGCCGGCTTCCTGTTCGGGGTCGAGCCGAAGCGCAAGCACAGTGCCGAGACGCTGTTCTCGAAAGACACCGACCCCGACGCGCTGATCCGCAAGACCGAGTTCCCGCGACTCGACCTGCTGCCGGCCGACGAGAGCCTGCGCGATCTTGATTCGCTGCTGTCCCGGCTCGGCAAGAAGCGGCGGCTAGCGAAGCTCACCGAGGAAATGACTCGGCGTTACGAGCGAATCATCCTCGATTGCCCACCGGTGCTGAACGAAATCAGCGCGCAGGTGATCCGTGCGGCCGATGGCGTGATCGTGCCGCTGCCGCCTTCGCCGCTGTCGGCGCGCGCCTTCGAGATGGTGACGCGCGAGGTCCGCGCCCATGCCAAGGTCCATCCGCCGATCCTGCCGGTACTGTCGATGATCGACGGGCGGCGCGCGCTGCACCGCGCCGCGCGGGAAGAGAATCCGAGCTGGCCGGTCATCCCCTGGGCGAGCGCGGTCGAGCAATGCGCGGTCCGTCGCCAGCCGCTCGGGGCATTCTCGCAGGCCTCGCCCGCGGCCAAGGCCTTCGCCGAGCTATGGACCGCGATCGAGCGGCGGCTGACCCGCAAGAAGGCCTAGTTCCGCTCGACTTGCCGTGTGCCCGAGATAGGATAGCGCGGGGGCCGGCCGCATGAGCGACATTCCGCAAGCACTTGGCGAACTTGCCCAGGGGGGCCTGACCGCACGCGCGCTCGAGCCCGCGGCGGGCGAAGGTGGCGCCAAAGAGTCCGGGGGCCATACCGACGAGAGCGCATGCCTCAATTGCGGGACGCCGCTGGTCGGCTCGCATTGCCACGGCTGCGGCCAGCGCGGGCATCTCCACAAGACGCTCGGCGCATTCTTCCACGACCTGCTGCACGTCATCTTCCATTTCGAGGGCAAGGTCTGGCGCACGTTGCCGATGCTGGTGTGGCAGCCGGGCAAGCTGACGCGCGAATACATCGACGGGCGGCGGGCCAGCTACGTCAGCCCGATCGCGCTGTTCCTGTTCACGATCTTTCTGATGTTCGCGGTGTTCAGCGCGCTCGGCGCCGACGAGGCGCTGCTCGAGAGCGTCGACGTCGATGCCGAGGCGGCCACCGAGCAGGCCTACAACGCAACGAACGCGAAAATCGCAGCAGGGCAGCGGCGCCTCAACGGCGAGGAAGACGCGGACGATCGTGCCGAGCTCCAGGCCGAGATCGACCAGCTGGAACAGCAGCGCGACGTCCTCGCGAGCGTGAGAAACATGAGAAACATCGGTGGTTCGGACACCGCCGAGAATGACGACGGCCTCGAGGACACCAGTCTCGAAATCAACGGCGCCGAAGTCACTACGCGGGGCGGCCTCAGGTCGGTCTGGCAAAAGGCCCAGGAGAACCCGCAGCTGCTGATCTACAAGCTGCAGACCAACGCCTACAAGTTCGCCTGGCTGCTGATCCCGATCAGCGTGCCGTTCGTGGCGCTGACCTTCCTGTGGCGGCGCAAGTTCGGGCTCTACGACCACACGATCTTCACGACTTATTCGATCACCTTCATGTTCGCGCTGGTCGCCATCGCCACGCTGGTGGCCTACTTCTGGTCGGGAACGGCGGCGTTTTTCCTGCTGTTCTACGCGCCGTTCCATATGTTCCGGCAGCTGCGCGGAACCTACTCGCTGGGCTGGTTCAGCGCGCTTTGGCGGCTCATCGCGCTGAGCGTGTTCGCATGGGTCGCGATCGTCATCTTCGCCGGCCTGCTGACATACCTGTCCGAATAGCCTTGACTGCGCCCGGAACCCTTGACCAGGCCGAGGGGCAGGCTTTCGTCCGCCGTCTCGCCGCCATCTTCGTCCTCGCGCTGGTCCTGCGGCTCGGGATACGCCTGGTGACCGGCGTCGAAGGTTACTGGATCGAAGGCTACACCCAGTACGCCGACCTGGCGCGCAGCCTCGCGGGCGGGGGCGGCTACGCCTTCCCTGGCGAAGAACCGACCGCGTTTCGCGTGCCGCTCTAGCCTTGGTTCATCGCCGCGGTGACCTGGGGCGGCGGCAATCCCTGGCCGCTGATCGTCGCGCAAACGCTGGTCGCGAGCGGCTTGGCGGTCGTCACCGAATTGATCGCGCGGCAGCTCTACGGGCCACAGGCGGGGTTGGTGGCCGCCGCCTGGTGCGCCGCCTATCCCTATTACGCCTGGCACCACCTGGCGCGGGTCGAAAGTGGCCTGTTCGCGTTCCTCACCGCGGTTGCGACATTGCTGTTGCTGAACTTGCGCGAGCGGCAGAGTGCATAGTTGGCCGTGGCGACCGGCGTGGTGCTGGGCGCCGCGCTGCTGACCCGGGCGATGCTGTTGCCGTTCGCCGTGCTTGCGGTGGCGTGGCTGGCCTTGCCCGGCCCGCAAGTGCCGCCGCTGCGCCGCCGGCTGGCAAGCGCGGCCCTGGACGCCGCCGCCACGCTGGCGGTGCTCAGCCCGTGGCTGATCCGCTCGCACGCCCTGACCGGGTCTTATGGGTTAGGCACCGAGGGAGGCCAGTCGCTCTATGCCGGCGCCAGCCCGCTGCTGTTCGCAAAGTTTCCCGAACAGAAGGTCGACGAGAGCCTGGCGGAAGTCTTTTCGGCCATGCCGCCGGGCGCAAAGGTCGAGCGGGACACCTTCAGCCAAGGCAATCCGGCCCGCGAAAGCGACTGGTATGCATACCAGGCTCGCGAGCAGATCGCCGCCGATCCGGGCGGTTACGCGATGCGTGCCGGACACAAGCCGGCGATCGCTTTCGGCCCGCTGCCCGCGCCGCGCCATGGCCCGATCGCCAATGCCGGTTATGCCGCCTGGTGGGTTCCGCTGCTCTTGCTCGGCCTGGCGGGCGCCTGGCGCGACCGGCGCCAGTGGCGGCGCAACCTGCTGATCGCCGCGCATTCTGCGGCGCTCTGCACGGTGACGGCGCTGATCTGGGCGCAAACCTCGCACCGCGCGTACCTCGACCTCTACCTGATGGTGCTCGGCGCCCCGGTGCTGGTCGCGCTGCTCCCCCGGCGCTTGCGGGATTGGCTCGCGGGCTAGCCGGCGCTACACATTCACCGGCTCCCTGGGAGGACCCGAGGCGGACGGATGACCGAAATCGACGCAGTCGGCGACATTGCGCAGGGCGGCCTCACCGCTCGCGCGCTCGAGCCGGCGCACGGCGAAAATGACGGCCACACCACCGAGCACGCCTGCCTGAATTGTGGCGCGCCGCTCGATGGTCCGTTTTGCCGCGCGTGCGGCCAGCGCGGCCATGTCCACCGCACCCTCGGCGCGTTCTTCCACGACCTGCTGCACGGTGTGCTGCACTTCGAAGGCAAGATCTGGCGCACGCTGCCGTTGCTGGTGTGGCAGCCGGGCAAGCTCACCCGCGAATATATCGACGGCCGGCGCGCGAGCTATATCAGCCCGATCGCGCTGTTCCTGTTCGCCGTTTTCCTGACCTTCGCCGGATTCAATGCCATGGGCTCTGGCATCGACCTGGGCGCGACGATCACGGTAAATGGCGAAAACATCCCGATCGCCGAGGCCGAACGCCAATTCGCCGATCAGCTCGAGGCGCTCGAAGAAAGTCGCCAGCAAGCACTGGCGGCGGGACGGCCGGTCGCGCACATCGATGACGATCTGCGCGGACTGCGCCGGACCATCGCCACGGTCGAAGCGGTCAGGAACGACGATCTCGGCGCGCTCGCGAGGAATTTGGACCCCACCGATGGCGAGGCGTCCGACGCCGGCGGCTTCTCTCCCGCAGCCCTGTTGCAAAGGCTCAGGGACAACGCGGACCTGCTGCTCTACGAGCTGCAGTCGAGCGCCTACAAGTACAGCTGGCTGCTGATCCCGATCAGCGTGCCGTTCGTCTGGTTGATGTTCCCGTTCAGCCGCCGCTTCCATCTCTACGACCACACTGTGTTCGTCACCTATTCACTCAGTTTCATGATGTTCGCGCTGTTGCTGGTGGCGGCCGGCACCAGGTGGGACATCGTGCCGCTGGTGGTGCTGGCGCTGCTCTATGCGCCGTTCCACATCTACCGACAGGTCCGCGGGACTTACGCCACCAGCGTCCTGGGAGCGCTGTGGCGCACCGGCGCTTTGCTGGTTGCGGCGGCGATCGCGCTGGCCCTCTGGGGCCTCGCGATCCTTGTCCTGATTCTCGGCGCATAGACGCCGGACGCGCTAGGCCCCTTGCGGGGCCTCCCCGCCGAAGCGCTTGCCGGCCTTGGGGATCGCCGAGCCGCGCACGGGCCGCGACGCGATCGGGCCCGAAGGCCGCTCGGGCCGGTCGACCTTGCCGGTCTCGAGCAGGTGCTTGATCTCGTCGCCGGTCAGCGTCTCGTATTCGAGCAGCGCCTGGGCGAGCAGGTGGAGCTTGTCCTCGTGCTGCTTGAGCACGGTGCGCGCCCGCTCGTGCCCGCCGTCGACCAGCGCCCGGATTTCGGCATCGATCAGCTTGTTGGTCTCGTCCGACATCATCGTCCGCTGGTTGCCGCCATAGCCGAGGTAGCCCTCGTACTGGTCCTCGTACTGCAGCGGGCCGAGCTTGTCCGACATGCCCCACTTGGTGACCATGTTGCGGGCCAGGCTAGTGGCATAGGAGATGTCCGACGAGGCGCCCGAGCTGACCTTGTCGTGGCCGAAGATGAGCTCTTCGGCGACGCGGCCGCCCATGGAGACGGCGAGGTTGGCGTGCATCTTGTCGCGATGGTACGAATAATTGTCGCGCTCGGGCAGGCGCATGACCATGCCCAGCGCCCGGCCGCGCGGAATGATCGTCGCCTTGTGGATCGGGTCCGAAGCCGGTTCGTTGACCGAAACCAGGGCGTGACCGGCCTCGTGATAGGCGGTCATCTTCTTCTCGTCGTCGGTCATCACCATGGAGCGCCGCTCGGCGCCCATCATGACCTTGTCCTTGGCGTCCTCGAACTCCTGCATCGCCACCAGGCGCTTGTTGCGGCGTGCCGCCAGCAGCGCCGCCTCGTTGACCAGGTTGGCGAGGTCGGCGCCGGTAAAGCCGGGCGTGCCGCGGGCGATGGTGCGCGGGTTCACGTCAGGCGCCAACGGGACTTTTTTCATGTGCACCGCGAGAATCTTCTCGCGGCCTTCGATGTCGGGGATCGGTACCACCACCTGGCGGTCGAAGCGGCCCGGGCGCAGCAGCGCCGGATCGAGCACGTCGGGTCGGTTGGTGGCGGCGATGATGATGATGCCCTCGTTGGCCTCGAACCCGTCCATCTCTACCAGCAGCTGGTTCAGGGTCTGCTCGCGCTCGTCGTTCGAGTTGCCGAGGCCGTGGCCCCGATGACGCCCGACCGCGTCGATCTCGTCGATGAAGACGATGCACGGCGCGTTCTTCTTGGCCTGTTCGAACATGTCGCGCACGCGGCTGGCGCCGACGCCGACGAACATCTCGACGAAGTCGGAGCCCGAGATGGTGAAGAACGGCACCCGCGCCTCGCCGGCGATGGCGCGAGCGAGCAGCGTCTTGCCGGTGCCGGGCGAGCCGACCAGCAGCGCACCCTTGGGGATCTGCCCGCCGAGCTTGGAGAAGCGCTGCGGGTCCTTCAGGAACTCGACGATCTCCTCGAGCTCCTCGCGTGCCTCGTCGATCCCGGCGACGTCCTCGAACGTCACCCGGCCCTGCTTTTCGGTCAGCAGCTTGGCCTTGGACTTGCCGAAGCCCATGGCGCCCGAGCCGCCGCCCTTCTGCACCTGGCGAAGCGCGAAGAACGCGACACCCAGGATCAGCAGGAACGGCAGCGACTGGACCAGAATGTAGAGCAGCAGGTTCGGCTCTTCGGCCGGGGTGCCGGCATATTGCACGCCGTTCTGTTCGAGCAAGGCTGGCAGCTCGGTGTCGTTGGCCACCGGGACCGTGGTGAAAGTGGAGCCGTTCTTGAGCGTGCCGGAGATCTTGTTGGGCGCGATCTGCACTTCCTTGACGCTGCCTTCGACGATCTTCTCGCGGAAGTCGGAGTAGCGCAGCGCCGTGCCGACCGCCTCACGCGGGCCGCCGAACATGGTCACCACCAGCAGCAGGGCGAGAAAGATCCCGCCCCACACCAACAGGCTCTTGACCCACTGGTTGCCGTTACCTTCGGGTTCGCGGTTTTCGCTCATCGGCCGTCCTTAGAATAGGGCCTCAATGTAGGCGCGCGCGGGTGAATGGCAAGTTAGCGAGCCTGCTCGGTCGGGCGCGGGCGGGCGATCAGCAGACGCTCCGACAGGTCGGCGCCTTGCTGGCCGGTGATCTGGTACAGCGCCTCGAAGTCCTCCTCGCCGGCGGCCTGTTCTCCGAGGCCCGCGGGCAGGCTGCCGGCGGAGACGAGCGGCGAAATGCCGCGCAAGCCGGTGTCGCGGGCCCCGGCAATGACCGCGACGAGCGTGCCGCCGGGCGTGCGGTAGCGGGCGACATAGGCATAATCGCGATAGTAGACCGGCGAGGCGAGCCGGCGCGCTTCCTCGCTGGTGTAGATCGTGCCCGAGGCCGTATCGATCAGCTCGTCGTAGCTTTCGCCGAGCGTGAAGCCCGATTGCATGAAGGTCACTTCCTCGATCAGCGCCATGCCGCTGAACAGGCCCAGGTAGACCACGTCGTTGCGGTTGAGCATGTCCGGCGTGAGGTCGGAAGCCGGCATCACCCGCACCTCGCGCCCACCGCGGGCGAGGATCGGGACGATCTCGCGCAAGGCATAGGCGCTTGAGAATGGCAGGTAATTGAGCCCGACATCCTCGGCCGCGCCGAAGCGTTCGGGATAGAGGTCCTGCATCAGCTCTAGGTCGAGCGGCGAGTTGACGCGGAAGTCGCGGATCAGGCGGCCTTCCTCCGGAGTGACGGGGTCGATCTCACCGAAGATGTAGTAGTCGCCGACCACCACCAGCGTGGGTCGCGGCGAAGCGACGAACGGCTGCCACAGCGCATTGGCGGACGGGGCATCGCCCTCGCCCGGCAGCGCGCGGCCGAGGAGGAACGCCACAAGCAGCGCCCCCAGCATCAGCCCGAGACCTACGCCTGGCACCAAGAGAAAGCGGAGGAGCGGGCCGGGCTGACGTGTGGGGTCGGCGGGCGTCTCGGCTGGTTCGTCAGCCGCAAGCCGCAGGGCATAAGTCCCGGCGGGCAGCGCCAACCGCTCGCCTTCCTGGCCCTCGCCGTGGGCGGCGTAGAATTCCTCGATCCGCTTGCGCAGGCGATGGATGTAGACCCGCGCGGTGGCGTCGTCGCCGTCGGCATCGGGCTGGCCGAATACCGCGTCGGCGATCTCGGCCTGGGTGGCCGGGACAGCGGCCGGTCCGCGCGCGGCGAGGTAGTCGAACAGCTCGCGCAGGCGCCCGGTATCGCCCAGCGCGCTGCTGGCCCTAAGGCGAGCGACTTCCGCGGCGAAAGCTTGTTCGACCTGCCTGGTCAAAGTTCCGGATCCCAGTGTAACGGCGATGTAACGCGGCGATTACCGTAATTAACTTGGCTTTGCGAGCCGGGTGCCGTTTCGTCAAGCATGGCGCGGCGGGTTCGCGCCGAATCACTCCTCTGGCCCGCCCCTCCATTGCATGGCGAGGGGCGGGCCTTTTCTTGGCCATTTTCGCCTGCGACGGCGGCGGTGAGTCAAGCGGCCACGTCGTTTTGTCAATGTCGCTGGACATTATATACTTGACGGACCGTAACCCGGCGACAGGCCGGCGCATCCGTTAAGCATCTGATGTCCCTTCATAACGAAGGGAATAACCAGTGTGCAACGACAAGCAGGAGATCGAGATCACGCCCGAGATGATCGAGGCGGGACTGGCCGCTATCGATCCTTTGGACCGGGGCCTTTTGGACCCGTCTGAGGAGGTATGTGCTGTATGGAGGTCGATGGAGATTGCGAGGCGTCTTGGTAGAGGTAGGGCGTCCCAGGTAAGTGGCCCGACATGATTACAGCGCAAATGCCAAGCGCGGAGTTGGTGAATCTGTCCTTCCGGGTCCACCCTGCATCCAACGGCCCAGAAACACCGTCCTTAGTAACTGTGACACCTCGCCCTGACTGCAGGCTGTCGATCAATTCGGCAACCTCAGGATGATCGAAACTGTCGACCTCAATCTTGTGGGCAAACCGGTTGCGGATGCGGGCGATGAGCACAGCTTCCTTGCAAGTATCGGCGTTTAAGACCTCGAGCGCGCGGGCCATATCAAGCTTTCGCGCCAAGCTCCCTAAGGCGCCTTCGCTCGGTCGGAATATTCGATCTGACAACGCGCTATTGAGGCCCGGCAACTTCTTTTTGATAAGTCCTGTCAGATAATCCTCAATGTATGCCCCAACCACTATCGCCACAACTCGCGGGTTGGCGTTTTCCTCTTGGGAAAGGTTGAAAACCTTGAGCATGTCGCGGGCGAATTCGCCTTCGACTTGCTTCAGCGTGGCGCCTTTTGTCGGCTCACTCATAGTGTGGTATCCAACAGCAATGGCCCATCCCGAAACTAACGAAGCCGCCCAACGCCGCGACGAATTGCTCCGCCGCGCGCTGGCGACTCCCCCGATCACTAACGAAGAGATCGTGCGCCGATCTAAGGCATCGCTCAAGAGGATTGGCCGCAAGCCGGGACGCGAGCCTAACTAGCGCGTCCAACGCTTGCGGCGCTCCCCGATGCGACGGGGCGGCTCGTAAATATCAGGCAGCGAGCGAACTAGGTTGCCGATACATGAGGCGTTTCCCGCGCGCACCTTTCAATGCCTCTGCGGTGCGCTCCGCGTCATTGAAGCCATTGGCCGCGCGGTGCGTGTAGCGGAAATCAAATTCGGCGAGATAGCGGTGCAAGTGGCTCTGCCCGCAGTGCTGGTAGATGCCCCTCATCCCGCGCTTGAAGATCGCAAAGAACCCCTCGACCGTGTTCGTGGTCACGGTCGGGTCGAGGCGGCTGACATATTCGCCCTGCGTGTGGTTCACGGACTCATGGGCGGCAAAGTCGAGGCCGGGGCGCTTGTAGGCGTGGGCGTCGTCGGTAATCAGGCGGCTCTTCCGGTCAACGCGAGTGAACAGATAGCTGCCGATGGTGTCGGCATTGAAGGCGCCGTTGAACACGATGCTGGTGGCGCGGCCCGTCTGGCGGTCAATCAGGGAAACGATGCGGTTCATGCGGCGAATGGCCATGCGGTTGCCGCTCGTCGCCGGGTTCTTGCCCCAGTAGGTTTCGTCGGCCTCGATGTCGGAGCCGGGGCCGCCCATCGGGCCGTCGTCGGTTGACATCATCGCCTCACGAACGCGGTGCGCCATGAACCAGGCCGACTTGTAGGTAATGCCGAGCGAGCGGTGGAGCTGGTGCGCCGAAATGCCTTTCTTCGAGCCGTTGACCAGCGCGAAGGCCATGAGCCATTTGGTCAGGGGAATTTTGCTGTCTTCCATGACGGTCTTGACCGTGACGGTGAACTGCTTTTCGCACTCGCGGCACTTGTAAACGCCGGGGCGGGTCGACTTGCCCGCGAGCTTGGCGATGCGGTTCGAGCCGGTGCCACAGTGCGGGCATACCGGGCCGCGCGGCCAGAAGATCGCTTCAATGTGCTGCCGCGCTTTGCCTTCGTCGTGGTAGATAGGATCGGTAAGGTTCATGGCTCTTTCCTCTGCCATGCCTTCTAGCCCCATCGGCTACGGTGTGTCAAGTATATAATGTCCATGTCACTTGACAGAGTTCCGGTCGGTGTCTAGGTTCCTTGACATGGAAACTAGGGAGCTTGCCCAATGAAATATCTCAACACCTACGCCCAGCTCGGCGCCGCGCTGGTTATCGCCGCGGCGGGAATCGGCGGTTTGATCGACGAGACAACGATGATCATACTGACCATCTTTGTGGTCTGCTGCATGCCGAACGGCCGCGAGCCGTGCCGCGGTACGCGGGAGGCGTGACGATGGCACAGATCAAGCCCGCGGCGATCCGCAACCTGAAGCGAACCGCCATCGTCACGGCGGTATTCCTGGCCGGCATTTTCGCCGCCAGCTACCTGATCAAGGGTCAGGGTCTTTCGGGGCCACTCGCTTACGGCGTCGCGATCATCCCCGGCCTCGCCATGGCTGGGCTGTTCTGGTCCAGCGGCAAGGCGATCGCCGAAACCGAAGACGAATTCATGCGCATGCTGGCGGTGCGCCAGCACCTGATCGCCGCCGGGTTCGCGATGGCGGTGGCCAGCGCCTGGGGGACGCTCGAAATGTTCGATCTCGTCGAGCATGTCGGGGCGTTCTACATCGTCGTCCTGTGGTCGATCGGCATCTTCGTCGGCATGATAGTCAACCGGATCACCCATGGCGTCTGGGGGCAGTGCCCGTGAAGAACCGACTGCGCGTGCTGCGGGCCGAGCGCGAATGGAGCCAGCTCGACCTCGCGCAGCGGCTCGAGGTCTCGCGCCAGAGCGTCAACGCCATCGAGACCGGCAAGTACGACCCCTCCTTGCCGCTGGCGTTCCGCATCGCCGACCTGTTCGGCCTGCCCATCGAGGCTATCTTCCTGCGCGATTGAGCGCCCTCGCCCCTCACCGCGGCCGCACCGCTTCGGCCCATCGCCACAGCGGGGCGGCCCATGGCTTGCGCTGGCTCGGGCAGGGAACCGAAGGCCCGCGCTGCGGTTCATTCGGATGGAGCCATGTTTCGCGGTGCAGCATGGTCTAGGCGGCGAGGAAAGCGCGGAAACCGGGTGAGGCGGACGTCGCAACCGAGAGATTGCTTGCAATCGCAGCAAAAATGTTGCACTGCACAATACGACGGACGCCTGCACAGCGGCTTCCGGCGTTCAGAGGAACACGAATGACCCTCGAGGCCGAAGTCGTTTCCCGCCCCTCTTCACCGGCCAGCGGGGCCGACGTTCGCTCGATTTTCGCCCAGCTCAAGCCGGGCGCGGCGGTTCCGCGCCGCATCGCGCTGGTCGGCACCTTCACTCCGCGCAAGTGCGGCATCGCCACGTTCGGCAACGACGTGTTCGAGAAGCTGGCCCAATTCCACCCGCACATCCAGGTCGACGTCTATGCGCTCGACGACCCGCGCAATCCGCTGGCATACGAAGGCGTCGCCGGGACCATCGCCCACGACGATCCTGCGTCCTACCTCGCCGCCGCGCGCCGCATCAACGAGAGCGGCGCCGACGCGGTCTGGCTGCAGCACGAATACGGCATCTTCGGCGGGCCTGACGGCGAGATGGTGTGCGATTTCGTCGACCGCCTCGCCGCGCCGCTGATCCTCACGCCGCACACCGTTCTGACCGAGCCGGGCGACAACCAGCGCCGGATCCTCGATCATCTGGTTGCGCGCGCCAGCCGGATCATGGTGATGAGCCGCCATTCGCGCGACCTGCTTGCCAGCGGCTACGGCGCGCCGCACGAAATGCTCCAGATCATCCCGCACGGCGCGCCCGATCGCCCGTTCGGCCGCGCCGAGACGTTCAAGCAGCGCACGGGCCTCGCCGGCAAGAACGTGCTGATGACCTTCGGGCTTCTCGGTCCCGGCAAGGGGCTCGAGCGGGTGATCGAGGCGCTGCCGGCGATCGTCGCGCGGCACCCGGACACCGTTTACCGCATCGTCGGCGCCACGCACCCGAACCTGGTTGCGCGCGAAGGCGAAGCCTATCGCGAACGGCTGCAGGCCCGCGCCGAGGAGCTCGGCGTGGCGGACCATATCCTGTGGGACAACCGCTTCCTCGAGACCGGCGAGCTGCTCGACCAGCTCGAGGCCTGCGACATCTACGTCACCCCCTATTTCAACCTGCAGCAGTCCACGTCAGGCACGCTCAGCTACGCGGTTGCGCTCGGCAAGGCGGTGGTCTCGACGCCTTACCTGCACGCGCGCGAGCTGCTCGCGGGCGACGCCGGCAAGCTGATCGAGCCGGACAGCGCCCCGGCCATCGCCGAGGCGGTCATCGCCCTGCTCGACGACCGGGCCGAGCTGCTGGCGCTGCAGCGCCGCGCCTATGCCAAGGGCCGCCAGACGATCTGGCCGCGCTTTGCCGATGGCGCCGCGGCGCTGATCGAGGCCGCGGTCGCCCCGCCGGGTCACGTCGCGCCGGTCACCGCCACACCGGGCCTCGCCGGGGTGTTCGCGATGAGCGACCACACCGGCATGTTCCAGCACGCGATCGGCGTGGTCCCCGACCGCCGCCATGGCTATTGCCTCGACGACAACGCCCGCGCGCTGATGCTGATGAATGTGGCGGCGGGCATGTCCGACCTCGAGCGCGAACGCTGGAGCCTGACTTACGCCTCGTTCGTCCAGCACGCCTGGAACCAGGACGCCCTCGCCTTCCGCAACTTCATGAATTTCGACCGCACCTGGTGCGAGGAGCTGGGGTCGCAGGATTCCAACGGTCGCACGCTGTGGGTGCTCGGCCATACGGTCGAGAATGCGCCCGACGGCGACTTGCGCGACTGGGCGTTGCGCTGGTTCGACACCGCCCTGTGGCATTGCGCCGGCTTCGGCTCGCCGCGCACCATCGCCTTCGTCATGCTCGGCGCCGCCGCGGTCATGCGGGTCCGTCCGGGCCACCGGGGCGCTCGCGAAGTGCTGGCCCGGGGCGGTGCCGAACTCGACCGCCTGCTCGCCGAGGCGCGGCGTCCCGACTGGGCCTGGTTCGAGGCCGTGCTCGGCTACGACAACCCGCGCCTGCCGCAGGCGCTGATCGAGGCCGGCCTGGTGCTGGAAGACCGGCCCATGGCCGAAACCGGGCTCGAGACGCTCGCCTGGATCGCCGCCCAGCAGATCGCCGCCAGCGGGCACTTCCGCCCGATCGGCTCGGACAGTTTTGGCCACGAGCGCGCGTTCCTGCCGTTCGACCAGCAGCCGCTCGAAGCCCAGGCGGCGATCGAGGCGTCGCGGACGGCCTTTGCCGCCACCCAGGACCCGCGCTGGCTCGACCATGCCAGGGCGGCGTGGGACTGGTTCTTCGGCGCCAACGACCGCGGCGTGGTGCTGGCCGACCTCGCCACCGGACGCTGCCGCGACGGGATCAATCCGCGCGGCGCCAACGAGAATTGTGGGGCGGAATCGATCCTCGCCTTTCAACTCGCCCATTATTCCATGCTAGCCCTCGCGCGCGCTCTACAGCGCGATTCGAGTGGAGAGCAGGGTGGGCGTCGAAGGACCGGTCGCGACTAGTCCCTTAAGGATTCTCGACGAGCGGCTTCATGCCGATCCGTCGCGCGTCGTGCTGCGGCCGTTCCACCTTGGCTGGCAGGCAAAGAACGCGCCGGGCGGACGGGCGTTCAAGCTGGTGAGCGACGTCGCCGCGCTGAGCGAAGCGCAAGTCGAGGCCGAATACGAGCGAGTGCGCGGCGACTTCCTCGGGCGCCACTGGCAGACCGAGAAGATGTTCGACGACCGCTTCGAGGAAGTCGAGGAAACCGTCGAGATCGACTCCAGCCGCTTCTCGCGCACCCGCAAGCGGCTGATCGGCGCCTTCTTCTGCCACGAATACACTTATGCCGCGGCGGCGCTGATGAACCCGTCGATCGTGCCGCATCCCGACCAGAGCGGCATCTCCGGCGGCGCTGTGCGCTTCGCGATGAGCCTGCGGGCGGTCGGCGAAGGGCACATCAGCTCGATCGCCTTCCGTGAGGGCATCGCCAATCCCGACGGCGGCTTCGCGCTGTGGCCGCAAGGCATGCTGGCGACCTCGGTCGATCTCGACGACGCCAGCCTCAGCGACAGCGAGGCCGGGGTGATCGTCCATCGCCATCCCGATTCGAGCCTCAGCAACACCGTGATCTTTCCGATCACCGAGCAGCAGCGCGGCGGGCTGGAGGATCTGCGCCTGGTGCGCTTCGACCACGGCGGCGGCGATTTCGAATGGATCGGCACCTACACCGCCTATTCGGGCCACTCGATCCGCTCCGAGCTGATGCGCACGGTCGATTTCAAGCGCTTCCTGCTCGAGCCGATCAAGGGCCGCGCCGGACGCAACAAGGGCATGGCGCTGTTCCCGCAAAAGGTCGGCAGCAAGTATGCGATGGTCGGGCGGCAGGACGGCAAGAACCTGTTCCTGCTCAAGTCCGACCGGCTGGACCGCTGGAACTCCGAAGGCACCCTGCTGATGGAGCCGAAGTTTCCGTGGGAGTTCATCCAGATCGGCAATTGCGGCAGCCCGATCCTGACCCAGGCCGGCTGGCTGCTGTTCACCCACGGCGTTGGCGCGATGCGCAAGTATTCGCTCGGCTGCGCGCTGCTCGACCGCGACAACCCGGCCAAAGTGATCGGCCGCGTCGCCGAGCCGGTGCTGACCGCGATCGACGCCGACCGCTCGGGCTATGTGCCCAACGTGGTCTATACCTGCGGCGCCTTGCAGGTGGGCGAGCGGCTGCTGCTGCCCTATGGCATTTCCGACAGCGCTGTGGGTTTCGCCACGGTCGAAATCCAGGCGCTGCTGGACCTGATGGTGTGATGGGGCGTTAGGCGACCATGCTGCTCGAAACGCGCACCGTCGAGAAGCCGTGGGGCAAGGACGTCCTCCCGCCCCCATTCGCTACTCCCCCCGGCAAGCGCATCGGCGAGATCTGGTTCGAGCCGCCGCGCGACCTGCCGCAGTTGCTGGTCAAGTACATCTTCACCTCCGAGAAACTGTCGGTCCAGGTGCACCCTTCCGCCGCGCAGACCGAGGCCGCGGGCCTCGGCAGGCAGGGCAAGGAGGAATGCTGGCTGGTGATCGACGCCGAGCCGGGCGCGAAGCTGGGCATCGGCTTTGCCGCCGAGATCAGCGCCGAGGCGATGCGCCACGCCGCGCTCGATGGCAGCATCGAGGGCATGCTGGTGTGGCACCCGGTCCACGCCGGCGATTTCTTCTACATCCCGGCCAACACAGTCCACGCCATCGGCGGCGGCTGCTCGATCATCGAGGTCCAGCAGAACTCGGACATTACCTACCGTCTTTACGACTACGGCCGCCCGCGCGAGCTGCATCTCGAGGAGGGGATCGCAGTGGCAAAGGGCGGACTGCATGAGGCCGCGCTTCGCCGCAAGGTGCCGCCAGGCGACGCTTCGCTGGTCGACGGCCCGCATTTCCGCCTCGACCAGGTCACCGGTCTGCCGAGTGCCGAACAGGCGGCCCGGTACCACGGCTGCCTGCTGGTGATCCCGCGCGAAGGAACGGCAAGCGTCGAGGGCGAGCCAGTGCAGCCCGGTCAGTGTGCGCTGGCGCACTCGCTCGCCGACGTGGTGTTCGACCCGCGCGGCAACTGCCTGATCGCGCAGCCTTGTGCTGAGGCGCGAGCTTAGCGCGCGTGCTTCGACAAGCTCAGCATGAGCGGACCTGGGAAAATCACAACAACACCCGCTCGTCCTGAGCCTGTCGAAGGATGCGCTCCTAGCGGCCTTTCCAGACCGGTGGGCGCTTGTCGATGAAAGCGGCCATGCCCTCGGCCTTGTCCTCGGTGGCGGCGAGCAGGTGGAACAGGCGGCGCTCGAGGCGGAGGCCTTCGGCGAGCGGCAGCTCCTGCGCGGCGTTGACCAGCTCCTTGGCGGCGAGGACCGCGAGCGGCGGCATCGCGGCGATCGCCTCGGCGGTCTTGAGCGCCTCGGCGAGCAATTCCTCCGCTGGAACGATCCGAGCCACCAGCCCGATCCGCTCGGCCTCGGCGGCGTCGATCGTACGGCCGGTCAGGATCAGCTCCATCGCCCGGCCCTTGCCGACTGCCCGCGCCAGCCGCTGCGAGCCGCCCATGCCGGGCACCACGCCGAGCCTGACCTCGGGCTGGCCGAACTTCGCCGTGTCGGCGGCGATGATGAAATCGGCCATCATCGCCAGCTCGCACCCGCCGCCGAGCGCGAAGCCGTTGACCGCAGCGATCCACGGCTTTCGGGTGGCGTTGACCAGGTGGCTTTGCCAGCGCGAGAACATGTCCCCGGCGTAGAAATCCGCCGCGGGCTTTTCCGCCAGTTCCTTGATGTCGGCGCCTGCCGCGAAGGCCTTCTCACCCGCGCCGGTGACCACCGCGCAACGCTGGCTGTCGTCGGCCTCGAACGCGGCGAAGGCGGCAATCAACTCCTCGAGCACCGCGCTCGAAAGCGCGTTCAAGGCGTCCGGACGGTTGAGCGTGACGAGCGTTACGGCTCCAGTTGCTTCTGGGCGCCGCTCGACGAGGATCGTGGCGTAATCGCTCATACCACTCCGAATGCCAGCATCGCGTCGGCGACTTTCTTGAACCCGGCGATGTTGGCGCCCTTGACGTAATCGACGTGGCCACCGTCCTGCGCGCCGTAGGCCAGGCAACGGCCGTGGATGCCGTCCATGATGTCGCGCAGCATGACCTGGAGCTCCTCCTCCTTCCAGCTGCGGCGTTCGGAGTTCTGGCTCATCTCGAGGCCCGAGACCGCGACGCCCCCGGCATTCGCCGCCTTGCCCGGCGCGAACAGGATCCTGGCCGCCTTGAACACATGCACGGCATCGAGGTCGCTCGGCATGTTGGCGCCTTCGCTGACCGCGCTGCAGCCGTTCGCGACCAGCGCCTTGGCATCGGGCCCGAGCAGTTCGTTCTGCGTCGCGCACGGTAGCGCCACGTCGCACGGCACGTTCCACGGCGTCTGACCCTCGGTGAAGGTCGCGCCCTTGAACTCCTGCACATAGTCGCTGATCCGCCCGCGGCGGTGGGTCTTGTGCGCCTTGACCCACTGAACCTTCTCCAGCGTCAGCCCGTCGGGATCGTGGATGAACCCGCCCGAATCCGAGAGGGTAATCGGCGTCGCGCCAAGCTGGATCAGCTTTTCCGCCGCATGGGTGGCGACATTGCCCGAGCCCGACACCACCGCCTTGAGCCCGGCGATGTCGCGGCCCTGGTGCTTGAGCATGTTGTCGAGGAAATAGACCGCGCCGTACCCGGTCGCCTCGGGCCGGATCATCGAGCCGCCGTATTCCATGCCCTTGCCGGTCAGCACCCCGGTGAACTGGTTGGTGATGCGCTTATACTGGCCGAACATGTAGCCGATCTCGCGGCCTCCGACGCCGATGTCGCCCGCCGGCACGTCGACGTCGGCGCCGATGTGGCGATAGAGCTCGGTCATGAACGACTGGCAGAAGCGCATGATCTCGCGCTCGGACTTGCCCTTGGGGTTGAAGTTCGCCCCGCCCTTGCCGCCGCCCATGGGGAGGCCGGTGAGCGCGTTCTTGAAGGTCTGCTCGAAGGCGAGGAACTTGAGCACGCTTTCGGTGACGCTGGGGTGGAAGCGGATGCCGCCCTTGTACGGCCCGATCGCGTTGTTGTTCTGGATGCGATAGCCGCGCTGGACGCGCACCTGGCCGTTGTCGTCCTCCCAGCACACGCGGAAGCTGACGACTCGATCTGGCTCGGCGATGCGGCGCAGGATCTGCTCGGAGTGGTAGGCCTCCTTGTCGGCGATAAAGTCGTAGATGTCCTCGGCCACTTCCTGCACCGCCTGGACGAACTCCGGCTGATGCGGATTGCGCCGCTTGACCCCTTCCATGAAGGTCGCGAAATCGACGTGGTCGCCAAGCGCCATTAGTAGCCTCCCCCAACACCGCCGATGCGGCGACTCGGGCGATTATGGACGCGGGTGCCGGGGCTGAACAGGGGGGCTGGCCCGGAGCGGCGGCTATCGACCGCGGCTACGCTGCCAACGGGCTCAACCAGTATTCGACAATCACCCCTGCCGGTGGCAGCGCGATCACCCAGAGCTACGACGCCAACGGCAACCTGACCGGCGACGGCACCCAGACCTTCACCTACGACATCGAGAACCGCCTGGTGACGCGCAGCGGCGGCGGGACGACTGCGGCCTTGCGCTACGATCCGCTCGGGCGGCTCTACGAGGTCACCGGCAGCGCCACCGGCACCACCCGGTTCCTCTACGACGGCAGCGATCTGGTGGCCGAGTACAACACCGGCGGCACGCTGCTGCGCCGCTACGTCCATGGCGGCGGCGCCGGCGACGATCCGCTGGTGTGGTTCGAGGGCTCGGGCGCCGCCGACAGCGCGCGCAAGTACCTCTACGCCGACGAGCGCGGCTCGATCGTCGCGGTGACCGACAGCAACGGCGGCAGCGTCACGGTCAACAGCTACGACGAATACGGCATCCCCGCCTCAACTAACGCCGGCCGGTTCGGCTACACCGGCCAGGCGTGGATCCCCGAGTTAGGCATGTGGCACTACAAGGCCCGCATGTACTCGCCCACGCTCGGCCGGTTCATGCAGACCGACCCGATCGGCTACGGGGATGGCATGAACATGTATGCCTATGTGCATAGCGATCCGGTGAACTTCGTCGATCCGACGGGTTTGTGTACCGCGGATGGCTGCATTGACGTATGGGGCAGGAGGGATGGGGACCGACAACCCCCTGTTCCGGTTGGCGGTGGCTTTGGTGGCATCGGCGGCGACGGCCATTCGACTCCACCTCTGCCGCCGCCACCGGACCGCGACTACTATTGCAACTATTTTCAGTGTCCCTCCGAGGAGGCGGAAGAAGAACCCGTGATCACCGTAGTCGGACCGCGTCGGCCTCCACCTGTGGCCGTCCGGCCAAGCATTGGTGCAATTCGCATTGGTGATGGGATTGCAAAGGGCAGTTCAGCTGACCGTGTACCTAATGATAACACCCCGGGAGGGGTATGCCAAGTAGCGCAAAGGATCTGTTATAGCAACAGCCGCCGTTTCGACCAATCTGGCCAGCGCCGTAGTTATATTAGACGGCTCGGGCTCTGTAATGAATCGAGGCGGCAATGCGATGCTATTGTTCAGAGGAAAAGTGATGTCGGGTTTATTTGGTATCCCGACGGGACTATAGTTTGGGCATGGGAAGGTCAGCCTTCTATAGTCCTTGTAGGACCATCAAGATAAGCGTATGTTTAAGACGTTCAGTATCAAACTCATAACGAATTGGCTGTCCTTTGACTTTCGATATGCTTTTATTTCGTTATTACTGTATAACAACGGACAACTCGCGATGGCGTGTGAAGCAGGACATTTTCCTCCGCTCGACTTCTCAGGTGAAGAAGAAGTAAGTAATACTGAATTCGAGAATAGGTGCCGTATTGAACTCGATAGAATAATGGGAGTTAGTGGAAAAATGGTTATAGCTAATTCTATCATTACAAGAAATATAGAACTTGGTCTAGTTTGTCGATACGATTTCGATATTAATGTTGACTATGCTGAATTTGAAGTTGAAATGGAAGATGAAACTGACGCTGAGACCGATGGTGTTAACCGCATTATGCTATGGGAACTTCCGAGTGGAAATCTCGCGACTTTTATCGGGTGCGAACTAAAGATTCGACCATTGCGATTACGATTACGGTGACACGAGCGTTACGGTGACACGTGCAATAACCCCTTAATTCAACCGCAACCCGCAACCCCTCCGGCCAGCTCGCGAGTTCCGGGGACAGGAGAGTTCCTGGGACACGATACAAATTAACCCGCCCGCACGCCCACTATCGGCTTGGCGCCAGCGCTGGTTCACCGTCCCTGTCGCCACCCTTGCCTCCCCGCCCACGATGGCGCAGTCTGCGCGGAGCGCCTGAAGCGCCGCGCGAGAGGGGCCTCGACGATGGACCGCCTGCCGATTGGAGCGATAGCCGCCGCCGCGCTGCTGCTGGCGTTCCCCGCCCCTGCCGCCGCCGGCCCGCTCGATGCCGAGAGCTTCGCGATCGGCACCGAAGGCGCGGTGTGCGAAGCGCAAGGCGTGATGCTGGGCGCGGCCCGCGCCACGCTGTTCGACCGCAAGTGGGCGCTGCTGTGCGCCGATGTCGACCGCCCGATCGGCAACGCCTTCAGCTGGCGCGGAGCTCAGGAAGCGCGCGCCGTGGTCGGGCGGGGCCGCGACGTGACGCTCGAATGCGATCCGGTCGGCACGACCGATTCCGCGGGCGTGACGGCCGTCACCTGCCGTGAACGCGAGGGAGGCCTCGCCTGGAAATCCTATTCCGTCACTCGCAACGGCTGGACCCACGTGGTCGAAGGAATGGCCGCGTTCGACGGCGCGCTGCGCCTGACGCTGGCTAACCTGATCGAGAACCGGGTCGTGCCCGGCACGCTCGAGATCGTCACCACCGGCGGCTCGGGCTCGCTGGCGCAAGCGCGCGGTGCGCTCGGCGGCGACCAGCTGATCGGCCAGGGCTATCGCCGCAACAACGCCGGCGAATACACCGAGGCGGAGGAATTCTTCCGCGCCGACGATGCCGCCGGGGATGTGAGCGACGAGACGCTGGCCGAGCGGCGCCACGAATCGATGGTCAACCGGGCGCTGCAATTGTCCAACCTGGGCCGTTACGACGAGGCCTCGCGAGCCTTCGCCGAGGCCCAGGCGATGGACCTGCGCGATCCGATCCAGGCCCGCCTGCTACGCAACTTCGAGGCCATCCACGCGCTCAACCGCGGCGCGCTGACGCAAGTCGCGCCGATCCTGGCACGACCGGTCCCCGGGTTGTCGGAACCGCTCGGCAACCCGGCAGAAGGGGTCGAGATCGACCGTCCGCTGGCGGCGAGCCTCAATTCCGGGCTTACCGCCGGCCTCGCCGATTCGGTCAGTCAGGAAACCCGCCTGACCCGCTTCGAGCGCGCCACCATCATCGATGCCCAGGCGCGCCAGATCGGCGGCACCGTGCTGCGGCTGCAGGGCAACGACGCGGCCGCGCTGGCCGAGCTGGGCGCGGCGCGCGCGGCAATCGTCGCGGTCAAGGAAGGGCGCGTGCTCAGCGCCGCGCGCCTTGAGGCGCAGCTGCTGTCCGAAATGGCGCTGACCCACGAAGCCGCCGGGCGCTTCGGCGAGGCCAATTCATTGCTGCGCGAAGCGCTCGCGCTGACCGAGCTGCGCTATCCCGAAAGCGCCTCGGTCAATGCCGCCCGGGCGCGGCTCGCGTCGTACCTCGCCCGGCGCGGGCAGCGCGACGAATCGCTGGCGCTCTATCGCGCCATCGTCGCCGACGTCTCGGGCGAACGCGCCGCGCTGATCGGGATCGAGAACCAGCTGAAGCCCTATCTGGCAATGCTGATCGAGGACTTGGGGCGCCGGCCCGAACTCACCGCCGACCTGTTCCTGGTCGCGCAGCTGGTCGAGCGGCCGGGCGCCGCGCAGACGCTGGCGCAACTGGCGCGGCGCCTGTCGGCCGGGACCGGCGAGGCTTCGGAACTGTTCCGCCGCGCCACCACGATCGATCGCGAGCTGACCCGCGTCGAGCTGACGATCGCGCAAGTGCGGGCCGGCGAGGAAGGCGCAGCGGCGGTCCTTCTGCCCGAGCTGGAAGACCGCCAGATGCGGTTGCAACAAGCACAGCTGCAGCTGCTTGAGGCGCTGTCCGCGTTCCCCGAATACCGCTCGGTCGCGCATACCTATGTGACCGCGGACGAGCTGACCGCGCTGCTTCGGCCGGGCGAAGGCTATCTGAAGCTGGTCCGGCTCGGCGACGAGATCTACGCGGTCTTCCTATCGCCCGGCCGCTCGACCGGCTGGCGGATCGAGGCGAGCGCCGGCGAGATCGCCGCGATGGTGAGCGCGCTGCGCGATTCCATCTCGCTCTCGATCGGCGGGGTCACCGCGACCTATCCGTTCGACGTCGATGCTTCGCGCGCGCTCTACGACGCGGTGTTCGGCCCGGTCTCGGCCGACCTCGCGCGGCTCGACCACCTGGTGTTCGAGCCCGACGGGGCATTGCTGCAACTGCCGATCAACCTCCTGACTGCCGACCAGGCCGGGGTCGAAGCCTATCACGAGCGGGTGGCGGCGGGCGGTGACGAGTTCGACATGCGCGGTATCGACTGGCTGGGGCGCGGCAAGGCGGTCAGCACCGCGCTGTCGCCGGCGAGCTTCCGCGACGCGCGCCGCGCACCTCCCTCGAGAGCGGCGCGCGCTTACCTCGGGCTCGGGCAGAATGAGCCGCTCGGCACGGTCGCGCAGGCTGCGCTGACCCGGGGCCTGGCCGCATCGAGCGATCCCGGCTGCGCGCTGCCGGCCTCCTCGTGGAACCGCCCGATCCCGGCCGACGAGCTGGTCGTGGCGAGCCAGGTGTTTGGCCCGGCGCGGTCCGACCTGCTGACGCAGGCGGCCTTCACCGACAGCGCGATCGAGCAACGCACCGACCTCGACGCCTTCCGAATCATCCATTTCGCCACGCATGGCGTGGTCACCCCGCCGCGGCCCGGGTGCCCGGCGCAGCCGGCGCTGCTGACCTCGCTCGGCGGGGCGGGCTCCGACGGGCTGCTCGAATTCGGCGAAGTGTTCGACCTCAACCTCGACGCCGACCTGGTGATCCTCTCGGCCTGCGACACCGCCAGCACCGCCGGGGCGGAGGCGACGCGCGCCGCCGGCCTCGAATCCGGTGGCGGGCAGGCGCTCGACGGCCTGGTGCGCGCTTTCATCGGCGCCGGCGGGCGGCAGGTCATCGCCAGTCACTGGCCGGCGCCCGAGCAGTTCGAGGCGACCAAGCGGCTGTTCTCCAGCTTCTTCCGCAGTCCGCCCGGGACCAGCCTGGGCGATGCGCTGCGCACCGCGCAGCTGGCGCTGATGGACGATCCCGATACCTCGCACCCGTTCTACTGGGCAGGCTTCGCGCTGATCGGCGACGGCGAGCGGCCGCTGTTCTCGGGCTCCTGAGCCTGCGGAGCCGGGCCGCCTGATGGTTCCGAAGACGCTTTCCAAGCCACTCGCGCGGGGCCTGCGCTCGCTTCGGGCGGCCGGCCCGCAACGATTGATCCTGACTGCACTGCTGTTGGTCGCGGCAGTATGGGTGGCACGGTTCGGGTGGACCGTTCCGGTAATCGAAGAGGCCGAGCGCAGCCTCTACGACCAACGCGCCTACCTGCTGGCGGAACAGGTCGAGCAGGATCCCCGTGTGCTGATGATCGTCTACAGCGATCAAACGCTCATCGACTCGCGCAAACGCTCTCCGCTCGATCGCGGCCTGCTCGCGCGGGCTCTGCGCAACATCGATGGCCTGGGCGCCAAGGCAATCGGGATCGATATCCTGTTCGATCAGCCGCAGGACGAAGACGAACAGCTGATCGCGGCCTTGCGTGAGATGAAGACTCCCACTTTCGTGGGCTATGCTGAGACCGCCACCAACGAAGGCCAAATCAAGTTCGAGCAGCAGGAGTTTCTCAAGCGGTTCATCAGATCGCTCGAAGGATCGAACGCCTCGCGGGCCAGCGTCCGGCTCGACGACAATTCGGGAGTGACGCGAATCTGGCCGATCATCGAGCGCGATTTGCCGCCCGTTCTCGGCCGTGCGATGCTGGCGGGCGCAGGTGAAGAAGCGAAGGCCCTGCCCGGCTATCTGGGGGCGATCCGCTATCGCGAACGGCTATTCGAGGAATCGCCGGTCTTTACGGAACTGGCCATCGACACTTTCGCCGATCCGCCCGACCCCGAAACGCTCGCCGCCTTTTCCGCATTGGTGACAGGACGCTACGTGCTCATCGGCGGCAATATTATCGATTACGACCGCGTCCCGACGACCTTCACGGCCGCGACGCACGAGGTCCCGCCCGGTCTCGAAGTCCATGCCCACATGATCGCGCAAATGCTCGACGGCGCCCGGCTGCCAAGGCCGTCACCAGCTACGCTGTGGGCGGCTGCGTTGTTGGTGGTGGTGAGCGCGATGGTGACCGCGATGCTCGAATTGCGTTCGTGGCGGCTTTACCCGTTGCTGGTGTTGCAGGGCGCGGTGCTGCTCGGCCTGCCGTTCCTGCTCCACGCGCGCGGCATCGATACCTATGGCCTCCCGTCGATTGGCTGGCTGGTCGGGTGGATCGTGACTTTCGCCTCGGTGACCGCCGCCGCCCGCGCTTCGGTCGCCACCGAGCGCAGCTTCGCCCAAGGGGCGCTCGGCAAGTACCTGCCGCGCGAGATGGCGCAGGAGATAATCGACAATCCCGAGCTGCTCGCGCTGCACGGCGAGAAGAAGGAAATCTACGTCCTGTTCAGCGATCTCGAGGGCTTCACCAAGATGAGCCACGCGATCGAGCCGGAAATGGTCGCCAAGCTGCTCAACCGCTACCTCGAGATGCTGAGCAAGGTCGTGCTCGACCACGGCGGAGTGATCGACAAGTTCGTCGGCGACGCGGTGGTGGCGTTCTGGGGCGCGCCGATCGCACTGGCCGACGATGGCGAGCGCGCGGCGAAGGCCGGTTACGCGATGTGGCAGGCGGGCGAGGAATTCCGCCAAAGCGCCGACCCCGGGCTGCCGCCGATCGGCAAGACCCGCGTCGGGCTGCACTGGGGCGAGGCCGTGGTCGGCAATTTCGGCGGCGAGAACCGCATTCAGTACACCGCGCTCGGCGACAGCATGAACACCGCCTCGCGGCTCGAATCGGCCAACAAGGCACTCGATTCGGGCGTTATGGCGAGCCGCGAGTTCGTCGAGCGTGCCGGGCTCGACTGGTGGCGGCCGATGGGCCGGGTGATGTTGCGCGGCAGGTCAAAGCCGGTCGACCTGTTCGAGCCCGCGCCCGACTTCCCGGCGGAAGACCGCGCGGCGCTGTACCAGGCGATGATCCTGACCGAAACCGACCGCGCGGCGGCAATCGAGGTCATCGCCGAACTGGCGGCAAGGCACACCGGCGATTCAGCGCTGGTCAATCTTCTCGAGCGCACCCGCAAGCTGCCGGCAAGCGGCGCCTATGTACTCGATTGAGCGCGGGCTTTTTCGCTGACATCGGGCCGCGAAGTTTGGTAGGACACCGCAAGGTTCAGGAGGACGCAGACAATGCCCTCGACACGGACACGGATATTGACGGCCGCGCTGGCGGCAATTGCGGCGCTGGCGGTACCCGTCGCGGCGCTCGCGGGCGTGGTGGTGGCGGCCAGCGGGCCTTCGGCCACCAGCTTCCCGGTCGGCAAGAAGATTGCCGGCAGCGAGCGGATCGTCTTGCGCGCCGGCGACAGCCTGACCGTGCTCGACGGCCAGGGCACGCGCGTGCTGCGCGGTGCCGGCACCTTTACGCTCGACCAGCAGGCCGGCCCAAGCCGGCGCAGCACCTTCAGCGTGCTGACCGAGCGCCGCTCGGCGGCGCGGATGCGGACCGGGGCGGTGCGCGGCGAGGGCGACGGCCAGCCGGTCCATTCGCCCAACCTGTGGTACGTCGATGTCGGCCAGCCGGGCAAGGTCTGCCTCGCCGCGACCGACCGCGTGCGGCTGTGGCGCCCCTCCACCGAAGGCGACGCGACTTATTCGCTACGCGGCGAGGCCGGCCGCATCCACACCGTGACGTTCGCCGACGGCGACATGCTGGCGCCATGGGACACCCGCGTGCTGCCGGTTTCGAACGGCGCGGTGTTCTACATCGCCGGCCCTGGCGGCCCGGACAAGGAATTGAGCTTCGTGGTGCTCGACAGCGTCGCCGAGGAGCCCGAGGATCTCGCCGCGCAGCTGATCGAGAACGGCTGCACCAAGCAGCTCGAGGTCCTGTCTGCCGCGACACTGATCGCCGAAGGATAATTTCGCCCGCCGCCGCCGGCGGTGGACGGGTCGCGGAGTGCAGGAACGCGGAAGGACTTGCCCTTCGCGCGTGGCGGTTGGGGGTTGCATGAGGTCCAGGGTTCAGACCCGCCGTTTCCGAGACCGTCGTACCGAGCTGTTCGTGGGAGTTGCACTCGCGGCGGCCCTGCCCGTTCCAGCGCTGGCGCAGGGGGTGCCGGCGCCGCCGACCCGCGAAGACCTCGCCGTCGGCCGCGACGATCGCGCCGCCGACCGCGCCGCCCGCCTCAGCGTCGAGGGCGATATCGAGCGCGGGCCCTGCCCGCTGGCCGATCCCGCCTTCGCCGCAACCCTTGTCACCTTCACCACTGTCGATTTCAGCGGGCTGCCGGGCGTGCCGGCGGCTGCGCTCGACAGTGCGTGGCGCGAGTTCGCCGGGCGCGAAGTGCCGGTGGCGACGCTGTGCGAAGTGCGCGACCGCGCCGCCACCATGCTGCGCGCCCAGGGTTTCCTCGCCGCGGTGCAGATCCCGCCGCAGCGGATCGAAACCGGCGGCACGGTGCGGATGGACGTGCTCGCCGCGCGGCTGGTCGAAGTGCAGCTGCGCGGCGATGCCGGCAATGCCGAGCGCCTGATCGCCGCGCACCTCGCCGGGCTCACGCGACGCGAGTGGTTCAACACCCGCGAGGCCGAGCGGCACCTGCTGCTGCTCGAGGACCTGCCCGGCTTCGACGTGCGGCTGGTGCTGCGCTCGGCGGAAGGCCGCCCCGGCGAAGTGGTCGGCGACGTGGTGATCGCGCGCCGCCCGATCGAGCTGGTCGCCGGCGGGCAGAACCTCGGTTCGCGAGCGACGGGCCGCGAGGGCGGGTTCGCGGCGCTCGCGGTCAACGATCTGACCGGCCTCGGCGACCGCACTTCGGTGAGCTACTACAACACGTTCGACTGGAGCGAGCAGCGCATCTTCCGCGCGGCGCACGATTTCTCGCTCGGTGCGGACGGGCTGCGGGCCGGCGTCAGCGTGCTGGTCGGGCGCAGCAAGCCGGACCTCGGCGGCCCGGCGTTCAAGACCGACACCCTGGTCGTCGAGGGCCACCTTGGCTACCCGCTGCTGCGCCGCCAGCAGCAGTCGCTGTTCGCCACCGCGGGCATCGAGGTGGTCGACCAAGAGCTCGATTTCGGCGCCATCCAGCTCAGCGACGACCAGCTGCGCGTGGGCTTCGTGCGGCTCGATCACGAGATGATCGACCCCGACAGCGTACGCGGTCAGGGCGGCTACACCGTGCGCGAGCCGCGCTGGCGCAACGCGATGTCGCTCGAGGTGCGCCAGGGCCTGTCCGGCTTCGGCGCCAGCAACGATTGCAGCCCGCTCGTCGACTGCCTGCCGCCCAACGATGCGCTGAGCAATTTCGTCGCCGACCCGAGCTCGCTGGTCGCGCGGTTCGAGGCGACGCTCGAAGTGCGCCCCGTGCCGCTGCTGACCATCGCGGTCTCGCCGCTGGCGCAAATCTCCGACGGGCCACTGCTGTCCTACGAGCAGGCCAGCCTCGGCAACTACACCATCGGCCGCGGGTTCGACCCCGGCATCGCGCTCGGCGATCATGCCGCCGGGGTCGCCCTGGAAGTGCGCTATGGCAGCCTGTTCCCGCGCCAGGCCGATGCCTTCGCGTTCGAGCCGTTCGTGTTCTTCGACCTGGCCCGGGCGTGGATCGACGACGGCGGGGCGACGCCCGACCCGCACCGCGTGCTCAGCACCGGCGGCGGGGTGCGCGCCCGGTGGGGCGACCGGGCCGATTTCGCAGTTACGGTGGCCCTGCCGCTCGAGCGCGCCGGGTACCAGACGAACAAGGGCGACGTGCGGGTGCTGTTCACGCTGACTACGCGTCTGCTACCCTGGGGAGAGCGATGATGCCGAACACCCTCCGAGCCATCCCGGCGCCACGCCGCATCGCCAGGCTGCTGGCGGGTTGCGCGCTCGCGGCCATCGCCGCGCTACCCGCCGCGGCCGCCGCGCAGGGGCTGCAGGGCACCCCTACGGCCGTCGTCGGCACCCCCCTGATCACCACCGGGGCCAACTACACCGGCATCTTCCCGAACACGCAGCAGACGGTGATCAACTGGGTGCCCTTCGATACTGGCGGCTCGGGAACGATCGACTTCCTCCCCAGCACCGCAACCGTCGAGTTCAACGATCCGGGCGGCGCACTCGGCGATTTCACCGTGCTCAACCGCATCATCCCGGTGGACTTCTCGGGCACTCCGGTGGCTCGCGCGATAGCCCTTAACGGCTCGGTCTTCGGCCGGATCGTCAACGACCCGGGCGGGCATATTTGGTTCTACAGCCCGACCGGCATCATCGCCGGCGCGGGCTCGACGTTTTCGGTCGGCAGCCTGATCCTGACCACCAACGACATCCAGTTCGTCGCCGACGTGGCGGGCACTCCCGGATCGATCTATGGCGCCGGCGGGCTGGTGCAATTTATCGGCCCGGCCGGCTCGACCGGGTTCGTCCAGATCCAGGGGCCCGCGGGCGCGCTCCAGGGCGCGCAAATCAACGCCAGCGGGGCCAACGCCTATGTCGCGCTGGTCGCGCCGCGCGTGGTCCAGGGCGGCACCGTAAATGTCAACGGCCACGCCGCCTACCTCGCGGCCGAAGTACTCGACATGACGATCAACGCCGGGCTGTTCGACTTCACCCTGCTGGTCGGCACGACCGACGCCAACGGCGTGGTCCACACCGGCACCACCACCGGCCCGGCCTCGACCGGCATCGCCGACCAGCAGCGCATCTCGATGGTCGCGCTGCCCAAGAACACCGCGCTGACCATGCTGCTGTCGGGCTCGGTGGGCTATGCGGCCGCGGCATCCGTCGACGACGACGGCAGCTCCATCGTGCTTTCGGCCGGGTTCGGCTCCGCGCAGCCCAACGGAGTCCCCGGCAACGCGTTCGGCAACATCCAGATCGGCAACACCACCTTCGGCAACCGGCTCGATGGCTACGCCTCGAATAACGTCATCGTCGCGCCGACCGGCGGAACGATCGATTTCCAGGGCGACACCCGGCTGTTCGCGCTGAACTCGATCACGATGACGGCCGAAACGTCGGAGCAGATCTTCGGCACGGCGCTCTCGCTCAGCGCCGGCGGGATCGGAGCCGGCGGCACCATCGACGTGCTCGCCACCGGCAAGGGCCGGATCGCCATGACCGAGCGGCTCGACCTTTTGGCCACGAGCGATGCGGCCACCTTTGCGGCCGGTGCCTTCACCGACGGCACCGGCGGTACGATCAACCTCACCGCCAACGACGGCACGGTCTCCGCGCCGATCATGATCCTCAACGCCACGGGAACAGGCTCAGGGGCCGGCCTTGTGGGCGGCAACGGGATCGGCGGCACGATCACCGCCCGCGTGCTCGTCGGCGGCACGCTGACTTCCGCCAGCTTCTCGATGGTCGCAAACGGCTTTGGCGCGTACGGGCCGGACGTGGGCGGCAACGGGATCGGCGGCACGCTGACTCTGACCGAGACCAACGGCCAGCTCGACTTCGGCACAGTGGCGCTGACCGCGAACGGCATCGGCAGCTTTTCCGCCGGCGAGGGCGGTAGCGGCACGGGCGGGCGCATCGCCGTCGCGCTCAACAACCAGGCGCAGGCGTGGGATTCGCTCAATGTCAACGCCAATGCATCCGCCGCGGGCGGCATCCTCGGCGCGGGCAGTGCCAACGGCCTCGCCGACGCCATCAGCCTCGCGCTCAACGGCCCCGCCTCGCTGACGGTCACAGGGTCGGTGAACCTCATTTCCGACGCGCGGGTGGTGGGAAACACCGCGGCGGGCGTCGATAGCGTGGCCGGCGGCGTTTCCGTGACCGTCGGCACGGGGGCGACGCTGGCGGCCGGCGGCACGATCAATGCGCGCGCGAACGCCGACTATGGCATCGAGGGACCGCCGCTTGGCGAGGACACTACGCCGAACGTCCTGGGCGGCACGGTATCGATCGTCTCGCGCGGGACGATCACCGCCGCCGGGCTGAATGCCATCGCCAATGCCACCAGCGCCTCGGCCGTGACGCGCGCGGGAACCGCCACCGGCGGCACTGTAACCGTAACCGCCGCGGGCGGCGGCTCTATCCGCCTTGACGACGGCGCCGGCGGCGGTGGGCTGTTACTCGCGGCCAACGCCTTCGGTGCGCCGGGCACGACAGCGGCGCACGCACTCGGCGGGACGGCGCGGCTGATCGCCGAGGGCGGGTCGATCACCGCGCTGGGCGCAGCCACGGTCGAGGCCAACGGGCGGGCGCTGCTGCTCCGGGTCTCCGACGGGCCGGGCTTCGATGCAACCGGCGGCACCGCCGGCGTGGAATTGCGCGTCGGCTCGGGCGGCACCAGCTCGATCACCGCGGGTTCGCTCGACGTGCGCGCCAATGGCGATGCCCGGCCGCTGATATTCAACCTGGTCTCGGGAATGTTCGAGGAAGGGCCGCTGACCGGCGACGGCGGCACCGGGCAAGGCGGCAACGCCAGCCTGAGCCAGGTTGCCGGCACGCTGAACGTCGGGCGGGTCACGCTCCAGGCCGCCGGCCTCGGCGCCACCTCCGCGGCAATCGACGGCCTGACCGGGTTCACTTCGGGCGACGGGTTCGGCGGCACCACGCTGTTCTCCCAGAGCGGCGGCATCGCGGCGGTGACGACCCTTGAATTGTTCAGCCACGGCAGCGGCGGCGGCGGCGCAGCGGCCGCCATTGGCGGCGAGATAGCGGCGCTGGCCGGCAACGGCACCGGCGGCAATGCCACTCTCGACGTGATTGGCGGAACGCTGGACGTCACCGACACCACCATCGCCGCGCTCGGCTTTGGCGGAGCGGGCATGAATCATAACGGCGGCTCCGCCGTGGCGACCGATGGCGGGATCGGCACCGGCGGCACCGCCAGGCTGCAATCGCCGAACGGCGCCACCGGCGCGTTCACCACCACAACGCTGGCAATCCGCAGCAACGGCAGCGGCGGCGTCGGCGGCAACGCACCCGACGGAACCAGCGGCAGCGGCGGCAGCGGGGTCGGTGGCAACGCCTCGATCGCGTTGGCCGACGGTGCTTTTGCATTGGGCGCGGTGACGATCGAGGCGATCGGCCGTGGCGGCAATGGCAACGTCGGCGGCGAAGGTCGCGGCGGCCGGGCGCTGTTCCAACTGATCGACAGCGCGGCGGGCGCGACTGGCACACGCGGCCTCGCCGGCCTCACGCTCGACGGCAGCGGCATCGGCGGCCTCGACAGCGGTGGCGGCACGGCCGAATCCGATGCGGGCGAGGCCGACTGGACGGTCGAGGTCAACAGCCCGGGCACGGCGCTCGCCGTAACCGGATCGCTGCGGGCGACCAGCCTCGGCTCGCGCTTGCCGGCGGCGACGGCGGGCGTCGCCGGGACCAACAATGGCTCCGGGCTTGCGGTCGGCGGCGACATCCTGATCAATACCAGCGGCGCAGTCACCATCGACGCCTTGCTGCCGATGAGCGCGGGCGGCGTGTTCGACGCCACCGGCCTCAGCTTCACTTCGGTGGGCCTGATCACCTCGGGCGGAGCGATGAGCATCGTCGGCACCGACGCGATCAACGCGGCCCAGCTCACCTCGGGCGGGATAACCGAGCTGCGCGCGGTCAACGGCCCGGTCCTGGTCGCCGACCTGCTCTCGGCCGGTAACGTGACCGCGCTCGGCCGCTCGATCGACCTCGCCTCGACTGGCGCGCTCACTTTCGCCGATCTCGACGCCACCGCCGGTGCGCTGGCGGTCCAGACCGCCGGTGACCTGACGCTGGCCACCGCCGACGCGACCGGGGCGGTGACCTTGCGCAGCACCGGCGGCGCCTTGCGCGCGACCGGCAACGTCAACGGCGCCAGCATCGCGCTGACCGCCGCCGCCGGGGTCCAGGCCGACGCCAACCTTACCGCCACCGGGGCGCTGGCAGTCGATGCCGGCGGCACCTTCACGCTCGCCGGGACCGGGCGCGGGACGACCATCACCGTTGCTTCGGCCGATATCGCGCTCGGCACTGCCGCGGCGCTCGGAGTGCGCGGGACCACCACCGCGCTGACGCTGACCAACCGCGACCCGTCGCGCACGATGTTCATCGGCGGCCCGGCCAACGCGACCGGCTACAGCCTCGACCAGGCCGAGGCGTTGCGACTGTTCGCCGACAATTCGATCACCCTGGGCGTGGCGCTGGCCGGCCCGCCGCCGCCAGCGGGCCAGGGCACTATCGTGGTCAACGATCTCGCCATGGGCTTTGGCGCCAACCGCAACATCGGCACCGGCGGCGAGCTCGAAATCTCCACCCCGGGCCGCGTCTCGATCATCGGCGACGTGGCGCTGACCACCAGCGGCGCCACCGACACCTTCAGCATCGACCCGACGCTGATCGAGCTCGACACCTCGACCGGCTCGATCGCCATGCTCGACGGCACCGGCGCGGCGCTCGGGCGGCTCGTCATGGTCGGCGGCACGATCTCGATCGCGACCACCGCCGCGCTCGCCCAGCTCGGTACGCTGACCGACTTCGCGGCGATCAACGCGCTGCTCGACACACCCGGCGGCATCGCCCAGCCGATCCGCGCGGGCACCATCGACCTTTCGGTGACCAACGGGCTGTTCATCCAGAACACCGGCGCGTCGGGCGCTTTCGCGGACCGGCGCGGGTTCCTCGCGGGCGCGCTCAACATCACCACCGCGTCCGCGGCCACCCGGCTGGCGATAAACGGCCAGATCGTTACCGCCGGCGGCCCGGTCAGCGGACTCGATACCGTCGGCGCGATCCGCATTAACGGTGCGGTCCCGGCCGCGGGCGGGCTGTTTGCCGCGGGATCGACGGTTAACGGCTGCGCTATCGGCGGCAACTGCGCGCTCGTGCCCGTTCCCCCGCCCGCGCCCGACAGGCCGGACGGGCCGGACGGGCCGGACGCGCCGGACGCGCCGACCGGCATCGACCTCGAGAGCCCGGTCCCGCCGGGCGATGGCGGCGACGGGCTGCTGATCGCGCCGCTGATCGAGCTGGCCGTGACCGATCCGCTGATCGCCCCGCCGCTGGTCGACGAGCCGATCACCGGCGTCGGCAACGACGACCTGTGGCAGGCGGCCTGCGCCGATCCCGAGACCGACAACTGCGAGGCGGAAGACCAGCCGTGAACCGACCGGGGGGTCGAACTGCCGGATTGCCGTGGCCGCTGCTGGCGGCGATGCTGGCCTTGCTCGCGCTTTCGGTCGCCTGGGCCGCGACGGCGGCGGCGCAACGTTACACCGGAGTCGCCTCGTGCGCCGGCTCGACCTGCCACGGCCGCGCCGAAGGCAACGGCGAGGTGGTGCGCCAGGACGAGATCGCCGGCTGGCAGGAGCCCTCCTCGCCGAGCGGCGCGCACAGCCGCGCGCTGGCGGTGCTCGAAAGCGTGCGCGGGCGGCAGATCGCCGCCACGCTCGGCATGGGCAATCCGAGCGGCGAACCCGCCTGCCTCGGCTGCCATGCCACGTTCGCCCCGGTGGCCGAGCGCGGGCCGCGCTTCCAGCTGTCGGATGGCGTCGGCTGCGAATCGTGCCACGGCCCGGCCGGCGGGTGGATCGCGACGCATTACACCACCGTCGGCACGCACCCGGCCAACCTCGCCGCCGGACTGTTCCCGCTCGAGGACCCGCAGGCGCGGGCGAACGTGTGCCTCGACTGCCACTATGGCTCCGCCAACGGCAACCAGTTCGTCACCCACCGGATGATGGCCGCCGGCCACCCGCGCATTTCGTTCGAGCTCGACCTGTTCAGCGCGCTGCAGCAGCACCACGACGAGGACGCCGACTACGCCCAGCGCAAGGGCCGCACCAACAGCGTGCAATTGTGGGCGGTCGGCCAGGCCGAAGCGGTGCGGCGGTCGACAGACCTGTTTGCCCGGCCCGGCTTCGCCAGCGAGGGAATTTTCCCCGAATTCACCTTCTACGACTGCCACAGCTGCCACCGCGCGATCAGCGACGGGCCGCAGCGCCGGCTGACCTTCGAGACCAACCCGGCGCGCGCGATCCCGTTCGGCCAGCCGCCGTTCAACGACGAGAACATGATCATGCTCTCGGCCGTGGCGCGCGTGCTGGCGCCGGGCCAAGCGCAGGCGTTCGACGAGGCCAGCCGCGCGTTCCACCGCGCGATGGGCGTGGGCCGCGCCGAAGCTGCCGGAGCGGCGATGCGGCTGCGCGGCGCGGCCGGCGCGCTGTCCGATGCGCTGGCGCGTGGCGGCGGGGGCGACGCCTTCGCGGTGATCGCCGCCATCGCCGACCGCACTACGTCCCCGCGCTTCACCGACTATGCCGGCTCGGTCCAGGCGGTGATGGCCGTCGACACGCTGCTCAACGCCCTGGTTCGCGAAGGCCGCGTAACGGTCGGCGCGGCGGCCGGCATCCGCGCCGACATCAACCGCGCCTACAACGCGGTCGGCAGCCCGGAGAGCTACAACCCGGTGCGCTTCCGCGCCGCGCTGGGCCAGGCGGCCGGGGCGATCGGGACGCTGCGCTGATGCGCTGGCGGCAAGGCACCGCGCTGGTCAGCGCATTCGCGCTGGCGCTGTCCGGCTGCGGCGGAGGTGGCGGCGGTGGCGGAGGCGGCGGAGGCGGTGGAGCCCCGGCTCCTGCGCCCGCGCCGGGAACCAGCTATGCCGTGCCCGCGCAAGTCGCACTGACGGCTGCCGAGGTGGGTCTGGCCGTCGCCCGCGCCGTCGCGCAGGCCGACGCGCTCGGCCGCCCCGCGACCATCGCCGTGGTCGACCGGGTCGGCAACGTGCTCGCCGTTTTCCGCATGACCGGCGCCCCGGCGCTGGCGCGGATCCCGCCCGCGCCCAGCGGCGCCAATGTCGACATCCAGAACCTCGATGTGCCCTCCGAAGCCGCGGCGATCGCCAAGGCCATCACCGGCGCCTACCTGTCGAGCGGCGGCAACGCCTTCTCGAGCCGCACCGCGAGCATGATCGTGCAGGAGCACTTCCCCCCGGCGCCGAGCACCGCCGGGCTGGAGAGCGGGCCGCTTTATGGCGTGCAGTTCAGCCAGCTGCCGTGCTCCGACCTTTCGGCGCGGATCGCGATGGGCTCGATCGGACCCAAGCGCTCCCCGCTCGGCCTGTCGGCCGATCCCGGCGGGTTTCCGCTCTACAAGAACGGCGTGCTGGTCGGCGGCGTCGGCGCGATCTCGGACGGCAGCTACGCGTTCGATCCCAACGTGCTCGATGTCGAAAGCGACGCCGACGAGCTGATCGCGCTGGCCGGCACGGTCGGCTTCGAGGCGCCCGACGACATCCGCGCCGAGCGTATCTTCGTCGACGGCACGGCACTGCGCTATTCGGACGCCGGCTATGCCGCACTAACCAACGTCGGCGGCGCGACTTTTGTCGCCGCCGATGCGCGCGGCGACCTGGTGCCGGTGACCGGGTACTACCCGGCGGCGGTGCTGCTGGCCGGCACGGCCTACGGCAGCGAGGCCTCCGGCGTCCGCGCCTCCACTCCAGCCGAATTCGTCAACCGCGATGCCTTCGTGCTCAGTGACGGCGGCGGCACCGGCCGCTTCCCGGTGCGCGGCGGGACCGACGCCGGCGACGTGGCGACGCCGCTGACCGCCGCCGAAGCGCGCGCGATCCTCGAGGAAGCGTTCACCGTGATGACCCGCGCGCGGGCGCAGATCCGCCGCCCGCTCGACAGCCGGGCGCAGGTCTCGATCTCGCTGGTCGACACCCGCGGCCAAGTGCTCGGCCTGGTCCGTTCGCCCGACGCGCCGGTGTTCGGCATCGACGTGAGCCTGCAGAAGGCGCGCACCGCCAACTTCTTCTCGGGCGCCTTCGCCGCCGCGCAACTGGCGGGAGCCGGAGGCGAAGCGCCGACGTTCCTTGCCAATATGCGCGCCTTCCTCGGGGCCAGCGCGCTGACCGGCAGCCACGCCTTCGCCGACCGCTCGATCGGCAATATCGCCCGGCCCTATTTCCCCGATGGCGAACTGGGCCGCCCACCCGGTCCGCTGTCGCGTCCGATCGCCCAGTTCAACCCGTTCTCGACCGGGCTGCAATCTGCGCTGGTGCTCGGCAATCTGGCGCAGCACCTCGCCTTCGTCACCGGCGCTTCGGGCAGCGACACGCCGCAACGCTGCACCACCGTTCCCGACGCGGCGCCGGGGCAGAACCGGCTGCAGAACGGCATCCAGATTTTCCCCGGTGCGGTGCCAGTCTATCGCGGCGGCGTTCTTGTCGGCGGCCTCGGCGTCTCCGGCGATGGCATCGACCAGGACGACATGGTCAGCTTCCTCGGCCTGGCGACTGCGGCCGGGCGCGTCGGCGGGATCAACAATGCGCCCACCGCGATCCGCGCCGACCAGATCGTGATCGATCTTGGCGCCGGGCGGCAAGTGCGGCTGCGCTACATCAGCTGCCCGTTCGCGCCGTTCCTCGACACCGCGGCGCAGAACGTCTGCCAGGGGCTGTGATGACGCCCGGCTTGCTCTTGCCCCTGGCGCTGCAGGCCGCCGCCGCCGGGGCGCCCTCCGCCCCGCCCGAGCCGACCGACGCGGTCGACGAGGCACCGCCACCGGTCGACAACGAATCGATCGAAGGCCGTCGCCGCCCGGACTACACCGACCCGCTGCCCGACGCGGTGACGCAGAACAATCCCGGCGCGGTGCGGGCGCCACCGCCCGAGGCCTTTCCGACCGACCAGATCCCGGTGCCCGACCGCTGGCGGCTGGCGGAATCGCTCGGGCTGGTGAACCCGCGCTGGTTCGATCCCTACAACCAGAACACCTACAAGGGCGACCGCCCGCTCGACCCCGAGAAGTTCCCGTTCATCACCGACCACGACTGGTTCTTCGCCGCCAACCTGGTCAGCGACACGGTGATCGAGCCGCGCACCTTTCCCATTCCCGTGGGCGTGCAGACCACGCAGCGGCCGGGCAGCCTCGACGTGTTCGGCGAAGATGCGAGCTACGTGCTGTCGCAGACCTTCATCGCCGGCGCGGCCCTGATCAAGGGCAGCACAGCCTTCATGCCGCCGCACATCGAGTACCGCATGACGCTGGCGCTCAACGTGAGCTACGTCGACGTGCCCGAGCGGCGCGTGCTGTTCGTCGAGCCATCGAAGCCGAGCCACCGCTTCGACCACTTCCTCGGCGTGCAAGAGGCGTTCGTCGACTACCACATCCGCAACGTCTCGGAGCGTTACGACTTCGATTCGGTGCGCGTCGGCATCCAGCCGTTCCAGGCCGATTTCCGCGGCTTCCTGTTCAACGACCAGCAGCTCGGAATTCGCCTGTTCGGCAACCGCGACAACAACCGCTTCCAATACAACCTGGCGGCATTCTGGCGGCTCGAGAAGGACACCAACAGCGGGCTCAATGCCGTGCTGCAACGCCCACGCGACGACTGGCTGGTGATCGCCAACGTCTACCGCCAGGATTTTCTGATCCCCGCGCTGACAAGCCAGATCACCGTGGCCTGGAACGCCAACCGCGAAGGCGACGAAATCGAAGTCGACGACAACGGTTTCCCGGTCCGCCCGGCGCTGCTCGGCACGCTGCGCGGGCGCGACTACGACGTGGTTTACCTCGGCTACAACGCCGACGGGCGCGTGGGCCGGATCAACGCGACGCTCAGCGCCTATGGCGCGCTGGGCGAGGACCGGAACAGCTTTTTCACCGACCGCAAGGCCGATATCCGCGCCTTCTTCGGTGCCGCCGAGCTCAGCTATGACCGGGACTGGATACGCTTTCGCCTGTCGGGCGCCTGGGCCAGCGGCGATAGCGACCCGTTCGACGACACCGAAGGCGGCTTCGACGCGGTGTTCGAGAACCCGGTCTTCGCCGGCGCGGACACCAGCTACTGGATCCGCCAGACGATTCCCTTCGCCGGCGGCGGCCGAGCGATCTCGATCAACGGCCGCAATGGCCTGCTCAATTCGCTGCGCTCGTCGAAGGAACAGGGCCAGTCGAACTTCAACAACCCGGGGCTGATGCTGGTCGGCGCGGGGGCCGATTTCGACCTGACGCCCGAGCTGCGCGTGTCGGGCAACGCCAACCACTTGTGGTTCGAGGATACCGCGACGCTGCAGGCGCTGCGCGTCGAAGGGTCGATCCCGAAATCGATCGGCTGGGACTTGTCTGCCGCGGCGATCTGGCGGCCCAAGGCGACACAGAACATCGTTTTTCGCGTCTCGGCCGCGGCGCTGGTCGCCGGCGACGGCTTCCGTGACCTGTTCGACAACTCCGATGGCCGCAGCACCTATCTATCGGTGCTCGGCAATGCGATCCTGAGCTACTGATGCGCGCCCTGCTTCGCCTCCTCGCCGTGCCCGCGATGTTCGCGGCGGCGCTGATGGCCGGCAACGTGCTCCGCGCGGCCGAAGGCGAGGTCGCCGTCGAGCGCGACTACAGCCGGGTCACCGCTCCGCCCGCTCCGTCGGGCCAGACCATCGAGCAAGTCGCGGCCAAGTCCGACGGCTGTTATTCGTGCCACGTCCGCACCGACGCACCGACCATGCACGAGACGCCTGCGGTGCGCCTGGGCTGCACCGACTGCCACGGCGGCGACGCCACGGTCACCGGCAACAGCGAGCTGGCGCACGACCACGCGGACTACGTCGCCGCGCGCGAGCGGGCGCACGTGCTGCCGATCTATCCCGAGTCCTGGCACTACCCGTCGTCGGCCAACCCGCAGCAAAGCTATGCCCTGCTCAACCGCGAAGCGCCCGAGTTCATCCGCTTCACCAACCCGAGCGATTATCGCGTCGCCCGCGAGGCTTGCGGTGCCTGCCACATCGAGACCATCGAGGCGGCCGAGCGCTCGCTGATGGCCAGTGGTGCGATGCTGTGGGGCGGCGCCGCCTACAACAACGGCATCCTGCCCTTCAAGACTTACGCCCTGGGCGAGGCCTATACCCGCGAGGGCGAGGCGGCGAGGATCCAGAGCCCGGGCGACCCGCCGGGCACGGTGACGCCCGAACAAGCGGCGCGCGGCGCGCTCGGCGAACTCTATCCGCTGCCGACCTGGCAAGTGGTGCCGCCCGGCGACGTGTTCCGTGTTTTCGAGCGCGGCGGGCGCAACATCAATACCCAGTTCCCCGAGATCGGCTTGCCAAACCCAACAGGAAGCATCCAGCGGCTCGAGGAGCCGGGCCGGCCCGACCTCAAGCAGTCGAACCGCGGCCCAGCCACCGGCCTGCGCGTGGCGATCCCGGTGCTCAACATCCACAAGACCCGCCTCAACGACCCGTTCACCTGGTTCATGGGCACCAACGACCAGCCCGGCGACTATCGCCACTCGGGCTGCGCTTCGTGCCATGTGATCTACGCCAACGACCGCGAGCCGCGGCACAGCCTGATCTACGCGCAATACGGCCGCGACGGGCAGAGCGTGACGGTTGACCCGACCATCGCCCGGCTGATGGAAGCGGCGGAGCCGGATGGCCACGGCGCGGTGCTCCAGCCAGGCGAGCACGACGAGCATCCCGCCGAGGAGCCGGTCAGGCAAAAGGGCCATCCGCTGCGCCACGTCTTCACCCGCGCGATCCCGACCGCACAGTGCATGAACTGCCACATGCACCAGCCGAACATCTTCCTGAACTCCTACCTCGGCTACACCATGTGGGACTACGAATCCGATGCCCCGTCGATGTGGCCCGCGCAGCAGCGCTATCCGAACGCCGAGGAAGTGCGCCACGTGCTCGACCGCAATCCCGAAGGCGCGGCGCCGCGCGGCCTGTGGGGCGATCTCGACTTCCTGCGCAACGTCTACGACCTCAACCCCGAGCTCAACGACACCCAGTTTGCCGATTACCACGGCCATGGCTGGAACTTCCGCGCCATCCTCAAGCGCGACGGCGAAGGCAACCTGCTCGACGCCGACGGCAACGTGGTCGATCCCGACGATCCGGAGCGCTGGCGGCGCGAAGGCGAGGGCCAATGGGTCGCGCCCGGCACCAACCCCGGCAAGACCGTCCACCTCATGGACATCCACGCCGAGAAGGGGCTGCAATGCGCCGACTGCCATTTCGCGCAGGACAGCCATGGCAATGGCCTGATCTACGGCGAGGTCGCCAACGCGATCGAGATCGGCTGCAAGGACTGCCACGGCACCGCCGACGCCTATCCGACACTGCTGACCAGCGGCCCGGCCGCACCACCGCGCGGCAACAACCTCGCCCTGCTGCGCAATCCCGACGGCAAGCGGCGCTTCGAATGGACCTTCGACAGCCTCGGCCGGCGCGAACTGATCCAGCGTTCGATCGTCGATCCCGCGCTCGAATGGCGGGTCAGTCTGGTCAGGGACACTCTCGATGCCGGCAGCCCGCGCTTCAATGCCAAAGCCGCCCGCGCCAAACTGATGAGCCGGGCAGGCGCGGAGACCGGCAAGTTCGAATTCGGCCCCGGAGTCGCGCCCGAAGACCGCGCGCACGGTGTCGAGGAGATGGCCTGCTTCACCTGCCACCTGTCGTGGACCACCAGCTGCGGCGGCTGCCACCTGCCGATCGAGGCCAACTGGGAAAGCCCGGTCCAGCGGTACGAAGGCGAGACCACGCGCAATTTCGCCACCTACAATCCGCAGGTGGCGCGCGAGGACATGTTCCAGCTCGGCCGGCACATGACCACCAAGGGCAACCAGGTCGCCCCAGTGCGCTCGACCAGCGCGCTGGTGCTCAGCTCAACCAACATCAACCGCGAGCGGATCTACATCCAGCAGCCGCCGGTCAGCGCGATCGGCTTTTCCAGCCAGGCCTTCGCGCCGCACTTCCCGCACACCGTTCGCACCACCGAGACCAAGACCTGTTCCGATTGCCACTTGAGCGACCAGGACGACAACAACGCCATCATGGCGCAGCTGCTGCTGCTCGGGACCAATTACGTCAACTTCATCGGCATGAATGCCTGGACCGGGCTCGAAGGCGGGTTCGAAGCCGTCCGCGTGACCGAATGGGACGAGCCGCAGGCAGTGCTCGGCTCCTACCTGCACCGCTACGCTTATCCCGACTACTGGCGGCTGCACGTCGAGCAGAACGGGCGCGAGCTCAAGAACTGGACGCGCGGCAAGGCGTTCACCGACGGCCTCTCCGGTGAGTCCAACTCGATGGAGGAGTTCGCCAACGTCCACGAAGGCACCCGCGACCGCGTCGGCTGCCTGCAATTGCGCGGCGAATACATGTTCGTCGCCGAGGGGCGCGGTGGCTTCCGCGTCTACGACGTCGCCTCGATCGCCAACAAGGGCGTCTCGGAGCGCATCCTGACCGCGCCGTTCTCACCGCTCGGGCAGGATACCCATGTTACGACACGGAACGCCACCTGCATGGCGCTGCCGACCAACCAGCCGATCGCGCCGACGCGCAGCACGGCCGAGCTGCGCGAGATGAACCAGGAGCAGGCGTTCCTGCCGATCTACAACTACGCCGCGATCACCGATGCCGAAGAGGGCCTGATCCTGGTCAACATCAACACGCTGGCCGACGGCGAATTCCGCAACAACAAGCTGCGCCGCGCGGTCACCTGGAACGAAGGCGGGGTGCTGACCGGCGCGCGGCACATCGTACTGGCCGGCGAGGTCGCCTACATCACCACGGCGCGCGGGCTGGCCGTGGTCGACCTCGCCGATCCGCTGCACCCGAGGCTCGCCGCCGAACGACCGCTCACCGATGCGCGGGCCAGCGCGATCCAGTTCCGCTACTTGTGGGTGACCGACGCCGAGGGCGTGAAGCTGTTCGACGTGACCAACTTGCGCTCACCCGTCGCCGTGCCTTCGGGCACTGTGCCGCTGGCCGACGCGCGGCGGCTCTACGTCGCCCGCACTTACGCCTACGTCGCCGCCAAGCAGGACGGCCTCGTCATCCTCAACGTCACCAACCCCGCCGCCCCGCGGATTTACCGCCGCGAAACGCTCGGCGGCACCATGACCGACGTCGAGGACGTGGTGGTCGCCGCCACCAACGCCTCGCTGTTCGCCTATGTCGCCGACGGGGTGAACGGGATGAAAGTGCTGCAACTCACCAGCCCCGACAGCCAGCGCAATTTCTACGGCTTTTCTCCCGCGCCGATGCCCGAACTGATCGCCTGGGCGCGCACGCCGAGTCCCGCCATCGCCATGTCCAAGGGCCTCGACCGCGACCGCGCGGTCGACGAGACCGGCGGGCAGATCGCGGTGTTCGGCCGCCTCGGCTCGCGCCCGTTCACCCGGCCGGAAATGGAGAGCCTGTTCCTGACCCGCGGCGGCGTGCCGTGGAAAGTCAGCGACGAGGCGGACATGGCGTCCTGGGTGCCGGGCCAGGGCCCGGTGGCCGCCGGCGGGGACTAGCCCTCCGGGCGAGGCTCGCCGATCAGGTTCTCCGCCATCGTTCGGCGATTCGGATCGACCGAGTACGGCCCGAAGCACAGCAGATGGAGCACCGAGGCATCGCGCAGTGCCCCGCTTGCCCAGGAGAGCGGGCTGTCGCCGTTGGCATCGCGCGCGTCGATCGCCGCTCCGGCGGCAAGCAGCAGTTCGATCGAGCCTCTGGTGCCGTAGGCAGCGGCCCGGTGCAGCGGCGTTTCGCCTCGCGTCCTTACGTCGCGCATGAAACAGCCGGTCTCGGCTCCTGGTCTGGTCACGGCCTTGGGGTCGGCTCCACACGATAGAAGCACCTCGACCACACGCTCGTGAGCTACGCTTTCGAACTTGCAAAGCGCCGCGTGCAGCGCCGTTTCACCGGTTTCGACAAGCGCGTTTCGCGGATCGGCGCCTTCCTCGATCAAGTACTGACAGAGCCGCCAGTGGCCGTGGAAGGCTGCACCATTGAGGCCAAGGTCTTGTCCGAGACTGGCAAGCGAAGCACCGCGCTCCTTGAGATGGCGAATCGCCGAGACATCGCCGAAATATGCGCACCAGCCAATCAGCGACTCGCCCCGATGTGTGGCGGCATAGTCACCGCCCTGCTCGAGCCATTCGAACGTCAGGTCGGTACGGCCCGCAGCGATTCGGTCGAGCATCAGCCCACCCCGCGCTCCGAGAACATGTGCTGGATCATCGACTGGAGGTTGGCGGTGTAGTACGCCAGCACGCGCCAGTCGCTGACCCGTTCGTAGTGGGTGACGAGGTTGGCGCCGTCCCAGCGGTGCAGCGCGTAAGTCGGCGGCTCGGTGGTGATCAGGTCGCGGCCGTCGGGTGCGTCGGGATCGATCGGCCGCAGGTCCATCGCCACCAGCGGCGCGATCGACGGCGTAACGCCGAGCGGAATGCCGCGGAACACGGTCGCCAGCGGCCGGTGCAGGTGGCCGCAATGGATGGCGACGATCTGGCTGCGCCCCTCGACCGTTGCGCCGAACCGCTGGATCCAGGCCTCGCCGGGCTCCGGGTCCATCCATTCGATGCCGCTGACCACCGGCGGATGGTGCATGAAGATCAGCGTCGGCGTGTCCGGCGCTTCGTCGAGCCGGGCGGCGAGCCACTCCGCGCGCTCATCGCAAAAAGCACCGCCGTGGCGGCCCGGCTCGAAGGTGTCGAGGAGCACAATCCGCAGCCCCTCGGCTTCGACCACATAGTGGATGAAGCCGCCATCGGCGCGAACTTGCGGGAACACGGCCAGCAGCCCCTCGCGGGTGTCGTGGTTGCCGACCATCGGCCACACCGGGCAGGGGAAATCGACCAGCAACGCGGCCGTTTTTTCGAAGCTGTCGATGTCGCCGTGGTCGGTGATGTCGCCGGAAAGCACCAGCATGGCCGGCCGGTTGGGCCCGTCGAGCACGCGCTGCAGCGTCGCGCGGAAGCGCGTGAGGTTGAGCTCCTCCGGCTTCTCGTCCGGCGCGAAGCCGATATGGATATCGGTCATCTGCGCGATCAGCATCGCACGCCCCCCGCCCCCTGTCGGCCGCTCTCCCCGCGCGGCTCTGTTCTTGCAACTCTCATCGTCGCGCGATTCGCGGCGGCGCGGCCGCCGGTTCCGTGCGCGGATGGTAGCTATGGCACATTGCGCAGCCCGAGGGCACCTCTGCCGTGCGGGCGCTTTCGCCTTCATGACATTCGCGGCACTGGGCGATGCGCGGCAGCAAGAGGTCGGAAGAGGCGTCGGAGGTGTCGGCGGCGTGGCAACTGGTGCAGGTTTCTTCCTTGTGATCCTCGTGATCGAACCAGCCGTGGATGAAATAGCGCGCCTGCTGGCTGACCGGCATGACCGCCAGCCCGCCGCGCCCGCTCGCCGGAATGTGGCATTCACCGCATAGCCCGTCGCGGGTCATCGCCTGGGCGAGCAGCGCCGAGCCCGAGGTCGGCCCGCCGAAGTTCGCCCGATAGCGCCCGCCTTCACCGTATTCGCCGGGGCGGCGGCGGGTGCTCACGATCGGCCGGCGCGGGGTGCGATCGAGCGCCAGCAGGTCGGCCCGCATTTCGTCGACGTCGCCGTGCCTTACGGTGCGGAAGGTCGTCCCGACGCGGTCGTAGACCAGGCTGTGGCAGGCCTCGCAGTCGGTCTCCATGTCGACCGGCAGGAAGCGTACCCCGTCGGCGGTCGCCCGGTGGCAATCGCTGCATTCGAGCGCCGCGCCTTCTCCGAGCCGCTGCGCCATGCGCGCGACGCCGCCGCGCTTGTCGAGGTGCATGTCGTGCGGAAAGCGCAGCCCATTCCACTGGCGCGGGTTGGCGGCGAGCGAGACCCGCACCGGCTCGCGCTGGTTCGCCGCCGTGAACAGCCGGGCCTGGAACTGCGGGTGCGCCTTGCCGAAGTCGCTGGCGTTGCCGCGCGCGGTGTCGGCGAGGCGCGCATCAAGCGAGCCGTGGCAATCGGCGCAGAACCGCTCGCGCGTCGGCTCCATCCGCCCGGCGCCTTCGTGCTCGGTGTGGCAATCGGTGCAGGCGCCGGGGCCGGGCTTGCCAAAGGCATGTGCGACTTGCCACAGCGCCGCATCGCCAGCGGGCAGCGGCCCGCGCGCCACCGACTGGCGCGGCTGTGCGGCGTGATCGGCGATATCCTCGTGGCAGGTGAGGCAAGTCTCGTCGCGCACAGCCACGAACGGCGCGACATGGCAGGCCTCGCAATTGTCCTCGAGCCCGTGGTGGACCGAGCTGAGCGCGCCGGTGCGCCAGCTGGCATCCATCAGCACCGCGCCCGGCTTGTTGTAATCGGGCTCGACTTCGGCGCGGCTCAGGTGCGACCAGATCGGCAGGGCCAGGAACGCGAGCAGGATCGCCGCCAGTCCGGCCCAGGCCATTGGACGCTTGCCGGGCAGGACATGGGCGAGCGAGAACCCGCCCAGCGTGTCGACCTTGCCCTCGTCGCGCTGCTCGATCTGGCTGATCGTGACGCCGACCTCGCCGTCCGCTTCGCGGGCGAACGACAGCCGGGACGAGCCTAGCACCAGCTCCGCGCCTTCGCCGGGGTCGATGGTTGCGTCGCTGGTCGAGCGGCCGTCGACGACAAAGCCGAGCGTGCCCGTTGCCTGCAGCCGCAACCGCCCGCCCGACGCCGGAGTGACCCGCACATGGCGCTGTTCGACCGCGAGATCGGGCAGGTGGATGTCGTTCTCGGCGGCGCGGCCGATGGCCAGCTCGGCCTGACCCAGCTCGCGCTCACGGACGATTTCGCGCCCGGCGGCGGTGAAGTCGATGGTGCGGATGCGAAAGCCCATCGCCCGCTACCAGTAGTAGAACACGCTGACGATGTGCGCGGTGAGCGCGGCGAGCAGCGCCACGGTGAGCGGCACATGGACGTAGAGCCAGACCTCGAGCATCGCCTTTAAGCGCATGTGGCGGCGGATCTGTTCGAGCTGCGCGTCGCGTTTGCGCAGCAGGACCACGACGCGCTCGTGCTCGGGGTCGAGCGCATCAGCCACCCCGTCCATCGGGCCGGCAAACGTCTCCAGCGCCTGCTCGGTGCGGCAATTGCGGTAGCGGCCGCTCAGCCGCGCCACAACGCCGGGTGAGAACGGGTCCTGCTCAAGCGCGGCGATGACCAGGTCGGCCTCGTCGCGCCCGAGCGGCTGGGCCGCGGCCTCGAGCTGGCGGTCGAGCGCGGCCAGCGCCTCGACCATCTGCGCCTGGGTCATCTCGCGCCGGTTGCCGCTCAGCTGCTGTGGCAGCAGGGCATAGACCGCGATGCCGTAGACGCCCGAGATGATAACCAGCATCATCAGCGCATAGGCCAGCGTATGGACGTTCCAGCCGAGCTGGAAGCCGGTATGGAGCGTGGCGATGACGATCAGCGACAGGCCGAGATAGACGTGCGCGCTGGTCCAGGCCTTCAGCGACCAGCGCCCTTCGGTCATCGCCCGCTTGCGCACCCCGAGCAGCGCCAGCCAGACGATCAGCCCGGCGCCGATGGTGCCGAGGGTGTAGCCGTACCAGGTGCCACCGTTCGGCCGTGGCTCGGCGTCGGCGAACAAGTAGCCGACGATGGTCACCAGGCTCAGCACCGCGCTGACCTTGAGCCAGCGCATGCCCTTGTGGGCGAGGAAGCTCTCGTGGTCGGAGGCGCGGCGCCTGTCCGCGTGGCTCTCGGCCAACGCGGCCATCAGTCGGTTTCCTCGACCAGCCGGGCGACCGACAGGAAGCGTTCGGGCGAGACGCGGATCGCCGCCCCGGTCGGGCAGGCGCGCACGCAGGCCGGGCCGCCGTCGATGCCGGTGCACATGTCGCATTTGATCGCCAGCTTGGCCTGCTCGGTGCCGGCGGCGTTCTTCTTGCGCCAAGCATAGCTCGCCTCGCCCGGTCCCGGCCCTGCGCCGAACAGCATCCAGTTGAGCAGCGAGGGCTTCTTCGGCGGCTTGGCGTCCATCCGGATCACGCCATAAGGGCAGTTGCGCTGGCAGTTGCCGCAACCGATGCAGGTCTCGTCGATGAACACCTCGCCGTCGGGCCCGCGCTTGATCGCGTTGGGCGGGCAATCGGCCATGCAGTGCGGGTGCTCGCAATGGCGGCAAGAGGTCGGCACGTGGAGGTGGGCGTATGTGCGCCCGGCCTCGCGGTCGAGGCGGCTCAACCCGTCGTGGCTGTCGGCGCAGGCCTTCTCGCAATTGTCGCAGCCGACGCACAGCGTCTCGTCGATCAAGAGCACGTCGGTCGCTTCGCCGATGCCGTTGTCGACTAGGAACTGCGCGGTCTGTGAATACATGTCGACCGCGCCGCCGAAGCTGTCCTTGCGGCTTTCGATGAACTGATTGACTTCGCGCCGCCCGGCCATGTCGGCCATCGCCTTCTCGCGCAGCTTCGGACTTCGGTCGAGCAGCGCGGTGAACGCCGCGCCGGGGAAGCGCACGACCTCGGACTTGATCGCCGCCTTGACCGTGGCGGTGCGCTTTGAGCCGTCGATCACCGCCATCTCGCCGAAATACGAGCCGGCGGGCAGGTACGACAGGAACACCGGGTGCCCGCCGATGTCCTTTTCGACGATCATCGAGCCGCGGCGGATGACGTAGATGTCCTTGTCGTCGGCGCCTTCCTCGATGACCACCTTGCCGGCGCGCACGTCTTCGACCTGGGCCGCCTCGACCAGCTCGGCGACATCGGCCGGAGTGAGGCCGGAGCCGAACATCTGCAGCAATTGCCGCTCGATCGAGATGCGGGCGACCGCGCGCGCGGCGCCCGGCGCGGTGGCCATCAGCTTGAGCGCGGCGTTGCGCGACAGTTCGACGCATACCGTCGGCTCGGCGGCGCGGACCGTCGCGCCGCGACGGCGGCCCGAGATCAGCCCGACTTCGCCGAAGATCGAGCCGAGGCCGATCGGCACCGTCCTCGAAGGATCGTCCTTGTCGATCTCGACCAGCACCGATCCCTGCGCGATCGCAAACAGCGAGTTGCCGGTGTCGTTGCGCACGAAGATCGCCTCTCCGGGCGCGAAGGCGTGGGCCTTGCTGTCGAGCATCAGCTCGCGCAACTGCAACGGCGAGACGTCCCTGAAAATCTCGATCTGGCCGCCGAACATGGCCAGCCACTCGTCGACCGAACGCTTGCCCGGCAGGGGTGCGAACCTGGCGGCCAGGATCGGCTCGTCGGCGGGCTTCAGCCCGGTGTTGCCGTTGATGAACTCGACCACGTCGTAGCCCTGGTTCATGCAGTGCTTGATCAGCGGATAACCGGCCAGCGCGCCGATCACGTAGATGCCCGGAACGGTCGATTCGAACGTCGGCGACAGCTTGGGATAGGCGACGCGGTCGGCGCTGGTGAACTCGATGCCCGTGCCGGGTTTGATCGCCTTCTTGCCGTCCTTTTCCTCGAATTCGGCGCAGGCGCCCTCGACAAAGGCGCGCGGCGGGGCCGAGCCCATCCGCGCGATGACGCGGTCACAGGGCGCCTTCAGTTCGCCGTCGCGGGTCTCGAAAGTGATCTCCCCCGTGTCGATCGCCGAGGACGTCGTTTCGGTGAGGACGGTGATCTGCCCCTCGGCCTGCATCGCCAGCAGCGCCGAGACGTTGGCGGCCTTGGCGGTGGCGAAATCGGGCGAGCGGTTGACGATGGTAACCTTGTTGCGCTGTTGCGGGTCGGCGGCGAGGCCCATGGCGTTCTCGATGCCCGCATCGCCAGCGCCGATGACCGTGATGTGCTCGTCGTTGTATTCGCCGGGGTCGTCGAGCTGGTACTGCACCACCGCGCCCTCGCCGACCGGACAGCGCACGAGATTGGGATTGCCCTGGGTGCCGATCGCCAGGATCACCGTCTCGGCCTGGATTGCCTCGCCGCTCTTGGTCTTGAGCGAGAAATCGCCCTTGGCGCCGGTGATCGCGGCGATCTCGGCATTGTAGAGCACCTCGACGCTATGCCCTCCGGTCTGCTCGTCCCAGGTGCCGAGCACGACCTCGCGCTTGCCGGCCTCGAAATCGAGGTCGGCGCGCAGCACCAGGTTGCTGGGCGTCGCCATGACGTGCTTGCCCTTCTGATACTTGTAGATGGTGTCGGAGAGGTGATCGGACTTCTCGATCAGCACGTGACTGAGGCCGAGCTTGGCGGCATGGGCGGCCGCCGAAAGCCCCGCCGGACCCGAGCCGACGATCGCCACTTTCACTCGACCCGAAGCCTGATCCGACACGCCGTTCCCCCGTCCGGAGTGAGCGCATCATAGGCGACCGGTGGCGAACCGCCAGAGCCGTTTGAAGCGCCTGATTTCGCTGCTATCCGGGTTCGGGACGGGGAATGGGAGCGCGCGGGTGAAAGGTTGGCTGGGACGGATCGGCGGAGGCGGGCTGGCGGCGATTGCCGCCCTGGCGATTGCCGCCGGCGCGATCGGCTACCGCATGCTGGGCGATGCCGGGGATAGCACCGACACCTCGCAACCCACCGACCCGCTCGCCGAGCTCGAGCGCCGCGCCAATGCCGAGCCCGACAATGCCGGCGCCTGGCAGGAACTGGGCTTCGCCTATTTCGAGCTCGGCCGGTTCGCCGAGGCCGCCACCGCATACGCCCGCGCCACCGAGGCCGATCCCGACAGCGCGGTGCTGTGGTCCTCGCTCGGCGAGGCGCTGGTCATGGCCAGCGAGCGCGATCCGATGCCACCCGAAGCGCGGCAGGCTTTCCGCAAGGCCATCGCGCTCGACCGCAAAGACCCGCGCGGGCGCTATTTCATGGCGGTCGAGAAGGACCTGGCCGGCGATCCCCAAGGGGCGATTGCCGACTGGCTGGCGCTGCTCGCCGACACTCCCCCGAGGGCGCCGTGGGAGGCGGACTTGCGCCGCACGATCGAGCAGGTCGGGCAGATCAACTCGATCGAGGTCGCCGCGCGGATTGCCGCGGCCGAAGACTTCCGCCCCGACGCACCGCCGCCCGCCGTCGCCGCTATCCCCGGCCCGACGCAGGAACAGCTCGCCGCGGCCTCGTCGCTGCGCCCGGCCGAACAGCAGGAGATGGCCGAGGGCATGGTCGCGCGCCTCGCCGCCCGGCTCGAAGGCGAGCCCGGCGACGTCGGCGGCTGGATCATGCTGATGCGCAGCTACCAGTCGCTCGGCCGCGAGGGCGAAGCCCGCTCCGCGCTGCGCACCGCCGTGGCCGCCAACCCGCGCCAGCGCACCCGCCTCGAGGACGCGGCGCGCACGCTGGGGATTCCTAGGGGAGCGGGAAGGCGCGGATCATGAAGACGCCCGGGTCCTGCCCACGCAGCGCCGGGTCGAACAGGTAGTTGATCTTGCCCTCGGTGGCATAGCCGACATTGCCTACCCGGGTGACCGCCGGAGACGATTCGAGACCGGTCTTCACCGGGGTGATCTTCGCGGTGTCACCGTCGATATCGACGTAGGTGACGCGGCCGCCAGTCCCTTCGGCCTGCAGGAAGCGGTTACCGCTGACGTGCCGAAGCCCGTCGGGACCACTGACCGGTTCGGACAGTGTGAGCGTGGTGAGGCCGACATATTCCGGGCCGTAGCGGCTGTCGCGTTGGTTGACCCGCTGCATCGTGTTGGCCCGCACGTTGTTGATGTACATCGTGCCGTCTTGCGCAAAGGCGATGCCGTCTATCCCGACAAGGTCGGGGGAGGACGCGAACACCAGCGCTTGGGGCAGCGAGGGCACGACGACCAAGATCCGCCCGCCGGAAGTGTCCGTGGCGTATATCCCGTTATCGGGGCTGATCGCGATGTCATTGCAGATCGCGGGGCTTTCCCCCGGGAAGGTGAAGGCCGCCCGGAACCTGCCGGTGTCGAGATCGAACAGTCTGACCGCCGGGCGGGCGCCCGGCTGGGGCGAGCCGCCGAACGGCGGATTGTCGCACACCCAGAGCAGCCCTTCGTGCGCCAACACGCCGAAAACCGAGCGGAGTCCGTTCTCCGCGCTCGGGGCGATCCACGGCTCGGCGGTCGTGCTGCCGGCTGTGACGCGGTAGATCGTCCCCGGCACGCTGCCGGTGTAGAGGTTGCCCGCCGCATCCGAAGTGATGCTTTCGGGATGGACGCGGCTGCCGTTGACGCGGATGTCGGACTGCGCGGCGGCCGGGACCGCAGCGCTCGCCGCCAGCAGGGCGATAGCCGTCGCCAAAAGCCTGTTCTTCATCGACACCTCTCCCCGCCGTTGCCAGTGAACCATCTGAACCCTAAGCCTGGTCGCGACAAGAGCGAGACGGGATCGGGGATGTTCAAGGGCAAGAGTCGCGGGATCGGCACTGCGGCGGCGCTGGCGCTGTGCGCCTCCAGCGTGGCGGCGCAGACGGTCGTCAACGGCGAGACGCTGCGCAATGCCGATGCCCCCGCCAATGTCGGCGACTGGCAGAGCTACAGCCGCACCTGGGACGAGCAGCGCTTCAGCCCGCTCGACCAGATCAACGACGGCAACGTCCAAGGTCTCGGCCTCGCCTGGTACGACGACCTCGAAACCATGCGCGGGGTGCAGGCGAGCCCGCTGGTGATCGACGGCATTCTCTACAACGTCAGCATCTACAACGTGGTCACCGCCTACGACGGCAGGACCGGCGAGAAGCTGTGGACTTACGATCCCCAGGTCGGTCCCGAATGGGCGCGGCTGGCCTGCTGCGGCCCGTCGGCGCGCGGCCTCGCGGCCTGGAACGGCAAGCTTTACATCGGCGCGCTCGACGGCCGGCTGATCGCCATCGATGCCAAGGACGGGCGCGAGGTGTGGACCGCGCAGACTTTCCCGCCGGGCCAGGAGTATTCGATCACCGGCGCGCCGCGCGTCTATGACGGCAAGGTGGTGATCGGCAACGGCGGCGCCGACTACGGCTCGCGCGGCTTCGTCACCGCCTGGGATGCCGACACCGGCGAGCAAGTGTGGAAATTCTACATCGTCCCCACCGACCCGGACGCAGGCCCCGACGGCGAAGCGTCGGACAGCGCTATGGCCATTGCCCAGCCGACCTGGTCGGGCCGGTTCTGGGAAGCGGCCGCGGGCGGCGGCGGCAATGCGTGGGACAGCTTCGCCTACGATCCCGAGCTCAACCTGGTCTACATCGGCACCGGCAACGGCAGCCCGCACTCCTGGCATTTCCGCAGCGAGAGCCGGGGCGACAACCTGTTCCTGTGCTCGATCGTCGCGGTCGACGCGACGACGGGTGAATACCGCTGGCACTACCAGGAAGTGCCCGAGGAGGACTGGGACTACACCTGCACCCAGCCGATGGTTCTGGCCGACCTCGAGATCGAAGGCCACCAGCGCCAGGTCATCATGCACGCACCGAAGAACGCGTTCTTCTACGTCATCGACCGCGCCACCGGCGAGCTGATCAGCGGCAAGAGCTATACCTCGGTCAACACCTGGGCGAGCGGGATCGACATGACCACTGGTCGCCCGATCGTGCTGCCAACGGCGCACAACACCACCACGCCGCACCTGATGAGCCCGAGCTGGATGGCCGGGCACACCTGGCACCCGATGAGCTACAGCCCGCTGACCGGCCTGGTCTATTTCTCGGCGCAGGAGCAGGGCGCCATCTACGCCCGCGCGGCGGATGGCGCCTATCGTTACCTCAAAGGCCGAAGCAATTCGGGGCAAGCCTTCGGCGGCGAGCCCGAGCTGCGCGCGCGGCTGCAAGCCGAGGCGGTCGCGACCGAGAAGGGCTACCTGCTGGCCTGGAACCCGGTGACCCAGAGCGAGGCCTGGCGCGTCGACTACGGCATTCCCGGATCGGGCGGCGTGCTGGCCACGGCCGGCAACCTCTTGATCCAGGGCACGATCGACCGGACGCTGGCAATTTACCGGGCCGACACCGGCGCCAAGCTGTGGGAGATGAACATCGACCAGGCGCCGGTCGCGGGCCCGATCACCTATATGATCGATGGCGTGCAATATATCGCCATCAACGCCGGTTGGGGCGGTTCGCCGGTGATGAACCTCAACCGCGATGGCCCGTTCCGCACCGCCACCGCCAAGCTGCTGGTGTTCAAGCTCGGCGCGACGGGCGTGACCTTGCCGCCGATGCCGCCGCCGAACGCGCTGCCGCGTCCGCCATTTCTGACCGCCACCGAAGCCCAGGTCACCCGCGGTCGCGAGCTGTTCGCCCAGGCGGGTTGCAACCGCTGCCACGGCGACAGCGCCGTCGGCGGGGTCAAGGACCTGCGCTTCATGACCCAGCAGGTCCACACCGCGTTCAGCGACATCCTGTTGAAGGGCATCTACCAGGAGCGCGGCATGGCGAGCTTCGCCGACCTGCTCTCGCCCGAGGACGTCGAGGCAATACACGCCTACCTGATCGCGCGTGGCAACGAGGACTACGCCGATGCCGCAGCCAGAGCACAGTGAGGGGATGACAATGCGTGCGATCACTCGACTTTTGGCGGGCTGCTTCGCTCTCGCCGCCGCTCCGCTCGCCGCACAGGCGCCGGGCGAGCCGAGCGCGGTCATGGTGCCCGAGTGCGACCGGGCCTGCCTGATCGGGCACCTGCAAGCGCACATGCAAGCGCTGGCGGCGCGCGATCCTGCACGGATACCGCTCGCCGCGAATGTGCGCTTCACCGAGAACAACGTGTTTATCCCGGTCGGTGACGGGCTGTGGGACACCGTCACAGGCGTCGATGCAGTCGGGCTCGAAACTGCCGATCCGACCACCGGCAACGCCGCCTGGTTCGGCTCGGTCAAGGAGAACGGCACGCCGGCGATCTACGCCGTGCGCATCCATGTCGCCGATGGCCGGATCGACGAGATCGAAAGCGTAGTCCACCGCCGCACCGCGCTGCCCGCGCCGTTCGGCGACGTCACCCGGATGGTCCACGACCCCGAGTTCGACCAGGCCCTGCCACCCGAACAGCGCCGCAGCCGCGAGCGGATGCTGTCGATCGCCGACGCCTATTTCGACACCGTCCAGGTCAACGACGGCCAGGTGTTCGCGCCGTTCAGCGAGGATTGCGCGCGGCTCGAGAACGGCATTTCCACAACTGCGCCCACACCCGGCAGCACCGGGGGCAATGCCGCCGCCATCGCCAGCGGCTGCCGCGCGCAGTTCGAACTCGGCCTCTATCGGATCAACAAGCGCGTCCGCCGCGACTTCTTCATCATCGACGAGGAGCGCGGGGTCGCGGTCGGGCGCGGGTTCTTCGACCACGCCAACGAGTGGGACCGCTACCTGCTGACCAACGGCCGCGAGATGCGGACGGCGTTGAAATGGCCCAACTCGATCACCCTGCTCGAGGCGTTCCGGATCAGGAACGCCGAGATCAGCCGCATCGAGGCGGTGTTCACGTACGTGCCCTATTTCATGCACAACCCCTTCTGGGGACCCGCGTCGAGCCCGCCGCGCGGCGCGGTCGACCCCGCAGCCTGCAACACCGCCTGCGTTGCCGCCAACACCAATGCGGTGATGCAGGCCTATCCGGTGCGCGGCCAATGGTCTTCGTTGCCGTGGGCCGAGCGCGTCGGCTACGCCGAAAACAGCGTCGGCATCCGCGTCAACGAGGGCATCTGGCAGGGCGTGACCGCGGTCGACGCTAACCCGCTGGTGGTGGCCGACGCGCAGACAGGCAAGGGCGTGTGGATCGGCCGGATCGAGGAGCACGGCCAGCCGGCCTGGGCGGCGATCACGGTGAGCAGTGCCGGCAATCGTATAGACGGCATCGACGCGCTGATCCGCCGCAAGGAATACGGCGCGCCATATCTGGAGCCGGCGGCCGCACCGTCGTTTCCCATGGTACAAATGAACCGCCGCACCTCGCGCGCGGCGATGATCGCCGGGGCCGAGGCATTCCAGAATGCGATGACCGGCGATGCTGCCCCCGAGGAGCTGGCCGAAGACTGCCACTGGTTCGTCAATGGGCAGGACGTGGGCGGTTGCGCGGCCGCTTTCGGCAGCGCGCCACTCGCAGCGATCTCGCAGATTCGTGACCGGGAGGTGCTCGCCGTGGACCAGGTGCGCGGCCTGGTCGTAGCGCGCTTCTTCGAGGACCTGCCGGCCACCGGCGGGGCCGAAGGCGCCTACCCAAAGACCTACCAGGTGGTCGAGCTGTTTCGCTTCGTCGACGGCAAGATCGAGCAGGTCCAGGCCTTCACCTCGGAACTGCCCTACGGAATGAAGCCGCACCGCTGAGGAAATGGTGCCCGGAAGAGGACTCGAACCTCCACGCCGTTTCCAGCGCCGCCACCTGAAGACGGTGCGTCTACCAATTCCGCCATCCGGGCACGGGGCCGCGCGGTCGTCTGAAGGCCGGCGGCAGGTAGGGGCGCGCAACTACGAACCGGGGGGCGCGTTGTCAATCTTGGCGGCATGAGGCATGGGCCGCGACGCAACAGGATCGAAAGCAAGCCATGGCCCATCTCGCCCCGCTCGAAGACAAGCTCGTGGTGCTGATCGGTGGCGGCGGGTTCCTCGGCAGGCACCTGGCGCAGGAGCTGTTGCGGCGCGGCGCGCGCCTGCGCATCGCCGAGCGGCATCCGGAAAAGGCCTTCGACCTGAAACCGCTTGCCGATCTCGGCCAGATCCAGTTCGCCCGCTGCAACGTCAAGCACCGGCGCAGCCTCGAGGCGGCGCTGCAGGGCGCCGACGCGGCGGTCTACCTCGTCGCCACCTGGGGCTCCGACCGTCGCGCGTTGCAGGCTGAAGGTGCAGGGCACGCCGCCGAGATCGCGGCTGCGCAGGGCGCCGAAGCCTTCGTCTACGTCTCTTCGATCGGCGCCGATCCCGCCTCGCACAGCGGCTTCGCCTCGACCAAGGGCGATGGCGAAGCGCAGGTCCGCGCCGCGTTCCCGAGCGCGACGATCGTGCGCCCGTCGGTCATCTTCGGCGAGGACGACAGGTTCTTGAACCTGTTTGCGGGCGTGATCGCGGCGCTGCCCGTGCTGCCCGTGTTCGGGCCGCAAGCGAGGATACAGCCGATAAGCGTCGACGACGTCGCCGAAGCCATCGCCAATGCGCTGTCCGATCCTTCGCGGCATGGTGGCAAGACCTGCGAGCTTGCCGGTCCCGAAGTGCTGACCATGGACGAGCTGCACCACCGGATCGCCGCCGCCCAAGGTCGCGAGCGTGGGTTCATCCCGGTCCCCGACGCGCTGTCGCGATTATTCGCCGCGCTACCGGGCACACCGATGACGTCCGACCAGTGGACCATGCTCGAACAAGGCAACGTCGCCTCGGGTGCCCTGCCCGGCTGTGCGGCGCTCGGCGTCCAGCCCAAACCGCTTGCGCTATTCCTCGACAAGTGGATGACCCGCTATCGCAAGCACGGCCGCTTCGGGACGCGGAGCAAAGTGGCCTAGGCGCCCTCGGGCTGCGGCCCGCCGTCGGTCAGCAGGCCGACCGGCTCGACCAGCAGTATCGCGCCTTCGCTGCCGCTGATCCGTACACGCTCGCCGGCGGCCACGTTGGGCCCGCGCGCGATCCATTCGCTGTCGCCGAGCTTAACCCGGCCGCTGCCGTGCTCGATCGCCTGGACCACCAGCGCGGTTTCCCCGACCAGCCGCGCGCCGCGCCGGTTCATCAGCGGATCGGAGCTTTCGATCGGCCTTTCGCGCAGGAAGCGCTTGGCCGAAAAGGCGATGATCAGCGACAGGAATACGAAGTCCACCACCTGGAAGGGCAGCGAAAGGTCGAGCGTCAGCGTCAGCACGCCGGTGATGATCGCCGCCAGCGCCAACCAGATCAGGTAGACGCCGGGCACCAGCATCTCGAGCCCGGCCAGCACCAGGCCGAGCGTCAGCCAGACCCAGTGTGCGCCGAAGCTGTCGAGCCAGTCCATCAGGTGCGATCTGTCGGCTTCGCGATGGCGGCGCGCGAGCGTTCCTGCGGCAGGGGTGTCCCGGCCTTCACCGTCCCCAGGGTAGGCGTGATCGCCTCGCGCACCAGTTCGCCGATCCCGCCGAGCGTACCGATCAACTGGGTTGCCTCGATCGGGAACAGGATGGTCTTGGCGTTGGGCGAATCCGCGAACTTGGCCACCGCCTTGGTGTATTCCTGGGCGATGAAGTAGTTGATCGCCTGGTTGCCCGACTGGGCGATGGCGTCGGACACCGAGCGGGTCGCCTGTGCCTCGGCTTCGGCCGAGCGTTCGCGTGCCTCGGCGTCGCGGAAGGCGGCTTCCTTCTTGCCTTCGGCCGACAGGATCGCCGATTGCTTCTCACCCTCGGCGCGCAGGATGCGGCTGGCGCGCTCGCCCTCGGCCTCGAGAATCTCGGCGCGCTTCAGGCGTTCGGCCTTCATCTGCCGGGCCATCGCCTCGGAGATGTCGATCGGCGGGCGGATGTCCTTGATCTCGACACGGGTGATCTTGACCCCCCATGGGGACGTCGCGTGATCGACCACCCCGAGCAGCCGGGCGTTGATCTCGTCGCGCTTCGAGAGCGTCTCGTCGAGGTCCATCGAGCCCATCACGGTGCGCAGGTTGGTGGTCGTGATCGCCATGATCGCGCCGTAGAGATTGGACACTTCGTAAGCGGCCTTGCCGGCATCGAGCACCTGGAAGAACACCACCGCATCGACCCCGACCAT
>Ga0307505_10000178_pt1 | contig 78810 bp, 74 predicted proteins | sample 23_S_MG_FD_202183 | JGI IMG/M metagenome (GOLD analysis project Ga0307505, IMG submission 202183) | Soil microbial communities from Populus trichocarpa stands in riparian zone in the Pacific Northwest, United States - 23_S | ecosystem: Environmental > Terrestrial > Soil > Riparian zone > Trees... | reverse complement strand
CGCGGCGAAGGTGGAGCCCGGCGGCGATGCGCTGGTGTCATTCACGCTGGACCGCCCGCTGGCCGTGGCGCGCGGCGACCGCTTCGTGATCCGCGACGCGGCCGCGCAGCGCACGATGGGCGGCGGACGCGTGCTGGACGCGCAGCCGGTAGGCGCCGCGCCGCGCCGCGGCCGCCGCGCGCCGCCGCGGCTGGCGTTTCTCGAGCACGTGCGCACCGATACGCCGGGCAACGCGCTGGCGGCGTGGCTTGCGCTGCAGCCGGTGCCGCTGGCGCGGCTGGCGGCCCTGTGGAACCTGCGCGACGACGAGCGCGACGCGCTGATCGCAGAGTCGGGTGCGCGCGTGGCCGCCGGCATCGCGTTCTCGGCGCAGCGCTGGCAGGACCTGCGCGACCAGTCGCTGGCGCGCATCGGCGAGACGCACGAGCGCGAGCCCGAGTTACCCGGCGTCGAGCAGCAGCGGCTGCGCCGCATCATCGCGCCGGCGATGGACATGGGTGCTTTCGCGGCAGTAGTCGACGAACTGCTGGCCGAAGGTGCGCTGGTGCGGCGCGGGGCGTTCCTCGCGCTGCCGACGCACAAGGCCGAGCTGGGCAAGGAGCAGCGCGTGCGCTGGGAGCGCATCAAGCCGCTGCTGCTGGACCGCAAGTTCGAGCCGCCGCGCGTGCGCGACATCGCGCGCGAAACCGGCATTCCGGAGACCGAGGTGCGCGCGCTGCTGAAGACGGTGGCGCGCGTCGGCGACGTGGCGCTGGTCGCGCACGATCATTTCTTCCTGACCGACGCGGTGCGCGAACTGGCCGACATCGCGGGCGAGCTCGCGCAGCAGCACAGCGTGGCGCGCGCCGCGGAGTTCCGCGACCGCATCGGCACGGGTCGCAAGCTGGCGATCCAGATCCTCGAGTTCTTCGACCGCGTGGGTTATATGCGGCGCGTGCGCGACGATCACCTGATACAGCGGTCGAATCCGTGGCGGTGATCAAGGCCGGCGGGGCAGTGCAGCATGCGAGGTTGCGTAAACTTGAAAGGTTTGCGAGTAAACGGAGGAGTGTCGTGTCCCGGTGGGCCGGCCAGACTTCAAATCTGGTAGGGGTTGCCAGCAATCCCTGGTGGGTTCGACTCCCATACTTCTCCGCCACCGCCCAACCGTGTCCGAGCCGCGTTCGTGCCGGCAGCCGGCAAAGCCTTCGCTGATCTGCTTCCCGGAGCCGCCTACTTCATGCTCTGACGCAGATCGACGAGCACCTGGTCGAAGGCGTCGATGCGGATCAGTCCGAGCCGCGGATACTCCATGTCGAGGATCACGTAGACGGCGCCGGCGATCGCGAACGCGAACGTTGCCGCATGCAGCCAGTGACGCGATTTCGCGCCCGCCATTGCAGTACCGGCGAGCAACGCGCCGAGCAGAGCAAAGCCAAACAGCAGCGCGAACACGACCGGCGGTGGATGGGTCTGCGCGGCGGCCGTCCGCGTGGTCGTGATGTCGAACATGCCGTTCAGCGCGGGCAACAGCAGCATCGTTGCCGGCTGTGATCCCGCGGACTCCGCCAGCGCCCGCGTCCAGATTTCCTGCTGGAGGTCGTTGGCGTGGGCGAGGTCGGCCCTGACGGCATCGAGGTTCGGCAGCGCGCGGTAGATGGCGAGCCGTGCGTCGAGATAGCGACGAAAGCGATCGCGCATTTCGCCTTGCGCAGCGGCCGGTAGCAGGTCGAGCCGCAGATACGCGGTGCCGATCGCGTTCGCCTCCTCGACGATGAGTTTGCGGCGTTCGTCGAATCGCGACGTGGCTCCCGAAAACGTGAAAGCCAGCAACAGGCCCAGCAGAGCGAACACCGCGCCTTCGACGACGCCGGTCCCGGTACGGGCCGCCTCGCCGTCCCGACGGAAACGCCGCTCGCCGATGCGCCGGCCGATCTCCAGAAAAGCGAGCATCGCGACGAACAGCCCGACGGCCAGCAGTACTGCGGTCAGCGTGAACTGCATCCTGCGAGTCCTGTCGGCGGGTAGAGGAGGGGCACGGATGATAGCCCCGGCCATGGACGGCGAGTCGCCGCCGACGGTTGCGAGGCGCGCGTCATATCAGAACAGAAACGGCCTGCAGTTCACCGGCTAAACTGTGACGGACAAGACTGCAAACAGTCCGGCGCTTGCCGGATTCCGTACCCCACTTCAATGCCGACAAACATACTCGATGCGCTGGCCGACGATGTGCTCTATGCGCCGGAGCAGGACATGTGGGTGCGGCTGGAGGCGGATGGCACCGCGCGCGTAGGCGCGACGCATCTGGTGGCGGCGCACGGGCAGTTCATGCTGTTCACGCCGCGGCCGGTGGGCACGGAAATCGCGCGCGACCGGTCGCTGGGCGTGATGGAGACCGTGAAGACGGCGGTGGCCGTGCATGCGCCGCTGTCGTGCCGCATCGTCGAGATCAACGCATCGGCCATCGACAACATCCACTTCGTCATCACCGATCCCTACGGCGCGGGCTGGCTGCTGCGCGTCGAGCCGACACAGCTCGACGCGGAACAGGACGCGCTGATGGACGCAGCCGCGTATCGAGCGTGGGTCGAGCCACGGCTGGGCGAGAAGCTGGCGGCGCCGCGGGAAAACTTCGGCGAGGATGACCTGCGGGTCGATCCGCACCAGGGGTACTGAAGGAGCGCGATGGCGCGCGTCACCATCGTCGTGTGGTCGGCCGGGCCTGAGCGGCCGGTGCTGGCCGCCGCGCCCTTCGTATACGCGCTGACGGCGCGTGCGCTGGACGCCGACGTCGAGATGCACTTCACGTCGACCGCCGTGCGCTGGCTGCTGCAGGGTGTGGCCGCGAGCGCTTACACCGACGACGCCCGCACCAAGACGGTGGCGGACTTCATCGCGGAAGCAAAGGCGGCAGGTGTGCGCTTACTGGCGTGCAGCATGGCCTTGGCCGAGCATCGGCGCGGCGAAGCGCTGATTCCCGAGTGCGACGGCCAGGCAGGCGCCGCCACGGTGATGACCGCTGCGCTGCAACCCGAGGGGCGCGTGCTGGTGTTCTGAGCCGAGCGAACGGTCGGCGTGTTCGTCCATCAGGACGATGATGCCGCGCAGCCGGCCCTCCGATACTTCCTGCAGGGACCGTCGGCCGGGCTCCGCAAGGAGGCGTCATGACCCAACGCGATGAAGATCGGCTGCTGCCTGTAGGCAATATGTCGGCGTTCGCCGGCATGTGGTCGGTCGTGGTACTGGTCGTTCTGACCACCGCGGCCTGCATGTAGCGCGGCGCCTCAGCCGTCGCGATTCACCACGCGTCCTTCCCGTCTTTCTGCCGCGCCGGCGGCCGCCAGTTCGTCGACGCTGCGCCCGACCATCCGCTCGAAGGGCAGGCGGAAGTAGCGGTCGTTGATCATGTGGAAGTAGCGCGCCGAATCCAGGTGTGCGACCAGCGCCGGCCATTCGACCTCGCGCACCTCCAGCAGATAGAACTTGATCAGCACGCGCGCCACGTGGCGTGCATTGCGCGCCGGGTCCGACGACAGCGCGGCCAGCCGGTCGCGGGCGCGGGCCAGCGGTGCGTCGATATCGGTGAAGGGCGCGCCGTGCCCCGGTATCACGCGGCGCGGCCGCAGCTTCGCGATCAGGTCCAGCATCGCCGCCTGCTCGGCGAAGCCCGACTGGCCTTCTATCTCAGGAAAGATCGCACCGAAGCCGTGCTCCCAAAGCACGTCGGCAGAGATCAGCACGCCGTCGGCGTCGTTCCACAGCATCACCGAGTGCGGATCGTGGCCGGGCGCGGCCAGCACGTCCCACGCTGCGCCGCCCAGCCTCAGCGTCGCGCCGGGCTCGATGATGTCGTCGGCGTGGAAGCGCTCGCAGCGCTGGCCGGTCGAACGGAAGCTCAGAGCGTCCTCGTCCCAGCGCGCGACGGCATCGGCCAGTCCCGGCGGAATCGCGACGCGCGCGCCGGTGGCCTGCTGCAGCCGTGCGTTGCCGCCGCAGTGATCGGAGTGCAGGTGCGTGTTGACGATGCGCGTGAGCTTGCGCCCGGCCAGCGCGCCCTGCACCAGCGCCAGCGTCTGCTCGCGATGCGTGAAATAGCCGCTGTCCACGAGTGTGGCGCTGCCATCGTCGTCGTGAAACAGCACGTTGTTGGATGACAGCCAGCCGCGCTCGAATACGCGCAGGGCGGAGGACGTTTCCGCGGACCCCATGAGCAGCGTCAGCGCGGCATGCGCGGTTCGAGGCGCTGCGCGATCAGCCGCAGCACCGCGCGTTTCTGCTCGGCGGAGTAGTCGGCCCAGTTCGCGATCTCCTCCAGCGTGCGTGCGCAGCCGACGCACAGCCCGGTGGCCGCATCCATCGTGCAGACGGACGTGCACGGCGACAGCACCGCAGCAGTGCCGTCGGACTGGCGGGCCGCAGAGGAGGGCATGCAGCCATTTTCGCACGCGGGATAATCCGCTTCGCGAATCTCGTGAAGGACCCACACACAATGAGAACCGCCCAGGCCGGAATCTTCGCTCTCGGCAGTCCGTCGCACGCATACCTGGAGTTCGACCGGCTGCCCGACGCATCGGTCGCGGAACTCGTGGCTGCCGTGGCTGCGCTGCGCGTGCCGCGCACGACCGTGGCCGGGGTGAATGCCGTGCTCGGCTTTCGTCCGGAGATATGGCGCAGCGCTGCGCCGGCCGGCATCCCGGCCGACATCAGGGCCTTCGACGAACCCGTGACCGGCATCGAGGGCTTCAGCATGCCGGCGACCCAGCACGACCTCGTGCTGTGGCTGTCCGGCGGCGCGTACGACATCGTCTTCGATGCGTCGAGAACGGCCATCGCGACTCTCGCGGACGTGGCGAGCGTTGCGACGGAGACGGTCAGCTGGTCCTATCGCCGCAATCGGGACCTGACGGGCTTCGAGGACGGCACGGAGAACCCGAGTCTGCCCGAGGCTCCCGACATCGCACTGATCCCGGCCGACAGCCCCGGCGCAGCCGGCAGCATCCTGCTGCTGCAGAGGTGGATTCTCGACGACGCGCGGTGGAGCGCACTGCCGGATGCCGCGCAGGAGAAGATCATGGGCCGGCGCAAGTCGGACAGCGTCGAGCTCGATGCCAAGGCCGAAGACTCGCACGTCGCCCGCACCGACCAGGACACCTTCGGCCACATCCTCCGGCGCAACATGCCGCTGGGAACGGCGGGTGAGCACGGCACGATGTTCGTCGGCTTCTGCGCCACGCAGGCGCCGCTTGCACGGATGCTGGACAGCATGGCCGGCCGTCTGGATGGCAAGCGCGATGCACTGACGCGTTTCCTGCGCCCGATCTCCGGCGCCTACTACTTCGTGCCGGCTACCGAGGATCTGATGCCGCCCGAGCAGGACTGATCGTCGAGGTCCGGCACGTCGTTCATCCGCAGATGCTCGCGGCGCCTTAGCGATTTCTTAGGGTTCGCTTAGGCACGATTTAGCGACGCGCCCACGCGCGGCTGCCTACAGTCTCGCCTTCGAACGAACGACGAGCGGGAGCCTGCGATGAACACCCACGAACGCTTCAACATCTACCTGCAGATCCACAAGGGCGTGCGCGCCGCGCTCGCCACCCTGCTGCTGCAGGTGGGTCGTACCGACCCCCACGACGAGGCGGAGATCGCCGAGACGCTGACCGCAGTGCGCGACCTGCTGACTTTCCTGCGCGAGCACCTGCAGCACGAGGACGACTGGATCCATCCGGCCCTGGAAGCGCGCCGCCCCGGTTCCAGCCATGGCACGCGCGACGACCATGCGCATCACGCCGAAGCGCTGGCGGCGCTGGTGTCGACACTGCGCGCCGTGGAGCGCTGCCCGGGCGGCCAGCGCGGCACGGGCCTGATGCGCCTGTACCGGCAACTGGCGCTGTTCGTCGCCGAAAACCTCGAACACATGCACGTCGAGGAAACCGACAATCACGCGGCGCTGGTCGCAAGCTACAGCGACGCGGAGCTGCACGAGCTGGACCGGCGCCTGGTCGCGTCCATCCCGCCGGCAGCGCTGATGACGGCGCTGCGCTGGATGCTGCCCAACATGAACGCGCCCGATCGCGCCGCGATGCTCGGCGCCATGCGCGCGGCCGCGCCTGCCGAGGTCGTAGACGCCGTGCTGGCAATGATCCGCCCGCACCTGACCGTGCGGGACCGGGCGAAGCTCGGCGCGGCCATCGGTCCCATGCCGTCGCCGCTGGTGGCGGCCGCCGCGCAGATGCCGCGGCCTGCTTGGGCGGCGGAGGCGCTGGCGGCCTAGGCACCCGATTACGTTGACTCGACCAGCTTCAGCGGCCGCTGCACCGTGAGGTGAAAGCGGCCGCGGCCGGTCTTCTCGATGCGCACGGCCGCGTTCTTTTCCTGCAGCCGCCGCACCAGCAGGATCAGCCGCGCCTCGAGGTTGTCGGTGATGTCGGGCAGCCGGATCGAGCCGTCGAGCCGCAGCTCGCGGTTGCTGAAGTCCGTGCGGCCGCGCTCCACATAGTCGCGCACCAGCTTGCGGAAGATCGCGCCGGCCACGCCCTTGATCAGATACTCGTCCCCGATGAACACCGAGTTGTCGGCGGCGTAGTGGCGGACGGCGACCGGTGCGCCGCGCGGCACTTGCGCGTCCGTCGCAGGCGTGGCGTCCGCCGCCGGCTCTCCTTCGGCGGCGTCTCCCGACCGCTCGGTCACCTGCAGCAACGCGATGGTCGTGGCGAGTTGCACCGCGATGGTCGTCAACGCGTCTTCGTCCTCCCAGCTGAAGCGCGCCTCGGCAGGGCTTTCGACGAACAGCACGCCCACGGTGCTGCCGCCCACCGTCAGCGGCACCGCAAGCTGCGAGCCTGGCGCAGCCAGCCCCGGCAGCGGAATCTCGGTGTCCGGCGTCAGCCCTTCGCGCTGTGCGCGCTCGCGGATGATGCGGCTGTAGGCGTACTCGCTGGTCGCGTGCGCGATGCGTATCGCGGTGCCTTCGCGCGCGGCCACGCCGATGACGCCGTCGCCCAGCACGATCTCCGAGCCGACCCCCGACGTGGGATAGCCGCGGCTCGCCACCGTGAACAGCCGGTCGCGATTGCGGTCGATCAGCAGCACCATGCTGTGCGCGATACCCAGCTCCGTGGCCAGCACGGCCAGTGCGTCGTCCAGCACAGTGGCCAGATCGGTGGCGTGCGCGAGCCGCGCGCCGACGTTGCGCACGGCGGCCAGCAGTTCGCAGCGCTGTGGCGGCACCGGCAGCTCGGCGCCCTGCAGATGCTCGATGCCCAGCACTTCGTAGACATCGGCGCCCTGCAGCTTGAATACGCCGGCCATGCCGCTGTGCGATGCGATACCCGACAGATACGCCTTCATCCGCTCGAACAGCGGCCCCTGCGCCTCGGTGCGCAGGTAGCGCACGTGCAGCACATAGCGCCCGGCCGTGCCCGGATCGATGACGAACACAGAGGCGCGCGGATTGACCAGGATGTTGGCGCGCGTCTTGTTGAAGAACTGGAACGACAGCGCCACGTGCCGGCGATCCACGTAATGCACCTGCGATACGTAGGTCAGGTTGGGCATACCGTCGGCGCCGCAGGTGGCGACCAGGCTGGGTATCACGCCTTCCAGGCAGGCGCGGATCGCATCCAGCGGTGGCGCGGCGGCGGGTGCTTCCACACCGTGCGTTGCGGCGCGCGGCTTGCCGCGGCGTGGCGGCGGTGGCCTGACGCCGCTCACGGTCGCGAGCCCCCCAGCGGTGCGCCGGCGCGTGGACCTGGCGTCTGCGCAAATGCGCTGTCGGGCGTGAAACGTATGGCGAGCACCTGCGCGGGATCGGCCTCGACCAGCGTGCGGATCACTGTTTCCGGATAGCCCAGCGGCGTCAGCTCCTCGACCACCGTATCGGCGTAGACTGGCAGCCAGGCCCGCTCGCGCTGCTGCAACGGCCCCACGCGGGCGTCGCTGCCCTTGAGCTGCAACGAGCGGTGCGTGTGCGGCTCGCTGAACACGACGGCGACCAGCCCGGTTGCGCGCACGTCGGCCAGCAACTGCTCGGCATGCGTGCGGCACAGGAACACTGCGAGGCGGCAACCGTCCCGCTCCAGCTGGTAGCCGATGCCGCGGGCGACGGACGGTACGTGGTCGGCACTGCGCGAGGCGGCCGACACCATCAGCCGGTGCTGCAGGAATTCCAGCACGATACCGTCGAGTACCGTAGAACTCATCGTGGGCCGGGCGCGGGTTCCGAGGACGGCGATTCTATGCGGCGCGGTGCGGCGTCACCAGCCTGCGCGGCGCACAATGCGGCTTCGCCGCCGGCGCCGGTGGCGATCGCACAGCCATGGCCGCTGCCGCCCGTACACCGTCTGCTGCAACGCCGCGGTCGCCCGCACGGCGGCGACTGCTGGCGGCGGCCGCGCTGGCCGCCGCGGGCGCACGCGCGCACGCGGACGAACCGCTGATGCGGGCCATCCCGTCTTCCGGGCAGCGTCTGCCGGTCATCGGCATGGGTACCTGGCTGACCTTCGATGTGGGCAGCGGAGAGGCAGAACGCGCGCGCCGCCGCGACGTGCTGCAGGCGTTCTTCGCCGGTGGCGGCACGCTGATCGATTCCAGCCCGATGTACGGCCGCGCCGAAGGCGTGGTGGGCGATCTGCTGGCCGAGCGCGGACTGTCGGCCGCTGCTTTCGCGGCGACCAAGGTGTGGACCAGCGGACGCGCCGCCGGCGAACGCCAGATGCGCGATTCGCTGCGGCTGTGGCGGCGGCAGCAGATCGAACTGATGCAGATCCACAACATGGTGGACTGGGAAACGCACGTGCCTACGCTGCGGCAGTGGCAGGCCGACGGCCGCATCCGCTACATCGGCATCACCACGTCGCACGGCAGCCGTCATGACGCGCTGGAAGCCGCGCTCAGGCGCGAGCGCTTCGACTTCGTGCAGTTCACCTACAGCCTGGCGGACCGCAGCGTCGAGCAGCGCCTGCTGCCGCTGGCAGCCGAGCGCGGCATCGCGGTCATCATCAACCGGCCATTCGATGGCGGCGCGCTGGTGCAGCGGCTCGCGCGGCAGCCGCTACCCGGGTGGGCCGCGGCGATCGGCTGCACGAGCTGGGCGCAGGTCTGCCTGAAGTGGATCGTGTCGCACCCGGCGGTCACCTGCGCGATTCCCGCGACCACGCGCCCCGATCACATGCGCGAGAACATGGCGGCCGCCCGCGGACCGCTGCCCGATGCCGCGCTGCGCCGGTTGATCGCGGAACAGGTGACGCGTGGCTGAGCAAGGCGGCGCAGGGGCGGGTTCGTTGCCGGTCGAGCCTGTGCGTCTGCAGCCGGGCGACGACGTGCACGCTGCGCTGACGGCGCTCCTCCTGCAGCGCGAGCAGCAGGCGGGCTTCGTCGTGGCAGGCATCGGCAGCCTGTCGCGCGCCGCAGTGCGGCTCGCCGGGCACGACGAGCCGCTCGTGCTGAGCGGCGACCTGGAGGTGCTGACGCTGTCGGGGAGTCTATCGCCGGCCGGCGCGCATCTGCATATCAGCGTCGCCGACGCCGACGGCCGCACATGGGGCGGCCACGTCGCTCAAGGCTGCATCGTGCGCACAACGCTGGAGGCGGTGGTGACGTGGCTGGCCGACTGGTCCTTCGACCGCGCGGCCGATGCGGTCACCAGCTACCGCGAGCTGGCGATCAGGCGGCGAGCTTCGCCGTGACCGCGTTGCCGGCGCGCGAGTGCGCCTTGCGCTGCAGGATGCCGCTGATCCACTGGCCGGTGGCCACCGCCTGCTCGAAGTCGATGCCGGTGTCGATGCCCAGCCCGCGCAGCAGGTACAGCACGTCCTCGGTGGCGACGTTGCCGGTCGCGCCTTTCGCGTAGGGGCAGCCGCCCAGCCCGGCGATGCTGGCGTCGAAGCTGGAGATGCCCATTTCCAGGCACGCGTAGACGTTGGCGGAGGCCATGCCATAGGTGTCGTGAAAGTGGCCCGACACGTCGTGCAGGTCGTAGACGGCGAGCGCCGCCTCCATCGCGCGGTGCGTCTTCTCCGGCGTGCCCACGCCGATGGTGTCGGCCACGCCGATGTGCTGCACGCCGATGTCCTTCATCAGGCGTGCGACGTAGCCCACGGCGGCCGGCTCCACCTCGCCCTGATATGGGCAGCCCAGCGCGCACGAGATCGCGCCGCGCACGGCCATGCCGTGCGCGCGCGCGGCTTCAGCCACTGGGCGGAAACGCTCGATCGATTCGGCGATCGAGCAGTTGATGTTCTTCTGCGAGAACGCTTCGCTGGCTGCGCCGAACACCACGACTTCGTCGGCGCGCGCGGCGAGCGCTCCTTCGAAACCTTTGATGTTGGGCACCAGCACCGAGTACACGACGCCCGGCTTGCGGCGGATGCGCGCCATGACGTCGGCCGCATCGCTCATCTGCGGCACCCACTTCGGCGACACGAAGGACGTCACTTCGATCGCGCGGAAGCCGGCAGCCGTCAGCCGGTCGACCAGCTCGACCTTGATGTCGGCCGGGATCATCTGCTTCTCGTTCTGCAGCCCGTCGCGCGGGCCTACGTCGACGATGCGCACCTGCGTGGGAAGCAAAGCCACGGAGTCCTCCTGCAAAACGCCGATCGTAGCGCGGCCCGCTGGGACCGTAGACTGTAGACCTCGACCTTCACAGGAACCGAAGACGATGCCTGCCAAACCGCTGCTGCCAGTCCTTGCCATGCTCTTCGCTGCGCTGATGGCCACGGCTGTCCATGCACAGTTCACCGGTCCCAGCGTCACCGGACGCGAGACGACGGCCGCGAACGTCGCCAATGCGCGCGTCGGCAGCTACGTAACGCTGACCGGCAACATCGTCACGCACCTGCGCGAGGAGTACTTCATGTTCCGCGACGCGTCGGGCGAAGTGCGCGTCGAGATCGACAACGACCTGTGGCAGGGCCGCAAGGTCAGCCCCGAAACCCGCGTACGGCTGCTGGGCGAAGTCGAGCGCAGCATCAAGGGCCGGTACATAGACGTGAAGACGCTGGAGATCCTCAACTAGCGCAGCGCAGGGCCGTCCCAGGCAAGCTGCGCCGCAGGGCGCAGCCCGGAGGCTCAACTAGCGCGATTCGCTTGCAGCGCGGGTGCCCGCGCTGCGAACGTGTGGATTGTGCGGCTCGCCGCTGTGGATTGAGCCGGGCCGCGCGTGCGGCACACGCCGTCGCGCGCAACGCGCCTGCCGTTCAGCATGACTCCCATGTTCGGGTGCAACCGCACCTGGGGGTCCAGCGATGCCATGCAATGCAGTTCGCCGCCGCTTCTTCTCAGCCGTGCTAGCGGCGGCTGCGCTCACGCTGCCATACGCCAGCGCGATGCCCGATGCAGCCGATGAACCGGAGCGGCTGCACGAAGAGCCGCACGTCATCCTCGCGCGCGTCGCGCGGCAGATGAACGTCGAGTTGCGCGACGATGAGCCGCCGCCACGCGTGTTCCTGGAAAGCCGCACGCCGCTTGCGCAGTTCCAGGACGCGGTGGAAGCGCAGTGGAAGCATCGGCCCGCGCGCTTCGCTAACGTCTACGCAGTGGCGAGCAACGAGATCTATCTGTCGGACGATCCTTCCTACTACCGCCGCATGCGGCGCACGCTGGACGAGTCGCTGGCGCACGAGTTCACGCACTACGTGCAGGTGCGCTACCTGGGTGCCGACCTCGCGGACGAATCCTGCGAAGCGCAGGCGCTGGACGTGCAGATGGCGTTCCGGCGCAGCAGCCCGGCCGGGTAGCCACCGCCTTCAGTAGCCGCGCCCGCGGTCGACCAGCCCGCTGACCGGCTCGCCGCGCGACCAGGCGACGAGCTTGTCGGCGACCTGCGCGACCGCCGGATCGCGCTCGGTCTCGGCCGCCACGTGCGGCGTGACCAGGATGTCGCTGCGCGCCCAGAACGGATGACCGGGCGGCAGCGGCTCCTGCGCGAACACGTCCAGCGTCGCGCCGGACAGGTGGCCCTCGTCCAGCAGCGCCACCAGATCCGCTTCCACCAGTGCGTTGCCGCGACCGACGTTCACCACGTGTGCGCCTTGCGCAAGCTTTGCGAGCGCGGCCTTGTCCAGCAGTCCGTCGGTGTCGGGCGTCGCCGGCAGCGCAGCGACCAGCACGTCCAGTCCGGCCAGAAACGCGTCGAACTCAGCGTCGCCCGCGTAGCACCGCACGCCGGCCAGCGTGCGGCGCGAACGTGTGTGGCCGCGCACCGCGAAGCCCTGCTGCTGCAGCGTCGTCGCGATCGCCGCACCGATGACGCCCATCCCCAATACGCCCACCGCATAGGTCTCGCGCTGCGGCAGCGGCTCGGCCCGCCAGCGCTGCGCGGCCTGCGCCTGCGCGTAGCGGTCGAAGCGCCTGTAGCTGCGCAGCACCGCGGCCAGCGCGTAATCGGCCATCGAGCGTGCCATGCCGGCATCCTCCAGGCGGTACAGCGGCAGCTGCGGCGGCAGTTCGGGCAGCGCCAGCAAAGCGTCGACGCCGGCGCCCAGGTTGAACAATGCCTGCAGGCGCGGCTGCTCGATGAACAGCGCGCCCGGCGGCCGCCACACCACGGCCACGTCGGCTGCGGGCGCATGTGGATCGGGTTCGGTGAGAGCCGCGCTGCGCGCCCACACGTCGGCGGCCAGCCCGCGCTCGCGCAACGCGGTGGACAGCGCAGCGGCCCACGACACAGCCGTTGCCTCGCGAGCGCACAGCACGATGCGCAGCGACATCGGCGGATCCGCGTCAGCCCGCCGGCTCGAAGCGCACGAGTTCGGCGCCTTCCGCCACCTGGTCGCCGACGCCGTACAGCATCTCGGCGATCACGCCGTCGGCGGGCGCGACGATGGTGTGCTCCATTTTCATCGCCTCCATCACCAGCAGCGGCGTGCCGCGCGTGACCTTTGCGCCGGCGGCGGCATTGAGCGCGATCACCTTGCCCGGCATCGGTGCGGTCAGGTGACCCTCGGCCGTGTCCTGCGCCTCCGACTGCGCGATGACGTCCACCAGCGCCAGCACGCGGTGCCGGCCGCGTGCGAACACGTGCAGCTCGTCGCCTTGTCGCACCACGTCCGCGACCAGTGTGCGGCCGCCGAACACGATCGCCAGGCTGCTGCCGTCGCTGCGCGCGATGGTCAGTGGCGCGTGCGCGCCGGCGTGGTGGAAACGCCAGGCGTCGCGCGCGTATTCGAGGTCGACGTCGTGCACGCCGCGCTCGGACTTGAAGATCAGCGTGCGCGTGTACGTGGTGTTGAGCCGCCAGCCGTGCGTACGGCTCCACGGGTCGCCGGTCTGGCCGCGCGCGTCGTCGGCCAGCACGCGCGCGCACGCGAAGGCCAGCAGCTCGTTACCGACGCGCTCGTCGCGGGCGTCGTGCGCAAACAGACGCTCGCGTTCGCGCTCGATGAGGCCGGTGTCGAGCTCGGCGCGCTGGAAGCTCGCGTTGGCGAACAGGCGCGACAGGAAGTCCACGTTGTTGGCCACGCCGACGATGTGCATCTGCGCCAGCGCTTCCTGCATGCGCGCGATCGCCTGCGCGCGGTCCTCGCCCCAAACGATGAGCTTGGCGATCATCGGGTCGTAGTACGGCGTGATGTCATCGCCGGCACGCACGCCGGCGTCGATGCGCACGGCAGCCGGCCGATGGAAGGATTCACCGTCGGCGTTGCGCGTGAAGGCCACGTGCGGGGGCGTCGCGAAATGCAGCAGCCGGCCGATGGACGGCAGGAAGCCCTTGTCCGGGTTCTCGGCGTACACCCGCGCCTCGATCGCGTGGCCGCCGATTTCCAGCGAATCCTGCATCTTCGGCAGCAGCGCGGCGAGCGGCGCGCCCGCAGCGATGCGCAGCTGCCACTCGACCAGGTCATGGCCGCAGATCATCTCGGTGACAGGATGCTCGACCTGCAGCCGCGTGTTCATTTCCATGAACCAGAAGTTGCCGGCCGCATCGGCGATGAACTCCACGGTGCCCGCGCCGACGTAGCCCACCGCCTGCGCGGCGGCCACCGCCGCCTCGCCCATCGCGCGGCGTCGCTCGGGCGTCATGCCGGGCGCGGGCGCCTCCTCGATGACCTTCTGGTGGCGGCGCTGTACCGAGCAGTCGCGTTCGAAGAGATATACGGCCTTGCCGAGAGTGTCGGCGAACACCTGGATCTCGATGTGGCGCGGCCGCTCGACGTACTTCTCGATCAGCACGCGCTCATCGCCGAAGGACGCGCCAGCCTCGCGCTGGCACGACTGCAGCGCGGCGGCAAACTCGCCGCTCGCGGTCACCACGCGCATGCCCTTGCCGCCGCCGCCGGCGCTGGCCTTGATCAGCACGGGGTAGCCGATGGCGTCCGCCTGCTCGTGCAGGAAATCGGCGTCCTGCTTCGCACCGTGATAGCCGGGCACCAGCGGCACCTTCGCGCGCTCCATCAGCGCCTTGGCCTCGCTCTTGCTGCCCATCGCGTGGATCGCGAAAGGCGGCGGCCCGATGAACGCGATGCCGGCGTCGGTGCAGGCCTGCGCGAAGGCCTCGTTCTCCGACAGGAAGCCGTAGCCCGGATGGATCGCCTGCGCGCCGGTGTCGCGCGCAGCCGCGAGGATCAGGTCGCCGCGCAGGTAGCTTTCACGCGCGGGCGCCGGACCCAGCCGCGCCGCTTCGTCAGCCAGGGCGACGTGCTTGCTGCCGGCGTCGGCGTCCGAATAGACGGCTACCGTTGCGATGCCCATGCGGCGCGCGGTGGTGATCACGCGACACGCAATCTCGCCTCGGTTGGCGATCAGGATTTTTCTGAACATGTCTCCCCCGCCATGCGCTCATGCCTTGCGCGTGGACTTCGTCAGATCCAGCTCGCCGTCCTTCAGCAGCGTGAACCAGCCTTCGGCCGTGTTCAGCTGCATGTCGAGCCGCAGCGGAAAGCGCGTCATCAGATCGGGCGGCACCGTGCCTTCGCTGGCCGACACGCCCAAGGTCATCGAACTGCCGGCCGGCATCCTCAGCGCCGCTTCGCGCAGCGTCTTGAACTCGCGTTGTGCGTCGGGGGTCAGCGCGAAGATGTTCCAGCGCCGGCCGGCCGGTGCCGCAGTCAGATGCGCATCGCGGCTCACCGGATCGGTCAGCACGATGACGCCTTCGCGCGGCGCACCCTCCTTCGCCGTCAGCGTCACGCGGATGGTCACGTCCTTCATCGTTGCGCGTGCGTCGGTCAGCGCGGCCGCGCGCAGCTGCGCCGGATCGATGGCCAGGAACGCGTCACGGTCGAAGCGCGCGAACTTCCACATCGTCGACAGCGGCACCGACGAGCACGCGCCCAGCAGCATGGCTGACGCACCCAGCACCACATGCCGTCGGCGCATGCAGCTCATCGCCGCGACTCCACGGCCTCGCCGCCGAACAGGGCGTGCAGCAGCCGGCGGATGAAGCGCAGCAGCTTTGGCAGCAGCCACAGCGCGATCAGCACCAGCACGGCGACGATGGCCGCCGCCACCCACGGATAGGTCAGCACCAGCCACAGCAGGCCGCCGACCGCCAGGTCCTCGGTCACCGACAGTGCGACGTTCGAGAACGGTTCCGGTGATGTGTTGGCCGCGGCGCGCGTGCCGGACTTGGTCAGGTGGCTGGTCGCGGCCAGCGTGCCGCCCAGTATTGCGGCTGCCGTCATCCAGGCGGCGCTGTCCATGCCGCCGAACACGCCTGCGGCCAGCGCGGCTCCGGCCGGGATGCGGATGAAGGTCTGGATGCCGTCCCACAGAGAGTCGATGCCGGGGATCTTGTCGGCCACGAACTCGACCAGGAACATCAGACCCGCGGCGATCAGAACGGCCGGGTGCTGCAGTATCGAAAGCCCCGCCGGCAGCTCGACCCAGCCCGCATAACCGACCAGGCCGACGATCAGCAGCACCGCATACAGCCGCAGGCCGCTGGCGAAGCCCAGCACGGCGGCCAGGGCGATCAGTTGCGGAATGTCCAGGGAGTCCATGCGTCGGCGTGCCTCTGCGGCTGCTGCGGGCAGCCCGGCTCACATCTCCTCGTCGTCGCTCTGTTCCTGCATCGCCTCGAACTCGATGATCCAGCGCGCCTTGCGCTTCTCGAGGAACGCACGGACGCCTTCGCGCCCGTCGTCGCTGGCGCGGATGTCGGCGATGCGTGCGGCCGTGTAGTCCATCACCGCATCGTCCAGCGGCCGCACCGCCAGCTCGCGCACCAGCGACTTGGCCTCGGCCACCGCGTGGCCGCTGGTCTGCAGCAGCGTGCCCAGCATCGCGTTGATGGTGCCGTCCAGTTCGTCCAGCGGCGCCAGTTCGTGCACCAGGCCGATGCGGTACGCCTCGGCAGCGTTGAACTTCTCGGCCGTCAGGAAGTAGCGCCGCGCGGCGTTGACGCCCATCGCGCGCACGACGTAGGGGCCGATGGTTGCAGGGATCAGGCCGAGCTTCGTCTCGCTGAGGCAGAAGTTCGCCTCGATGGCCGCCACCGCGATGTCGCACACGGCGGCAAGTCCCACGCCGCCGGCGTAGGCATCGCCGTGCACGCGCGCGATGACCGGCTTCGGGCAGTCGTGGATCGTGCGCAGCATCGTCGCCAGCTTCAGCGCGTCGGCGCGGTTCTCATCGTGGCTGAAGCCGGCCATGCGCTTCATCCACGAAAGGTCGGCGCCCGCGCAGAACGCCGGCCCGCGGCCGGCCAGCACGACCGCGCGCACATCGGCATCGGCGCCCAGCTCGCGGAACGCGGTGGTGAGCTCGGCGATCGAGGTTTCGTCGAAGGCATTGCGCACGGTCGCGCGGTTCAGCCAGACGACCGCGACGCGATGGCTGATGATGACTTCCAGTGTCGAATAGTTCATTTCTTCGGTTGCTGCACAGGAAAGGGGCGGATGCCGGTCGGAGCGATGGTAGCTCCCGGCACGACCGGCGAACGGCGGCCGCGCCGGCATTGCGGGAAGTGGGTCATTCGATGCTCCACCGCTTGGCGACCTCCTCGAGCATCACTTCGGTGGCGCCGCCGCCGATGGCCAGCACCCGCGCGTCGCGCACCAGCCGCTCGATCGCCGATTCACGCATATAGCCGGCACCGCCGTGGAACTGCTGGCAAGCGTAGGTCACGTCGTTGACCAGCTCGCCGGTCAGCGCCTTCAGCATCGATACCTCGCGCACCGCGTCGGTGCCGGCGTCGACCAGCGCCGCGCAGTGATAGAGGAGCCGGCGCGCGGCTTCGGTCTGCGCGGCAAGCATCGCCAGTTTCTGCCTTATGACCTGCTTGTCCCACAGCGGCAGGCCGAACGCGCGGCGCTCGTTCACGTAGCGATGAGTCAGGTCCAGCGCCGTCAGGCAGTGGCCGATGGCCATGCTGCCCAGCGCGATGCGCTCGGTCTGGAAGTTGCGCATGATCGCGTAGAAGCCGCCGTCTTCCTTGCCCAGCAGCGCGTCGGCGGGCACGCGGCAGTCTTCGAACACCAGCTCGGCGGTGTCGGAGGCCAGCCAGCCGCTCTTCTTCAGCGCGCGGCCGACGCGCAGGCCCGGCGTGCCGCGCTCCACCGCGAAGATCGACAGGCCGCGCGAGCCTCTGGCCGTGGCGTCGGTGCGTGCGGCAACGAACACCAAGTCTGCCAGCACGCCGTTGGTGATGAACATCTTGCTGCCGTTGATCACCCAGTGGTCGCCGTCGCGCGCCGCGCGCGTCCGTATGGCCGCCACGTCGGAGCCGGCATCGGGCTCGCTGATCGCGATTGCGGTGATGCACTCGCCGCGGACGATGCGCGGCAGCCAGCGTGCCTTCTGCGCGGGCGTGCCGCCATGCACCAGGTGCGGGCTCGCCATGTCGGTATGGACCAGCGCCGTGATGACGAAGCCGCCCGAGGTGCTGCGCGCCAGCGCCTCCTGGAACACGACGTTGGTCGTCATGTCGGCATCGGCGCCGCCGTACTCCGAAGGCACGCGCAACCCCAGCCAGCCCAACGCCCCCATCTTCCTCAGAACGTCGCGCGGCGTCGCGCCGGCCTCGTCCCAGGCCAGCGCGTACGGTTCGACCTCGGCTGCGATGAAACGCGCAACCTGGCGGCGCAGTTCGACGTGCGCAGGATCGACGAGCAGCATGCGGGCAGCGTCGGCGCCTGGCGCCCGCCTACATGCGGAACACGCCGAAGCGCGTGTCCGGTATCGGCGCGTTCAGCGTGGCGGACAGCGCCAGCGCCAGCGTCTCGCGCGTGTCCAGCGGATCGATGACGCCGTCGTCCCACAGCCGCGCGGTCGCGTAGTACGGGTGGCCCTGGTGCTCGTACTGCGCGCGGATCGGCGCCTTGAAGGCTTCCTCATCGTCGGCGCTCCACTGACCACCCTTCGCCTCGATGTTGTCGCGGCGCACCGTGGCCAGCACGCTGGCGGCCTGCTCGCCGCCCATCACGCTGATGCGCGCGTTCGGCCACATCCACACGAAGCGCGGGCCGAAGGCGCGGCCGCACATGCCGTAGTTGCCGGCGCCGAAGCTGCCGCCGATGATCACCGTGAACTTCGGCACCTGCGCGCAGGACACGGCGGTGACCATCTTCGCGCCGTGGCGCGCGATGCCTTCGTTCTCCACCTTGCGCCCCACCATGAAACCGGTGATGTTCTGCAGGAACACGAGCGGCAGCTTGCGCTGGCAGCACAGCTCGATGAAGTGCGCGCCTTTCTGCGCACTCTCGGAGAACAGGATGCCGTTGTTGGCGACGATGCCCAGCGGCATGCCGTCGATCCACGCGAAGCCGGTGACGAGCGTGCTGCCGAAGCGCGCCTTCCACTCGTCGAACTCCGAGCCGTCGACAATGCGGCCGATGACCTCGCGCACGTCGTAGGGCTTGCGCGTGTCGCTGGGGATCACGCCGTACAGTTCGTCGGCGGCCAGCGCCGGCTCGCGCGGCACGCGGCACTGCAGCGGGGCCGGCTTCAGGTAGTTGGTGGTGGCGACAATGCGGCGCGCCAGCGCCAGCGCGTGCGCGTCGTTCTGCGCCAGGTGATCGGCCACGCCCGACAGCCGCGTATGCACGTCGCCGCCGCCCAGGTCCTCGGCGGACACGACTTCGCCGGTGGCGGCCTTCACCAGCGGTGGGCCGCCGAGGAAGATCGTGCCCTGGTTGGCGACGATGATCGATTCGTCACTCATCGCCGGCACGTAGGCGCCGCCGGCCGTGCACGAGCCCATGACCACGGCGATCTGCGGGATGCCCGCCGCCGACAGCGTCGCCTGGTTGTAGAAGATGCGGCCGAAGTGCTCGCGGTCCGGGAACACGTCGTCCTGGTTCGGCAGGTTGGCGCCGCCGGAGTCGACCAGGTAGATGCACGGCAGGCGGTTCTCGCGCGCGATCTCCTGCGCGCGCAGGTGCTTCTTCACCGTTATCGGGTAGTAGGTGCCGCCCTTGACCGTGGCGTCGTTGCACACGATCACGCACTCGCGGCCCGACACGCGGCCCACGCCGGTGATGATGCCGGCCGATGGCGCTGCGCCGTCGTACATGTCCCACGCGGCGAGCTGCGACAGTTCCAGGAACGGCGTGCCCGGATCCAGCAGCATCTGCACGCGGTCGCGCGGCAGCAGCTTGCCGCGCGCCGCGTGCTTGGCGCGCGCATCGACACCGCCACCGGCGGCGACCTGCGTGATCACCGCCTTCAGGTCGGCCGCCTGCGCGGCCATCGCATCGGCGTTGGCCTTGAACTCCGGACTGCGCGGGTTGAGTCGTGACTGCAGGATGGTCATCTTTGAGGCTCGCGCATTGGATCACGCATTGGATCTGATACGGCAGTACGGGCCTCGGCCAGCACGTGGGCGGATTCCCGGTGGCGGCGGAAGTGCATGGTGGCCAGTACCAGTGCGAACAGCGACAGCAGCGCCGACATGTACATCGGTGCGCCCACGCGCCAGTCGTCGGCCGGCAGATGCGTCGAGGCGGCCAGCAGCGGCGCGCCGATGAACGGTGCCACCACCGCCATCAGCGAGGCCAGCGACGCCAGCGAACCCATCGCCACACCCTGCGCGGTGGGATCGGCTGCCTTGGACACGAGGGCGTTCAACGCCGGTCCCATGCCGTAGGCCAGGAAGTTCAGCACGATGACCACGTACATCACCCAGCCGACCTGGATCAACCCGTAGGACAGGTAGGCGACGGTGGCCGACGCAAGTCCCATCAGCACCAGGCGGCGCTCGCCGAATCGGCGGATCAGTGCGCCCAGCAAGCCGCCCTGCACGACCGCAGCCATCACGCCGACGATGAACAGCGAGAAACCCGTTTCGCGCGGGCTCCAGCCGAAGCGGAAGGTCGTGTACAGCACCCATATGCCGTGCAGCACGAACTGCGCGAGGTTGACCAGCGCGATGACCGCGACCAGCCCGCCCACGGCGCGCAACCGTGTGAGCCCGACCAGCGACGACACCGGGTTGGCGCGCGCCCAGTTGACCGGCTTGCGTCGCTCGGGCGGCAGCGACTCGGGTACGACGAAGTAGCCGTACAGGAAATTGGCTGCCGAAAGGCCCGCGGCGAGGTAGAACGGCAGGCGCACGTCGATGTCGCCCAGCAGTCCGCCCAGCATCGGCCCGACGATGAAGCCGATGCCGAAGGCCGCGCCCACCATGCCGAAGCTCTTCGCGCGGTTCTCCGGCTCGGTGAGGTCCGCCACATAGGCGTTGGCCACCGAGAAGTTCGCGGCCAGCGCGCCGCCGAACACGCGCGCGGCCAGCAGCGCCGGCAACGACGTGGCCAGCGCCGACAGCAGGAACATGATGCCCAGCCCCAGTATCGATCCCAGCAGCACGGGCCGGCGGCCGTAGCGGTCCGACAGCGCGCCCAGCAGCGGCGCGCACAGGAACTGCGTGAGGCCGAAGCTGACGATCATCGCGCCATACCAGTAGGTCTGCGCCTCGCGGCTGGGCGTGAACTCGCCCACCAGCGCCGGCAGCACCGGCAGCAGCAGGCCGATGCCCATCACGTCGATCAGCAGCGTGACCAGGATGAAGACGATGGCGGGACGGCGGCGTTTCATGCGCGACGGTCGGAACGTTCAAGGCGCAGGCATCACCGATACGCCCCGGTTGCCCAGGCAGCGCGCCAGCCAGTCGCGCACCGACGGGTACGACGCCAGGTCGTAGCCGCCGTCGGCCGCCGCGTGCGTGTACGCGAACAGCGCGAGGTCGGCCAGGCTCAGCGCATCGCCGCCGAAGTAGTCGTGATCGGCCAGGTGCTGCTCCATGACGCTCAGCGCGCGATGCCCGCGCGCCAGCAGATCGGGCAGCCGTGGATCGTCGGGACGGCGATGGAACACGCGGATGAAGCGCGCGACCGCGATGGCAGGCTCGTGCGAGTACTGCTCGAAGAACATCCACTGCAGCATGCGCGCGCGCGCCAGCCGGTCGGCGGGCACCAGCGCCGTGCCTTCGCCGAAGTACCACAGGATGGCGTTGGACTCCGGCAGTGTCGAGCCGTCCTCCAACACGACGACCGGCACCTTGCCGTTGGCGTTGAGCCGCAGGAACTCCGGCGTGCGCGTCTGCGCCTTCATGATGTCGATTTCTCGCCACTCGTAGGGCTGGCCCGTGATGTCCAGCACCATCCTGACCTTGTGGCAGTTGCCGGAACTGCTTGTGCCGTGAACGACGATGCTCATCGAAGATTCGCCTAGAACGGTCCCGTCGAGATCCAGCGTTCCACCTGCGCCAGGCGGTCCTGGCCCCAGAACATCTCGCCGTCGATGAAGATGGTCGGCGCGCCGAACACGCCGCGCGCGATCGAACGCTCCACCTCGGCGCGCAGCGCGTCCTTGACCGCGTCGCTCTGCACGCCGGCGGCCAGCGTGTCAACGTCCAGCCCGAGTGCCTGCGCCACCTCCATGACGACCGCCGCGTCGCCGATGTTGCGGCCGGACACGAAGTACGCGCGGAACACCGCGTGGATGAACGGCGCGAGCTGCGGCGAACCCTGCTGCTGCAGCCAGATCACCGCGCGCGCGGCGGCAACGGTGGCCACCGGAAACGGCGTCGGATGCTTGTAGGGCACGGCGGCGAACGCGGCAGACCGCGCGAAGTCGCGCAGCGCATAGCGCGCCTTCGGCGCATACAACTCCGTCAGCGGCGCATTGCCCGCCACCTTGAATACGGCGCCCAGCAGCGTCGGCCGCCACTGCAGTTCGCGCCCGTGGCGCTCGGCCAGCGCCTCGATTTCCTCAGAGGCGACATATGCGTACGGCGACGAGAAGTCGAAGTAGAACTCGAGCGCAGTGGCCATGGAGGGTCCGGAATCCGCCTGTCAGCCCACGATGTTACTGGGGCGGCGCCGGGCGCCGCAGCAAGCCCTTGGAGAAGCCTCCGCGCTGCGCGCTGCGGCGCTGAGCGCCTCCGGACCGGCCGCGCGGCGCTCAGAGGGGCGCGGCGTGGATGCGGCAGCGGTAGCGCATCTCGATGGTGCCGGCGACGGCCTCGCGGTCGAACAGTGCGCGCAGCGCCGCGACGAAGGCGTCGTGGCGCGGCTGGCCCGGCGCGGGCAGATACGATGCAGAACCCGCCATCGCAGCCATCGTCGGCCAGTCCAGCCGCCGCGAATGCTCGATGCGCTCGGCCGGCGGTATGCGCCCGCCGAAGAAGGTCGCGATGGCGCCGGACTCGTGGGCGTGGCTGATGTGCAGGTAATCGTTGCCGTACTCGACCAGCAGCGCCTCGTAGCTGGCCAGGAATGGCGTGGCGTCCCGGTCGCGGTCGTTCCAGATCAGCGCGGCCCAGCCGCCCGGTTGCAGGATGCGCAGCGCTTCGTCGCGGAACTTCGTCGCGTCGAACCAGTGGAACGCCTGTCCGGCGATCACCAGGTCGATGCTGGCGGTCGCAAGCCCGGTCGCTTCGGCCGTGCCGTCGCGCGCCTCGTACAGCGGGAAGGGCGCCAGCATCTCGGCGCCCGCCGCGCGCATCGGCGCGTTGGGCTCCACGCCGATCACGCGGTGGCCCGCCTTCAGGAAGGGCTCGGCCGACAGCCCGGTGCCCACCCCGATGTCGGCGACGACGCCGCCCGCGCGCAGTGCGCCCACCGTCTGCAGATGCGTGACGACGGCCGCCGGGTAGTGCGGCCGTCCTGCCACGTAGGACGCGACCCGATTGGAGAAGCGCTGCGTCGAGTCGGAAGCCGGCCGGGACATCGCGCTCCCGCTCAGCCGGCGCCGCGCGCCAGGTCGCGCGCGATCAGCAACCGCTGGATGTCGCTGGTGCCTTCGTAGATCTGGCACACGCGCACGTCGCGGTAGATGCGCTCCACCGGAAAGTCGGTGACGTAACCGTAGCCGCCGTGGATCTGTATCGCGTCCGAACACACGCGTTCGGCCATCTCGGACGCAAACAGCTTTGCCATCGCCGCCTGCTTCAGGCAGGGCTCGCCCGCGTCCTTCAGCGCGGCCGCATGGTGGATCAGCTGGCGCGCCGCCTCGATCTGCGTGGCCATGTCGGCCAGCCGGAACTGCACGGCCTGGTGCTCGAAGATCGGTCTGCCGAAGGCTTCGCGTTCGTGCGCATACTTCAATGCCGCCTCGAAGGCCGCGCGCGCCATGCCCAGTGACTGCGCGGCGATGCCGATACGCCCGCCTTCCAGACCCGACAGCGCGATGCGATAGCCCGCGCCTTCCTCGCCGATCAGGCTGGCGGCCGGCACGCGGCAGTTCTCGAACGAGATCTGCGCGGTGTCGGATGCATGCTGGCCGAGTTTGTCCTCGATGCGCGCGACCACGTACCCCGGCGTTGCAGTCTCGACAAGGAACGCACTGATGCCGCGCTTGCCGGCGGCCTTGTCGGTGACCGCCAGGACGATGGCGGCCTGCGCGTTGCGGCCGCTGGTGATGAACTGCTTGACGCCGTTGATCACCCAATGGTCGCCGTCGCGCACGGCCGTCGTGCGCAGCGCGGATGCGTCGGAGCCGACCTGCGGCTCGGTCAGGCAGAACGCGCCCAGCCAGTCGCCGCGCGCCAGCGGCACCAGCCAGCGGCGCTTCTGCTCGTCGCTGGCGAAGGCGAGCAGGATCGAGCACACCGGACAGTTGTTGACGCTGATGATCGTCGACGTCGCGCCGTCGCCGGCGGCGATCTCCTCGATCGCGACGGCCAGCGCGCGCGCGTCCATACCCGCGCCGCCCCAAGTCTCCGGCACCATGATGCCGAAGCAGCCCAGCGCGGCGAGTTCCTTCAGCGCCTGCGCCGGGAACGCCGCGTCGCGGTCCCACGCCGCGGCGTGCGGCGCCAGCTTGTCCGCAGCGAAGGCGCGCAGCGCGTCGCGCAGCAGCCGGTGCTCTTCAGTCAGCACGATTAGTCAGCACGATTAGTCAGCACGATCACTCAGCACGGTCGGTACCCGTGATGGCAGGCGATGTGAAATCGTCATCCAGCACCGTTTTCTTTGCCGGCTTCGGCATGCGCTCGTAGCCGATCCACGCCGGCCGCGTGCGCAGCACCAGTCCGACGATGGCGCCGGCGATCATCGTGCCGATCAGCAGCGGCCCGCCGCCGATGATGCCGCTCATCAGCAGCGCGTTGGCCGTGCAGCGCAGCGCGTTGTGCGCCGGACACCACAGCCAGGAGATGATGCCCGCCACCGCGATCCACGTGAGCAGCGCTACCAGCAGCGCGCGCGACAGCGACTTCTCCATCGTGCTGACCTCGGTGTTCGCGCGCAGATACACCAGCAACGCGAACAGCATCGCCAGAAGTCCCGGGATCGCGATGAACAGCCAGCTCGCGATGCCCGCCTCGACGGCGAAGCTGCGCATCAGCGGCTCGATGACCGCGATCGCCAGCCAGCTCGCGATGCCGAAGACCAGGACGATGAACAGTTGCAATGGCATGTCAGTGCGGCCCGGTCGTTCCGAAGGCACTGACGGCCCTCTTGGGAGGCAGCGAACGCAGCGAGCGTGGGGACTTCATCCTAGCTCCACGCCCGGCGGCGCGCAGTCACTTCGATCTCGATCTTCATGCGCGCATCGACCAGGCCGCAGACGATGGCGGTGGCCGCAGGACGCGCGTTGGCGAAGGCTTCGCCGAACAGCGGCGCCAGCGTGTCGAACAACGCGGCGTCCGTCAGGTAGTAATTCACGCGCACCACGTCGTCCAGCGAGCAGCCGGCCGCCTCCAGTGCGGCCGCGATGTTGCGCAGGCACTGGCGCGTCTGCTCGACGGGGTCGTCGTCGATGCGCATCGTCGCGTAGTCGAAGCCGGTGGTGCCCGATACGTGCACGTAGTTGCCTTCGACCACCGCGCGGCTGTAACCGGCCACCGCTTCGAAGCTGGATCCGGAGGAAATCAGTCGCCGTTCGCTCATGGTCGTTTTTTTCCGCGCGCCGCTTCACCACGCCAGTTGCTCGCCCTTGTAGTTGAGGAATTTCCCATTCTGCGACGCGTTGGCTGCGGCCAGCACGCAGCGCATGCCGGTCACGCTGGTGGCCGCATCGACGTCGGCACCCGCGCCGCCCATCGCCGTGCGCACCCAGCCCGGATGGAACGCGATGCAGACGATGCCCTGCGGCCCCAGCTCCAGGCTGGCGCAGCGCAGCGCCGCGTTGGCGGCGGCCTTGCTGACGCGGTACAGCCAGCCGCTGGTGCTGGACATGCGCGAGATCGATCCCATGCTGCTGGTGATCACCGCGAGCTTGCCGGCGGTCGGTGCCAGCAGCGGCGCGAGCTGCGGCATCAATTGCATCGGCGCGCGCACATTGGTGTGCATCACCGCATCGAAGTCCAGGCCGCCGGGCGCCGCCAGCGCGGTGGTGCGCGGACCGTAGACGCCAGCGCAGTACACCGCGAGATCGAGACTTTCGCCTTTCAGCTGCTCGCCGAAGCCAGCGACCTGGGCCTCGTCCAGCGCGTCGAGCCGCAGCGGCTTGGCCCCCAGTTCGCGCAACTGCGCCGCGCCGCGATCGTCGCGCGCGGTGGCGATGACGCGCGCGCCGTCCGCCACGTACTGGCGTGCGAACTCCAGCCCGATGCCGCGCGATGCGCCGATGACCAGGACGGTGGGCATATGGCTTACAGCATCTCCACGGCCAGCGCGGTGGCCTCGCCGCCGCCGATGCACAGCGCCGCGATGCCGCGCTTGCCGCCGGTGGCGTGCAGCGCGCCCAGCAGTGTGACGACGATGCGCGCGCCGCTGGCGCCGATCGGATGACCCAGCGCGCAGGCGCCGCCGTGGATGTTCACCTTGCCGTGCGGCAGCGCAAGCTCGCGCATCGCGGCCATCGTCACTGCCGCAAAGGCCTCGTTGACTTCCCACAGGTCGACGTCGCCGGGTTTCCAGCCGGTCTTTGCCAGCACCTTGTTGATCGCGCCGATAGGCGCGGTGGTGAACCACTCGGGTGCCTGCGCGTGCACCGCATGCGCGAGGATGCGCGCGATGGGCCTGGTGTGCGAACGCTTGGCGGTGGATTCGCGCATCAGCACCAGCGCGGCCGCGCCGTCGGAGATCGACGACGCATTGGCCGCCGTGATGGTGCCGTCCTTCTTGAACGCGGGCCTCAGCCCGGGGATCTTGTCAAGCTTCGCCTTGAACGGCTGCTCGTCCTTCGCGATGACGGTACCGCCGGCCTTGCCCGGCACCGTGACCGGCGCGATCTCCCAGTCGAAGATGCCGCCGGTATTGGCCTTGAGTGCCCGCTCGGTCGAAGCGATCGCGAAGGCGTCCTGCTCCTCGCGCGTGAACGCGTACTTCACGACGCACTGCTCGGCGAACACGCCCATCGCCTGGCCGCGCTGGTACGCGTCCTCCAGCCCGTCCAGCGCCATGTGATCGTAGGTGGTCACGGCGCCGTAACGGTAGCCGCGGCGCGCGCCAACCAGCAAGTGCGGCGCGTTGGTCATGCTCTCCATGCCGCCGGCGATCATCACGTCGGCGCTGCCGGCGACCAGCATGTCGTGCGCGAACATCATGGCCCGCATGCCGGAACCGCACATCTTGGACAGCGTGACCGCGCCCACCGCCTGCGGCAGCCCGGCGCCCAGCACCGCCTGACGCGCGGGCGCCTGGCCCTGGCCGGCCATCAGGCAGCAGCCCATCAGCGCCTCGTCGACGGCGTCGCCCGCGATGCCGGCCCGCTCCACCGCCGCGCGTATCGCAACGGCGCCCAGCTCCGTCGCCTGCAGCGGCGTGAAGTCGCCCAGCATGCCGCCGATGGGCGTGCGTGCGGCGGACATGATGACGATGGGGTCGGTCATGAGGGTCTCCAGACAGTATCGACCGCGCCGGTCCGAAGTTCAGGCTGCCGCGGGCATGGGCATGCGAATGGCGGATTCTGACGCATCGCGGCCGAAGCGCCGCTCTCGCGGATACGGGAATACGTCCTCCAGCACGCCGCCCAGGATGCGCTGCTTGCGCGCGTTCCAGAAGGCCGGCGCCAGCAGGTCCGCGTGGTGGCGCATGAAGGCGGCGCGGATGCGCGGGTCGCCCAGCAGGAAGGGGCCCCACTGCTCGGGGAACATGTCGCGCTTGTCGACGCGGAACCAGGTCTCGGCCGACATTTCCTCTTCGTCGTTGCGCGCGCGCGGCAGATCGCGGAAGTTGCAGTCGGTCATGTACTCGATCTCGTCGTAGTCGTAGAACACGACGCGCCTGAGCCGCGTGACGCCGAAGTTCTTGTACAGCATGTCGCCCGGGAAGATGTTCGCGGCGGCCATCTCCTTGATCGCGTTGCCGTACTCGATGATCGCGTGCTCGAGTTCGGCGTCGCTGGCCTTCGCCAGATACAGGTTGAGCGGCGTCATCCGGCGCTCGATGTACACGTGGCGGATTGTCACCGTGTCGTCGCCGAACTCGATCTGGTCTGCGCAGTAGGCGCGCAGCTCGGTGATCAGCTCCGGCGAGCAGCGCGCGCGCGGCAGCGTGACCTCCGAGTACTCCCAGGTATCGGCCATGCGGCCGACGCGATCGTGCAGCTTCACCAGCCGGTACTTGTCCATGATCTGCTGCCGGTCCGTGTCCTTGGGCTGCGGGATCACGTCCTTGATAACCTTGAACACGTACGGGTACGACGGCAGCGTGAATACCGTCATCACCAGCCCCTTGATGCCGGGCGCGATGACGAAATCGTCGGACGAATGCTTCAGGTGGTGCAGGAAGTCGCGGTAGAACAGCGTCTTGCCCTGCTTGGCGAGCCCCACCATCGTGTACAGCTCGGACGTAGGCTTGTACGGCAGCAGCGTGTGCAGGAAGTCCACATACGCCGACGGCGCCTCCATGTCGACCAGGAAATAGGCGCGCGCGAACGAGAACAGCCGCGCCATCAGGTCGGTGGTCAGCAGCACCGTGTCGATGTAAAGATGGCCGCGCGAGTTGCGCAGGATCGGAACGGCCAGCGGCGTGATGCGCGTGCCGTTGATGATGCGGCCGATCACGTAGGCGCCCTTGTTGCGGAAGAACAGCGACGCCAGGATCTGCACCTGACAGTCGGGCTCTGCGTGCCACGGCCGCGCGAAGGCCTCGCCCTGGTGGTGCGCGGCGCACACCGCGCGCACCACGCGCCGGATGTCGCGCTCCACGTCCTCCCAGCGGCACGCGAGCCCCACGTCGATGATGATCTGCCGGATGGTGTTGCGCAGCCCCGCGGTCGCCGGGTAGTAGCTGCGGTAGGAGGTCGGGTCCGAATCCATGTGGTCGGTGGCCACGCCGGGACGCACGAACAGGAACTGGTTGCGGTAGTAGTCGCGGTGCAGCAGCTTCGTGCACACGGAGTTGAAGAAGGTCTCCGCGCACTCGGGCTGCCGGTGCTCGGCGAGCAGCGCCACGTAATGCTGCTTGACCGCCTGCCACAGCGCGTCGCGCTCGGCGTCCTCCAGCGATGCGAGGTCGAAGTCGCGCTCGACGCGCTCGACGGCTTCCAGCACGCGCTGGTCGTAGAAGTCGATGCGGTCGCGCGCCCGCGTGCGCATCGTCTGGAAGTCGCCGTTCTCGTACAGCGGCTTCGCCTGCTGCGCGACGTAGCGGAACAGCCGGTAGTGGCGGTCGAAGCCCTCGAGGATCGCCGCGGCGATGCGCGCGGGCGACGGCATCGAGCGGTCGAAGGTCACCCCGTCGGAAATGGCGGCGCGCATGACCGCTATTGTCGCTCGACTCGACCGATCGCTTCCTTTTGGGGGATTGGCACGGAGATGTCATTCCCGCGGAAGCGGGAATCCATTTTGACTTTCTGGTTTGGCGTTGCCGCGTACCGACGCGCTGCGTGGCGGGCCGGCGCTCCTCATGCGGCAGGCGCCCCTTCGGGGAACCCTGCAGTGCTTGGATTGGCGGCCGGTCTGCAGACTCTGCGCGGACAGGCGCTGAGGTGCAAGCCAACAGGGCAGCCGCTTGGTCTGCATCCTCGGACTGCCCCGCCAATCCTGCGCGCTTCGGGCGCCTGCCGCATTCGTCGCACCGGCCCGCCACACAGCGCGTAGCGTGAAGCTGTAAGAACAAGCAGTGTTTACTGAGGCGCTCCGAGGCACCGCGAACTGCGAGCCAAAAAAATGGATTCCCGCTTTCGCGGGAACGGCAGAGGTGTGCCGGGAAACGTACTTCACTGCGCGCGAGCCTTTACGTGCCTGCTTTACGGCGCCGTCTGGCGCGGCGTCGCGGCAAGCCAGATGGCGAGCGCACCGAAGGCACCGCCCAGCGCCCAGCGCTGCATCCTGAGCCAGCCGGGACGCTGGGCGATCCACACGGCCAGCGCACCGGCCACCGTGACCAGCGCGCCGTCCACCAGCGTCGACACCGTCACGTGCACGACGCCCAGCGCCAGGCTCTGCAGCAGCACGTTGCCGTGCGCGGGATCGATGAACTGCGGGAACAGCGACAGATAGAACACCGCGACCTTGGGGTTGACCACCGATGCGGTCAGCGACTGCCGCAGCAGCACACGGTCGGGCACCGGATCCAGCGGCGCGGGCGTGAAGCTGAAGCCGCCGCCGCGCAGCGTCGACCACGCGAGCCACAGCAGGTAGGCGGCGCCTGCGAGCTTGATGGCGTCGAAGGCCGCCGGCACGGCCAGCAGCAGCGCGGACAGCCCCAGCGCAGCCGCCAGCAGGTGCACCAGCACGCCCAGCATCACGCCGATCAGCGAGAAGTAGCCGGCGCGCCGTCCCTGCGTCAGCGTGCGCGAGATCAGGTAGATCCACACCGGCCCGGGCGTCAGCGCCAGCAGCAGCACCGCGAAACCGAACAGCGCAAGCTTCTCGATACCCAGCCCGAAGATCGTCACGGGGCGTCCTTTCGCAGCCATACCCAGTGCTGTTCCAGTACTTCCGGCCCCCACTCGGTCGTCGGCATCTCGTAGACCTTGCGGAAGCCGAAGGACTCGTACAGGTGGCGCGCCGCATGCAGCGCCGAGAAGGTGCCCAGCCGCACGCGCGCGTAACGCTGCGCGCAGAAGTCCATGGCTGTCTGCAGCATGCGCTTGCCGAAGCCCTTGCCCTGCAGGCCGTCCGCAAGGATGAACCAGCGCAGCTGCGCGCAATCGGCATCGTCGTCGGCGCCGCCATCGATGACCAGTGTGCCCAGCACCGCGCCCTGATCGACGACGGCCCAGACGCCGTCGCGCGCAGCGTCGTAGCGTGCGAGGAAGGCGGCGACGTCGGCCACGCGGCCGGTCTCGAAGTACACGCCGAACGCATGGTCGCGCGCGTAGTACTGCGTCTGCAGCGCGACGCTGGCCGACAGCACACCGGGCAGCAGCGCCGGCAGCAGACGGGGTCCGCAGTCCACCGGGTTCAGCGCGGCGTCGAATGGATATAGCAGCTCGAAGCGTTCCAGGTCGACCAGCAGGGCCTCGTCGAACGAACGTCCCATGCGCTGCAGTTCCTTCGTGAAGAAAGCGCGGTGGCCGCGCTGCCAGTCTTCCAGCGTGCGGTCGCCTTCGCCTTCGTCCCACGCGAAGGCCGCGTCGACGTCGTGCAGCGGCCGGCGCTCGAGCTGCGTGGTGCGGATGACCGCGCGCGGTGTGCCGTCGAATTCGGTCAGCACCGAGTAGCCGCCGGCGACCGGCGCGACCTGCGGCATCTGGTCGTTGAACTCGGACAGGCCCGCGGTGGCGCGCTTGGGGCCGCGCAGCACCAGTTCGACGAGCTCGTGCGCCAGCTCGGGCGTATCGCCGAAGAACCACGCCTGGTACGGCGTATCCGGCGGCAGCCGCACCGCCGTGCAGAAGTCCTGCCAGTAGCGCTGCACCGCCGGCGAGCCGGCCGTCGAGTTGTCCAGCGGATGCGCGTCGGTCACGATGCTGCCTACATCGTCTCCGAGAACAGCTCGCGGCCGATCAGCATGCGGCGGATCTCCGACGTGCCGGCGCCGATCTCGTACAGCTTCGCATCGCGCCACAGCCGCCCGGTCGGATAGTCGTTGATGTAGCCGTTGCCGCCCAGCGCCTGGATCGCTTCGCCCGCCATCCACGTCGCCTTCTCGGACGCGTACAGGATCGCGCCGGCCGCATCTTTGCGCATCTGGCGCACCGTCGCCGGCGTCGCGCGGTCGCAGGCGCGGCCCACCTCGTAGACGTAGGCCCTGCAGGCCATCATCGTCGTATACATGTCGGCGAGCTTGCCCTGCATCAGCTGGAACTCGCCGATGGGCTGGCCGAACTGCTGGCGGTCGTGCACGTAGGGAACGACCACGTCCATGCACGCGGCCATGATGCCCAGCGGCCCGCCAGACAGCACCGCGCGCTCGAAGTCCAGCCCGCTCATCAGCACCCTGGCGCCGCCGCCTTCCTCGCCCAGCACGTTCTCGAGTGGCACCTCGACGTCGCGAAACACCAGTTCGCCGGTGTGCGAGCCGCGCATGCCCAGCTTGTCCAGCTTCTGCGCGACCGAAAAGCCCTTCATGCCCTTCTCGACGATGAAGGTGGTCATGCCGCGCGCGCCCATCTGCGGGTCGGTCTTCGCATAGACGACCAGCACGTCGCAGTCCGGCCCGTTGGTGATCCACATCTTGGTGCCGTTCAGCACGTAGCGGTCGCTCTTCAGCTCCGCGCGCATCCTCATGCCGACCACGTCGGAGCCGGCATTGGGCTCGCTCATCGCCAGCGCGCCCACGTGCTCGCCGCTGACGAGTTTCGGCAGGTACTTCGCGCGCTGTGCCGGCGTGGCGTTGCGGCGGATCTGGTTCACGCACAGGTTCGAGTGCGCGCCGTAGGACAGTCCCACCGAGGCGCTGGCGCGCGAGATCTCCTCCATCGCGACGATGTGCGCGAGGTAGCCGAGGGCGGTGCCGCCGTACTCCTCGGCGACGGTGATGCCCAGCACGCCCAGGTCGCCCAGCTTGCGCCACAGCTCCATCGGGAACTGGTCGCTGCGGTCGATGTCGGCGGCGCGCGGCGCGATCTCGCTCTGCGCGAAGTCGTGCACGGCATCGCGCAGAGCGGCAATGTCGTCGCCCAGTGAGAAGTCGAGTCCTCGCAACTGCATGTTGTCTCCTGTCTCCCTAAGGTTTCTTCCGAGGAAGCCTCCGCGCTGCGCTGCGGCGCTGAGCGCCTCCGGAGCGGCCGCGCGGCGCTCAGGGCACGGCACGCCCGTCGGCCAGGCGCAGGATGCCGCGCACCAGCCTGTAGAACACCCAACACCACACGACGAGGATCGCGGTCCCGCCCGCGACCGCGCCGCCCAGCAGCTGCCATGGCAGCCGCACGATGCTGGTGTCCCGGACCGTCTCGGCCAGTTCGAGCGCGGGCGGCACGACGACGACGACCATGCCGATCAGCGCGATGACGAACCACGCGACCCACCACCAGAACATACGGATCAGCCAGCCGTAGTGAGAGTGCAGGAAGGTGCCGGCCACGTCGTCGCGCTTGACGTACGCGATGATCATGCCGACCAGCGACGGCCACAGCATGATCAGCCCGGCGACGTACAGCCCGTAGGTGACGCCGAGGATCGTGAATTCGCGCGACGAAGGGACGGACTGCGGCGCGTCACCTGCATTCGACGGCTGGGCGGGGGGCAGAGGCTCCATGTCAAGACCTGTGCGGGGTGCAATCGGCTGCATCGTACCGCGCGCTTTCGCTACGCTACGCGCGTGCATTCCACCGATCCCGCCCGGCTGCTGAAGGAAGTCTTCGGGTATCCCAGCTTCCGCGGCTTCCAGCGCGAAGTCATCGACCGCGTGATCGCCGGCGGCGACGCGCTGGTGCTGATGCCCACGGGCGGCGGCAAGTCGGTCACTTACCAGATCCCGGCGCTGGCGCGGCGCGGCGTGGGCATCGTCGTGTCGCCGCTGATCGCGCTGATGGCCGACCAGGTGGCGGCGCTGGACGAGCTGGGCGTGCGCGCGGCGGCGCTGAACTCGACGCTGTCGGCGGCGGCCGCGGCCGGTATCGAACGGCGCATGCGCACGGGCGAACTGGATCTCGTGTACGTGGCGCCCGAGCGGCTGCTGTCCGAGCGGTGCCTGCGGCTGCTGGACGAGGTGCAGCAGGGCGCCGGTATTGCGCTGTTCGCGATCGACGAAGCGCATTGCGTGTCGCAGTGGGGTCACGACTTCCGGCCGGAGTACGGCGCTCTGGGACTGCTGCGCGAGCGTTTTGCCGACGTGCCGCGCATCGCGCTGACCGCCACCGCCGACGTGCCGACGCGCCGCGAGATTGCCGACAAGCTGCTCGCCGATCCGGCGCTGTTCGTCGCCAGCTTCGACCGCCCCAACATTCGCTACCGCATCGTCGCCAAGCACGAGCCGCGCGAGCAGCTGCTGCGCTTCATCCGCGACGAGCACGCGGGTGCGTCGGGCATCGTCTACTGCCTGGCACGCAACACCGTGGACGAGGTCGCGCAGTTCCTGACTGCGCACGAGGTGCCGGCGCTGCCATACCACGCGGGCATGGACGCCGCGCAGCGCAGCGCGAACCAGACGCGCTTCCAGCGTGCCGAAGGCGACCAGGCCTGCGTGATGGTTGCGACCATTGCGTTCGGCATGGGCATCGACAAGCCCGACGTGCGCTTCGTAGCGCACGTGGACATGCCCAAGAGCATCGAAGGCTACTTCCAGGAAACCGGCCGTGCCGGCCGCGACGGACTGCCGGCCGACGCGTGGATGACCTATGGCCTGGCCGACGTCGTGCAGCAGCGCCGGCTGATCGAGCAGTCCGACGCCGACGATGCCTACAAGCGGCTGTCGGGCGCGAAGCTGGACGCGATGCTGGCGTTGGCCGAGGCCGCCGACTGCCGCCGCGTACGGCTGCTCGCATATTTCGGCGAAGCGAGCTTGCCCTGCGGCAACTGCGACAACTGCCTCGCGCCGCCCGCGCTGCGCGACGCCACCGAGGATGCGCGCAAGCTGCTGTCCACCATCTACCGCTGCCAGCAGGCCGGCGGCTTCGGCTTCGCTGCCACGCACGTAATCGACGTGCTGCGCGGCAAGACCACCGAGAAGGTCGCGCGCTTCCACCACGACCGGCTGTCGACCTTCGGCATCGGCACCGACGTGTCCGAGGCCGAATGGCGGCTGCTGCTGCGGCAGCTGGTCGCACAGCGCCTGGTCGAGGTCGACCACGACCGCTACAACGTGCTGCATCTGACGGAAGCCAGCCGCGCGGTGCTGCGCGGCGAGCAGCGCGTCGAGCTGCGCGAGTACGTCGAAGCGCCGGCGCGCCGCAGGAAAGCGCCGAAGACCGGCGCCGCGGCGCTGGAGCTCGCCGGCGCCGACGAGATGCTGTTCCAGCGGCTGCGCGAATGGCGCGCGCAGATCGCCAGGGAACACGGCGTGCCGGCGTACGTCGTGTTCAACGACGGCACGCTGCGCGCGATCGCGCAGGTGCGGCCGCAGACGCTGGCCGCGCTGAGCCAGGTCTCCGGCGTGGGTGCGGCCAAGCTGGAACGCTATGGCGCGACGGTCATTGCGCTGGTCGCGGAGGATTCCGCGCCTGATCGGCCCACGCATTGAACTGGCCTTGCGCGATGGCCGGATGATCGGTGCACACCGATAAAATGCGCGTCCTGTCGGATATGCGGGTGTCGTGGTTGGTCATGAAATCGAATACGAACGGGCGTTTCGACCGTGTGCTGCGCCGGAACAGGCACGCACCGTGGTTCTGGGCCGGGCTCTGCAGCGCGATCGTCGGTCTGGCAGCCTGCGGCGGCGGTGGCGGGAATTCGCCGCCCGTCCCGCCGGGTCCTCCGCCTGCTCCGGCCGCACCAGTCATCCAGGCGCAGCCGGCGTCGGTATCGACCGCCGCAGGCAGTCCGGTCATCTTCTCCGTCGTTTCGTCGAATGCGGCTTCCTTCGGATGGCAGCGATCGCAGGATGGCGCCGCGACCTGGGACGACGTTGCGGGCGCGACCGACGAATCGCTGACGATCGCCGCCGCGGCATTGCTCGGCAGCGGCGCCCACTATCGCGCCGTCCTTGGCAACGCCGTCGGCAGCGTGATCAGCGACGCGGCCGTCCTGACTGTTCGGCCGCACCTGCGGTTGTTGGCCGGCGCGCTGGGTGGAGCTGGTTATCTGGACGGTCGAGGCGCTGCGGCCCGCTTCGAACTCGTGCGTGGTGCGGTGGTCGATGCGGCCGGCAATCTGCTGGTCACCGACCGTCACATGATCCGGCGCATCACGCCGGCGGGCGAGGTGACGACGCTTCTCGGAATGGCGGGCGAGGAGGGGCGAATCGATGGTCCGCCGACCGTCGCGCGGCTCTCGTTGCCGGTCTCGCTGGCGTTCGATGCGACGGGCGACCTGTAGTTCATCGACCAGGGCACCTGCTACCTGCGCAAGTTTGCGGACGGCGTGGTCACCAGCGTCGCGTCGCTGGCGACGCCAAGCGGTGGCTGCTACCAGCAGTCACAAGGTCTGCGGGATGCCGAGCCCAACGACCTGGCCATCGGACCCGGCGGCGAGATCTTCGTTTCCGACCGGACGCGCAATGTCGTCCTGCGGGTGGATGCGGCTGCCGACGTGACCATCTACGCAGGCAGCGTCTGGGAGGAGGGCGCGGCTGATGGGTCACGACTCGACGCGCGGTTCTGGATGCCGCGGGGTCTGGCCTTCGACGCGGCCGGCAATCTTTATGTGGCGGACTCGCAGAACAGCACGATCCGGCGCATCGATCCCGACGGCATGGTCACGACGCTCGTGGGGGTGGCTGGGCAGAGGGACCACGTCGATGGCACAGGCGCGGCTGCCCGGCTCGTCAGACCGGCAGGATTCAGACGGGCAGGAGACAGGACGCTGGTCATCAGCGATTCGATGCCGAGCACGGTACGCCTGCTCGATCTCGACACCCTGGCGTTGACCACGATCGCCGGTGCGCCGTTCCAGGCGGGCACGGCGGACGGCGATGGCGGCAATGCGCGCTTCAATGTGCCGATAGGGGTGGCGGTGGACATGGCCGGTGGACTGTACGTCGCAGACTCCGGCAACTCGATGGTCCGCAAGCTGACGCTCGCGGGCACCGTCTCGACGCTCGCCGGTCAGCCGCGGCCGGTCGGTAACGTCGATGGCAGCGGGCCGGCCGCAAGATTCGGCGGCGCCTTCCCGCTGGCTGCCGATGCGCAAGGCAACGTCTATGTCGCGGACTCGACCAACCACGTCATACGCAAGGTGACGCCCGAAGGCGTTGCCACGACGCTCGCCGGCAGCCCGGGTCAGACGGGTGCCGAAGACGGGATTGGAAGCGCGGCGCGGTTCAATCGGCCGATCGGCCTGGCGGTGGACGCTCAGGGGAACGTGATCGTTGCCGACAGCTGGAACCACCGGCTACGGAAGATAACCCCTGCCGGCGTGGTTTCCACGGTCGCCGGCGCCGCCGGTCGCGGCTACCAGAACGGCACGGCTGCCGAGGCGCAATTCAATACGCCGGCCGCCGTCACCTTCGACGCAGCGGGCAATCTGCACGTCGCCGACGAGCAGAACTGCGTGATACGCAAGGTGTCGCCTGACGGTGTCGTCAGCACGCTGGCTGGCGTCGGTCCGACGCGCTGTACCAACATGTTCGGTGGTCCCGGTGTCGGCAGCCTGTTCTGGCCGACGCTCGTGCTCGCCATCGGGATCGAGGACGTTCTCGTCGTAGATCCCCGGGGCTTGTCGGTCTACAGAGCACGTGGGGATGGCAGTGTCGCGTATGTCGTCGGATCGCAATCCGGTCTCGTCGATGGTGGCACGGGGGCCCGGTTCGGTTTCATCGCCGGACTGGCCCTCGACAACCAGGGCAACATACTGATCGCCGACAGTGGAAACAACGCGATAAGGCTGATGAGCCCGGATTTCACGGTCAGGACACTGCTCAGCGCACCCTCGCCGGCGAATACGACACTCGGCGATCCGCCGACGTTGCGACTGCCGGCCGGCATTGCGGCGCTGCCGGGTGGTGCCATCGCGGTTTCTTCGGAGGCTGCGATTCTCGTTGACTGAAATCGGCCGCAGCAGCGAAGCGGTTCAAGGCATGGCCGAACTGTCGCATGGTTCTATCGTTCGGCATTCACGGCATCAGCGGGCTGTTCGATGCGCCGGCCCTAGAATCCCTCACCTGCAGCCGATGTCGAACGACGCGCCTTGAACCCCAACGAACGCGAACTCGTCTACCCGTGGAACGACGAGATTCCTGCCACCGGCACCTGGCTGACGTTGCGCCCGGGGCTGCACTGGGTGCGCATGCCGCTGCCGTTCGCGCTGGACCACATCAACCTATGGGTGCTGGACGACGAACTGGACGGGCAGGCCGGATGGACCATCGTCGATGCCGGCATCGCGTCCGATGCGACGCGCGATGCCTGGGAACGCATCTTCGACGAGCGCTTCGAAGCGCGGCCGCTGCTGCGGCAGATCTGCACGCACTTCCATCCCGACCACCTGGGGCTGGCCGACTGGCTGACACGCGGCGGCGAGCGGGCGCGCTGGAGCGTGCGGCTGTGGATGACCGCCACCGAGTACTCGTTCGGACGCTTCATGTCGGTCGGCGACGATGCCAGCGGCCAGTCCGCGGCGCGGCACTTCCACCGCAACGGCCTCGCGGACGAGACCGCGCTGGCGCAGGTGCGCGCCCGCAGCGGCTACTACCCGAGGCTGGTGCCGGCCGTGCCTGCGAGCTTCCGCCGACTGCAGGACGGCGACGAGGTCGCGATCGGCACCACGCATCACAAGCGCGTCTTCCGCATCATCGTCGGCCATGGGCACGCGCCGGAGCACGCGTCGTTGTACTGCGAGTCCGACCGGCTGCTGATCGCAGGCGACATGGTGCTGCCGCGCATCTCCACCAACGTCAGCGTGTTCGACCTCGAGCCGGAGGCCAATCCGCTGCCGCGCTACCTGCATTCGCTGGACCGCCTGCTGCTGCTGCCTGAGGACACGCTGGTGCTGCCGTCGCACGGCAAGCCGTTCACCGGCCTGCACCGGCGCATCGCGCAGCAGCACGCACACCACCGCGACCGGCTGGCCGACGTGCTGGCCGCGTGCGCGACACCGCAGACGGCCGCGAGCATCGTGCCGGTGCTGTTCAAGCGGGAACTGGACCTGCACCAGACCACCTTCGCGCTGGGCGAGGCGCTCGCGCACCTGCATGCGCTGTGGTACGAGGGCGCAGTCGTGCGACACGACGACGACGGCGTCTGGACGTTCCGGCGCGCATGAAACCCTCCGCCTCGGATCGCAGATACCAATGACCAAGCGACGCAAGGACACGCTGCTCGCCACCGGCGGCCGTAATCGCCGCACCTCCTTCGACTTCGTCAATCCGCCGCTGGTGCGCGGCTCCACGGTGCTGCACGACGATGTGGCCGACATGGAGCAGCGCGTGCACAACCGGCTCGACGGCGCCGACGGCGTCACCACCTACGGCATCTACGGAACGCCCACGCACCACGCGTTCTACGAAGCGCTGAGCGAACTGGAAGGCGGCTACCGCAGCTGGGCGCTGCCGTCGGGGCTGGCCGCCTGCACGATGTCGATCCTCGCGTTCGTGCGGCACGGCGACCATGTGCTGGTGCCCGACAACGTGTACGGCCCGACGCGCCGCTTCGCGCTGCAGGCGCTGCCGCGCTATGGCGTGCAGACCACGATCTACGACCCGTGCATCGGCGCCGGCATCACCGAGCTGATGCGACCCGAGACGCGCGTGCTGTTCATGGAGTCGCCGGGCTCGCTGACCTTCGAGATGCAGGACGTGCCGGCACTCGCGGCAGCGGCGCGGGCGCGCGGCATCACGACCATCGTCGACAACACGTGGGCGACCCCGCTCAATTGCCAACCCATCGCGCTGGGCGCAGACGTGGTGGTGCACGCCGCGACCAAGTACATCGGCGGCCATTCCGACCTGCTGATGGGCACGATCACGACCACGGAAGCCGCATGGCCGGCCGTGCGCGCAGCGATGCACCAGTACGGCATGACCACCAGTCCGGACGACATCGCGCTCGCGCACCGTGGCCTGCGATCGATGGGCGCGCGGCTGCGCCAGCATGCGGCGGCGGCGATGCGTCTGATCGAGTGGCTGCGCGCGCAGCCCGAGGTGGAGCGCATCCTGTATCCGGCGCTGCCGGACGACCCGGGGCATGCGCTGTGGAAGCGTGACATGAGCGGCGCGTCAGGCCTGTTCGGCATCGCGCTGCGACCGCTGGTGCGCGATCGCTTCAACGCGCTGATCGACGGCCTGCAGCTTTTCGGCCGCGGCTACTCGTGGGGCGGTTATGAAAGCCTGATGATTCCGGCGATGCCCGAGCGCAGCGTGATCGCTGTTCCGTTCGGCGGGCCGCTGGCGCGCATCTCGGCGGGGCTGGAGGATCCGGACGACCTCATCGCGGATCTGGCGGAGGGCTTCGCGCGGTTGCGCGGCTGAGGGCGTGGTTTCGACGGTCGGCGCGCGGCCGGTGCGGAACGCGATGGCCACGCCGATGATGGACGTCACTGTTGGCTTCTGCCTACATTGCCGAATATTCACGCGCGCGCGCTATTGCCGGCGTGCGGGTGGTGCGAATACGATTTCGATGCCGGCAATTTCGCCGGCAATGGTGAGAGTTCAGAGATGAGCGACGCGATCGGCACATTCGTGTCTCCGCAGCGGACCGGGTCCGCTGTCGAAGGCATGCGCCGGCTCCCCCAGGGGTATGCCGGGGCCGCGTCGCTGGCCGGCGCGCGGTCCAGCCGTTCCATGCAGGCCCATGATCCGGGTGGAGGTCCAGTGACATAGCTGGACCTGGCTGCATCCAGAGCCCGGATCGCGTTGAGCGCATCCGGGCTTTTTTGTTTGGTGCAGCCGTTCGTCAGGAGAGTGCGATGGAACCGCGCTATGAAAGGCAACGCAAGAACGACGTCTGCTATTCGTTGGTGATGCTCGCGGCACTGGCCGTCCTTGTCGGCAGTGTCGTGATGCATCTCCTCGAGCCGCAGGATGGCGGCCAGCTTGCACGGGTCGCCCCAGCGGAGCATGGGTCGTGAACAATGTCGTGATCCCGGCGGCGACGATCGCGAGGTCGCCAGCCGGGCGCGGCTTTCATCATGCGTGTCGGTCGCCGGATCGGCTGTCCATCCCGCGGATCGGGGGCCGTGTTCAGGTGATGCCCCAAAGAGTTGGCATCGCCGATGCGCGATCGGATCGCTACGCTGAAGTCGGCCCGCTTTGAGCGTGGGCCAGCGGATGAGCGAGAGGGAGAGATCACCATGGCCGCGACCGACATGTTTCGCTGGTTTGTTCCCAGAGCGGACCCGCCTGTGGTCCAGACGCTGATCGTCGAAACAGAGGAGCGCCTCGTGCTCCGCAATCAGCAGAGGCTGGAGCAGGCAAAGCAAGCCCTCGGCGGGCGTTATGTCCTGCACCCGAGCAACAAAGTGAGTCGCCAGCGTGAAGAGCGACCGCGTAAGCCGGCCGTCCGGGTAGCGCAGCCTGTCAGATCGCCGAACTAGTCGAACCCGGCCGTTGTTCTTCACTGCGCTCGCGTCCTGGGCATTTCACCTCGGGCACGACACAGCGCTTCGATCTTCACGGCGCATGTGGGCGATCAAGGCCTTCCGCTGGTCGGCGTCGTCGACGCGACCCCAGGCGGCCATCGAAGTGCCCGGAACGAGCTTGTTCGGATCGCGCAGGTACGCGTCCAGGGTTTCATCGGTCCAGACAATTCCCGACGCTTTGAGTTCTGCCGTGTATTGCTGAAAGTCAGCGACACCGCCGGCGGCTCGACCGAACATCCCTTCCAGCTTCGGTCCCTGCCGATTGCACGTAACCGAATGACAGGCGGCGCACTTCAAACGGAACAAAGTGGCGCCAGTTTCGGCGGCGCTGTTGCTTTGCGCGTGGCAGACGCTCGAAACGAGAAGAATGACGGGAAGAACTTGCAGGCAGAGTGACCGCACCGTCTTCTCTGTGTGTAAGAAGCGTTCACCCATTCTCATGATTGGGTCCAGAGCCTGTCAAGCCGCCGGCGATCGGCGCAAAGCAAATCTCTCATCGCACGGGCGCATCGGCGGCGAGCGGTCGAAGGCGCTGCACGATGCGCAAATCGGCTCCGCATTGTCTGAGCAGATCCAAGGGTGCGGCTATGCGCGTCACGGATATCGGCACAACGGAGGTCGTGGAAACGTAGTACCCGGCGTTGGAATCAACCCGACGCCGCGGCGCGCGGCTTCTGCTTGCGCCGCTTCATCACCCGGTCGAACAGCCAGCGCGGCAGCACTTTCAGAACACCCGCAACGATGCCCATCTGCCACGGAATCGTGCGGTAGCGCACGCCGGCCAGCATCGCGTCGGCGGCGCGCGGCGCGAAGTCGGTCGCGTCCATCAGGAACGGCATCGCGTACGGGTTCTTCGCGGTGAGCTCGGTGCGGATGAAGCCGGGCGACACGGTCACCACCTTGAGGCCGTGCTTCGCCATCTCGACGCGCAGGCTCTCGCAGTAGGTGATGACCGCGGCCTTGGACGCGCAGTACGCCTCCGACCCCGGCAGCCCGCGCACGCCGGCGACGCTGGCGATGGCGGCCAGCGTGCCACGGCCGCGTGCTTTCATCGGCGCGATGAACGGATGGAAGGTGCCGGCCACGGCGAGCACGTTGGTGTCGAACACGCGGCGGAACTGCGCGAGATCCTCGTAGTACTCGGTCTTGACGCCCACCGAGATGCCGGCGTTGGCGATGACCAGGTCGGCGCCGCCGGTGGCGGTCTCGAACGCGCGTGCGGCGGCGATCAGCGCCTCCGTGTCGGTGACGTCCAGTGCATATACGTGGTGCGTGCCCGGCAGGCTCGCAGACAGTGCCGCAAGCGCGTCGGCGCGGCGCGCGACCAGTCCCAGCGTTGCGCCGCGCGCGGCGAACTCGCGCGCCAGGGCGGCACCGATGCCGCTCGATGCGCCGGTGATAAAGACGTTCAATGTCGTGTTCATCTCGTCCGCCGTCGTTGGATCTTTCAGCCCGCCAGGGCCTTCAGCCGTGCCGGCGTCTGCGACCTCTGGTCGTCGCACAGCGCGAGGCCGCCGGCTGCGACCTGCTGTTCGAGGCGCGTGCGCAGTGCCGGCGCGTCCGCCGGCGTCGACTTCTGCGAAACCTCGATCAGCGGCGCCAGGCCGGGCAGTGTCCAGACCTCGACTTCGGCACTTGTGCCCGGCCAGTCGTACAGATCGACCGTTGCGGGCCCGTACCGCCGCAGTCCGGTGGTGAGCCCGCTGGCGTGAGTGTCCAGCAATGCGCGCTGCTCGGGTGTCAGCAGGTCGGGCAGCAGCGTGGCTGCGTACGCAGCTTCGGCTTCCAGCAACGCCGTCGCCTGAAGCTGCCTCGGTCGGCTGGAAATAGACACCGCATCCTGCACGTGCTCGCCGTGCAGGTCCGTTTCGCATTTGCCGTGGCGGCCCAGTGTCCGCGGGTCCATCTGTGTGCAGCTTCGCACTCGCGCCTTGATCGTCAGCTCGACGCGGCGCCCGTCGTCGCGCACCCGGACCAGCACGCCTTGCTGCTGCAACGCGAACGCCGGCGTGTCGAACAGCCACACTCGCATGCGAGGCCTCTTCGCGGGGGCCAGCCGCAGCGCGGTGATCGCCTGCTGCGGTGCCGAGCAGACCTTGACCTGGACCTCCGCAAGCGCGCGCTGCGCGGCGGCCGTGCCGGAAGACGTGAGCGCCAGCATCAGCGACAGCATCGAGGCGAAAGGACCTGCCATGTCTGAGCGCTGCACGTCAGTGTCGATCCTCGATGTGCACGATGAATTCCGGCATGTCGGGCAGGTCGTCGACGAAGGTGCCGAGCTTGCTGCCGTCGGCGGCGAAGCGGCGGATGCGTTGCCTGCGCCGCTCGGCGACGTAGAAGTGGCCGTCCGGGCCGACCGCGAATCCGGCCGGCGAGTGCAGATGGCCGTCGATGACCACGGTGGGTGCGAGTTCGCCGCACGGTGCCGCCCGCGGCAGCCGGTACGCGAGCAGACTGCCGCTGCCGGCGGCGCCGATGTACAACCGCTCGCGATGCAGCACCAGGTGCACGGGCTTCAGCAGCTGCGGATGAACGATGTGCGCCGCCAGCTTGCCGGTAGCCAGCTCGAAGACCTTGACCGTATCACCGGCCTCGTCGGCCACGTACAGATGCTCGCGATGCACGATGATGCCTCGCACCGAATGGCGCGGCGCACCGTCTTCGTCCAGCACCACTTCCAGGCCGAGCGGCGGCGGCACATCCTGCGGCGGCATGCCGTCGATGGCCGGCAGCCGCCCGCGGCGCGACGCGACCAGCGTGCCGGGCAGGAAATGCGCGCCCGGGAACGATTGCTGCAGATGCGGTGCCACGGCCGCCGGCCGGCGTGAACGGGGCAGGAAGGCGATGACCGTGTTCGTGTCCTGGCAGGACACATACAGTCTGCCGTCGTCGCCGAAGTCGACATCGAAGGGATGGATCAGTGCGGCAACGTCGCGCGGGGTGATCAGATTGTCGGCGTAGCGGAAGCGATTGCCGTCGCGCGTGTAGCGCGCGACGTGGCTGTCCTTGCGCCAGGCATTGGCGATGTACAGGTCGTCTCCCACCAGCGCGAAGCCGCGCGCGACGTGCAGGCGGTGGTCCTTCGGCGCGGTCTCGAGCAGCAGCGGAGGGGCGGGTCGCGGCTGGCCGTCGTCTTCGAAGACGCCGATGGTATCGACGGCATGCCTGCCTTCACCGCGGTACGAAACCCACCACATCGCGCTGGCCCGCCGGTGGTCAGCTTTCGCTCTTCGGCGGAGATCGCAGCAGGTAGTCCGCCTGCATGCGGCGCAGCTTCAGGATGCCGTAGACCACGACCGCGGCCATGGCGAGCATCAGCAGGCTCGCGCTGATGCGCTCCATCACGTATTCGCCCTGGCGATTGGCCACGTACGCGACGGTGATCAGCACCAGGATCGCGGCGTTGACGGCCCAGTTCCACAGCCGCGGCAGCACGAAGTTCAGCGTCCCGAAGCCGGTCAGCTGGTAGATCATGAACGGCAGGATCGCCATCGCCGGCAGCAGTTCGGCGGCGCCCAGCGACACGTCCACCGCGCTCGGTGCGCGCGCATGAAGCAGTGCACTGTGCGCCAGCTCGTGGAACAACGCCGGCAGCGCGGTCAGGAAGGGCACGACAGCCAGCAGTTCCAGCACCAGCCCGCCGCTCCAGACTCCGATGCGGGAGTTCGCGTCGGCACCCTTGCCGTCGGACTGTGTGCCGATGAACAGGCCGCCCACGACGGCCGCGCCACTGGCAAGCATCAGCAACTCGACGGTGATGCCGAAGGCGGTGGGTTCGCCGGCCTTCAGCAGCAGCAGTGCGAGAAAGCCGGGCGTGTAGAACATCACGCGGACCAGCCGTGCCCATACCCGCGCATCGCGTTCCGGCGGCAGGACAGGCAGGGGACGGCCGTCGGTGCCGACGGTCGGCCGTTCCTTCGACATGCGACTCTCCCCGGGCGGCCTCAGAGCCGCGCCGAGGTTAGCACCAAGCCCGCGCGGCCAGCGCGGCGCAACCCTGCCTACTTCTTGCCCTTGTCGGCGCGTGCGCGCTGCACCAGCTGATCCAGCACGACGATGCTGCCTTCGCGCGAGCCCACCATCGACGGCGCGGTCAGGTACTTGCCGTCCACCGCGACCATCGGCGTGCCGTCCACCTTGTATGCGCGCCAGATCTGGCCGGCGCGGTTCGCCTTCGCGGCCACCGAGAAGGAGTTGTAGGTGTCCGTCCACTGTTTGCGGTCGATGCCGTTGGCCGCCATGAAATCGGCGATCTGGTCGGGATTCAGCAGCGGCTGCTTGTTCTTCTGGATCGCCGCGAAAACCTTGTCGTGCATCTCCGGCAGCTTGCCCAGCGTCTCCAGCGCGTAGTAGATGCGCACGTGCGGCACGTTGGTGTTGTCCCAACTGATCGGGATGCGCTTGTATTCGACGTCGGACGGCAGCTTCTTCTTCCAGCTCGCCAGATAGGGCTCGAAGGTTGCGCAGTGCGGGCAGGTGTACTGGAAGAACTCCAGCACCTCGACCTTGGCGGCGTTCTCCGTCGGCACCGGCGACTTCAGCGCGGTGAAGTCCTTGCCCTCCTGCGGAGCACGCGCGGCCTGCGCGTTGACCAGCAGGGGTGCGGCCGTCAGAACGGCGGAAGCGATCAGCAACAGTCGGCGGGACATCAGCATTCGGGTTTCTCCAGTCATCATCAGCGGCGCCGGCCGCCGGGTTCTGCCATCACCCGCGGGCACGCGGGCTGTAACGAGTCTGCGACCGCCACGGCTGACAGCGGTTCCGCGGACGCCGACCGGCGGACTTGCGCTCGGTCAACGGCGGTGGCTCGCGCGATCCATTCCGCGTTCAGCGCACCTTGATCAGCTGCACGTCGATGCCGTTTTCCGCCATCAGCTTGCGCATGCGGTTCACTTCGTCGATGCTGCCATACGGGCCGAGCCGCACGCGGTACAGCGTCGCGCCGTCCTGGTCGCGCGGGTAGATCTTCGCATCCATGCCCAGCAGCGCCAGGCGCGCGCGCATCGCGTCCGCGTCCTCGGTGCTCTTGAACGCGCCCGCCTGCAGCAGATAGCGCGAGCCGTCGTCGGCCGGCACCGCGGCCACACCTTTTTCGGGGGGCGGCGGCGCGGCCTTGGGATCGGTCGCGGCATCGAGGCGTGCCGGCGGCAGCGTTGCGTCCGCGGGCCGTGCCGGCGTCTGCAGCGGCCTGTTCGGATCCGGCAACTGGCCGTTGGCGCCGGGATTGATGCTCTCGCTGGCCGGGCGCACCTTCGTGACGAACGGCACCGGCGCGTTGGTGATGTACAGCGCGACCGCCGTGGCGATGGCCAGCCCCAGCACCATGCCGATCGCGAAGCCCAGCAGCGTGTTGCCGCGCTGGGAGCGGCGGAGCTGGTGGAGGTGGCGAGGGTGGCGGAACATCAGGCTTTCACATCTTCTCCGGTGCCGAGACACCGATCAGCGCCAGGCCGTTGCGCAGCACCTGGCGCGTGGCCAGCAGCAGCGCCAGCCGGGCGTTGCGTACCGCGTCTTCATCGACCAGCACGCGTTCCGCATTGTAGTAGCCGTGGAAATCGGCCGCGAGTTCCTTCAGGTAGTTCGCGAGCTGGTGCGGCGCGAGCTCCGCCGCCGCATCGGCGAGCACGTCGGGATACGCGGCCAGGCGATTGAGCAGCGTCTGTTCGCGCGGGCTCGCCAGCGGCGCGAGCGGGATGTCCGCCGCGGCCGCGGCATCGGGCACGGCGAAGCCCTTCTCGCGCGCCTGCTGCAGCACCGAGGCGATGCGCGCATGCGCGTACTGCACGTAGTAGACGGGATTGTCCTCGGACTGCGACAGTGCGAGGTCCACGTCGAAGGTGAACTCGGCGTCGGCCTTGCGCGCGACCAGGAAGTAGCGCGTCGCGTCGCGCCCCACCCATTCGATGAGGTCGCGCAGCGTCACGTAGGCGCCGGCGCGCTTGCTCATCTTCACTTCCTCGCCGCCCTTCGTCACGCGCAGCATCTTGTGCAGCAGGTAGTCCGGATAGCCGTGCGGCACCGCGAGCTTGAGGCTGCGCGCAGCCGCCTGCACGCCGGCGCGCACGCGCGCCACCGTGCCGTAGTGGTCGGAACCCTGCACGTTGATAACCTTGGTGAAGCCGCGTTCGAACTTCGACAGGTGATAGGCGACGTCGGGCACGAAGTACGTGTAGGTGCCGTCGGACTTGCGCATCACGCGGTCCTTGTCGTCCTTCGGCGGGCCGCCGTGGCCGGCGAGGTCGTCGAAGGACGTCGTGCGCAACCACAGCGCCGAATCGGCCTCGTAGGTCATGCCGGACTCGATCAGCGCCTTGACGGCGGCTTCCACGCGGCCTTCGTCGTACAGCGAAGACTCCAGGTAATAACGGTCGAAGCTCACGCCCAGCGCCGCCAGATCCGCGTCCTGCTCGTTGCGCAGATACACGACGGCGAAGCGCTGCACCGCATCGAGGTCGCCGGCGTCGCCGCTGGCGGTGACCGGCACGCCGTCACGCGCGGTGACGGTCTTCCTGGCCAGAAAGTCGCGCGCGATGTCGACGATGTAGTCGCCGCGGTAGCCAGCCTCCGGAAACTCGACGGCCTGGCCCTGCAGTTCGCGCGCACGCGCCTGCACGGACAGCGCGAGGTTGGCGATCTGCACGCCGGCATCGTTGTAGTAGAACTCGCGCGTCACCTGCCAGCCCTGTGCGGCCAGCAGATTGGCCAGCGCATCGCCGAGTGCAGCCTGGCGCGCGTGGCCCAGGTGCAGCGGGCCGGTGGGATTGGCCGACACGAACTCCACCATCACGCGCTCGCCGGCATGCGCCGGTGTGCAGCCGAAGTCCTGCTGCTCGCGCAACGCGCGGCGCACCACTTCCTGCCGCGCGGCCGGCGTCAGCCGCAGGTTGATGAAGCCGGGGCCCGCGACCTCCACTGCGTCGATGAGCCCGCGCGCGGCCTCGTTCGCCTGCAGCGCCGCGGCGATCGCCTGTGCGACGTCGCGTGGATTGCGGCGTAGCGCCTTCGCGACCTGCATCGCGACGTTGGTCGCCAGATCGCCGTGTGTTTCCACCTTCGGGCGTTCCAGCACGACGGGCGCATCGCTCACGCCCAGGCCGGCGAGCGCCTGTTCGATGAGTGCCGTGACGGTGTGCTTGTGTTGCGGCAGCATGAGGTGGAAGCCGCCCGAAGCGTTCGGGCAAAGCGCGCGATTCTACCGAGGCGGCCGTTAGGACCTCGTCGCGCATCGCGGTGTGGACCTTGCGGGCGCCAAAGCCGGCGCACACAATGTGCGCTCCAGCATGGGGCGGAGGCAGCAATGCGCATGATGACGATGGCGGCCGGAACGGCAGCGGCCGCAGTGGCCGCAGCGATGGCCATGACTGCTGCTGCGCAGACCAAGGCGCCGCAGCAGGTGGTCAAGCCGCCGGTGGCGCAGGCGTGGATCGACGTAGCGACCTTCTCCGGCTTCGGCATGCCGGCCGCGGGCGGCAGTGCCAACCCGATGGCGATGGCCGGCAGCCTGTTCGGCGGCGGCGCGGGCGAGCAGAAGAACAGCTTCGCCCGCACCGGCGAAGGCGGGTCCGCCGGCACGTGGGTGGACGTCGCGTTGTTCACCAGCCGCAATCCGGGACTGATGGAGGCGCAGCAGACGGTGCCTCAAGGCATGCAGCTGCAGGCGCTGAAACTCATCACGCAGAAGCCCGATCCCAAAGGCCGGATCACCCCCGAGGAGGGCGTGGTCGAGCAGCCCCACGAACGGCCCAAGGGCAAGCTCTACCTGTACTGGGGCTGCAGCGAGACGGTGCGCGCCGGTCAGCCGCTGGTGCTGGACATGGCCACTGCGACGCCCGACGCCATGGCGAAGTTCTTCACGGCGCGCCGCGCGACACAGCGCGGCGCGCACAACATGCCGGAGCGCCCGCACTGGCCCAACGAGCAGGACGCGCGCATGGTGCCGGCCAACGCATCGCTGGTGGGCGAGCACGCATTCAGCGGTCAGGGCGTGCCGGAGAACTTCCGCTTCACGCTGGGCGCGCAGCAGGACATCATGCCGCCCGTCGACCTGCGCCAGACGCCGGCCGCCGGCGGCGCCACGCTGCTGGAGTGGACCGCATTGCCCACCGCACGCGGCTACTTCGCCGCCGCGATGGGCGCGCCGGCCGGCAGGACCGGCAGCGACGTGGAGTTGGCATTCTGGTCGTCGAGCGAGGCGGCTGACACCGGCACGGGCCTGGTCGAGTTCCAGACCAACCCGGCGGTGGACCGCTGGCTGAAAGAGAAGGTGCTGCTCGAGCCGTCGGTCACGCGCTGCGCGGTGCCGGCCGGTATCTTCGGCGAGGGCGGCGGCGCGTTCCTGCGCATGATCGCCTACGGCTCCGAACTGAATCTCGCGCATCCGCCGCGTCCGACGGATCCCAAGATCCCCTGGGAACCGGAATGGGCGCTGAAGGTGCGCGTGAAGAGCGTGGCCAACGCGATGCTGGGCATGGACATGGCGGCGATGCAGCGGGGCACGGCCGCCCCGTCCCGCCCGGCCGATGCACCGCCGAGCGCCGAAGCGAAGAAGGAGCCCACTTCGTCGATGGACGAAATCAAGAAAGAGGGCGTCAACGTGCTGCGCGGCATCTTCGGCCGATAGCAGCCGGCTTCGTCCGCGGCGCGGCGCGCGGCCGAGTGCCTAGAATGCCCGCATGCAGCGCTCCGAACTCGATCACCTGGTCGTCGCCTGCGCGCAGCTCGATGACGGCGTCGCCTGGGTCGAGAGCCGGCTGGGCGTGCGGCCGCAGCCCGGCGGCCGGCACGAAGCGATGGGCACGCACAACGCGCTGCTGCGGCTGGGTGCAGGCTGTTACCTCGAGGTCATCGCCATCGATCCCGATGGCACGCAGCCCGCGCGGCCGCGCTGGTTCGGGCTGGACGAACCAGCGATGCGCGAACGGCTGGCGCAAAGCCCCGCGCTGATCACCTGGGCGGTGCGCTGTGATTCGCTGGCTTCGGCCTGCGCGCGCGTGCCGGATCTGGGCGAGATCATCGCGATGAGCCGCGGCGACCTGCACTGGCAGATCGCGGTGCCGGACAACGGCACGCTGCCGTGGAGCGGCGTGCTGCCGGCGGCGATACAGTGGAAGGAAGGCGGCGAAAGCGCCGATGACCCGACGTCCCATCCGGCCGCACGACTGCCGGACAGCGGCTGCGAACTGGTGGCGCTGGACCTGATGCATCCGGCGGCAGTGCTGGGCAGCGGCGGATTGCTGGGCATGTTCCGCGAACTGCGCATTGTCGGGCCGGTGAACCTGCGGCCGGGACCGGTCAGCCTGGCTGCGAGCATCCGCACGCCGGCCGGTGTTGTTACGCTGTGATGAACCCGATCTGCGATGCGAGCGTCGATGATCCGACCGTTGGCGGTGGCGCTGCTGCTGGCTACGGCGACCGCCGCAGCGTCGACTGAAGCGATGAAAACGGCCACTCCGCCTGTCGCGCAGCGCATACCGCACGTGGTGAGCAGCCCGCACGGCGATCGCATCGATGACTACTACTGGCTGCGCGACGACGATCCGAAGACCAAGCGGCCGGAGATCCTCGAACACCTGAAGGCGGAGAACGCCTACACGGCTGCACAGCTCGCGCGGCTGCAGCCGTTGCAGGACCGGCTGATCGCCGAGATGCGCGCGCGCATCAAGGAAGACGACAGCTCGGTCCCGGTCTACGACAACGGCTACTGGTACTGGCGCAGCTTCGATGCCGGCGCCGAATACCCGAAGCTGCTGCGCCAGCGCGGCACGCCGCAGGCACGCGACGGAACCACGCCCGAAGAACTGGTGCTCGACATCCCGGCGCTGGCGCGGGAGCACGCGTTCTACCAGGTCGGCGGCAGCGCGGTGAGCCCGGACAACCGCTGGCTCGCGTGGGCCGAGGACACGGTGGGCCGCCACATCTACACACTGCGCATCCGCAACCTCGTGACCGGCGAAACGGCTGCCGACACCATCGAAGGCGTGCTCGACGACGTCGAATGGGCGGCTGACAGCCGCACGCTGTTCTACCTGAAGCAGGATCCGCAGACGCTGGTGCGCGGCACGGTCATGCGTCACAGGCTGGGCGCGCCGGTCGCGCAGGATGTGGTGGTCTACGACGAGCCCGATCCGGAACTTTTCACGTCGCTGGGCCGCAGCGCGTCGCGCCGCTGGCTGCTGATCCAGCTCGGCGGCTACGAGACCACCGAGACGCGCGTGGTGCCGTTGCAGCATCCGACCAGCACGCCGCGCGTGGTGCTGCCACGGCGCGAGGAGGTGCGCACCTACGCCGACCACCTGTCCGGCCGCTGGGTGCTGCGCACCAATGACGCCGCGCGCAACTTCCGGCTGGTTGAAGCGCCCGACGATGCGCCGGACGACCGCGCGCGCTGGCGCGACCTGGTGCCCGCGCGCGACGACGCGGCGGTCGACGACTTCGCGCTGTTCGATCGCGCGGTGGTCATCGAGGAGCGTGTCGATGCGGTCAGCCGCATCCGCGTGCTGCCCACCGACGGCCGCGCGCCCTTCACCGTGGATGCCGATGAGGCCGCCTTCTCGATGAACCTGGCCGCGAACCCCGACCCGGCGGTCGCTGCCGCGCGCTACAGCTACACGTCGATGGCCACGCCCACCACCACGTATGACGTGGACCTGGCCACCGCGCAGCGCCGCGTGCTGAAGGTGCAGCCGGTGCTGGGCTACAGCGCAAAGCTGTATGCGACCGCGCGCGTATGGGTCCCGGCGCGCGACGGCAAGCGCATCCCCGTGTCGCTGGTCTACCGGCGCGACCGCTTCCGGCAGGACGGCAGCGCGCCGCTGATCATCGACGGCTACGGCGCGTACGGCATGTCCAACGATCCGTACTTCAGCAGCAGCCGGGTGTCGTTGCTGGACCGCGGCTTCGTCATCGCGATCGCACACGTGCGCGGCGGCGCCGAACTGGGGCAGGGCTGGTACGAGGACGGCCGGCTGCTGAACAAGAAGAACAGCTTCAACGATTTCATCGACGTCACACGCCACCTGGTGCGCGAACACTGGGGCGATGCACAGCGCGTATTCGCCAGCGGCGGCTCGGCCGGCGGACTGCTGATGGGCGTGGTCGCGAACGAAGCGGGCGGGCTCTACCGCGGCATCGCGCTGAACGTGCCCTTCGTCGATGCGGTGACGACGATGCTGGACGAGACCATCCCGCTGACCAGCAACGAATGGCCGCAGTGGGGCGACCCGCGCGACCGGCGCTACTACGACTACCTGCTGTCGTACTCGCCATACGACAACATCCGCGCGCAGCCCTATCCGGCGATGCTGGTGACCACGGGGTTGTGGGACGCGATGGTGCAGTACTTCGAACCCGCGAAGTACGTCGCGAAGCTGCGCGCGCTGAAGACCGACGACAACCCGCTGCTGCTCCACGTGACGATGGAAGCGGGCCACGGCGGCAAGTCGGGGCGTTTCGAGCGACTCGCCGAAACCGCGCGCGAGTTCGCGTTCTTTATCGACTTGGCTGGTATTCGCGAGTAGTGGACCTTGGCTATCCCAAGTCATTCGGGATACTCTCCCGCAAGCCTCTTGCGTTCTCGGATACTTTCTTCAAGGCATCAAGGATTCGATTGCTTATGACACGTATTGCGACGGCTCTTTCCCTGTTGCTTGGTGCGTTGTGTGTTTCGTGCCAGAGCGCCGATCTGCGGGCGCCACAGGCGTCCGAGGCGACTGCGCAAGGCGCGCTGCGTTCGCCGGACGTCATATTCGTGCCGACACCGTACGAGGTGGTGGATGCGATGCTCACCGTGGCCAAGGTGGGCAGGGGGGACGTTCTTTACGACCTGGGTTCCGGTGATGGTCGCATACCGATCGCCGCGGCGCAGAGCTTCGGCATCGCGCGCGGCGTGGGCATCGACATCAACCCGGAGCGCGTCAAGGAAGCGAACGAGAACGCGCGGAGGGCTCGCGTCGGCGACCGGGTCCACTTTGTCAACGCGGATCTTTTCGAATCGAACTTCAGTGACGCGACGGTCGTGACGCTGTATCTGCTGCCCACCTTGAACCTGAAGCTGTTGCCGAAGCTGTTGAAGGAGCTGAAGCCGGGCACCCGTATCGTTTCACATGCGTTCGACATGGGCAGCTGGAAGCCCGAGCAAAGACTCGACATAAACGGCCGCGCCGTTTACTTCTGGACGATTCCCGCGCCGAATACGCCGTCCTATGCCGCAGCAATGGCTGCGGCCTCGGACAATCGGTGAGCGTGGTGAAAGCCGACCAGAACAGCGGGCCGCGCTACTTCGCGGTGACCGCCGCCGACTGCGTGCGCAGCGTGAACACCGGCACGACGCCGCCGGTTTCGATGCCGCGGTAGTTGCGGATCGGCGGGCAGTCGTAGGTAGCCAGCGGCGTGCCGCTGGAGTCTTCGAGCACACCCAGCTGCTGCAGCACCTCCACCGCAGCGGCCGCCAGCGCGCGGCGGTTGCCGTCGGCGATGCGGATCGCGACGCCCAGCCCCTGGCTGGCAATGCCGATGGTCTGCACGCCGTCGGCGCCGGCCTTGCTGATCCAGTCGCCTGCTCCGGTCTGCATGATCGCGAAGTCGGTGCGGCGTGTGCCCGACACCAGGTCCGGATGGCGCGTCATCGCATAGAACAGCGCGGCCAGTTCCGCCGTGTCTTGCGTAGCGATGCGCGCATAGAGCTGGGCCAGCCGGCGCAGCGGCATCGCGAAGTTGGGTGCGCTGCAGCCGTCGATGCCCTGCGCGATGGAATCGCCGTACGCATGGCGCGCGGCCAGCGTGCGGATGCGCTGCTGCAGCGGATGGCCGCTGTCCAGATAGTTGGCAACTGGCTGTTGGTGCATGCGCGCGTAGGCCAGGAAGCCGGCGTGCTTGCCCGAGCAGTTGTGATACAGCGCCGACCACTTTGCGCCCATGGGCGCCGTCGCGTCGATGGCCGCGTAGACGCCGGGCACGTGGCAGCCGCACTGCAGCGCGGTGTCATCCACGCCGGCCGCCGCCAGCATGCGCTGCACGATGCCCACGTGCACCGGCTCGCCGCTGTGACTCGCGCACATCAGCGCCAGTTCGTGCGAACCGAAGCCGTAGCGTTCCATGCCGCCGTCCTCGACAAAGGGCAGCGCCTGCAGCGGCTTCAGCGCGGAGCGCGTGAAGTTCAGCGAGTCCGGATCGCCGACGCCCGACACCAGCCGCCCGTCGCGATCGACCACGGCGATGGAACCGTAGTGCACGCACTCGGTGGTGCCGCCGCGCGTGGTCTCGATCAGCGGTACGTGGCCGGGAATCATGGTCAGGAAGCGGCCGGGCGGCCGTGTACGGCTGTGAGGACGACAGCAGGCACCGCGCCGCGCCCGCGCGCGGCAGCAGGCAAAACGACGCTCAGCCGGCCTGTGGCAACGAGCCGGCGGCGGACACGCGCAGGCGCTCCGCGATCTCCTTGCGGTAGCGATTCAGGTCCTGCACAGAATCGAACGTGCGCTCGAGCAGCAGCGACAGATTGTGCAGGATCCGATCGACGACCTTGGTCTCCCATTCCTTGTCGAATCTTATTTGTTCGTCCAGCCAGCGTTCGAGCCAGCCCGGATCAGGGAGGCGGGATTGTACGGTGTCGTTCGGGAAAAGCGACTGATTTACGTGCAGGTTCGTGGGGTGCAATGCCCGCTCGGTACGCCGCGCCGAAGCCATCAGCACGCCGATCTTTGCGAATGCGGCGCGCGCGGTATCGCCCAGTTCGCCGAGGCTCTTTTTCATGTAGCGCAGATAGGCGCCGCCGTGCCGCGCCTCGTCCTGCGACAGCAGCCGGTAGATCACGCGGATCACCGGTTCTGTGTGCCATTCCGCAGCGCGGCGATACCAGTGGTTCAGCCGGATCTCGCCGCAGAAGTGCAGCATCAGCGTTTCCAGGCGCGGCGCGGGATCGAAGGGAAAGCGCACCGCGTGCAGTTCCGCTTCCGACGGCAGCAGTTCCGGCCTGAAGCGCCGCAGGTACTCCATCAGCACCAGCGCGTGCTTCTGTTCTTCGAAGAACCAAACGGACATGAAGGCCGAGAAGTCCGAATCCCCGCGGTTGTCGCGCAGGAACATCTCGGTGGCCGGCAGCGCCGCCCACTCGGTGATCGCGTTCATCTTGATGGTGAGCGCCTGCTCATCGCTCAGCCGTGCTGCGTCGAACTCGCCCCAGGGAACATCGGTGGCCATGTTCCAGCGCACCGCCTCCAGCGACTTGAAAAGATCCGGGTAAAGGAACGTCATCGAATTCTCCGGGGACCGCTGGCGTCGGTAGGCAGCGCGTGCATACCCTTCCATGGCAAGGCATGGGCAGGGACCGTGCCGTCCGCGGACGGCCGGAGGCGAACTGTACGTCAGGCGGATCGCGCCGAGGGCAGGAATTGGCGCAGGTTTACCCGGCCCCCAAAAGGGGGTGGGGCGGCCTAGGCTCTGTCGCGCTCGATGCGCGCGTAGGCAGAGTGGTTATGGATCGACTCGAAGTTCTCGGCTTCGATGACATAGGTGCCCACGCGCGGGTCGGCGTCCAGCGCCACCGCGATGTCGCGCACCACGTCCTCGACGAACTTGGGGTTGTCGTAGGCGCGCTCGGTCACGTACTTCTCGTCCGGGCGCTTCAGCAGGCCCCAGATCTCGCAGGACGCGTTGTCCTCCGCGATGCGGATCTGCTCCTCGATCTTCAGGTCGTCGTGCAGCGCCAGCGTCAGCGTCAGGTGCGCGCGCTGGTTGTGCGCGCCGTAGTCGGAGATCTTCTTGCTGCAGGGGCACAGGCTGGTAACCGGCACCACGACCTTCTGGCGGTAGCGCGTGGCGCCGCCGCTGCGCTCGACGCTCAGCGTCAGCGCGTAGTCCATCAGGCTTTCCACGCCGGACACCGGCGCGGTCTTCAGCACGAAGTACGGCAGCCGCAGCTCGATCGCGCCCTCGCGCGCGTCCAGCCGTTGCAGCATGCGCGCCAGCAACGCGTGCAGCGACGCGCGCGACAGCGGCTCCCGGTGCGACTGCAGCACGTCGATGAAGCGCGACATGTGCGTGCCCTTCTGGTCGCCGGGCAGCGTGACCATCATGTCCACCGACGCGACCGACGGCTGCGGGCCGCGCGGCGTGGCGACCAGTACCGGCTGCGTCAGCGCCTTCACGCCGACGCGCTGGATCGCGATGTTGCGGGTATCGGTGGCGGACTGGACGTCCGGCAGCAGGGGGTTCAAAGGTGCGTTCATGGCCACCGCCATTGTCGCCGATGTTCGCGCGGTTGCCCAAACGGCGCGGCGCAGCACAGGCGCGCTGCAGTAAGCGTTGACTTACTTCGCGACCAGCAGTTCGTCGATGCGGCGGGTCAGTTGCGGGTCCAGCGGTTCGACCTTGCTCGGAAAGCTGGCCACGACCTTGCCGTCGCGGTCGATCAGGTACTTGTGGAAGTTCCAGCGCGGCGCCTGGCCGGTTTCCTTGATCAGTGCGGCGAACAGCGGGTTGGCCGCATCGCCCTTCACCGAGCTCTTGGCGAACATCGGGAACTTCACGCCGTAGGTGTCGTAGCAGAAGTCCGCGATCTCCTTGCTCGTGGCCTTCTCCTGGTTGCCGAAGTCGCCCGACGGAAAGCCCAGGATCGTGAAGCCGCGCGCCGCGTACTGCGCATAGAGCTTCTCCAGCCCCGCGTACTGCGGCGTGAAACCGCAGTAGCTGGCGGTGTTGACGACCAGGATCACTTGACCCTTGTACTGACACAGGTTCTGCGGACTGTCATCCTGCAGCTTCGGGAAGGTCTGGGTCAGCAGCGCGGGGCAGGCCTGCGCGTGCGCGAGCGGCGCGGCGCAAGCCAGCAGCAAAGCGGCGAGAAGGGTACGCATCGGATCATCTTCACGGCGACGGTGGTTGCGTGTCAATCGCGCAGCGGCGGCGGCGTGTCCGACAATGCCACTTTGATCAGCGGAGCGGGACGATGAAGCTGGCCGGACGGGTGGCGGTGATCACGGGGGCGGCACAGGGCATCGGCGCGGCCTGCGCGCGCCTGTTCGCGCAGCAGGGCGCGCGGCTGGTGCTGGGCGACGTCAACGAGGCGGGCGTGGCGGCGGTTGCGACACAGATCGCCGACGGCGGCGGTGAAGCAGCGTCGCGCCGCGCCGACGTGGGTCTGAAGGCCGACTGCGACGCGCTGATCGCCGAAGCGGTCACGCGCTTCGGCAGCATCGACATCCTCGTCAACAACGCGGGCATCGTGCACGCGGCGGACTTCCTCGAACTGGCCGAGGAAGACTTCGACCGCGTGCTGCGCGTGAACCTGAAGGGCGCATTCCTGTGCGCGCAGGCGGCGGCGCGCCGCATGGTCGCGCAGCCGGCGCGCGCCAACGGCGAGCGCGGTGTCGTCGTCAACCTGTCCAGCGTCAACGCGGTGGTGGCGATCGCCAACCAGATTCCCTACAGCGTCAGCAAGGGTGGCCTCAACCAGCTGACCAAGGTGATGGCGCTGGCGCTGGCGCCGCAGGGCATCCGCGTGATGGGCATCGGCCCCGGCTCCATCGCGACCGAGATGCTGCAGGCGGCCGTGCTGACCAACGAGGCGGCGCGCCAGCGCATCATGTCACGCACGCCGCTGGGACGTCTGGGTGCGCCCGAAGAGATCGCGCAGGTGGCGGCGTTCCTGGCCAGCGACGAGGCGTCGTACCTGACGGGAACGACCGTGTATCCGGACGGCGGGCGGCTGGCGCTGAACTACGTGATGTGACGCGCGGCCGCGGCGCACCGGTGCGCGGCCGGCGGCTGCAGCACGGTCGCAAGAGTTGCTAGGCCTTGCGCGCGCGTTTGCGCGGCCGGGTCTTGCGGGGGGCAGACGTGGCGGCTGCCTTTGCTGCATCGGGCCGTGCTGCCGCCGACGCTGCTGTGGCCGCCGTTGCCTTCAGCGCCTTCGCGGATGCGCGCGCCGTCGCTTTCAGAGCGGCGGCCGGTGTCTCGGCTGCGGTGGCCGCGATGCGCGTGAACTGGTCCTGCAGCGTCTGCCACCACGCGGTCGGGTTCAGCGCCTCGTCGCCCAGCGCCGGCATGTCGGCGGCGATCGCGCGCGGCGGTTGCGCGGGGCGCGCACGCCGCTTCTTCTTCGACGGCTTCGCTCTGGCGGACAGCGCAGCGGCGAAGGGCTGCGGCGTCATCAGTTCCGGCGGTACGCCAGGCAACGGGTTCACGTGCGGGACGGAGCGCGGCGCGCGCGCGGCCTCGGCCCTGTCGCCCATCATCGGCGCCAGCATCGCGCCGCCGATGCCCTTCAGCGTCGCGATGGTCGCGCGCTGCACTTCCAGCGTCTGGATGGTCGTGCGCAACATGCCGGCGTTCAGTTCCAGCCACTGCTCGACGGCGCGCAGGTCGGTGATGCGCTTGTCGAGTTCGTCCACGTCCATGGTGGGCGCGATCATGCTGGGCAGCCGCTGAGGCATGCGCGCCAGCGTCGCGAGATTCGCGGGCGTCGGCCCGGTGGCCATGCCCCACAGCTTCTGCATCAGGTCGAAGGTGTCGCCCACCGCGTGCATGGCGGTGGAGGCGGCGGACTTGGAGGGCATGGGGACTCCCGGCGGTGTGTCAGCAATACGGCAGCGAGGCGGCCGCAAACGCCGCCAGTGTGCTAGCGCGCCGCCGGCGCTGCAACCACCTGATCGATGGCGCCGAAGATCGACTGGCCGTGCGCGTCTTGCATCTCGATGCGCACGCGATCGCCGTAGGCCATGAAGGGTGTGGTGGCGCTGCCCGATTCGACCATCTCCAGGCTGCGCTTCTCCGCGATGCAGCAATAGCCGCGGCTGCGGTCCAGATTCGACACGGTGCCCGAGCCGATGATCGAACCGGCGCGCAGGTTGCGGGTCTTCGCGACATGCGCGATCAACTGACCGAAATGGAAAGTCATGTCCTCACCGGCGTCTGGCGCGCCGACCTGACGGCTGTTCCAGTGCACGACCAGCGGACGGTGCAGCTTGCCGTCGTGCCATGCGTCGCCCAGCTCGTCGGGCGTGACCGCGACCGGCGCGAACGCGGTCGCCGGCTTGCTCTGGAAGAAGCCGAAGCCCTTCGCCAGTTCTGCGGGGATCAGATTGCGCAGGCTCACGTCGTTGGCGAGCATGACCAGCCGCACGCGCGCCAGCGCCGCGTCGGGCTGCGTGCCCATCGCTACGTCGTCGGTGACGACGGCGACTTCGGCCTCGAAGTCGATGCCGTATTCCTCGCTCGGACAAACGATGGGATCGTGCGGACCCAGCAGGTCGTCGGAGCCGCCCTGGTACATCAGCGGATCGGTCCAGAACGACGGCGGCATGTCGGCGCCGCGTGCCTTGCGCACCAGTTCCACATGGTTCACGTAGGCCGAACCGTCCGCCCACTGGCAGGCGCGCGGCAGCGGCGCCATCGCGATGCGTGCATCGAACGGAAACGCGTGCCGCGCGCGCCCCTCGTTCAGCGTCTGGTACAACTCGTCGAGCTGCGGCGCGATGAACGACCAGTCGTCCAGCGCCATCTGCAGGCGCCCGGCGATGCCCGCGGCGTGATGCGCGGTCGTCAGGTCACGCGAAACCACGACGAGCTGGCCGTCGCGTGAGCCGTCCTTCAAGGTCGCGAGCTTCATTGATCGGCGGGGATGAGCGGGGATCGGGGAATGGTGGGACGCGCGGCAACGCGCGGCGGCTCGTCGCGCGGCTGCGCCCGCCGGAAGCCGGTATCTTAGCGGCGCGATGAGCGGACCAGCGAGCAGCACAGTGCAGGGCACGGCAGCGAACGCCGGGCGCCTGTACGCGCGGCGCTGGGGGCGCAGCGCGGTGCTGCTGGCGCTGGTCGTGCTGCTGCATGCGCTGGTGCTGCTGGGCCTGCGCCGCGAGTCGCTGCTGGACGCGCCGACGAAGCCGACGCAGACCACGCTGTCGGTGGCGCTGCTGAAGGCGCCGCCGAAGATCGCGGTGACGGCGCCGCCCGCGCCGGCCCCCGCCAAGCCGCAAGCCGCGGAGCGTCCCGCAATGAAGGCGCCGCCGCCTTCTGCTCCTGCCCCTGCGCCGGCGCCATTACCCGAGCCGCCTGCGCCCGCTCCCGAGCCGCCGCCCGTGCCAGCCGAACCTCCCGTTGCGGCGCCGGACCCTGCACTCGAACCTTCACCGCGCATGCCGCCCGGCGTGCAGGAGCTACCAACGCAGGGCCGTATCGCCTATCGCACGACCTACACCCGCATGCGCGGCATCGACGCGCTGACCTACGTCGACTGGACCATCGACCTCGACAAGGGCCGCTATGAACTGTGGCTGCGCACCGTCGACCCGCCGGGCCTGCTGGACCTGCGATCCAGCGGCGAGCTGCGCCCCTTCGGCATCGCGCCGTTCATCTATGTCGAGCGCATCGACATCGCGAACCGCGAGCTGCGCGCGGACTTCGACTGGGACGCGCACATCGTGCGCTTCGCCGGGCGCGGCGCGACCGAGCCCGCGCATTTCATCGAGGGCACGCAGGATCCACTGTCGCTGCAATTCCACCTGCCGCTGCTGGCACAGAGCTACCCGTGGCAGTTCACGCCGGGCGCGGTGCTCAGCGTGCAGGTCGCGCGGCGGCGCGTCGAGGGCTACAGCTTCGCGGTGGACGGCTTCGAGCCGATGACCATCGGTGGCCGCGTCGTGCATACGCTGAAAGTCATCCGCCCGAAGGGCCCGGACGCCAACCGCGGCGTGGAGATGTGGATGGCGCCGGAGTTCGACTGGCTGCCGGTGCGCCTGCGCTTCGTCGACACCAACGACGAGGTGTGGGACAGCGTGCTCGCGCACCTGCCGGGTACCGAACCGCCTGGCGCGCCCGTGCAGCAGGAAGTGGTCAAACCGTGATCGTCAGGCCCTGGCCGGCGCCGCGCTGTCGGCCGCTGCGACGGGGGCCGGCTGTTCCGCCTCGCCGACGCTGAGCACCGTCGTCAGCACCGGCATGCGCGCGACACCCAGCGCGCCTTCGATGTCCATGTCGGTCATCTGCGCGAACAGTCGCATGCCCTGGCGGAATGCGCCATCGAGCACGCTTTGGATCGCTTCGCACGACTGCTGCAGCTCGGCGGGCGTGTCGGCGTCCATCGCGCGCTCCAGCGCGCGTTCCAGTTCGGCGGCCACGCGGCGCGCGGCGGAACCGTCGCCCTGCAAGGCGAATTCAAGCAGGCGCGCCTCGCGCGCGAGCATGGCCAGTCGTTCGGCCTGCTGCCGCGCATGCGCGGCATCGGCCGGCTGTTCACGGGAACCGACGTCGTTGCACATAAAACCTCCGATATGCACAACGGTAAGCGCGTTCGCGTGCCGGCACTACGGGCAAAGTGAGCAGGTTTTGATGCAGCGCGCATGGTCGCGAAAAACTCGCGCCGTTCTGCTCGAGCCGCCCTGCGCGCTCCGCCGGAGAGCGCCGCAGACGCACGCTCATCTCGTCGACGCTCCGTGGCGGGGTGCGGGCGCCGCCTGCTCCCGGTCGAGCTCGCGCAGGCGCAGGTCGGCGACCGCTATCCAGCCCGGCTGGCCCGCCTTCACCGCTTCGTCGCGGGCGCGGAGCAGTGCGATCCGCGCCTCGCCGCCCCGCCCCTGCTTGCGCAGCCAACCCCCGCGGGTCAACTGGACCGAGTGGGCGATGGCGCGGGCATACAAGGTGTCGACGCGCTCCAGGTCGGCGAGCAGCATCGCGAACGAGCGCTCGATCCATTCGGGTTCGCCGCCACCGTCGACCGCGATCGAGATCTCCGCCGAGCGGATGTGCAGCATCTCCTGGCTGTCCCGCCCGTACTGGCGGAGCGCGTCGGCGCGTGCCCGCTGCAACTGCTCCGAGGCCTCGCTGTAGCGCTCCGCGCCTGCCAGCAGTTGTGCGTAGGCCAGGCGGTGCACCGCGGCCACGTCGCCATGCGCGGCGACGCTTTCGTCGATCGTCGCCCTCGACAGCTCGATCGCCTCCTGTCGCGCGCCTTCGTCGCCGGTGCGCGAGAACTGTCCCCAGCGCAGGCTCGCCAGCAGGAAGGCCGCTTCCAGTGCGAACTCGTGGTGGCTGCCGTAGCTTGCGCGATAGATCTCGAGACCGCGCCGCGTCTGCGCGATGGCCTCGTCGATGCGGCCGGCGAGCAACAGGACGAACGCCTGCGCGACGCACACGCGCGCCAGCGCCGGATGCGTGTCGCCGAGCGCCTCCTGCAGGATGCCGCGGGCGTTGTCCACGGCCGTCTGGGCGCCCGCGTTGTCGGTGTTCAGCAGGCGGATGAAGGCCAGTTCCGCCCACGCCGAACCGGTCTGCGGATGTCGTTCGCCCAGCGTGTGCCGGCGGCTGGCCAGCAGTTCCTCCGCCAGTTGCAGCGAGCGCGATTCGCGCCCGGGCCGGCGCGACGCACGTATCGTTCGCACCAGTGACTGGCGGGCGTCGTCGGCGATCACGGGGTCGCTGGTCTGTGTCAGCGAGATCGCTCGCAGCAGGTCCGCTGCGGACTCGTCCATCCGGGACCGCCACCGGTACCAGGTGCCGCGCTGCGTCAGCAAACGGGCGACGACCGCGTCGCCCAGGTAGGGCGGCAGCTTCTCCGCTTCGGCGATGGCCGCCGCCAGCGTCTCGAACGCCGCACGCGAGTCGCCCTGTCCGGACTGCGCCAGCGCCCGCTCGTTCAACAGCCGGGCGTGCGCCAGCCGGTGCTGGCCCGACAGCCGCAGCGGCAGCAGCGCCAGGCCTTCGTGTACCGACGCCTCGGCCTCGGCATGGTGCGCCTGAGCGTTCTGGATCTGCGCCAGCGTCGCCTGGTTGAAAGCGGTGAGCAACGTGTTGCCGCTGGCCAGGGCGCCGGCCTCACGCGCCAGACGCTCGGCGCGGCCGTAGTCGCCGAGGGCGGCCCAGCTGCGAGCCAGCACGGACAGTCCGCGCGCGCGCGCGTCCGGATGCTGCTGTGTCGCCTCGTCGCGCAAGGAGGCCTCGCTGCGCTCCAGCAGGGCGGCCGGCGTCAGCGGCATGTCGCCCAGGCCCGACAGCGTTGCCACGCCCAGCGCCGATTCGAGCAGGCGGTCGACGTGGCTGGCTGCGATGCGCTCGCGCTCGGCGTGCCACTGCTGCCATAGCCACAGCCCGCCGAACCCCAGCGACGCCACGGCGACCAGCCCGGCGGCGGCCGCCAGCGGCGCGTGACGCCGCACCAGGCAGCGCAACCGGTAGATGACGCCGTCGCCGTATGCAGCGACCGGGCGACCGGACAGCCAGTTCCGCAGGTCGTGCCGCAAGTCCTCGACGCGGGCGTAGCGGTCGTCGGGGTCGGCCTCGACGCAGCGCAGTGCGATGCTGTCGAGTTCGCCCCGGAGCTGGCGCGCCAGTGCGCGCCGGCCGCCCACGCCGCGCGCGGCCAGCACCGCCGGCCCCGCCTGTGCGGCCAGCGCGCTGGGTGGGCGCGGAACGTGCCGGGGCGCATTCGGCGGCACCGGCCACTGCCCGCATAGCAGCTGGACCAGCAGCACGCCCAGCGCATAGACGTCGACGCCGAAGCCGGGCGCGTCGCCGCGCAGGACTTCGGGCGCGGCATAGCCGGAGGTCACCGCCAGGCGCCTGCGGCCGTCGCCCGCCTCCGGCGCCAGCGGCATCGACAGGCCGAAGTCGATCAACTGCGTGCGCCCGTCGGGCGTCACCAGCAGGCTCGACGGCTTGATGTCCTGGTGCAGGATGCCGCGCCCGTGCGCGTAGACGACGGCGTCGCAGGCGTGAAGAAAAAGCTCGACCCGCTGTCTGACGGAGAGTTCGTGGTCGTCGCACCAACGGTCGATAGTCTCGCCGTCGATCTGCTGCATCACGAACCAGGGCTGGCCCTCGGCGTCGACGCCGCCGTCGAGCAGCGGCACGATGTCGGGGTGCCTCAGGCTGGCCAGCACGTTGCGTTCTTCCAGGAACGCGGCCACCAGATCCGGCGATGAGACGTCGGCGCGCACGTACTTCAGCGCCGCCGTCTGCGCGTACTGCCCGTCCGCGCGTTCGACCCGGTAGACCATGCCCATGCCGCCACGGCTGATGACGCCGACGATGCGCCACGGGCCTACTTGTGTGCCGAGGCGGCGGTCGGCGGCGAGGTCGGCTTCGTCCTCCAGCTGCATCCTGGCCATGGCCGCCTCGATGGGCGCGCGATCCAGCGGCCGGGCGCAGGCGTCCGCGCTCAGCAGCGCCGCCAACGCGCCGTGCAGTTCAAGGTCTGCGGCGCGCAGCGCCGCTAGACTGGCCGCGCGTTCGGCGGCCGGCAGGTCGACGTAGACGTCGAACAGCCGCAGTGCTCTGGCCTCGACCGAACTCATATGCGCGATACAGCTTCGGGGAAATCCCTTGGACTACACTCGACCAAGTCTCCGCCGTGGGCGGACAGCATACAGCCGGGGTGCCGCTGCGACGCCCCAGCACTCAAGTGGTTCGCGGATCGCGGGCCGTTCAGGACATGACCGACGTTTCTGCCGAGTTCGGCTGCGGCCCAAAGCTCCCGGCGAGCACGCCGCATCCGCCGGGCAACGCCGCCGAGTCGGTCACCGTACTGCTGGCCGATGCCGAGGAAGGCAGCGTCGAGGTATGGAACCGCATCTACGCGCTGCTTTACCGCGATTTGCACCGCATCGCCCGGTCGCATATCCGGCAGCGCATGCAGTCGGGGTTGTCGGCGACGTCGCTGGTCAGCGAAAGCTGGCTCAGGCTGGCGCGGGCGCGGGTGTCGGCCACGTGCGGCCCGCACCTGGTGTCGTTGATCGTGCGCGCGATGCGGTACGTGCTGCTGGACGCGGCGCGCCGTGAACTGGCTGACAAGCGCGGCGGCAAGATCCGGGTCGAGCCCCTGTCGGACATCGACGAGCCGGGCATGGTCTCTTCACTCGAGGAGATGCTGGCGCTGAACCAGGCGCTGGAAAGCCTGACCCGCGCCGACGAGCGCCTGGCGAAGGTGGTGGAGATGCGCTACTTCGGCGACATGGATGAGGTAGAGATAGCCGACGTCCTGGGCGTGACCGTGCGCACCGTGCGCCGCGACTGGCGTAAGGCGCGCGCCTACCTGCAGAGTCACCTCGACGGCACGCTACCGCCGGCTGCTGTCTGAGCGCCGCGCGGCCGTTCCGGAGGCGCTCAGCGCCGCAGCGCGCAGCGCGGAGCCTTCCTCTGGTTCGTCCGCGGCGAAGTGCGGCGCCAGCAGCGCCGCGACCCAGTCGACGAAGACCTGCAACCGGCCCGACGGATGAGGCCGATGCGGGTAGACCGCATGCACCGGCAGCGGCGGTGCCGCTGCCTGCGGCATCACGCGCACCAGTGTGCCGGCGCGCAGGTGTTCGTGAACGTCGAACGCCACGATCTGGATCAGCCCCAGCCCGGCGAGCGCCAACTCGATAGCCGTGTCGGCGTCGTCCGAGCCGACGCGGCTGGGCACCGCACCGCTGTGCAGCTGGCGGTCTTCGACCCAATGCCAGGGCGCGACACCGCCGCCGGCCTGGGGCAGCCGGCCGACCACGAAGTGATGAGCCAGATCGCGCGGCCCGGCCGGCGTGCCGTGCCGCGCCAGGTAGGCGGGACTGGCGCAGTTGACGAGCGCAAAGGCACCGAGCCGGCGCGCCACCAGCCTGTCGGGCGCGACGTCGCCGACGCATAGCGCGCAGTCGAGACCCTGCTGCACGAGGTCGGCCGCGTGGCCATCGGAGAGCAGCTCGATGTCCAGTTGAGGATGGAGGTCGAGCAGCGCGGGCAGCGCGGGCGCGATCAGGCGCCGCGCGATGCGGCCCGGCACGCCCACGCGCAGTCGCCCGGTGACGGCACCGCCGGCGTACCTGAACTGTTGCCAGACATCTTCGACGTCGGCGAGCAGCAGCTGCGCGCGCTCGAGCAGCGTGGCGCCGTCCCCCGTCAGTCCGACATGCCGCGACGTACGGTGCAGCAGCCGTGCGCCCAGCCGCGACTCGAGCCGGCGCACTGCGAGCGACACGGTCGACCGCGGCATTCCCAACTGCTCGGCGGCCAGAGAGAAGCTGCCGCACGACGCGATGCGGACGAACACGCGCAGGAGGTCGACGCGGTCCATCAGGAGTGGCTGCCGTTTGACATACCGGTGGATTCGTCAAACGGGCCGCCGACAGGACATCGAAAGCGCGGCAAATACGCAAAACCGCTACGACGGCGTCGCGATGACACCGCTCCCGTGATCGCCCCCAGCGGTCAGGCGGCCTTCTGCGGCAGGCGGATGACCTGCGCCGGCACCTGGCCGCGCAGCCGGGCCAGCAGGCCTTCCTTGCGGCCGCGCACCGTGGCCAGGTTGGCCGCCTTCACGTGGCCGAAGCCACGAATGTCCTGGGGCAGGCTCGCGAGCTGCAGCGCCGCCTCGGCGTTGTCCGCGCTGAGCCGCGCCAGCAACTCGTCCACCAGCGTCTCGTACTCGCCAATCAATGCGCGCTCGGTGCGGCGTTCCTCGCTGTAGCCGAAGACGTCGAGCGGCGTGCCGCGCAGGAACTTCAGCGGCGCCAGCAGCGAGAACGCCGTCATCATCCACGGTCCGTAGCGCCTCTTCTTCGCACGACCCGTCACCGGATCGGGCTTGCTGAGCAGCGGCGGCGCCAGGTGGAACGCGAGCTTGTAGTCGCCTTCGAACTGGCTGGCGATGCGTGCGCGGAACGCCGGGTCCGAATGCAGGCGTGCGACCTCGTATTCGTCCTTGTACGCGAGCAGCTTGAAGTAGCTGCGCGCCACCGCTTCGGTGATGCGGCTCGCCTGCAGCCGGTCGGACTCGACGCGCTGCGCGCGCTGCACGAGCTGGGCGTATCGATCTGCGTATGCGGCGTTCTGGTACGCGGTCAGGAAGTCCACGCGGCGCGCGACCACGTCCTCCAGCGACGACGCGAAGCGTTTCAGTTCGACGACGTTGCCCGCATTTGCAGCCTCGTCCGGGAACGCCGCGCGCCGCACGGCCTCGGCGTCGTGCGCCGCATAGCGGCCCCAGCCGAAGGCTCTGAGGTTCGCTGCCACCGCCACGCCGTTCAGCTCTATCGCGCGCGTCATCGCTTCCAGCGACAGCGGGATCCAGCCCTTCTGCCACGCGTAGCCCAGCATGAACGGGTTCGTGTAGATCGCATCGCCCAGCAGCGCGGTAGCCAGCGCGCTGGCGTCGACGAAGGCGCTGGCGCCGTCGTGACCCGCAGTCTGGCCCGCAGTTTGACCGATGGCGTTGCGCACCTGCTGCGCGAGCCCCGTGCCGCCGAACTGCCAGTCGGGATTGCGCACGAAGTCCGCGGTCGGTGACTCGGCGGTGTTGACCACCGCCTTCGTCTTGCCCGGCTGGATCTTCGACATCGCCTCGTTGTTGGTGGTGACGATCAGATCGCAGCCCAGCACCAGGTCGGCGTCACCCATCGCGATGCGCGTCGCGTACAGATCCGCGGGCGTCGGCGCGATCTGCACGTGCGAATACACGGCGCCGCCCTTCTGCGCGAGGCCCGCCATGTCCAGCACCGACACGCCGCGGCCTTCCAGGTGAGCAGCCATGCCCAGCAGCTGGCCGATGGTGACCACGCCCGTGCCGCCGACGCCGGTGACGACGATGCCGTAGGCGCCGCGCTCGGGCAGCGTCGCGCGCTCAGGCTCTGGCAGCGTCGGCAGCTCCGCGTTCGCGGCGGGCTTGCCCTTGCGCAGCTTGCCGCCCTCGACGGTGACGAAGCTGGGGCAGAAACCGTTCAGGCAGGAATAGTCCTTGTTGCAGCTGGACTGGTTGATCTGCCGCTTGCGGCCGAACTCGGTTTCCAGCGGTTCCACCGACAGGCAGTTGGACTGCACGCTGCAGTCGCCGCAGCCTTCGCACACCAGCTCGTTGATGACCACGCGGCGCGCCGGATCGGGGAACACCGTCTTGTCTGCGGTGTTCTTCTTGCGGCGGCGACGTTTCTCGGACGCGCAGGTCTGGTCGTAGATCAGCACCGACACGCCCGGGTACTCGCGCAGCTCGAGCTGGATGCGCTCCAGCTCGTCGCGGTGGTGCACGGTGACGCCGGGCGCGAGCTTCCACGCATCGCCGGTGGCGCCGTGCGCGTTGACCGCCGAATGGTCGAGCTCGCTGTTCGCGTCGTACTTGCCCGGCTCGTCGGTGACGATGACGATCTTGCGCACGCCCTCTGCGTACATCTGCTGCGTGATCTGCGGCGGTGTGATCTGCCCGTCGGTGGGCTGGCCGCCGGTCATCGCGACCGCGTCGTTGAACAGGATCTTGTAGGTGATGGGCACGTTGGCCGCGACCGCGGCGCGCACCGCCAGCGAACCGGAATGGAAGTACGTGCCGTCGCCCAGGTTCGCGAAAATGTGCTTCTCGTCGGTGAACGGCGCCTGGCCGATCCACGGCACGCCCTCGCCGCCCATCTGCGTGTAGGTGGAGGTGTTGCGGTCCATCCACACGACCATGTAGTGGCAGCCGATGCCGGCTACCGCGCGCGAGCCTTCGGGCACGTTGGTCGACGTGTTGTGCGGGCAGCCCGAGCAGAACCACGGCTTGCGCTCGGCCACCACGCGCGGCTTGGCCAGCGCGCGCTCCTTCGCCTCGATGATCGCCAGCCGTGCCTGCATGCGCGCACGCACCTCGGCGGGCAGCTCCAGCTTGCCGATGCGCGCGACGATGGCCTTGGCGACGATGGCCGGCGAGAACTCGTAGTGCGCCGGCAGGATCCAGTTGCCCTGCGGCACCGCCCATTCGCCGCCGTCCTTCTCGTCGAACTTGCCGATCACGCGCGGAATGCGCTTGCCGGTGCCGATCCAGGAGAACAGTTCCTCCTTCAGCTGGTATTCGACGAACTGGCGCTTCTCCTCGACGACCAGGATCTCCTCCAGACCCTCGGCGAATGCCCGTATCGCGGTGGCCTCCAGCGGCCAGATCATTCCGCACTTGAAAAGGCGGATGCCGAGATCCTGGCAGGTGCGCTCGTCCAGCCCGAGGTCGGCCAGCGCCTGGCGCGTGTCCAGGTACGCCTTGCCGCTGGCGACGATGCCGAAGCGCGCGTGCGGCGAATCGATGACTGTGTGGTTCAGCTTGTTGGTACGGCAGTACGCCAGCGCCGCGTACAGCTTGTAGTCCAGCAGCCGCGCTTCCATGTCCAGCGCGCTGTCGGGCCAGCGGATGTTGAGCCCGCCGGCGGGCATCGCGAAGTCCGTGGGCAGCTTCAGCTCCACGCGCTCCGGATCGACGATCACCGATGCCGACGCTTCGACCACTTCGGTCACCGTCTTCATGCCCACCCACACGCCCGCGTAGCGGCTCATCGCGAAGCCGTGCAGCCCGAGATCCAGGTACTCCTGCACGGTGGCCGGGTACAGCACCGGCATCATGCAGGCTTTGAAGATGTGGTCCGACTGGTGAGGCAGCGTCGACGACTTGGCGCCGTGATCGTCGCCGGCCAGTGCCAGCACGCCGCCGTGCCGGCTGGTGCCGGCGGCGTTGGCGTGCTTGAACACGTCACCGCACCGATCCACGCCGGGGCCTTTGCCGTACCACATGGAGAAGACGCCGTCGTACTTCGCGCCCTCGAACATGTTGACCTGCTGCGTGCCCCACACGCTGGTCGCGGCCAGGTCCTCGTTGAGCCCCGGCTGGAACTTCACGTTGTGACGCACCAGATGCTTGGCGGCCTTCCATGCCGTCTGGTCGACGCCGCCCAGCGGCGAGCCGCGGTAGCCGCTGATGAAACCGGCGGTCTTCAGCCCGTCCAACTCATCGCGCTGGTGCTGCAGCATCGCCAGGCGGATCAGCGCCTGCGTGCCGCTCATGTACGCGCGGCCGCGGTCGAGGATCCACTTGTCGTCGAGGGTGACTTCCGCCAGTGCGCGGCGGACGGCGTCGGTAAGCGGCGCGTTCATCAAGGCTCCTGCCAAAAATCGTGTTCTTGGGAGCACGGCGGTGGGGAGGGTTGTCCCTTGCCGGGCGGCCGGAAAGTTCCTTGTGGGAACCTTCGGCGGGTGTCCGCGTCTAGCGGATCTAGCGTGCGGCGAGCGTAGCACCCGAGCCGCACCGGCTCAATCCTGCAGCGCGGCGCGACGACCGCTCATCGGCCTTCATCCAGCCGTTAAGCTGCGCGCCATTTCCGGGCTTTCAAGGAACACCATGTTGCGACCACTGGTGCCCGTCACCGTTCTGTTGTGCCTGCTGCTGTCCGCATCGGCGCGCGCCGATTCAGTGCTCGATCTCACGGGCCTGGGCAAGACCACCGAGGCCTGTACCGACTTCGACGAGTACGTCAACGGCCTGTGGAAGAAGAACACGTCGATTCCGCCGGATCGGGCGCGCGTCGGCAGCTTCAATACGCTGATCGACGAGAGCCGCACCGTCATCGAGCAGGCGCTGGCCGATGCCGCGCGCAATCCTGGTGCACTGGACACGCCCGGCAAGCGGCTGGCCGCCACTTTTTACGTCAGCGGCATGGACGTCGCCGCCATCGACAGGCGCGGACTGCAGTCGCTGCAGCCGCTGGTGGCGCAGATCGCCGCACTGGACGACCGCGCGAAGCTGCCGGCGATCATTGCGCAGCTGAACCGCATCGGCATCGATGCGCCGCTGCGCGTCGCCGTGATGCCGGATGCGAAGGACCGCCGCCGCTACATCCTCAACGTCGACCAGGGCGGGCTGGGCCTGCCCGACCGCGACGACTACTTCAAGGACGACGCGCGCACGCTGCAACTGCGCGGCGCCTATGACGCATATCGGCTGGCGCTGGCGCAGTTGTCGCAGGCACCGGACGCCGCCGCAGCGGCCGCCGGCAGCTTCGACCTGCAGAAGCGGCTGGCCGACGCGACGCAGACACGCGTTGCGCGGCGCGATCCGAACGCGGTCTATCAGCTGAACACGCCGGACACGCTGTCCGCCAAGGCGCCAGGCTTCGACTGGAAGGCGTATTTCGCGGCGCTGGGCGCGCCCGGCGTCAAGGACTTCAACGTCGCGTCGCCGGCATTCATGACGGCCTTTGCGAAGGCCGCGACCGAACTGCCGCTGCCTGCGTGGCGTGCCTATCTGCTGGAGCGATTGCTGGACGAGCTGGCGCCCACGCTGCCGTCGCCCTTCGTCGCGGCGCGCTTTGCATACCGCGGCAAAGTGATCCGTGGTCTGCAGCAGGACGTGCCGCGCAACGAGCAGGTGAACAACCTGATGACCGGGCCGTTCGGCTCCGAGCCGCTGGCCGAAGGCCTGGGGCAGCTGTACGTGGCGCGCGCGTTTTCGCCCGAGGCCAAGGCCGCGGCCGTGCAGATGGTCGGCGACATCAAGACGGCGCTGCGCGCGCGAATCGCCAAGCTCGACTGGATGAGCGCGCCCACCAAGGAAGCCGCGCTGAAGAAGCTGGACGCGATGGCGCTGAAGATCGGCTACCCGGACCGCTGGAAGACCTACGACGGCCTGACGATCACGGCCGATGACTATTCCGGCAACTTTCTGCGCGCGCGTGCGTGGCAGTACGACGAGCGCCTGGCCGATCTGCCCAGGCCGGTGGACCGCATGCGCTGGTTCACGACGCCGCACCTGGTCAACGCCTTCGCCGGCGGGCTGAACGAGATCGTGTTTCCGGCGGCGATTCTGCAGCCGCCGTTCTTCTACGCACACGGTGACCCGGCCGTGAACTACGGCGGCATCGGCACCGTCATCGGCCACGAGATCACGCACCATTTCGACGATCGCGGCCGGCAGTTCGACAGCTTCGGCAATCTCAACGACTGGTGGAAGCCCGAGGACGCGGCCGCCTACAAGGCGCGCGCCGCCGACGTGGCCAGGCAGTTCTCGGCCTTCGAGCCGCTGCCGGGCCAGACCATCAACGGGCAGCAGACGCTGGGCGAGAACATCTCCGACCTGGGCGGCGTGAACATCGCCTACGACGGGCTGCAGATCGCGCTGGCGCGCAAGCCCGTGGGTCCCATCGACGGGCTGACGCAGGCGCAGCGCTTCTTCGTGTCCTACGCGATCATCTGGCGCACGCAGCACCGCAACGAAGCGCTGCTCGACCAGTTGCGCACCGGCCAGCATTCGCCAGGCCGCTATCGCATCCTGGGGCCGCTGGCCAACGTGACCTCGTTCGAGACCGCCTTCGACTGCCCCAAAGGCTCGCCGATGCTGCGCGCGCCGGAGGCGCGCATCAGCATCTGGTAGCAGGCTGCGGCGGCAGCCTCAGACCGGCATCGGCTGCCGGTCCTTGAGCCGCAGCCAGCCGCGCGCGATGCGGTAGATCGCCCAGATGCCGAGCAGGAAGAAGCCGACGATCCAGATCGCGAAGCCCACCAGCACCACCGCGAACACCGCGCCGATGATGCCGATGACCACTGCCCACAGCAGCGCCCACCAGAACGTGCGGATCTGCCACGAGAAGTGCGAGTCCAGCCACGTGCCGCGCACGTCGCTGCGCTTCACGTAGTTGATGATCACCGCGATGATCGACGGCCAGCCGAACAGGAACGTGCCGATGATGGTGGCCGTGCCGAAGGCGCCGACCACCAGCCCCAGCGTATGCAGCGCATAGACGATGTGTGTGGTGGTGACCAGCGATTCGGCTGGTGCATTGGATGGGTGGGCCAGTGGTTCGGGCGTGCTCATGCGGGAACTCCGGTCGGTGAATCAACGCGGCGCAGCATAGCGCCGCCCTTGCGCCGCGTGGGGTTTTGACCGCCGCTGGGTCGCGACGCGCGCTCAGCTTCGGTATCGTTACGGATTCGCTAAAAAGGACGCTGACGGATTCTGATGAGTATTGAAAACCCCCTTCTTCCGGAATGGAAAACGCCTTATGGGCTGCCGCCGTTCCCGGCGGTCCGTGTCGAGCATTTCGAGCCCGCGTTCGACGTCGCGCTGGCGCAGCACGATGCGGAGATCGCGGCGATCGCCGCGAACCCGGCCGCACCGGACTTCGCCAACACCATCGCTGCGCTGGACGCCAGCGGCCGGCTGCTGATGCGCGTCGGACAGCTGTTCGCCAACCTGTGCAGCTCCGAAACCTCCGAGGCGCTGCAGGCGGTGGAACGCTCGATGGCGCCGAAGCTCGCCGCGCATGCCAGCGCGATGTACCTGAACGAGCGGCTGTTCGCGCGCGTCGACGCGCTGCACGCGCGGCGCGAAACGCTGGGCTTGGCGCCCGAGGAACAGCGGCTGCTGGAGCGCACACATCTGGACTTCGTGCTGGCCGGCGCGCGGCTGGCACCGGCCGCCAAGCAGCGCTTCGCGGCCATCGTCGAGAAGCTCGCCGAGCTGCAGACCGCGTTCTCGCAGAACGTGCTGCACGACGAAGCGAACTGGGCGCTGTTGCTCACCGACGAGCGTGACCTCGCCGGCCTGCCGCCGTTCCTGCGCGCCGCTGCCCGCGAGGCCGCACAGCAGCGCGGACGCGCCGACCGGCATGCGATCACGCTGAGCCGCTCGCTGGTCGTGCCCTTCCTCACGTACTCCGATAGCCGCGACCTGCGCGAGCAGGCATTCAATGCGTGGACCTCTCGAGGAGAACATGCCGGCGTACACGACAACCGGCCGATCGCGCGCGAGATGCTGGCACTGCGCCACGAGCAGGCGACGCTGATGGGCTACCGCAGCTACGCCGACTACGCGCTGGTCGATCGCATGGCGGGCACGCCGGCCGCGGTCGCGCGCCTGCTGGAGCAGGTGTGGACGCCGGCGAAGAAGCGCGCGGCCGAGGAGCGCGACGCGCTGGCCGCGCTGGCCGCATCGCGCGGCGAGCCCGCGGCCATCGAGCCCTGGGACTGGCGCTACTACGCCGAGAAGGTGCGGCAGGTGCGCTACGCGGTGGACGACGCGGCGGTCAAGCCCTACTTCCCGCTGGAACGTGTGGTGGAGGCGGCCTTCGACTGCGCCGGTCAGCTCTTCGGCCTGCGCTTCGTGCGGCAGCCGCAGATTGCTGCCTATCACCCGGACGTCGGGGTCTACGAAGTGCGCGGTCGCGACGACACGCTGGTCGGCGTGTTCCTGCACGACAACTTCGCGCGGCCGACAAAGCGCGGCGGTGCGTGGATGAGCGCATACCGCCAGCAGTCGCGCATCGCCGGCGACGTGCTGCCGATCATCGTCAACAACAACAACTTCGCGAAGGGCGCGCCGGGCGAACCGACGCTGCTGTCGCTGGACGACGCGCGCACGCTGTTCCACGAGTTCGGCCACGGCCTTCACGGCCTGCTGTCGCAGGTGACCTTCGAGGGCCTGTCGGGCACCAACGTGCTGCGCGACTTCGTCGAGCTGCCGTCGCAGATCTTCGAGAACTGGCTGCTGGAGCCCGCGGTGCTGAAGAAGCATGCGCGGCACGTGCAGACCGGCGAACCGATACCCGACGAGCTGATCGAACGGCTGCAGCAGGCACAGCATTTCAACCAGGGCTTCGAGACCGTCGAGTACACGGCCTGCGCGCTGGTCGACATGGCGCTGCATGCGCAGACCGACCCGACGGGCGTCGACATCACGGCCTTCGAGCGCGACGAACTGGCGCGCGTGGGCATGCCGCGCGAGATCGTCATGCGCCACCGGCTGCCGCACTTCCACCACCTGTTCGCCAGCTCCAACTACGCGGCCGGCTACTACGTGTACATGTGGGCCGAGGTGCTGGACGCCGACGGCTACGACGCCTTCCTTGAGGCCGGCAATCCCTTCGATCCCGCGGTGGCCGAGCGGCTGCAGCGCTACGTGTACTCGGCCGGCAACACGCTTGAGCCCGGTGCGGCGTTCCGTGCGTTCCGCGGTCGCGATCCGAAGGTGGATCCGATGCTGGCCAAGCGCGGATTGGCCACCGCCACCGCCTGAAGCGGCGGCGCGGCACCGACGCATTGGCTGCAGCAATGACGTCGGCGTCCGCGCTGGGATTCCGCAGCGAGCTGATCTTCCATCACCACGACGGCGAGGTCGTGGACCTGCGCGCGCAGCACGGCTGCCGCGTGATCCGCACGCCGGCCAATCCCACGTACTACTGGGGCAACTACCTGCTGTTCGACGCGGCGCCGCGCGCCGCCGACGTGCAGCGCTGGCCGGCGTTGTTCGAGGAACTGATCGCCGCGCGGCAGCCGCTGTCCACGCATCGCGCTTTCGGCTGGCTGGAAGACAGCGCCGGCGAGGTCGAGGGATTCCTGGCGGCCGGCTACACACATAGCAACGCCACGGTGATGCAGACCAGCGTGGTGCCCGACGCACCGGCACCGGCCATCGATGCCGAACTGCGCCCGTTGGCGCGCACCGGCGCAGCGGCCGAGCGCGAATGGGCAGCGTTGCTGGAACTGGGCATCGCGACGCGCTCGGAGGAGCACGCTGAAGCCGAGTACCGGCCGTTCGCGCAGCAGCGCATTGCCCGCTGGCGCGCGCAGGCCGATGCCGGCAACGGCGACTGGTTCGGCGCCTTTGTCGATACGGAAGGCGAACCACGCCTCGCCGCGGCGCTGGGCATCTATGCCGAGCAGCAGCCGGAGGACGGCGAACGGCTGGCGCGCTATCAGTGGGTGATGACCGACGCCGCGTATCGCCGCCGCGGCCTGTGCCGCGCGCTGATCGCGCGGGCCGCGCGTTACGCGCGCGATGCGCTGCAGGCGGATCGGTTGATCATCGTTGCCGCGGCCGGCGAGATGCCGGAGCAGCTGTATGCAAGCCTCGGCTTCGCGGCCGCCGGTCTGCAGCGCGGCCTGCAGCGGAGGCCGCCTCAGCCGCTCAGCGCCTGAACGCCAGCAGCAGCACGCCGCTCGCCACCAGCCCGATGCCCAGCCACTCGCGGCCCGACGGGCGTTCGCCGAGGAAGGCGAACGCAAACACCGCGACCAGCACCAGGCTCAGCTTGTCCACCGGCGCGACCTTCGACGCCTCGCCCAGCTGCAGCGCACGGAAGTAGCAGATCCACGATGCGCCGGTCGCCAGTCCGGACAGCGCGAGGAAGCCCAGCGTGCGCGGCGAAAGCGCCAGCGGATTGCTCCACTTGCCCGCCAGCCACACGAAGGGCACCAGCACCGCGACGATGACCAGCGTGCGCACCAGCGTCGCCAGATCGGCGTCCACGCCCTCGACGCCGATCTTCGCGAAAATGGCGGTCAACGCCGCGAAGCACGCAGACAACAGTGCCCAGGTGAACCAGCTGCTGGAAGTCGTCATGGTGTCGACAAGCGTGGCGGCAATGGGCGAATTATCGGGCGATACGTCGCGACGGCAATTTGGGCCGCAGCACTCAACGCTGGCGCGACGCGCCGACGATCGCTGCGAGCGTGAACAGCCCGCACACCAGCGCTGCGAACCACGGCAGTCCGTGCGCGCTGACGTGCATCGCCCAGCCGCCAAGCACCGGGCCGGCCAGCGCACCCAGCCCCCACGCGATCGACACGAGTCCGAAGGCACCCGCCAAGTCGCTGCCGCTGAAGCGTTCGCCCAGGATCGCCAGCATCAACGTGTAGATGCCGACGAAGGCGCCGCCCCATGCGAACAGCAGCGGGTAGGCGAGCCACGCGTGCCCCAGCGCCAGCGGCCAGACCAGCGCGCCGACGGTCGCCAGGGCCGACAGCAGCAGCACCAGCCGCCGGCGCGGCATGCGATCCCCGAGCCAGCCGATCGGCAGCTGCAGCACGATGGCGCCCCCCAGCAGCACGGTCAGCAGCAGCGTCGCCGACTGTTCGGACCAGCCCAGTGTCATCGCATACAACGGCAGCAGCCCCAGACCGGCCGATTCGATGGCGGCGTTCATCGCGGCGGCAGCGACCGCCAGCGGCGCCAGGCGCAGATAAGGCAGCAGTCCCGCATGCGTCGGCGCCTCCGGCCGCGGCGCGCGCGGCCGCGCGGCCAGCAGGAGGGCGAGCGCTGCCAGCGCCAGCCCCGCGCCGATCAGGAACGGTGCCGGCCCGTCGCGGCCCGCCAGGACCAGCACCATCGGTCCCAGCGCGATGCCGCTCGACAGCGTCGCCACATACACGGCCATCGTGCGTGCCCGGGTCTGCTCCTGCGCAGTGTCGTTGAGCCACGTCTCCGACACGACGAACAATGTCTCCGAAGCCATGCCCAGCGCCGCGCGCAGCACGAACCAGGGCCACAGCAATGCGCTGAACGGAAAGGCGGCGAGCAGCACGGCCGCGGCACCCAGTGCGCCGCCGGCCAGCCGCGGCAGGCCGAGCCGCCACGCGAGCCGCGGCAGCAGCGGCGCGATCAGCAGGACGCCGATCGCATACATCGCGGCGTTCAGGCCGATCAGCAGCGGCGAGTAACCGGCCTCCGCCAGTTCCAGCGCGATCAACGGCGAGCTCAACCCATACGTGAGCCCGAAGGTGGCCGCCGTGACGATGATTGCGCGTTGCGTGCGGGGAACGTCGGCAGCTCGCACGGCGTCAGCGCTGCGGGTGTCCCGACGACACGGCGTCGACGCTGCCCGGCCCAGCGGGCCGAGTGAACAGGCGACGCAGCCGATAGCTCCAGCGGCGGTCGGCGTGCTCTAGTACCTCTCGCAGCATGGTCGCGTAGTCCAGCACCAGGCCGGGCGTCCAGGTCATCGCTTCTGCCCGCCCGCGGATCAGCCGCAGCAACCAGAAGTCCGGATTCAGCATCAGCCTGAGCAGACCGCGCCACGCCCGGCCGCGAAATGCCAGTCCTTCGGTGGCCGCATCCAGCGCGAGGATCACCGTCGACGAGCAGTTGCGCGCCGTCAGGTTGTACGTCGTATCCCGGGCGTAGAGCTGCCAGAACGCGCGCAGTGCGGCGGCGTTGAAGGTGTGGAAAGTCACGGTGCGGTCGGGCTGGCACCACTCGGCCGCCTCGACCTGCAGCGATGGCTGGAAGCGACCGGGCACGTCGTTCTCCGGTCCGGAGTACAGGATCGCGCGCAGATCGCCCGCGCCGTGGTCGAGTTCCACTGCGGGATAGTGGCTGACGTACAGATCCGGCGGCAGCTCCAGCGCGCTGTGACCGGTCGACACCATGCCCTTGCTGTCGATGGCCGCCACGTAGCGGTCCACCAGCAGCCGCCGCTGCGGATCCGGGATGGAGCCGGTCGCTGTCCAGACGTGGACGTGCAACTCGCCCTGTGTCGGCAGCGCCTGTTCCGGAGGCAGCGCCGGCACGGCGATGCCGCGCGCCTGCCAGTTGTGCTCGGCATACAGCGGCAGGCTGGTGATCGAGCCGCCGGCCGGCAACTGCCGCAGCTCGCGCGCGAGCCGCAGCAGCGCGTAGCCGGAGGTGATCAGCAGCAGCGCGAAGCAGAAAGGCACGGTTACTCCGTGCGGTAGCGGCCATTGCAGCAGGATCACCAGCGACAGGACGAGCATGATCACGCCGCCGGCCAGGCCGCCGCGCCAGCGCCGGCCCTTCAGCACCAGCGCCGTGCCGATGCGCAGCAGGCCCTCGAGCAGGAACGCGATGCCGAAGACGATCACCGCGCCCAGGTTGTGGTCCCATTCCACGTTGTAGACGAGGAAGCCGGCGGCCATGAACCCGATGCCGCGGAGTGCCGCCAACCAGTGGCGCCGCAGTCCTCGTGCCAGCGCGACAGCGAGGTACACCGCCCCTTCGATGGCCATGAAGACCGCCAGCGTGTCCAGGACGAACACGATCTCGGGGTTGCGCATGTCCAGCAGGATCAGCACACCCAGCGCCAGCCAGACCGCACCGGCGATCGCCAGTATCCAGGCCTGCGGCCGGAAGGCGCGGGCGCCGAGCAACAGGAAGGCGAGTCGGATCATCGGTCGTTGTAGCGGGCGTTCGGAGCACAAAGTGCGCCAGTCAGAACGATATCGGTTCGAATGCGGTTTCTAGGTCCGCGATTTCTGCCCTAAGCTGTCAGGAACAGCGAACAGTTGGGTGTGTCGTTCCTGAGGGGAGCGCGCCGCCGGTCGGAAGTGGGAAGTGGACCGTATTGATCTGCTGCGCATCTTCGCGCGCGTCGTCGAATGTTCGAGCTTCACGCGCGCTGCACACACGCTGGGGCTGCCTCGATCGTCGGTGTCGGCCGCCGTGTTGGAACTGGAGGGGCGCGTCGGCGCGCGACTGCTGCACCGGACGACGCGCAAGGTCTCGCCCACGCAGGACGGCGCGACGTTCTACG